>JGI24021J15306_10003737_pt1 | contig 17335 bp, 15 predicted proteins | sample Ectturendosymbi1_FD_15306 | JGI IMG/M metagenome (IMG submission 15306) | reverse complement strand
GAGATCACATCAATGGAGAACGGTCTCTCAAATTCCTCCAAGCGGTCTCTTAAAATTTCCTTGCGGTCACCAAAGCGAAACCTTAAAAAAAAACCTGATCAGGACCACGAAATTTTAGAACTTCTAGAAGCATTTCTATATCCCGCAGTTCCATAAATCTTCGTACACGATAGCTGTGAGACATAAAACATGTTCACAACTGCATTGCACAGTTCCAAGCAAACAGAAAAATGGCCGCAAGTGCAGGAAAACTTCCATGATTGATACAGGCGATTATGACGTCACACACGCAGTGTACAAGTTTAAGACAACCTGCAACGTAGGGCCCGCAACAACTTCGAATTTACGTTTCAACTGATGGCCGATGGTTTGCTAAACACTGAAGGGTTTCAGAATTTAAAATACTGTATTAGGATCAAGGGATTTTTAGAACATCTAGAAATACTTTTGTATCCCACTGTTCTAGAAGTCTCCACATTCGGTGTCAAGCTATAACATACCAATGGTGTCCGGTAGCAAGCGTGTGGACAGAAGTAGAGTAGGGCGGTAAACTTGCGGAGATTTGTTTGACACGGATAATCGCATATTCCGGTTAAACGCATAAAAAAGCTTGGCAAATTGGCTACGCGATTAACCGGATTCGTCTGCATCAGCAAGCTGCAGATATGCGTGTCAAGAGAAAAAAGTTTTCTGTGATTCGCAAGTGATGGTTTGTTGAGCTCGCAAAAAAGTTTACCAACGAATTTTTTGATAATATGTGCAATTTCTGCTTTCTAATCTGTCAAGCGAAAAACGTTAACGGACTTTTTCCAGAGCTAGTTTGTACTTAATTGACAGGAAATACATTCACCGTCGCTGCAAAATCGCAAAGTGGGTAAGAAATGTTCCCAACACCACTCAGGCTTACTGAAATGTTTTTGGCGCACAAGCGACTTTTTAAGCAACTCAGCAATTGTTCTGAATGTCATTCAACCCAAAAATGCAACTTGTTCAATCACGAAAAAATTTATTATTGCAAAAACAAAAACAATGTCCAAATAAATGTGGCGAGTACGAACAGTCAGGACACGAAAAAAGCACAAAAAATCTGGAATTCCGCTGGTAGCCGTTATTAGCGGTCGCTTGAAGTTCCGTGTCGTATTGCGTTCGAAGCTTGCGGATGCACGTGAAAAAGAAGCAAATTACGTTGAGACACGAACATGTGTTATTTTCAGGATGATTTTGCAATTTTTAGGCACATAAGGTCCCTCCGGTCAAAACGGCAAAATTATTTTAAGAAAGTCCAATGTAATGAGCGGCCGCAAAGAAGCTAAAAGAAAGTGTCACAGCAGTCTTTGCTTTGACAAACTAATTTGCTGTTGACTTTTGCGTCATGCAAGCGCAAGTACTTGAACACACAGCTCTTGCAGAAGAACTGCTTTTACACATTATAGCAACGTTCAGATGTGCTATACAGCAGAAGCCATATTGTAAACGCTTACCTCCCAGAAGTCTTTGCAGAAGAGTCTTGAAATGATGACTGACAACCCCTTTTCTGACTAATGGAACTTTACAAACTTTTACGTAAAAAATCAGATCGAATCCCTTGCCTAACAGCGGTTAGGTACCACAGTTTAGAAAGGTTCAAGAGCCGAAGTTGAGCATGTGTCTTGCGTATCGAATTAGATTGTCTTCTCATCAGCGCCTTCATTCAAGTATTGAAATAACCAAGCTTGCTCGTGCATCAACATGTCAAATTGTTTTTGCTAAAATTACAATGGTGTCCTTAAGCTGTCAAACGTCAAGTATGCATGGCCACCTTGGCCAATTATCCCCCACTTTCTGGAATAATGCAAAACTTCTGCAGATTTCGATACATCTGCTTGGCAGAGCGCATAAAAAATCAGCTTAGACGTGAATAGTAAGCATTTCTAAAATGAAGTTGAAAACTGTTTTGGCCATCTTTGGATCATACACCGGAGGAAGGTTAAAAAATTGCAAGACATATCTAAATACTTGAACTTGAACAAAAGGTGGTGATCTTTGAATAGACATCGCAGCAAACAACCAATTGAAGAGTTCTTGCAACATCCATTTATCATCTTTTCTTGTTTGCAAAATATTAGAACGCTCAATAGCTAGCCTCAAAACAGCCTCCTTTCTAATAGACTTCAGGTTGATTGATTCTAATACTTCAATTAAAACAAGCCTGGTACAGAAACGTTGCATGATAGTTATTAGTTAGGCCACATACCAATAAAGCCGCAAAGCAAGTTTGCTGTAGTCAGTGGCGTACGCAGTAAATTTTCATGGTATTTTCATTCAGTGGCATAGGCGGTCATTTGTATTTGGTGTGTGCTATTTATGACGTCAGAATTTGACGCCATATTCATGTTTCCAAGCCAAGTGTTTGGCGAAATTTGTTTACACAATATGCATGTTATTCTACACGCGCTCTCCTTATTTTTTTGTGTTACTGCATTGAATACAAACTATCAGCTCTCCAAAGTAAGATATCAAAGGAAAATGCACTTAACGCTATGACACAGTAGTTCATAACTATAAATATATCAGGCTGCGCAATGAAGCAAGGAAGCAAAACACACTCATCACTACGTCAGAGCAATTTACAACTGCAAAATCAGGCTGCGCTAATGTCTCGTCAAATACGAGCAGTTGAGCATAGGTATGCGACTGGATTGGCTGGCGCAGACCCCTGTTTGCAAGATCGAATCTTCCTAAACTAAAAAAGAATTGGAATGCGCATAAAGTACGCAAAAAAGTTCCGTTTTTTTGTTATGTGTAGAAGTCTAGCAAACTTTTAGTTTTCTTTTTTATCTGCTGAGACGATATCAAATGCCTGAATGCTTCTATGTTAACAACTGCTCGTTTGATCTCGTGCAACGGTTCTGTCATGTTACAGAAATTGGTAATGTATCCAATGCGGTTAGCGCATATGTTGATCAGCCATTGCAGACAAAATAAAGACAATTGTTTCGGATAAAGTGAACCATTGCGGAACACAATCTCAAACATGTGTCGTGGACGAAAGGTCTGCAAAAGGTGGTGAGATGGTTTCTGGACGCAGACGATAACCCGGATTTCCACAAAAACGTAATTATTTCTTTTTGGCCTATTCACAGTGTTCCTTGAAATTTGTACGCAAATTCATCACGTGGAATTTGCATTAAGTCGACAAATTACCAAGTAAAAATTATGCGAAAGCAATTAATCTCCTTTGCGCAGGTAATAAAGTTTTTGTAACATATCAAACTAGAGGGTGTTAACCCTAAGCCCCCTTGCGTACGCCCTTGGCTGTAGTGCAGAAGATGAAAAATGGAGGATGGTTGCCGCTTTAATTCGAGTATTTTAAGTTAAGCAATACATAGCGCAAGTTTTTGAGACGTTGCCATGAATGCAACTTAGTGATTGCTAGCATGTCAACAATTCTTTAACGAAACCGAAACCGTATTTGTCCAACTTTTAGAATCCATCTTTCTTGTTCTGAGCAGTTACCGCATCAAAGAGTTAGCAAAACTTAAATGCGTTATATCATGAGGAAATTGTCAAAACAAAGTACCTCATATATCATTACAAAGAAACTACCTCGTATATCATATCTAGAGGAAGTTGACCAGCTAAGTCATGCTTTTGCGCACTCATGAGAAAACCGAACTCGCGAAAGTTGAAAAGACCAACTGAACAGAAACCGTTCATGCCACGAAAGCGCTCACGTTGGTATCCTGCCATCTGGGCCTCGCATCTCGTTCTGTTCTGGTCAAAAAATACAAGTTCTTTATTTTTGTGTGTTGCGTAGGGCCCGGTGTACTTGTTGTAGCTGATAACCTGTCGAAAAAGAAACATTTTATTACACGTACCATGTTTTGAATGGGAGTTTGAGATATATTTGAAAAAAGATTTTTTCAGCTGAAACTTTTGGTGCAATTTAGGTTTTTTTTTGAAATCTCAGTCAGCAAACAAGTTGATTGTCTGAAAGAAGCTGTCAAGTGAAGTTATGCTGGGAAACAATCGCTGTCAAACCACATGCAAAACTTTAAGTAAGTACTAAATTCTAAAAATTCCGTTTATATCACGAAACTTCGGTATTCGAAGTAGCAAAGATGAAATTGTTTGAGAACTGAACCAGCAAATTTTACCGCTAATCCTAAGCATCTTACAAATTCCTACCAGGCTTGAGTCACGCCTATACAGAAGAACAAGATTCGTGCGATACTATAAGAGCATACGGAGCTTCATTCAGCATCCACCGAACTTCAGACATGCATTATATGACTTGAAATAATGCTTATCTTATTAATCAACAACAATTTTGCACACTCGTCTGAAAATTTCCTTGCGTGGTCACTTTTATCATAAACTTCAACGCATTAAATGCTTCCTTTAAATGCTTTAAATGCAACGCATTAAATGCTTCCTTTAAACAACGCATTAAATGCTTCCTAACAACGCCACTGCATTCCATGTTGTTACGATACATTACAGTATTTTATATATTTTTACATTCACATTTGCTTCACATACCTGAAAATGATTGACATGAATGTGAATAGGGTGGGCGGAGTGTGTGTTGGCGTTTGTAAAGTACCATTCCTGGATTGTTCCTTCCTCCATTTTGAATCTAGATTTGAACAAGAATTGCACATTTTTCCACATTAAAACGGAAAAAAATTGAGCAGTGCAATTAGCAAATCTGAATTCAGCTGATATCAAAATTTCTAGTTTTACGCAGCACCTTCAAACGAGTGTGCAACGTTGTCGTTCAGAACAACTTACGGAACGTATGTCATGTGTTGCATTAATGAAAATCGCATTGTAAGATGATTCCCTAAAAAATGCGCACAGCAAAGTACTACAGTAGTTCAATGCAAACCTTGCTACCCATCTAAAGTGCCACTACGTTTTGCACAATTTGTTGCTAATAAAAGATTTTTTAGCGATGTCAACAGAAAGATTGTTACTGAAAAAGCGTGCCGTTACTCTTGGTAATTGAATTTTTTTAAACTTAAACGATAATTTAGCGAAAGAGACCTGAAGCAAAAGTGGTGATCTTAAGTTCATACTTTAACATCTTTTAAACAAAATCTAAAACGTGATTGTGGTTGTTTGACTGGTCAAAAACGTTCTTAGTTCACATTCTTACTTGAAATGGTCTTCGCTGATGAAACTTTCCCTGTTCAGTCTATCTGAGGGGTCAACCTCGATGACAAATCGACCGGTAACCTGGTCCTGCCTTAAGTTGCGAAAATCCATGTTGAAGCTGGCCCGGGCCGGAAGCGAGGTCGGGATGGTGACGCTGGTGCTGTTTCCATGGACATTGATTATCAGCAACTTCTCGTTGTACCGCTGGGTATTAGCCAATGACCGTACATCAGCCATGTCATTTACAGAGCGTATCTGACAACAATCAAAAAAGTTTCAGGGTTTAAGATGAAATTCTGGCACAAAATAGGAATAATCCACATGCTATAACCTAAAATTTTTAAATGCCACTCATACGCGACCGATGTGCTGAAGAAATAAAATTTTTGTCGAACGTAGGTGGTGACAGGCCAATTTTGTGAAGTGAAAACTGTGTGGAAAAACAACGAAGAACGCAGTGAGGCGTGAAGAACGTGCAGTTTTCAAATGCAGCCAAGCGCACAGCTTTATCACTTTCCTTTAGTTATCCTACCAGTCTTATTTGTAAATTTCTCCCAAAGTCTCCTTCAAAAGATTTCACTCCGTACTTCGATTTTAACCGGGAACAGAAAGACAGGAAATAAGGTCAGTTCTTCACAGAATTGATCAGAAAGTGCGCGGGCGCTGAGCAGCAAGGTCTGGAGGTTTTGAAACTTTCTTCGCAAAAACTAAGTTTGTGACAGCAGCGCACACTGCGTAAAACTGGAGTTACTTTTGTGTACATCATGGCAAGCCTTTCTGTTCGCCATAAGGTGATTTCCGAATTATGTCATGCACGCTTTATTACGAAACCCGTTCAAGCCTGCTAACTGATCCTTCCTGTCTGGCCGTGATGATGGCTTCAGAAGTGGAGTCTGACAACCATCGAGGTAGGTCCTTTGGCCGATACATAAATACACAATTTTCGTTGCTTTTGTCATGCAAATAAGTTTCAAAGCTTACGATTGCGTGCTTCGTCTGCCTCAGGTTTTCTTCACAGTACCTGAGCTGTTGTTTTTTGAACTTTTAGTCGCTTGTGCAACATTGGATACGAATAAACTTCCAATAAACTGCAAATAACTTTACGACTTTACATAGCGTTCGTAAATAGAACTGGTTGCAGTAACAACCACTTATTGCAAGCAAACCGTCCTTCAAACAAGAGACAAAAAGCATTCGTCGAATCTCACTATGCCAGGGGTTCCCAACCTTTCTTTTACCATGTACCCCTTAAGCATTCCGAGAGATGAGCATGTACCCTTCAGCATTTCAACAAATAAGCATGTACCCCTTCAACATGTTGATAGATGAAAATGTACCCCTAAAATATCGTATGACAAAATACATCATCATGATCATTCATAGATATATTTAACAATAAGCATATAAGGATTTTTGAAAATAATACTCAGTGATGTATGTATAAATATTTGGAAATAAATAATATGTGAATATATTTTCTCATCTTCTGCTAGCCTTAAATATACCCCTTCGGATAGACAAATGTACCCTATGGGGTACATGCACCCCAGGTTGGGAACCTCTGCACAAAGCGATCATTTACAGTGATTGCATACTGCGATGAGTAAGGTAAACTGGTCAACTGACGAAAAGGTGGAAAAAGCTTAATATGATAACGAATTCGCTTTAAAGGGGAGATAGGTTAAAAGAAGCCGTTTTTACGTCACCTGAAAAAAATGCATAAGGAAAAGTTTTTCAACAATCCATGTTTCGTATTCTAATCGTCTCAATGACTCATAATCCTGTTTCTATAATCTGTCGTACGTTTTGTATTACTACTGGGCTACGTGTCATAGATACGACGACAGCTTGTTTGATTACAGTTCCGATAATTTTAAAGATTTTATTTCCCCCACTAAACTTAGGAAAATAGCGTTCTCATGATACTTCGTTGAAAAACGTGATGGCAATTGTAAATATTTTCTCATGCTATGTCCGGTTGCTGAATTACCCAAAGAGATAACGTCAACTAGAAAGTCATAACAAGTCCGAAAAGGTACCAGCCAAAACCTTATTACTGTAGTTTGGCTGTTTCTCAGCACCGGCGAAAGATTAAACCATCGAAAGCAATTGTGATGTTTATATATGTACTGCCACAGCTCGAACCGTCAAAGCAGCCAATCAAAATACTGCACATCTGTGAAAGCAGCCAATCAAAATACTGCACGTTTGTGCTGATAAACCTTGTTATTTGCGTTTTGCGGAACGTGTAACTGTGTGATCGTTAATCCTGAATGACTCATTGCGTAAACCGTCAACCAGTTGCGCGTCATTTGTCACAAATGATAAGTGTACTCAGCAGTGATCTTACAAACAAACGTACAGTACTTTTGCATTTATTCTCGTGTTTCAAGTCAAGCATACTTGATACGTTCCCGGTGCGTTACAAACGACCAGCCATTCGGTTCTTGCCGATGGAACCAAGAAAGTTTTTCCGAGTGTTGGTGAGACCGCTTCATCCAAATAAACTCCGTCGATGGCGATCTCCCGAACCTCGCACCCGCTGGTAGATTTGCCACTGTTGTCAGTGAGCATCAATTCCAAGGCAGCACTGCCACCGGCATTCACCATTCTGTGTCACAATTAGTTTTCGCACTTGATCGAGCCGCTGACATTTTCACCTTCTTACCAAAGATCACAAATGACGTAGCAAAGGACATATTCCGGTATGCGAAGACCTGGGCTCGAACAGATACAAAACATTTTATAAGAAGCTTACGAGCTAAGCGATGTTACAAGCAACTTTGTTATACGTCGGTATTTTAAGCAGCAAAGGCCTGTAGGTCTAACCTTATCGTAAACACTCGTTTTTATAAAATTTTGTTTATAGGATGAATACAGTATGAAAGAGTTCCAACAGTCCGAAAAACTAATTGCTTGTGCGAACATTTCAGCATGTGTCTACAAAATTAAATTCGCAAAATGAAATTATTGCGAACGTGGAGGTCATAGCTTCTTTCCAAGGTCGGATGAATACAGACTTCGTTGTCTCGAGCGACGAGCAAGACTAACGTATTCACAACATAGGTTTGTTTTGTCTAGTGAACCACCCGTTGTTATGAATTCTAGAGAAAGCGGGAAAAACACTTTGCAGTTAACTCACCTCTTTCATTTGCAGTGTAATTAATCTGCCTTACCCTGGTTTGTAACAAAGTAAATCCAACCGTACCATTTTTGCAGGACCCTGCAATTAAGACCAAAGAGCCGCCCCAGCCTTGACAAATTATCTTGACCAGGAAACATGACAGAAAAGCACCAACGCTCGTCTACTTTGCTTAGTGTTTCTAAGCACCGGCTGGTAAATTTGAACGCATCCATGCTAAAGCAATGTAAAGAAATTGGGTCTTTGACAAAAGCGATTCCGAAGACGATTTGAGCTTATAGCAGACATGGCCGGCGTTAGCAAGTGCGGGGTCCTATTTGAAATGCTTTTGCGGGGCCCTACTCAGTGGTGTGCAGAAATTTTTGAGGGGGAGCATGGCGTAATGATAGAAATCGGTGATGTTACAAAGCGAGGAGTGAAAGGTTGACGCTCAGACCTCTGCATACTTTACACGTGGAAAATGGTTACAGTGAAAAACACCTAATAAAGCACCGATTAAAGGAGCAGGCTACAAACCGCTTATTAGAGCAGCTTTTGAATATCCCGGAGAAGGCTAAAAATTATTTTCTCCATTCACACTAAAGAAATATATGAAGTGATTGTCGATCTATCAATACGTTTAAACCTACTTTTTAATTTTACAAAACAGGCAAGTACTGTAATGGCCTCAAACTTCCACAAAGGTTTTTCTATTTTCCACCTTTTCAGACTTTTTGCAACTTTTTTTGTTAGGCTATATCTCAGAAATTACAAGGCCAGTCTGTAAGATTGATGCCACAATCCTTGTTTCAGCAATGTTTCATGATGCAATTTTCACCACAAGAACATCATGAGGCTTACTTCACTTGAACGAAATTGTCACTTCTGTTTGCAAATGGCTCAACTGTTAGTCATTTTCTGTTACTATTTAAGGAACCGTTATCTTTGGCACACCTGAAATAGTCATTCATAATTACAACTAACTTCATTTCAAACGTTTTCGCCAATCTCAGGTTGCCTCATTAAATCTTTAAGAGTGGGAAAATGAACAAGGCTATTGAAAGACTAACCAAGCAGCACGTATTTGCAATTACGGACTAAACGTTACCTTTAGAAAACAAGTAGTAGTAAATATTGAAATATCAACATTCAACAACCATCGAACCATATTTTTCAGCAACTATTGAAAATGACCTGCCAAATACGAAACGCTTTTATAAATGAAATAGAAAACAGCTTAAAAAGTAAGCCCCTTCTGCCTTAGCGAGGTGCTAGTGAAAAAGCTTGGCTACTCACCACTGAAAGCAATGACCATCCTTACTATAGAACTTTGATGAAGGCTTTAAAAACCGTGCAGTTCACTTGGATTTTAGTTGGCAACTGATCCCATGCGTACAAAATACTGTGGGCCCCTTCAGAGTTTTCTGAAGTTTTGACCTTGCTCACTGCAAATACTTTTTTAGAGACCGCAACTATATCATCTGAATACCGAGATGTTTGTTAATCAAGGTTTTGATGTACTTTGATGGTGGTATTAATTAAACCGGGTTTATACTGTATTTTGAGAGGCAGTTCGAAAAATTTGATACTCGTTTTGGTCTCTCAAAATAACATAAAAAACACTGGGCCCTGCGCCAGCACCATACACAAGAAGCTTCGATAGAAAGTGTAAGTTTGCGTTGGCTAGTAGACGGAGCGCGACGCCCCCTTTAGGGTGGGGGCCTATTAGAAGAAATCGGTCAAATCGGCTTAAAACCGGCCTGATAGCAGATCAAGTCTCCTTGAAGCAAGGCGTTACTTATGACGATACAGCAAATTGCCATTATGTTATCTCTCGTTCACTGCCTTCCCCTACACAACACAAGCATCTTCGTTTGTTTGTTTCTTTCTATCAATATTTGCGCTATTTGTTAGGCAAACATTAGCAGCCTTTCTGCAGATATTTGTATGGTTATGAAAAAAACTTCGTTGTCTTTACACAGTAACAATTTCATGGATATATAACAAAACACAAAAAAGGCTACAACGATCGTTCCACACCACTCTGTTATTTTTAATCCTGTCAAAGTAACATTCCTAATAGGATTAAAATGACAGAGTAGAGTGCATTGTATCATTTTTTAATCCAGTTGTTAAACCCTATTCATTCTTTGCCATCGTTCGTTATTCTCAACCCAGTTTATTCCGTTGCTCTGCTTATCTAACAATGAGTTCCACACATGGACACCATCTCTGAGCATTACGACACCTGTGATCACGGTATATTGTATTTTGAAATGAATCAAGAGTTGACAAACCGACAACGCAGGCTTTGTATGGGCACGCAAAAGTGATAGACAGCCGGAGGGATTGGGATGGAGTAGGGAGCCAGCCGGAGGGATTGGGATGGAGTAGGGAGCCAGCCGGAGGGATTGGGATGGAGTAGGGAGCCAGCTACTCAGGGATTAGGAATGGGAGGGAGGGACTGGGATTGGTAGGGAACCAAATACTCATTCTGAGTAACCTGTTGTGTTTGGTTACAAAATTGACTTCTGAGGCCTTCTGCACCAAAAGTAGTTTTAATTTGCAAGCAAGGGATTGGCAAACATGTACTGATTTGAAATTGCCAAGTAAAACAACTAGAAATAACAAAAACCTTTAAAAATCCCAAGTGCCAGGGTCCTCCTTACTCGCTGCTGCCAACAACCAAGGTTGGATAAAATTACATACACAGAGTTCTGGTACCTGAATCGCTTGATCTTTCCTGTTGTGATGTTGACTTCAGGCCACAGATCACCGTTTGTGGTGAAATAGTTGATTGCGGATGAGGATTTTGTCAGATGGTCTTCCAGCTTTGAGTTCAGCCTGAAAAATTCAGCGCAATCAAGGAAACGGCAAATAGGAACAAATAATAATGATACAGCACGGAAATCACAGAACAATGGGTTAATTTGGCTGTAAAGTTTAATCAACACATTGTGACTATATATTACTTGCGATTCCACATGGAATTTTAATGTGAAACAAAATGACGTTTTCATAGCATATCTGTAAAAATTGTTTCATAGAAAACAATGTTGCATCAAACCTGTTTGCGTACTATAATAATAAGAAGAGAAATGAACTGCAGGGGTCGATGAAAAACTCTCGGAGATTAACCAGGCGGGATGGAAATCGTCAGATTTTACCTCGTCACGCTGCGTCGATGGTTTAAAGAATAAAAACGACTTACACAAAAATAAGCTTTTGTTGTGCACCCTTTGCCGGTTTCCTCTACGCACTGAGGTATATCAACAAATCAATTCCAACTATTTCTTGAAAAATTCGGATTCTAGTAGTTACTGCAGTCAATGCAAAACTTTATCACTGCATTCGAACCCTGTTTGAAGTTTCCATGTCTCGTTGGCCAAGCATATTGCCCCAATTTACACGCTGCAGTAGCTGAAGCATAATCATGTTTAAAACCTTTAAGAAAGGACGAATAAACCGGAGAGCAGTAAGTATATGACCGGTCTCCTGACATTTTCCATCTATCGTTTAAGCGTGGGGTCCGTTGCCGACGAAAATCAAAATAAACTGGGGGATTTTTTTAACATCATCATTCATCATAATTCGTTTGGTAATCGTAACAGTAGTCATTGTTTTCCGATGTGTGATCTAGTCTTTCAATAGCAGCTCGTTAATAGATTTTGAGCTGGGAGCGATAAATGCTTACAAACCAGAAATTCCGAATGCTCGGGTTGCCGGTTGCTTTTTTCATGTTATTCTTACCCAAAGTATAATTCGAAACGTTTGCGAAGTTGGACAAAAACAACGTTACGAAAGGGACCAGGAATTCACTATAAAAGTGAAATGCATTTCATAATTGGGATTTGTGCCATCTGAAGAGGTTTCTGCCGTACTTGAGGAATTGGAAGATGCTCACAATTGCAAGATGCTCTGTTGCATTACTTCAGATGTAATTACATTGGTGGCGTGCAGATCGGTATCTTGCACGTTCCCAACACACACCAGGATGATCGGTTGTTTTCTCTTAACTCTGGAATAGTTTACAGTATGTATAGAGTGTGGTTCTCTGAGTTACAACTTTCAGTGGCGCCAGGGAAATTCTAACCATTCTTATGCTGCGCTTTCGATTCGAAGTTAAGGGCTTACTGAGAAGAAATGGGAATTATTTAAGGTGTGCTTTCTATGATAACTGGTGTGGTCGTTCCGTTTACCCCAAAGGAGTTAAAGCTGACTAAAACTTAGGTGATTAGATATTCTACCTACACGACGATTTGCATTGGAAAATGACTTGAAAGGAGCAAGCTATAAAAATTATCAATTGTTTTTCAACTACAATTGTTCACAAACAGGATATATTTTTACTAGAGAAACGTGCGCTACTGCGGTATACCGCAGTTTAACACGTAGTCCACTCCGCGTCCAAGCGGTTGTCAATCGCTGCGAAAAAAACAGTATTGCAAACCTTACAAAAGTCACGAATACGAAACGAACAATATTAAAAAACATTCCCTAGTTAGAATGTAGTTTCCGCCTGTTTCAAGGAAACCAGGAAACCCTCAAGTGCTCCCAACTTTGCAAATGTGAATCAGCAACACGCCATTCGTGCACCACAGAGGAAGCTAAGCATTCCGAGCTAAGCCGACCCGCGAACATGTATCAACAAGCTTGAAGAAAATGTTACGACGCACTGCTCACGCAGGCGAAAATTTAAACTTTCGCGAGGCTGGTTGCTTGTTGGCGACAATCGTGACCCGAACCCCTCCGAGACATTCAATGAATTATAAAAACAAAGCAGGCACATATGGCAAGCCGCTGAGAATGGCAGAAGCTATACTCTGAAAATCGTTTTTGAATCTGCTGTTTCGTATTCCAAGCAGTTCTGATGATAAAACTCGTTCTTTATGCACCGCGCCGAGATTGCAAAGCGTGAAAACTAAGGTGGCACATGTTTTCGGAGAGAATATATGCCTTGCTTGTAAACACTGTTGAACGTTGTACTGCAAGCTTTCTGCCCGATTCAAGTGCAATAATATTTTTCACTAAAGTTTAAGCCAATTATCAGCAGCAATCGATGCTGTTTTCAGCCTTTTTTCAATGCGTCACTAAACTATGGTTGAAATACGGATTTATGTTACTAATTCTAAGTCCAGTAGGACAAGTTGTCCAAATTGAAACCATAAGAAACTTGACAAATTCGATTGTGTCTGTCTCTTTTCCTTTAAATAGAAAAAATGTTTATATTTAGTTCATCCAATTTTTATTTAAAAATAAGCGGTTTTAGAGAAGAATAACGATAGGAAGAAAGTGGATTTGTTTCAAGCCGGACAAGTGGTGTTAAATTACCCTTCACTTTGTGCAATTTGGGAAATTCATTGTAAAACCACGTTATGGGTCACTGCTACGCAATCGCTTGGTGTACATTTTCAATTAAGTCATCTGTTAATAGGAATTGGAAGATCTTCCCACTTCAAAAGTAAGTTAATCCATTTGACATTGCTGGAACATCATTGGGATTGTTTTGTGGAAAATACCTATGTGGCTCTTTAAATAAGCGCCATTGTCCTGTCTAGTGTGCTTTATCATTCAGGTCTTTGAACCGATTATATTACAAAAGAAAATTATATTAAATTTGGCTTCACCAGTTTTGAATTCGAATGGCTGGCCTCAAGTGAAGGTGATCTCAAAATAACTGGGCTCGAAGGTGGTCTCAAGTGAACGTAATCGCAAATCAAGGTGATCTGAGATTAATGTGGATTTCAAATGAATGTTGTCTCAAAGGCGTGCGCAAAGGGGGGTTGGGTTAACCCCTTAAATTTGATATTTTACGGAAACTTTATTACCTGCGCAAAGGAGATTAATTGTGTTCGTATACTTTTGCTTGTTAATTTGTCGACATAATGCAAATACCACGCAATTAATTTGTGTACAAAATTCAAGAAATGTTGTAAATGGGCCAAAAAGAAATAATTAGGTTTTGGTGTGAATCTGGGTTATCGTCTGTATCATGGGATGGCTGAAAGGTGGGGGGTACAAGTGCACGTCAAAAAATCTATAGAAAATACTTTGGTTTGAATTGGCAGTTGTGACGTCACAAGCATTGAAATATGACGTCATTACCTATACACCGTGTGAAGGTCCAAATTACATTCACTTAAACAAAATTACACCACTAAGAAAACGTATCGGTGAACCACATGAAATTTAAATAGGCTGTTACAGGGGCGACCCAAGTCAACAGCGTCACTCGGACTCATCATACGATTTATTCTGACTGAAATAAAACCGTTCGACGCCTGCGTCACTGAAATTTTAATTTTCTTTATATGTGGCCCTTTCTAATAATTTAAATATTAAATATAGGGAAATTTTTGCGAAAGACAAACCATGAAGAAAATTAATGTTGGACTTCACCCAAATGTTTCTAATTTCCTCAAGTGTTTCTAATTTTACCCAAAACTTTAATGAAACCTCCTAATTTTCCCAAATTTGATTTAAGTTTTTGAAATTTACCCAAATGATTACAGTTTGCTGAAATGTCAATGGAACTGTCTAATTTGCCCAAATATTGAATTTTTTTCCCCAAATAATCATAAATTTTCCAGCTATGGAGATGCGACCGCATCCCCTGCATCCCCATGCCGTACGCTTATGGCCATCGAAGCAGTTTCGTAAAGCCGGAGTGTCGGAGTGTGTGCCATAGCAGTTTAAGTAATTTGTTAATCTGCGGGACCTCAACAGCAGTTATTTACGTAACAGACAAGATTCTTACAGCCACTGACTTAAACGCGTTTCAACCAGATACTGACTAATATCGTCTTGCTTGAAATGCAGCAGTACGGACTGACTTAGACATTCTTATAGCGTGAGAAGGACGACGTCTTGTAGATACGGCAAACAAGCCTGCTTCTTCTGTCACAATGTCTGACCGTCGTGTTATGTCACAGTAACACAGTTTTGTCACAGTCCTTGGTGCATGGCGCTGTCGCGACACGCCCGACATTAGATACGGGAGCGCTGTGTTGATGCTGTTTTGCAGTTTATGGTTGTATGGGGCGCAAAATAGAGTTTCAAGAAACTGTAAAAAAAATTGTAATTTTTCTCAAGCAATTTTTGCGCTCCCGTCAAAACGGCGTCCATGGCAAGTGCAATGCCTGCCATACCCTACACACCACTGCCACTAGGCTGCTAAAAACACCAAGAACACAGCTTAAAAAACAGGCAAAAATGACACAGTGAGTATTGATACCTGTCATAAACACATTCGAAATCACTTTTCCACATCTCAAACACCTAATTAACGTAACTGAATACCCATTCTACAACTGCATTAGATACCGGAAGGCAAAGACAAGACAAGGCATATGTAGCAAACAGCAAGTTGCCTATAACGATGCCAATTGTGTTGCCAATGCACAAATAAAATATAGCTATTTAGTGTTGCCAATGCAAAAACAAAAACATAATTGATATTGATCTATCAAATATTTCATTTTCCGTATAAGATTCAGGAAAATTTCACTATTTAGAATGGTGTTAAAGCGCTTGAAATTGCACCAATTTTTTAATGGTGGGGCACGACCTTTTTCCTAAACACAAGCATGGGTGTCGAAAGGGGGGCAGGAATTTGAAAATTTCAGCAAAAAACGCTGTTTTCTTAGTTTCGAATAGTAAACAACAAATTTCAGCACTTTTTCTCCCCAAGAAAAACTTTTGGAAAAATCCACTAGTTGCTCCCCCTGGAAAAAATCCTTCCGACGCCCATACACACAAGCATGTAAAAGTACACCATTTTTGTAAAAAACTGTGTTTATTTCAGCATCTGGCAACACTGTTCAACAACACCAAGGCATAGCAGGGTGTCAGACCGTCCACAGTGTATTCTGCCAAACAATTACGAAATCCTGCCAAATTCACTGCAAAATTACAAATAATATATTACAAATGATATTATCAAAATACTGCCAAAATTCTGCAGCATTTTGTCCATTAAACGATTTACTTTAACAATGGACCCAATAATAATTTTGTTACTTAAACTTACTTAGGCAACGTTCGGGATTTAAAGTGAAGGCCAAGTTCCCAGAAATAAAAGTGGGGGCCTAGGCCCATGCGGGCCCCGGTTCCGCAACCTATGGTCTGCATCCAGGAACCATCCCACCACTTTGTGCAAAGCATTCGCCCACTACGCATGTTTATGATTGTGTTCGGCGATAGTTCACTCTATCCGAATCAATTGCCTTTATTTTGTCTATTAAGATTGAGCAGCGCATGCGCTGACAGCATTGGCTACATTACCTATTTCTGTAGCATGATAGAACTGTTGCACGAGCTCAAAATTAGCAGTTGTTAACATAGAAGCATTCAGGCATTTGATAATTTCTCAGCAGGGAAAAAATAAAACTAAAAGTATGGTGGGCTGCTATACCTAACAAAAAACGGAACTTTTTTTGCGTACTTAAGCACATTTTCAATTCTTTGGTAGTTTAGCAAGATTCGATCTTGCAAACCGGGGTGTGCTCCAGCCAATCCAGCCGCACGCATGCTCAACTGCTCGTATTTGACGAAACATTAGCCCAACCTGATTTGTCAGTTACAAATTGCTCTGACGCAGTGATGAATGTGTTTTGCTCCACTGTTTTAACGCGCAGCCTGATATTTTTGCAGTTATGCACTGCTGTGTCGTAGCGTTGAGTGCATCTTCCTCCGATATCATAGCTTTGGAGCGCTGATAATAATTTATGTTCAGTGCAATGTCACATAAAATAAGGAGAGTGCGTGCAGTGTAGAAGAATATGCATATTGAAATTGCGTTCAAGAATGACTTTTCTGTGCTTATAATTTGTCAACATACCTGAATCCTGCGTAATCTTTTATGTTGTTTTGCTGTTTGACAAACCCGTCACTGCGGCCTCCTTTGTACATGAGGACAGGCTGGAAGATGAGAGGGATCTCGTGTTTGCAATTGTCCGGGCAAGAAACGGCTTGGATGTGAGCCGGGGTTGCGGATGTAGTTGGGTCGTTGACAATAATCATGCCAGCCATCCCACTCTCGACCTTTGGTGCAAACATTCGAGGAACGTTTTATGA
>JGI24021J15306_10003736_pt1 | contig 17336 bp, 16 predicted proteins | sample Ectturendosymbi1_FD_15306 | JGI IMG/M metagenome (IMG submission 15306) | reverse complement strand
TCTATGCTGGCAAAAAAATGTTACATTGAACGTAGGCCAAAAACTCCGCCTCCATGGCGATTCGGTTCAAAGCCGAATAAAGAACAAAAACCAGGAAGACGTAGGTTATTTAAAACAGAAGATTTTAGCCAGGTTTCGGTAACACAAATGTCAAACTAATAAATATAAGAAACTGTGCCTAATACCACGAACTTTAGTGACGAGATACAAACGAAAATACTGCAACCATTCAAACGGCAGATTGTTGGACGTTCAAAAACTCCGCCTCCATGGCGATTTGGTTCAAAGCCGAATAGAGAACAAAAACCAGGAAGACGTAGGTTCTTTAAAACAGAAGATTTTGGCCAGGTTTCGGTAACACGAATGTCAAACTCATAAATATAAGAAACTGTGCCTAATACCACGAACTTTAGTGACGAGATACAAACGAAAATACTGCAATCATTTAAATGCCTACAGCTGCAGATTAGTAGAAACCCAAAGTTAAGCTTCAATCATAAGCTCGTCACGTGACAGATCGATGTAGTAGACGCGTGCTGGACTGCATGAATCTACCAACTCAGAGAAAATATCCTGTGGAAATTCCTAAGTTGTTGAAGTATTGATAAGATTCTTCCAAAGAACATGGTTACGTGATCTTATTAGTTTTACAGCTTTATATTCAAGTTTTGTAAGATGCTGGATGGTAGCATTAGAAGCTTGTGTCCGATTTCGGGCAGAGTAAGCAAAACAAGGGTACTGTGGATTAATGAAATGAAACTCTTGAAATTGAGTCTTTACCTTATTCGTACGAGGTTTCTAGCCAAGTTTGGTGTCAAGAAAAACACTCAAATGTTCTCAGTTGCTTCTGGTGCTGATGTCATTGTGGATAGAAAGCAAGTGGGATCAGGTTTCAAAGAATGTAATAGCATAAAATCTGTTTTATCATAATCTACAGCAGGGGTTCCCAACGATTCTCTCACCATGTACCCCTTCAGCATTTCAGCAGATAAGCATATACCCTTCACTATTTCGATAGATGAACATGCACCCCTCAGACTTCTTATGACAAAATATTTTATCAAAATTTTTCATATATATATTTAACAATGAGCGTATTATGATTTTTGAAAATAATAATCACAAATATATGTATAAATATGTGGAAATAAATGATATGCAAATACGTGATTCGTTCTGTTGTAAGATTGATTTGAAATACTGTTTTGTAGAATATGTCCTCGAAAAAAACTGGTAATTCGTCGCAATGCACAAGAAAATGTGCTGACTGGAAGAAAGATGATCGGTTTGAAACAGGGATTCAAAAAGTGCATGGTGATGCTGAGAAAGACTATTTAAGTTTTTTTTGCTGTGAAATCAGGGCACATCATTCAGATTCAAATAGCAATTATGCTTTTAATGAACATCAGCGTAATGCCGTTCCCCATTCTACCATACGACAGCTTTGTGGCTTGTTAAACTTTGGCTTTCAAACAAGTTGTGACAGCAGTGCTAAGATGATGGAATTAAAACCTGCTGCCAACATTGCTTCTCATTCGATTTAATTATCAACACAGTTGATCACTTGGGAGAAGTGATTGATATTGTTACGGACAAAAAAAGTGCCTTGCACCACACTACTGTAAATGCAGTGCTTCGATTAAGCGTGTTTTGCGGCCAGATGTCCAGGAACATCGGCAGAGTGATGTTTGTCGTGGCTCTATGTACTCCTTGATTGTAGATGAAATCAGCGACATTGCAACTCAAAAGCAGCTTTGTGTAGTTATTCGATATTTTAGTGAGAAAGGGAACACAATAATGACCTCTTCTTTAGGTCTAATTGCGCTTGAATCAGGAATTTCTGATGGTATTTTTACAGCTCTATCCCGATTTTTAGAAGTTCAAAATTTACCACTCAGAGACTGTGTTGGATTGGCAACCGATGGGTGTAATACTATGAGTGGTAAAGTTAATTCTGTCATTTCCCGGTTTCGGAGTGTAGACCCAAAGTTGGCCCATATCCGCTGTATTAGTCATAGTATTCAGTTGTGCACATCATATGCACTGAAAGTTATACCTCGAAGCATAGAGTTAATGATTTCTGAGATGTGCAAGTGGTTCTCACATAGCACATGCCGGCAACAAAAGCACAATGATATATAAAGTTGTATAAATGTTGGAGAGCAACCACTGAAAATATTGAAACTGTCAGACACCAGGTGGCTATCAACTGCACCTTATGTACAAGGAATACTAGATCAGTATCATGCATTGAAACTACATTTTCAGTCGGCCAAAGATGAGATGAGGAACGGATTTATACTGTTAAGTTACTACAGTATGTCAGAGGTATAGCTGACCAAAAACGAAGCTCATTCTAGTGTTTTTGAGGCCGATTCCGAATGAGTTGACTCCGGTAAGCAAGCTTTTTGAGCATGAGCAAGTAAGCATGGGCGTCCGCAGAAAATTTTCCAGGGGGGGCAACCTCGATATTTTGCTTATCCTGTTCATGTTGCTGACGATGCAATGCAAATGCACGTTCACAAAACGCTTTGCCCTTTCTACACTAAAACGAAATCAACAGTCGCGAAAATCGCGCTTTGTTGGCGCAGCAATGCTTCTTTTCCATCCATGCTTCTTGTTTTCACGCAGCACAACACTACGAAGCTTACCGCTATCAGCAGTAACTGTCTCGCAGCATTTTCTGCCAAAAATGTCTGCGTTTAACAATCACATATGTGGCAAAACGCCTACTTCCGTAACTTGGAGTGAACCTTTCAAGATTTGTTGCCATATTGTTACGCAATAAAGGCTAACGATCGAACAGTCCGCTCACAAGCTCTGTAACCAGGGTTGCCCGATTGCCTTTTTTGACGCCAAAATTCACAAATTTGCTCTTTTTCGAGGCAATTGGCGTCAAAAATTTTGTTTGGCTTTTTCTCTTCAATATTTGGCATTTTTTGTAGGCAGTTGGCCCATACTATCAGATTGTTGTCTTGGCATTTTAAATATTTTGCTGAAAAGTGTTATTAGGCTTTTTTAGGGAGTGCTTGGTGTATTTTCTCAAAAAGTTATCTGGCAACCCATAATGCCAAGGTTCGAGTGGAAACACTGTGGAAAACGTGGAAGATGAAGATTAGGAACTGTTCCTGTAGAAGTAATGCTGCAACTTTATTCTCCTAAAATGTCCTACAACTAATAAAAAATTTTAAATTTCATGTTATTTAATAATTTGTCTTTTTTACGCGGTTTGGCTTTTTATACATGGTTTGGCTTTTTTCTCAAAATTTGTCTGGCAACCCTGTTTGTAACCTGCCTTTGCAACTGCGGGCAAAGTAGGGACGTGAGTGAACTGCAAGCTCATAACTGCATGACACCAGAAAGCGAACCTGGCTCTTGTGCAGTGTGGAAAAATCACTAGATCACTAGGCCAGTCTAAAAATCACTAAGGGTGGCACCACTGTTCAAAAGCAACATACGGTAAAACGCCTGTTATCGCAACTTGAAGCCAACCTTTGAAGATTTATTGCCATAATATTGTTACGCAATAAAGACCAACACCAGAAAAATTCGCTCCCAAGTTTGGCCACGCAAAGGAGTACTCACGCGTGAACTGTTAGCTCACTACTGCATGACACCAGAACAATAAACCTGGCTGTTGTGCAATGTGAATTTCATACCGGCAAATAAAGTGGCATTGCAAAAAATTAATTAATTGACCGGAATTGATCTGATAACTTCATGTTTACAAGAAAATCATGGTGCTTAGTTTCGATTTCCAGAGGGGGGCAAATGCCCGTTTTGACCCCTGCGGACGCCCAGTTAAATTATTTCATGAGGTCGTGAAGCTATATCAAACTCTTGGACAGTGTTATTAGACTAACATCTGTCAGTAACAGTTCAGCAATTCATACTGTGGAACTGTCATTGCAAGAATTAACCCAAATAATAAGAATTAACTTCCTGACTTCACGTATTCCAGAAATTTTTGTTTTTTAGTCCCAATTTCCAAGGGGGCAGATGCCCGTTTTGCCCCCCCCCTGCGGACGCCCATGGGTACCCGGTATGGAACTGCAGGGACCCGACTTCGCTGATTCTAGGGACCCGATTTTCTCTGATTTTAGGGACCCGATGATCATTTTCGCTGATTCTAGGAACCCGATTTTCAATTCTAAGGACCCGAATCGGGTCCCTAAAACACCTTAAAAGCCTGCATTCAGAATAACAATTTTTTTCTTTCGTGGCATACATTTGTTGTGCTCCCCGCAATTACTTCTGTGAGTGAAGTGCTTTTTCTTCAGCTAATTCTATTTGCAAACACAGTTGTGTTCTTTTGTTCTCTGCTCGGGCCTCGGATTAGTCTCACTCTTTTTGAGGTGACAGCGGTGACGGCATTAGCATCCGATGACGTTGCTTCGAAAAGATCAATCACTCACGCGATTCTTGACTTGTTTTCAGAAACAATGGCCCACAAATCGGCTTTTCAATTTTCATGCCTTTTGCGCCATCGTGGACAGTTTCGTGACAATTTCTTTTTTTTTCTTAGGAAAGATTACATTCCACAGTATTATCGTCGACTAACAAGCTAAGTTTGTGCTTGTTTAAGCCAATATTTTGGTCAAAATGGTTGTTACTTGGGTGTGATTAAGTCGTATACCTGTAACTACACCCGCCCGTACACTACGTTTTTAGAATAAAATGTTCTTTAACTTTGTATAAACAGAAGTTGTACTTGTTGCAATATAGCAAAATGCTGAAGGAAAATGCATAAAAAGCAACCAGTGAACTGCAACGATATCCCAAAATTCAGTTTCTTGCCTGCACCTGGACTTGCAGAGTTTTGCAAAACTATGTGAGCGTTGTCGCTCGGTGCTCCATCACGGAAAATACTGGTGCGACAGATGCAGTCTAGAATTTTTTCTGGTGTTGTAAGTGTGCAAGGTTTGCGAATCAGTGTTGAAATACGATTGTAAAGAGACAGGATCTTCCCACATAAAACGCCATACTGAACACTGAAAGGCTTCCCCGGATGCAAGTAAAAAGCAACAACTGCTTACTTGCATTTCAATTGTAAAGCTTTTAAAGACAAATGACTCGGAAAAGCTGGACATTAAAATTGCAGAATTAGAGTTTTGCATATGTGGTTATCATGCATTCCACGCTCTGGAAAATCATAGCCTCGTCAATGTATTACAACAATCTGTTAATAATGCTGGAGAGCACGGTGGTTTTGATGTTAAAGATGTTTTATATGGCAGAAACACCATATCTTCATTTCGCAATGGAAGGGCTACAGAAATAAAAAAAATCTTTGAAAGTTGCTTTGGTTGAGCTCCAAGAAGCCCAATCTATTTCTCTAACTGTGAATATGGTGGACCGATGATTACACGCACATGTATATCGATGTGCATGTCTTTTGGATTGACCAATCGTTTGAAATGAGTTTTGGTGGTTCGTTATTTCGGAACTGAACGTCATACTGCAGAGAACATTGCAAAAGCTCTGCAAAATATATTGAGCGACTATGGTATTGATGACTCATATGCAACTGCAACCACTGATAACAGTGCGATAGTGGTCGCTGCCTTAAGCTTATAAGATAGTTCCGCGCGTCTTGACTGCCTGGCACATTAGCTTCACACTTGTTTTGAATAATTGTTAGTGTCACGCATGCAGTTCACACCCGGAATTACTTGAATACGACAATCATGCATCGGATCAGATTTAGCTAATATTGTAACCAGGCAGCAGAGGTACAAGAACAACTGCCTGTGTGCATAAAGGATCCACAAACCGGAGATGAGGACTAATCGACAGAGCTGATTCTATTAATTAAAGTTCCGACACGTTAATCCGCATTCTTTTCGAACCGCGTAGAAATCGTGCGATGTTGACCTTCAAAGCCAAAATGAAAACTAATACTGCAGTTTCATCTGCTTTTTATCAATGTTTTTGTTTTCAACAGGAACTCCAAGCCTAGAAAAGTTGTGATGCTAGAGCCAGCGATTCCAATCCATTAACTTTCTGGAGGTTGCATCGAAAATAGTTCCCGACTCTCTCCAGTGTTGTTCGAAAATTATTTGCAGTCCAGGGTTCAAGCGCACAGTCGGAACGGGACTTTTCCTCGTGCGGATCAACAGTATCACGACGGACACTTTGTCACCAGTTCTTTTGAAGCAACCGAGTTAATTAAATCTTCAATAAAAAATGATTAATTGCGAATAATTGAGTCATGTTTACTTTCCTACGCCACCAAAACCCCGCAATTGAGCATGTCTTGACTCACTCGGTAAATTTGACTTTCGGGCCTAAATCGGGCTTCCAAAATATCGGGCTCTGGCTTCAAAATGAGGCCCGTTTACAGCTCTGATCAAAGCTGTCTTTTGTTTGCATAAATCTGAAAACCTTGACCACTTGGAATCTTGAATGGGGAAAACTTGCTGTTGTAACATGGCGTACAACTACAGAACATTCAAACAGAAGAGTTTCGGATTAAGTTTTCAACAACAGGTCAGAGATGCAGCTGGAGAGAAAGATTTTAGAGCAATAAGCAGCTTTGTTTTATCATTTCTATCACTGCCCTTTCGTAAGGTCATCAGTTTAAAGAGTCTTCTAAACTGAGGAACAGGATGCCGCGGGAAATGCTGGAGTCGATTCTACTTGTGAAAGCATTTGTGTCCAGAAAACAGATGTGCTGCAATGAATTTCAAACAACAAAGTCTATGCTACGGTTTTTCACATCAGGTATACACACTATGGCAGATGATGATGAACAATTGGGTGATCTGCCTGCGTAACGTTTAACTCAATTGCATTTATTTTGTTGATTTTCTTGATCATTTAAAACAGTAGTATTGTTATTTGAACTTGCGCATTTACAAGCAAGGAACTGACAAAATGTTCTTTTCAGTGAATTCTGATTCTTTTCTTTGCTTTTCAGACTTGGCTACAGGTCTTTGCCAAATTTGGCTATTTTTTTTGTTAAATTTGGCTATACAGATTTTTGAAATTTGGCAAGTCCCTTATAAGGTCTAGTTCCCGCTAGCCCAAAGGGCTATTGGAAACCTGGCCTTGCCGTATCTAAGTTTCCTGTTGCGAAAGGTTAATAAGTAGGTAAGGCTACTTGTTTGAAATTTTTTACAAAAGAAAGCCAAATAAGACAAAGTATGTTGAAAACTATGTTGCCTTTGGTTTCACCTTCGTTACTGATAGGGATGAAAGCGACAGGTCAGTGTTTTCTGAATGGAAAAGTTCACTGCCAACCCAAGTTGGAAGCTAGTGAAATTGAAAGAGCACCTCACATTTTGAAGATCCAAAAAAATGCGCTGGATAGTCGTGATTCTTTTCGTTCAAAGAAGGTTCGATTTGTGAAAGCTGTGACTTTGCCAAATTTCGGATTAATCACAACATAGAAGCCTTGTCTGATGTCTAGAGGCATCTTACAAAGTTGCTTACCGCATTGCCAAGCAAAAGAAAGCACATATGATTGGAGAGACACTGATGAAGCTGTGGGCCCTTGAAGCGACTGAATTGGTTAGTGGCATAAAAAAAATAAACTTGAAGCTGTGCCTTTGTAAAATGACATCAGCTCCAGAATTACTGAAATTCCGGCTAATATTCTGGAACAAGTAATGGAGGAACTAAAAGCTTTAGCATTTCCATTCAGTATGCAACTGCATGAAAGCACAGGCGTTTGTCCCAGGATCTTGTATATGTTCGATATATGCACATCGATGCAATTAAACTATCAAGAAAAAATTTTACTTGGTGAGCCACTTTCAAAAATCACAAAGGCCACAGGTCAGGCGTATTACTAATGGTAAACAGTTACTTCGCCGACTGCAACTAGAAGAAAAATATTTATGTGTAGACACAGAGTACATACGATGCTTGGGAAAATGTCAGGCTTTGCTCCTTTGGTAAAGAAAGAAGCTCCTCACATCGCTGTAACTCATTGCTTCCTACATCGACTTGAGTTGGCATCAAAGGCTCTACCCAATATCTTTTTTAACAAATTTTGTCTACCGTGAAGGTCAATAACTTTTTTCGAGCTAAAGCTCTGAATCATCCCATATTCAAATGGTTTTGCCGCGAAATTGTTGAGCAACACGAAGTTCTTCTTTACCACGCAGAAGTTCGCTGGCTTTCGAAAGGCCAAGTCTTGAAGCGTTTGCTGGAACTGAGGAACGAAGTCTTCTCTCAGCACAGTTTAACTATACGGAGTTCATTTATGGCTGAGCTTACTTCACAGATTATTTGTCATATGAACGCAGTTAATCTGTCATTTCAAGGACCAGCTATAACGATTATGGCCGTTACTGAAAGGCTGCAAGCTTTTCAAGCTAGGCTTCCTTCGTGGAAAAAAAGTAGCCTGAAGACGGACAACTTTGCCAACTTCCCGACGCTGAGTAACCTCCCGAGGTCAAATCAATAACACCAAACTCTGTCTCCTCCGCGCGCAAACATGTGCGAAAATTTTTATATAGCCTGCTGCAATCTTTCAAGAGTTATTGCTCAAATGATCTGAATTTTGAAATGTGGATTCATAATCCACTTCTTGCGGTTTTACGTTTTCCTAGTGAATAAGATCTTGCCAAAGATTACCATATTGTGTTAAGGACAACGCAAAAGTTATGATGTTCCTGGCACAAGGGTATTCTCGACAAGTAATATGAGGTATTGCTACTACATTCCTTATTTTTCAACTTACTTCAGCGATTCGATATTTTCAGCTCTTCTTACGATCAAAACGAAACAGCGAAATCGGTTTGACGCTTAGGATGACATGCGTGCTGCCTTGTTAAAACCGTCCCGCAATTTCGTTTTCTTGTTGAAAACATGTAACATTGAAAAAGCTTGTGCAAATACATTACATGTGTTGAACATATTCACCAGTGCAGAATGCACTGCGAAAGTATGTCCGCGTGGCCCACGGCGCGGAGTAACCTGAGATGGGTGCCCGCAAACCACACGTGACACTCCACAGGGGTACAAGCCAGTATGATGTAAAACATATCCGTGCAGATGTGTTTGGTGTTTTCTTTTTGCTTCATGTTAAAGCCAATGGTCTGAGAGCGTTCTACTTGTTGGTCGCTTCATTGCTTCTTATTCTTTTCTCATTCACTTGTGTTTTTCGTCTGCTGGTATATATATCAATATTTTTTCAATTACTTGTGCATTGCGTGTAACTTCGACTGTCGTTCATTGATTTATCAAGTCGTTTTGGTCTGTTTGCAGACATTTCCACTACTAATACTACTTTGATTAACATGTAATTTTAAACCCTAACTATTTCACGCAACGTTCCTTCTTATGGAGACCGCAACTTCTGTTAGAATATAATATGGGTCTGTTACCCACAAAAGGTCAGAAGGCACGGGCAAACAGATTTTTTGTAACATATTACACTCTCTGCAGTTCTCGCAGGGATTTGCTACATAGACATTCGCTGCATCAAGAATTCTCATAGAACTTGGTAGTCTACGATATCAATCTGTGCCGTAATAAGATAATCCAAAGGCTGAGTCTTGTAGCTTGCAATCTTCTGCAACAGTGCGATAAAATATTTAAATTTTGAAAGGAATTTCCGTGAGCTTAGTTAAACAAAACACAAAGTTATTTAAACCAGGGTTTTTTTAAGGAAAATGTTAGGTACCAGGAATGGACCTATAGGGACCCGATTTTCAATTCTAGGGACCTGAATCGGGTTCCTAAAACACCTTAAAAAACTGTTTAAACAAAACCTTAGTAACATAATGAAACTCAGAAGTCTTGTAAAGTGATATAAAAAGGAATACCGCAACATCTCATGATATAACAAAATTGTTTTGGATGTTTCGAAATCCAATTGTTTTCATTGTCAGCGATGATCGATTTCATTTTAAGCAGTGGGTTTTGCATTATTATTACTTATAACCTTTAGACAGAGTTAAAGCTTTTTATTGTCCACAAGATACCAAAGCATTTGTCCTGAAAACTAGGGATTTCCAAATACCAATTTTCTTACCGATAGCAGGTACTCACAAAGTAAGCCGATATTTCGACGACCGAATTTGCCCATATTCTATCCAGTACAGGTTTTGGATACAGCCTTTGAGGGTTGCGAGTGAAAACAGGAAAGTGCGTGAAATTTTTCCATGCTAAGAATTTAGCGCTGTTAATTTAAAGCAGTTTACATGAACAATAAAAAGAAACGTCTTCTAATAAAGCTTCACGCAAGAAAGGAATGAATATGCATACAACCGCAATATCAACAGATGTCCGGGAGTTTTGGTGGAGCCTGCTGATGAAAATTTTTTTTATCTACAAACTCTAAGCGGTTTGCTGGGATTCGGGAAGAGTAACAATGTTCTACAGTGAGATCTGGTTCTGAACCGTTTTAGTAACAGCTCTCAATCTCCAAGCGACATCTCTTCATCCTTTGTGGTCTCATCAGTTAGGTAAGTTGCATAGTGAAGCCTGATTCGCATCACGTGTTATTTCCAACACCAATTGAAATGTCAGCTGTTCCTACGTTGAACCTCATCGGATAAAGAATTGGGCTCAATAAGATAATTTTGCTCAATTATTGTTATTTACGAGTTTCAGCTTGATGCTCAATCGGAAGTTTAAATTGCTTGACAAGCCACAAAGCATCAACGAAAATGCACCGTTTTACCAACCTCCTAAACCAGATAAAATCGTATGACAAACATTTGTTTATCTTTGAAAACATTTCAGTGCTAATGACCATTTTTGCACATTATTTTCAACTGACTTGACGCAATTTTTTAATTTGTTTCAATGTTTTCCAAATTGTGACCATACCCAATGGTTCGAACTACGCAATGGTTCATTAAACATTAAAAACTCTTAGAATTTTAACATTTTGAGAAGCTTCACCGGTTAATTGTAATGTCGGAAACAATCTTTCGATAAAATTAATCCATACCAACTGTTGAGTAGCAAATGGGTTAACAGTGCTAGAAGTAATTAAGATTAAGACCTGCCCTTCATACCGGTCTGTCTTGTCCAGACATCAGTGACGTGGTCGAAACGCGAGTTAGGTCAAATGATAATTTCGTCGGACTATGAGCAAGCAATTTAAAGTTTATTGAAGTCGAGTCAGTGAGTTAACTCAAGCCAAATCACGACATTGGCAAGAAGATATTATAATTTAATGTCAAAGAAAACGAGACTTGCTTATCAAATTTTTAAATTAATACCAAATGCGTGGCTCTTATAATTCGATACGAACCGAGTAAACTCAAAAAATGACCCGAGTCAAGACAAGTTGGTTATTAATCAAACTCGCACCAGGTCAAAGATTTTCAGAAATAAATGCGACTGGACTGGAGTTACGCAACTACTTCCAGACATAAACACTGAAATGCTGCTTCAGATCGCACAACATTCAAAATGCTGTTAAATTTACCCACATTTTCGAGAACACGTTGCACAAAATCAAAGACCCGGTGAAAAAAAACGAACAAGGCCCTGTGTACTCGATTCCATGGTACAAGATGAAGTGAGCATTTGTAACCTTCAATAAAAGAGCGCAGTAGCTACATTTGCAACTGTTACCAGCAGGAAAGCGCGCTTACAAAAAGTTAGGAAATCAACATGCAATTAAATGAATTGATCCCGCATTTTAACACGCCTGACTGAATCCATAAAAGCAAGCTTCATACAATGTTGTCAACTGATGTACGATAAGACATTCTTAAAGTCAAACAGTGATGCAGCCGATTGCTACTTTTCCAGTTCTGATATTTTTCTCGTCGGTCATTTGAAATATTTTCGAGTTGCATTGCAAAGTTATTGAAGTCATTTCGAGCCAGTAAATTGTCAGCTCGAACAAACTGAAATAATTCTGCACACGCTCGTGTAATTTTCTTCATACTTTTTACTTGATACGCATTGCATGACTCAACTCAAGTCACAGGTCAAAAATTCTGACCTAAATCGAGTTTCTCAAAGTCCATTCAAAGTGAAGTAGAGTTTTTGCATAAATGTGCCCGAGTTTCGCAACTGCTGCCAACAACAGTTTCTTCTCTATTGAATGCAAAGCAACGTTTCTCTGACGGTAAATTTCGCTTACTACATAGCATCTGCAAATCGAACAGTGATGTTAACACTCATAAAAAAGCGAAGAATTCATTCGGACACGTACGGCACTTTTTTCCTACGCCACTTCTGATTAGTTTAGGACGTCTGAGTAAATATTCTCTTTACTCTGAATTTGGAACTCTCTCGCAGGAGAGACGTATAGTTGAATATCGTTGTCGGCGTTAACATCTAGATTCGAAACCGGTGTTTTTCAATCTTTTCAAGATGAGGACTACGTAGAAAAGGTTTTCGCGAATTGAAGTTGCTAATTAAAGTAATACAAGCGAAAGGTTTAATGAAGGACATCACTGCAGAAAGTCTATTTTGGCATTACTCGTATGTTCAATCACTTTCATGGGTTGGGAGTAAGTGGACTCAATAAAACCTCTTCGCAGACTCAGTGAGTCCGCACACTTGTAGATGAGAATGGTTGATTTAGAGTTAGACGCTACATACATCCAGCGCCCTGACAAAATTCTGCCTTTAGATTGATTTATCCATTCGTGCTTCTGGCACAAACAAATCGTCATAAACGTTTGCCATGAAGTGCAGTATTGACTGTCTTTACCAATCCTATACAGATTTGTGTAAAAAAACACCCATACTAACTACATAAACACGCTGATACATTTCTACTTGGTCCTTTTACAAAATTGCCATGTTGGCTTGGGCACTAAACTCTTATTTGCACCTAAACGCAATACAGAAATTGATCCCACCTGAGGTTGCCTTGTAGCTTGCTGATTTTTCGTTTGAGCTCAATAATTTCCTTGGCTTGAAGTCTTGATATATGAAAACAGGATGTAAATTGTGCTTAACATGCATTACTTACAAAATTGCACCGCATCTCACTCGATTCTTTGCCTGGACCTTTCTAGTACCTCAGTGTCTTGCTTCACCTGTTAATAAACACTATTGTACAACACCACAAAGTTATAGAATATTTGACATGTCACAGACAGTCACTCACCTTGCCAATAAATCCAGCAAAAAGTCGCTTCTTTTGCGATGACTGAAATTCACGCACCTGCTCGAAAATAGTTTGGATGATGATACACGTACCTCTTTATGTAAAACGTGTGTACTGAATCCAACATTTTATGAGCAAAACTGACTTCTGATGGCAGCAAATGACGAAAACGTTTTTTATTTACTATTGTATGTTGAAAACTGTAAACATTGTAGATCGTCATTGTTAATTTTTTCATGAAGAGAGATTTGAGCAATACAAGAGCTTAACAAATTTGTTCAAACTTGTTTTCTACATAATTAAAACAAAATTAAATTTTCCCCAAAATCATTTACATTTTCCATTAAAAAATAGTATCCCACAGCATAGGCCTCTAAATCATTCACTATCACCACCAGTATGTTTAAAAAAAAACTATCCTCTGGCACTTTTGTTGAGATTGCAAAGTATGGTGCCCAAAAGTGAACAGTAAGCACCAAAATATATTGACATACATTATATATTAATTTACTGTAATAAAATACATTATTAAAAGTAGACTTACTATTTACACAGCAGAAAGATTCTATAATCCATATTCAAAAAGTGTTTACCTCCAACATGCACTATGTTACTGCATTAAATTGTTTAACAAAATTATAATGCACACAACATTGCAGCTGATGAATCATGATTACATGGTGGTTGAAATTTGAAGACTTAGAGATGTACAAACATTACTTATAAACAAAAGCATTTCATAGGCCCAATGCAAAAATTACTCTTATTTAGGAACTACTGTACATAATATGCCATTGTAGCATTTAAGTTTGATGGCACTCATGTGTACAAGAACTTGCGTTGAAGGTTGGCTGCGGATCTTGTTTTTTTGGTCACTGACCTATTTTTTAAATACTGAAAATAATCAAGTCAATTCTGTCATAATGCCTTTTTTAGTCATAAAAACACCTGAAACAGAAAAAATGACAGATGCTTTAAAGTTATTTTGGACAAACAACCGAAACGTTTCAGCGAAAAAAAGCCAGCTGCGAATTGAATGTTAAGTTGCTGACATCCCAAAACGCTACAAACTGCGAGGTCAGCCTAGTCATTGCACAAACACTGGTCTGGTTTTTCAAATAAGCAACCTGACATTTTAAGTTGCCACACCAAAACAAGGCTGGCAAAAGGCTCTCACCCCTTTGAGTTTGTTTGCAGATTTCCAAATGCAGCAACATTAAACTTTATTTAATACAGAAGCGATTTGATAAACCAGCAGATTGACAGTAAAATGGTAACAGAAAACCCACAGTCAGTATGTCATACTGCACAAACTCTCAAATATACGAAACAAGAGTATAGATAATCCTGGGTCACAAGGATGCACACAAATGCGAAAAATTAAGAATGGATCATATTAACAGCACATATCCTCAGCACACTGACAAAATAGCAGTATATGCAAGCAAAACAGTTTGAGAAAAGCAAACATAAATCTGTACAATGCACAAAAGTGTGACTTTAAAAAAAAATTAATTGCGTGTTTGATTCAGACTTATGGTCCATATTGTTCAGTATTCAAATAGCACAAGAACACAAAAATGATTAGTCATAACACATTACAGCGTACGTGTTTGCTGATAAACATAGTCAACACTGAGAGAGGAGCAAAAAACCAGAACAATGTACCAGCCATATATATGGGACATCTACTATTCCATTTGGATATATGTGACATGTACTGATGAAAAAAACGAATGAGAAAATAGGTCTTACCTCCTGAGCAACTTTATGTAAATGCTGTGCTTTTTTCTCCATGTCTTCAGGATTTTTGAAGAATACGACAACAGATTCATCAAGCTAATCGAACAGAAAATTAAATATGAGAAGCCTTAATTTCGAAGCCAGACAGCCACTACAGTGCCAGTGACTTTTTCCAGTCATAACTTGCTGACTGATAGAGCTAGAGAGTTGTTCTGACCCTCTGAAGATGTGGAAAGTCTTCTAGTTTCAATTTTTTTTCAATTGGGAAGTTTGGATTTAAGCTTTTAAACAACATTCAAAAGACATTTTTCAGCTGTAACTTCCTAACCACACACGCTAGAAGGCCAATCAAAGGCTCATAGATGTAGATTTTGCCTAGTTTTTTTAAAGAAACAAAAATTTCCCCTTGGGGTGGCCTAGGGCCTGATGACATAAGCCAAAAAGGCCTAAACATGCCCGTATTATGACGTTCTCCCCATAAAAGCCCAAATTTAAAACTTCAAATTTTTTCAATCAAAACCAGAAGACTTTTTGCATCTTTAAGAGGGTTTGAACAGCTCTCTAGCTATGTCAGGCGGCAAGTTATGACTGGACAAGTCATTGGCACTATAGTAGATTTGCAGTCCTGAGGGTTGTGCTGGCTGCCAAACTGTTTGCATGATTCATGCATTTGGAAACTTTGTCTCATTCAATTTTTAAATTTATTATCCAAACCCAACTGGTCAAAAGATAATTTTAATTTAAACAAAACATGATGGAACATGAGTAACTCCACTTACTTGGGTAGCCAGCATTTAAACTTAAATTATGATAAAGAGACATGGATGTTCAGAGCAAAACCTAGTCAGATGAGAATTTGAAAAACTTACAACCATTTTAGACTTCATGAATTAATTTAATATTGCACAATCAGTTTTGCATCTAAAGCTATGTTTTTGCAGTTTGACAAAATTACTAAAACAAGGAAATTTAATGGTGCTACTATAGCGTGAGGTCTACCACACTGTAGCGTGAGATCTACCTCCTGTTGGTACTATAGCGTGAGGTCTACCTCTGCATTATAGGAAGATAAAAAAATATTTCCATACATTTATTCTAGCGATACGTATTTTGTACATCTTCTAAGAATGACACAAATAGCTCATAGGAATTTATTCTCATCTTCTTCCAGCAAAAATGATTAAGATGAGACTGAAACAGCTGATAACCAACACCTTGCATTCTCTTCTGTATCACCGCTTTAGCGTCCAACCACAATCGCTCAATTGCCTGTGTGTGCTCCTGTCGCTGGATCCACATAATGTTGCTGGTGGTTCATTGTAGAATGCTGATACCCCATGGCATTTAAGTTGCTATAAGCAGGCCACTCATCTGAATGAATAACCGAACCATAACCATATGCACATTCCCTTTCAATAATAGGGATTAGAGTGTTGCGGTCACGCTGTTCCACCCAAAAGTACCGACAGTCTGAGTCTTGTTTAAGACCAAAAATCCAAGGCCCATAAATTCTACGCCCATGGCTTCTGTTGTTTTCTTGATCTGCGTCACTGTCCTCAGAGAGAGAACCATTGTCTCCATTCAGCATCCTTCCTCGGTTGTACTTCCGTTGACCAGCAAATCTTACCTCATCAATTTGGATGAGTTTTTCTGTTGTTCAAACCCTCTTTGCTTGTCATTGATAAAAAACTATGGATGTACACACCTCTCGGCACATGTTGAACCAGTCAGTTATAGTATTAGCAGATTTTCCTGTTCGAGTCATTACTGTGGACATTGGTATATTCAATACAAAGAGAAATATTAATTCTAGTATTTCACACAGGCTAAGGTTGCAGTGCAATTTGTTGTTCATATCTGTATAATGGAAAAATTGATTTCCTGTACAAACAGACCATGTAGTTTGACACCTCTTTCGAGGACAACGTAACACAGGCTTGAAACCTCATCCTCGGTTACGCTTTCTTTTTTCCTTCATAACAGAACCATATTTATGGCATGGATCTGCTTCTTGAACTGCATCCTAGAGATTTTGCTCTCTTAAAAAGGNGAGTGCAGCTTCTTCTGTCAGAATAACTCTGCTATAAAACTCCTTCAGCAACATTTTGCAGTACCCCCAATTAATGTCAACTATTTTAGCTCCATTTGCTTCCTTTTCTATGCACATGGTGGTAGACCTCACACCTCACACAATGGGATGTGCCAGACCTTACACCTCACGATAAACCTCACACGATGGGAACTGACGCGGTAGACTTCAGGCTACACCTGAGTGTCAGTATCAGTTTATTTAAGAACAACTATAAACAAATATCAAATCATGCAACAGAAAACAAACCACATTAGAACAGCGTTTATTTTGTTCCCAGGACATCTGAAATAACCATATGGTTTTCTAGTCAGACACCCTGATGAATAAGGGAGAAAAAAAATAGAGAAAAAGAAACAAGTCCTCACTGAATAGCACATTTTAATAATGACGATCCAGGCTAAGTAGTGTAGCATGTCATGTATCGCCAGAGCATATCTGGAAAACAACATCTGCCCTTTCATAGTA
>JGI24021J15306_10003735_pt1 | contig 17336 bp, 10 predicted proteins | sample Ectturendosymbi1_FD_15306 | JGI IMG/M metagenome (IMG submission 15306) | reverse complement strand
ATGCGTAATTTTACGTGAAATCGATTTCCTATTAAAAATTTGCTGATCGATTCCTTGCTTACACCCATCGTGGAAAGTACATACTTGAACGTTGTAATCGTTTCCTCTGAAACATCTGTGTTATCTAGATACGAAAAAACAATTCTGCCACATTTGCCTTCAACATCTTCTTTGTTACTTCAAGAAAATTGCAATTTTAGATGGTTGGGTAGCTTTAGGGGGAAGCAGTTTTGCGTCGAAAGGCATTAAGTTTTGCGCAACGAGACAGAGAGCTTCATTTGGACCTACTTTTTGAGCTGAAAAAAAAGCGAGAGTTGAATACTCTGGAACTGAAATAACTTTGGATATAGATGTTTATTTTCAAAAGCGTCCAAACATAAAACACGAAACCTGCTTTCTCAGCTTTTTAGGTTTAAGTGCTAATGACTACACGAACGCAAATTGCGCGAGCGCTCCCAGGCAAAAATCTCGACAGTGGTGCCGGTTGGCAGTCCATGAGTGGCCAACTGCTCATCGAGGAAGGGAATAGCTGAGGCTCGCGCTGGCTGCGTCTCATCGCGAGTTAATTGCTCTTTTATAGATTGTGACATCACAAACGACAGCTGACGACCCAGCGGCTGTCTGGGCCAAAGAGAAGCTGATGCGGCCAATGAACAAGTGATCAGGAATGTTTTGCTTCTAAGAAAGAAGTTAAATCTCTTCTGTTTCAGCTTTCATACTCTGGTAAAAGACATTTTGCAGTTGATGTCGGTCAAACAGATTTCCGAGATACACGTTTTAAAAATAACTTTGTCTTGCCTGAAACCGCAATGACTTATGTCGATAAAAGCCTTATAATATTGATATCAAAGTTCATAAGAAAACATCTTTGGTTCTTTATTGTGGCCACCGCAGTAAAACACCTGAACCAAAAAATTTGCCAACTTTTAGCTGTATTAGAAGAAAGCTTGTTTGTTTGTGAAACCAAAGCTGAGAAATTCATATCCGTAGCCTTTTCATCAATCTTCCTTATAAGGTTGGTAGTTAACGGCCCGGTGATGAAAAGAGGAAAATGTGAAGTCTAGTGATGAATTACATTGAAAAAAATCTGAAGACCGGTAATAAATCAACCGAGTGAGATTTTAGATAGGTCTATGCAGTTTTCTTTTATGGAAAATGTTATGTACCCTGTATGGACCTGTAGGGACCCTATTTCTCGGATTCTAGGGTTCTGATGTTAATTTTGTCTGATCCTAGAGACCTGATATTCAATTCTAGGGAACCGAATCGGGTTCCTAAAGCACCTTAAAAAACCCTGGGTCTGTGTTTAGCTGAGGTTTTAGATTGGTCTATATTTTACGTAAAAACTGAATATAGAAACTTTGTATTGAACTACAACCTGCCTCCAGTTTTGCATCAGATTAGCGCGAACCGACTTTTAAATTCAGTCGGTTTAAATCTTTCTTGTGACTTCAAAACGCAATTCAAACACTGACAAAAACATTGACTGCAGACGTCTAATCCAACCCCGACCCCCTCTGCTGTCTCCATCTCTTTAATTCCACAATATTTGCCGACAACTGCAGTAACTGTGCATGAGATCCTAACTATGCGCAGGTCTGTTTGAAACTGAATTAAAGGCTGTAATGAATCGGTATCTGAAGCCGACGATTACTTCTGACGCGGGGTCTCTGGGGAGGCGGAGAAGAGCGAAGCAGAAAATTGATTTCACCTTCGCTCGCACACACGCTTGACGCTCGCTTGTACCAGGAATGCTACGTCATTACTTGCGGCCACCAGCAGTCATGCTTTTGCAGAGTCGAAAATCTTGTTGTTCTTTGAAACTCGATTTCCTATTTCAGCCAACCTGGTACAAGGTCAGTAAATAAAAATGATGTTCAACGTTGACATTTTGGAAAAGACGAAAAGTCAGAACTTGCCTTGAGCATCGTAACATCGTGCCACCCATGTTTGCAACTTTTTTGATTTTGTTTGACTAAAGGCTTTTTCATTTTATCTCTCTTTTTTAACCCGAATGAATATAAATAGGATTACTGGTGTCGTATTGAGATCCCGAGATGTGTTACTTTTTCGGATTTCGGGATAAACTCACAAGATCTTTATTCTGCAAAAAATTGTTTGTCTTCTGCATCACGTGACATTTGCTTCCCGCGACAGAGCGAAACTGCTGACGAGTGGAAAAACGCGGATGTCCTCCGAGGCTGACATTTCGTTCATATTCAAGCTGTGGTTGTCGGTTTGTTTTTGATGAAATTTCTAGTAGGGATAAAACACTGATGACACGTACTGGTCGCAACATGGGAATTGTGCGAAATCCTATCTTAAGCTCAAATCTTGAAACTGAACCAAGGCACCAGCAAACGCACCTATAAGATTTCGGTGGGGATGAAACGAACAGATGTGTTCGCGCCACTCACCCTGTGTCCATCAAGTCAGATTGAATGCTGCATTGGTGGCGCTATTGTACATATTTTTCAAGCGGCGTAGCTTTTAATCATACACTGGTCACGTGACTGGATTGCAGTAAGCGCTGCTGGTCATCACGCCGAAAGTTGGAACATCCCAAGTGAGCCATGACCAACCATCCAAGTATAACCTGATTGACAGTCGTGTCCAGCCTACAGAAGCCTCAAGCTCCACCCATTCCGCTGCCGTTTATCTGGTTCGGAAAATACGAAAAGTTCTAATTTGGATTTAATTATCCACGGCATCGTTTCTGATAACTAGTGTTCGGAAATGTCGTAACCACGAATTGGCGTTTTAAAGCGAAAAGTCAGTTAGTGGTGATGCTGACACAAAAATCTGTTGCATTAAATATAGCTGCATAGCAACATCCCAATTTCTTTTTCAAAAACACCGCGAAAAAAATAACAACGCAACAAATCTTTGATTTCATCGTTCTTGCTTCTACTAGAGACCAAAAATATTTAACAACACATTAAAAACGCTAGGGCAACATTTCTCTCTAGCAGCAAACTATATATTGACGAGGCTATTGCTGAAGCGTTTTTCTGCTTGATTTGTTGTTACGAGGCTGTAATGGCTGTTGTTTGCCTATTTGAAAGCGGCAGCTACTGCCCCCACTCCACCATGTCCAGCGATTTTCATTTTTCCAGGACCTCCTCGCTTCGACTTGGTAAACTTCCCCATATACTCGCTCACTCGCTGCCGGAGTTGATTGATCTGAAAAGGCGCAAGTTTTTCATCAAAGCACTCAAACTTTCCATAAAAAAGAGCACAAGATGTTCTTCTTCTGCACAAAAATATCTCAATAGCGTAGTTTCTGGTAAAATAATTTTCGATGAAAATAACTGGTTAACCTCTGGCATAACATTTTTGAAAAACAGCAAATAAGTCAAAACTAACGTGTGCCGTTATAAAGGCCGATAAACCATTTGGCAGAAACCTTTTTTCTGAGTAATCAGGTAATGTTATATGAATAAAAGTTATAATTCGCACATTGTTTATTTTAAACAATGAGCGAATTATTTGTTGTCGAACTTTGAGTTCAAGCGTTACTTGGAGCTATTTTCACATTTAGCCTACCTTTTGTTCAGAAAAAATTAACTGGCAGAAAACAACGTTTGCTATCACCCTTGCTTGATCAAATGGTTGATATATCATCCAATCGTGTTGTGAAACCGATGGAAAAACACAAAATATTGGAGTTGCCGCAGAAAAATACGTCTCTATGTACTTACGTCATATTTTTGCCTGTGTATTCTTTGTTCAAAATCGTACTTGTCTTCTTCCAAGGTGTAAAGCCAGCTCCACAATTCCGTTGCCTTGTCGCGAAGCCTTTGCAATAAGCAATAGTGACATTCCACCCATCCCGACCACAGTGCATGGAAAATCAACGACACGCGCATACATTATTACCATTTGTTACAACTCAAAACTACAGTATCTCCGTGGTGGCATTCAAAATGCAATTTTGTAACTGCCAGGTCCCAACTTGATTACCAATCATTGCAAAAGGTTTCGGGATAGTAGCCCCATGTATGCTTGGTTTAGTTAATTTTTATCAGTTTTTTATATCATGTTATTGTTTTGTTTGTCCATCTCTAAATACACTTTCAGTACATTAGGTCAAAGCTGTTCTTTTATGAGTGGTAAAATCTTTGTTGAAACTTATAATGGATTTCAACTAACTTTTTGTAGGCGCAGAAAAAATCAGGAAAAATTTTACTTAATATCACATTGCGTTGAAACTACTGTGGAATGAAATGAGAGAGCAGGTACTTTTCAGTGTTGAGATGGTCGATGTTAAGAGGCTTCCGTCTGTCGGCCAAGATTTTTCTTTTTTTCTCTCTTTCTGTTTGACGTTTATTCGGTTTGTTCTTTTCCGCCTGAAAACCAGAAGTTCCAGAACGGTAAATGAGTAATTTACTTTTATTCTTTAAATAAACAAGCGGCTCTCAACGCTGTGAAATGGTTTCTAATTGATTTAATCGCTATTTACCAAAGCTCGAAATCTTTCCAAACAAGCTTCAACTTAAAAACCGAAATGCGTCATATCAAAATTGTTTGAAGGTGAAATGCGTGCGGACGTTTTGTGAAAGATAAGTAACGTTGACTTCGAACTCACCCGAGCGAGATAACCTCCGTAATGAAGAGACATATTTGCAATGGCAGCTTTTTTCCTTGCCTCCTCTTCTTGCCTCTTTGCTTCCTCTTCTTCCTCTTTCCTTTTCCTTTCCTCCTGAAAAGTGGTGACGCTTACTTTTTCAAGAAAAACGTTTCGTTGCTAGAGGGATTAATATCTTTAAACTGACGAGGATGCTAATATCATGTTATTAATAGAAAAATATTGCTTAGGTTGATCAAAATATAGATACGCAGACCATGTGTTGGTAACCGGTAATGTTTTGGAATATCTTTCTTTCGGTGAAAACATTTTTTAAAACGTGATTACTACTCATAACATTGCTCCTCGTTCTCACCCTCTCCTGAGTCATCCTCTGTTTCTCTTTTTCTTGTCGGATGCGAGTTTGCTCAGCGCGTTCAGCTTTTCTCTTCTCAATCCGAACACGAAGCCTTTCAAGCTCTTGCTCATCCTTCTTCCTCTGCTCAAAGTGACTGTTAATGAGCCCTTGAAGTTCCGAAAGATCCTTCTCCATTCGTTTACGGTGAATGTCTTCAAGATCAACAACCTCTCCATCGGGGATCTTGGGAGGAGTTAGTTTGGGAATGGAAAGTCTGAAAACGCCACTCATAATATGAAATCAAAACAAGACGAAAAGCAATTCGAAATCCATGGACTCTGATTTGTTTTCTATATTCCAAACTTTGAAATTCTGTCGCTAAACTTGCGAACTGCTTAGAATCATTTACTAAAAATCTCCGTACATTTAGTAGCGATGTCAAACGTAACATCCTCAAGATTGGTGTAAACACGGTTTTCCTACAAAAAACATAGATTGATTTTTGTTGTGTCATATTTATCAATGAATGAATGCTAACCATCAGTGAGTTTTTATTACAGCAAGGCATTCCAAATGATGTTTTTGCAAAGACCGCTTTAGAAACACGATGTTAATTGATATAGAAACTTGTGAATCACATGAAAATTTACGTGATAAATTATTTCTCTTCTGACAAAAGCATTTGCAAAAATTTACCTATTGCGCTATTCGATGGATTTGTTATAAAATAAAACACATAAATGGTTTGTTTTCACGTTGATAACATATTGACTTACTTTGGTGTCATGAGAGGACTTTCAGACTTCAGCTGCAAATAAAGAAAAAAAGAAGCAAGTTGATTACTTTGACCCAAAGTTTCAAATAGCGTTTAAAACAAGAAATTTTTTCAAATAGCATTTTAAAATACATGAAATAATGTTTGAAACTACAAACATGAAACAACTCCATACATGAAAAGATAAATACAAATAGTGAAACACTCTAGGACAAATTGGATATTTTTTGAGATCTTTACCAAAATTTAGCATTACTTTGGCCATCAGACAGACTCACAAATACTTTACATGACCCAAGTTTGTAAGACGCTTGCGCACCAAGGGTGATCACGTGACGAGACCACGTGACGAGCTGTAGCTGAATTGCATTGAAAGAGAAAACAGTCCGTACAGAAGGAAATTTGTTTGCATTACATGACCTTTTTGTATGAGCTAACCCTCACGACCAGGTACACAATGAGAATACATTCATTTTGTCTTTCCCACGTAACAAATTTAAACTTATTCTGAACGTTGATGGAAAATAAACTCCATTCGTTTTCTTACGTCTGAAGGAGCCGAATCAACACCATCTTCCACCTCTTGTTCTTGGTTCACCTCCGTTTCAGCCACTTCTTCGCTCACTTTTGCGTCTTCATCCGGTTTCTCCTCCTCTTCATCCTCTACATCTTCCTGAGGTCAGCGATGACGCAGACATGCAGCGTATGACGTCATCGCGTGAAGTTTGCAAGTGGCAAGCAAAGTGAGGAAAATACATGCAAATGTAAAACTTTTTTGGAAAAAGTGTAGGAGAGACTCATTGCTTGTGCCAGCGTTTCTTAACCTCTTTCTACCTCAGCACACCTTTTGGTCACGCCTAAGCAGACCAGCACCACCTACCAGTGGCTAACACTTGGTTACTATAAGGATAAATAAAGACAAGTGCAGTCGATGAAGTGCTAAAGTGTCCGGTAAAAATACGTTTGTCCAAACGTATTCCTTTTACCTTTGTGACCTTCCCCAGCATCCCCTGGGGGTGCTAGCACCCCAGGTTAAGAAACCCTGGCTTATGCAATTGACATTTTACATGTTGGGTTTACAACCTTTTTACTATATTGGGCAAAACAGAGATATCGCTTTTATTAACATACTTATTGTGACATAATAGTGCTTCTGAAATCAAACACTAACAGCAAACGTATCAAAAACGTCATTGAAATTGATGAAAAAAATCGGGCAGTAACCTCATTAATTATTCAGTGTATCTGATCTTCTAATCTCCACAGCCCATATAAACGTCTACTTCAATGTTATTTACAAAAAACAAGCTTTCGAAACGTTCATGTTTGCTTGCTAACTGCAAAAGATATTTTCTTCTTTTACTGAAATTCTTCTAGCTTTCTAGTGAAATTTCAGTTAAGTTTCTTCCTTTTTCTTTTTGATTATAGTTTCCTTGCTTTTTTCTTTGACTGGCATTCTAGTCAAAACTGGGTTTATCTTTTAAACATGTTTTAACACATGATAAGCTTCCTTGTCGAACGGTAGTTCCTGTAATTTAAATCAGATTGGCTGCACTTCGTTGCAAACACGCACTTGAACATTTTCACGCTTCGCTTCACCGGTCTCCTCCTCTCCTTCCTCCTCATCCTCTCCCTCAGTTTCCTCCTCACTTTCCTCTTCACTTGTTTCTTCCTTGACCGTAGCCAGCAATGTTTTGCAAAAGCATTCCGCCACATGCAGAAGTGTCGTCATTTTCAATGGTTGTTGACGTTATTAAGTGCATTCGCAGCACCATCGTGCAAGTATTAGCCAGAAGTGTATTATTAGGTGAAAACGTGTTGTGTACAAACGTGAAATTAGGCATGCAAGTGAGAGAAAAGTGAAAAAAAGTCAATAAATGAATGAACTTGTCAAACCTAGCGATATGATACAATAATGGATAAGTCTCAATGAAATGCAAAAAACACATGAATCCAGATCACGCAATACCCGGTGTTATGGTAAGATTTCTTCTAAAACGGACACCCATTACTTCTCCACAGGTGACGGTACTTTCATGAGGAGGTAAATATGGAGTGACGAATGTTTAAGAAATATTTTTGGCAACTGTTTGTTCCAAGAGGAAGCACCGACCAACTCCTGATAAAATCTTTTTTTACATAAATTTTTTACAGAAAAGATAAAAGCTTTTTTTAACGAAAACAGTCAAAGCGATGATGATGATCATCATCATCCAAAAACCTTGAATATATTCCATCTACAACTGAGTCATTAGTTTATTTATTCAACATGATTTTGAAAGCTAAACGCTTTTAGTTTTACTCCAAATAATTGCAACAGGTTTGACTGTGGTCAAAAGCGTAGAAAGGGGTAGTTTTCCGTGTAATTTTGTCAAAGTTTTTTTTCTGTCTAACTTCGTTCTAGCAGTAAACGTTTCCAGAAAAACTAAAGGTGCTTGATGTCAGACACGCAAAATGTCTCAACCTGTTTGAGTTACAAGAATTTTGAAAAGTGTCAACTACAGTTTGCACTTTGAACTTTGTTGTTTAATGCAATGACACAGGGAACAATTGCATTGCGAACTGAATTTCAGCGACAGCTGAGTTCTCGCCCTTATCTTTTTTCCTGAAATTTTTGAAACAACTATCGCAATGAAACAAACACAAAGCTGTTGCTAAAGGTCAAATAAAAGCAGCCTAGATAACATTGTTTCGCACAGACTTATGCAAAAAAAACAACTTTTAAACAGTTTTAAAATCCTTTTGTTGCAGTTTTGTAAAAATGTTTTGAAATCGTTTTTCTTGCGTTTTTTATTCTTTTGGTTATTGGTCTTTGGGGTAGGGGAATTGGGGATCCTGGTCGATGCACAATAAAACTTCTTATAAAATTCATCTCTAGTTGATAAGTTTTGCAACATTACCGTAGGTCAGCAGGAATATCTTTAAATTATTTTAAAGCTTTTACATCTTGCTTTTAAGTGCCTACCTCACTGGAATATTCTTCTTCTGAGTCGGACATAATTCCAGTGTTCAGTATGTTACAAAATTACAATAAAACTTCCCTACTTTCTGTTACAACACTCTAGCTACACCAAACGCCTGTTGAGGTATGAAAAAGGTAAGTTCAAGCTATTGCGGTGTTCAATGCTTTTCACTCTATTCTGCTCGTTTCGGCTGTGACGGAGCTATAGCCTATGTCTTACGGCAAGAAACAATATCTGACCTGTCTGGTAATAAGTTATGCCGTACACGTGTTGAGAAGTAATCAAAATATCTGCATCGAATCAAATATTATCACCGACTAGAGATGTGCAGTAGATCTGCTTATTGCGCTTTTAACAATGTGCTAAAGTTGAAACAAAACCGGGCGAACATGCGTCTCCAGACACGACATCTGCTTTTTGTCTCTGCTTATATCTTTCTGTGACAGACGAAGAGTTGACTTTATCAACACGTCAGCTGTACACTTCAGCGTCATTTGCAGCAAAAGCTGACGTACGTCTGACGTGTGATTGCGAAAAACGCAGTTGCAATATGAAGGAACTGCAGTTCATATCATTTTTGCTGATGCGTTGCTTGGTTTAAATTTCATCTGAAGAAGAAACAGTAAATTTTGCAGGGTATTTTGCAAACCGCAGTCGTCTCATTTACCCTCGCTTTTTAAAAGTGATATCCAAGTATATTCATCAGAAAAAATAATTTATTTTCAGCTTTTCTATGTCGATGTTAACGTTATAGGTATGTCAATGTCGTGTTACATCAATTTGTTTAAAATTTACTGGATAATAAACGAAGTGCGACCCGTTCACCGATGCAATCGTGACGCAACAATTTATGTTCAAACTTTGTAGCTTTACCAGGTTTGTACGAAGCAGAATTCCAATTAGTTCTCCGGCCAGGCGCCAACGCATTTAAAAAAAGGTTTTAAGTTTCGCTTCAGCCACGATCGAACAGGATGCCAATCACTTTATGAAATAGAGTTGTGGTGGATCGAGATAATGAACCTTACCAGACATAAATCGTCAGATTCTTTAGACAAGAAAATATACTGGAAATGTGAAATCTTTAAAGTTGTTTAAAAGTTATTTCCACAGAGTCGTTTAAATTTCACTCCTTTACTACTCTCTACAAAGGTTGTTATTAGATCCTTACTGTAAAAGGGGATGCTGCAATAAACTTAAGAGTTCCCGAAGAAACGAAAACTGTGGTTGCTTAAGCACACAGCCGACACATCTCAAACATTACAAAACTAAGATAGGACAATGTTGAGGGGCGTATTTGACAAAAAATGCAGTTTGTGGTGTTGACCCTACTTGTTAACTTTCACTTTTGTTGTAAACATTCCTTTTTAACAAAATGTAAATCAAAATTCGCTTCTGCTTTTTCCCATTTCCTCTTAACGTGATGAGATTGCATTCAACAGCAACAAATGTTTTGCGCACTGCAATATGAAGTAAACATTTTATGACAATCTGGGTTTCATCCTAAAGTAAAACCGACGACCTGAAACGACCTGAGTGCACACAATGCAGGATGGAATAACGTTGACGATATCACTGGAATGTTAATTGAGAAAGACAAGTATGCAAATTTCACCAGTTGCATTGAATTGCATCTAATACAAAAAACATTTGTGAGACCGAAAAAAAGTTTCAGGTTTGTAGAAGCTTCAATCAAAGCAGCCAAACCGCCATAAAAATGTAATGTTACATTTCTTATCTTCTTCGTTGTCTACAAACACCAATCCACAGTAGCATTTTCAACTCAACTTTCTGCAAACAACTGCAAAATAGACCAGCTTCCTTTTTTAATTACTCACGCTGTCCAACCAAAATACTCATTTCTTGGTCACGTTCCTGCAAATTGCAAACTACTGGCTGTTTGATAGGAAATTATAAAAAACGAGCATGATTTGAATTGTTTTTAACGCGTTTTGCTGCACCAAATGTTCTGATATAATAAGAACGGATTTTTCGTTACATCTTCTTGTATTCCAGACAAGTCGCGCATGCATATTCTTTTCGACTCGGTTTTCTTGCCACGGATTCCACCGTGCAAGCCCTTTCCTGCATTAATGTGCTCTTTTCAGATCATGCATTTAAGAGACGTGCCTGCCACTGTCACGTTGTGACTAAAGAACTTTGACAGCAAAGCTTGATAAACGCGCGGCTGATTCGTCATTGTCACCTTTTGTTGGCAGATATAATCTCTCAGTGACGTTGCCACAGGTCCGTAGCCACATGGGGGCATTTAAGGGCAGTTCCCACCAAATATTTTTTGTGCGCCTCAAATTGTGTTGTACCCAGGTAAATTTATTTTAAACATACAAAAAGGGCAAAAATCTTGCGCCCCCTAAAAATCTACTTTCCCCACCAAATCTTAAAACCTGTCTACGGCCCTGCGTTGTCATCGCAGTGCGCGAAGAGCATGTGGTAATTTCCAATTTTTGTGCTTACATCTATGCGCTTGTCGTTGTCGCAGATGAAAAAGAGGAACTTCATATTCTTGAATGTTTAGAGAAATATATAAAAAAACTTTTCATTCCTGTGTCACTGTTTGGTTGTCTAAATCCTCATGCCGCAGTTTTACCGCCTATACANGGAACTGGCTTCATTTGAGCTTCGCGGGTGNAGCCAACGTCAACTTGAGCGGTACATGCTGCATGTAGTCGGTGAACGTCAAGCAACTGTCCCGCTTACAGGCTGCTGAGCGGTGGCTGCAATACTCAAGTTGGCGAAGAACTTGTTTGAAGTGGAAGATGATCAATGGTAGTTGCACGTGCACGACAGGCGCTAGACCAGGCATTTCAAACTCAAACAAATCAGGACTTATAAAGTAACCCGAGGGCCGCCTTATGACGCTGACGCAACAATGGCGGTATACCTAGCTGAACTTTACTAGAAACAGCTTTTACATCTTATTCCTACGAAACATATCATAAGTTGCAGGCAAATCGTTTCTAGCCGTCTTTACGTTCATTTAAAAGGAACGTGTTCACTCGCTACTTTAAACACTGTTGAACAAAACTGAAATCTATATGTTAGTTGTTTGAAAATCCCCAAAAAGCATCGCGGGCCGTGGACTCCTGCGCTAGACATTGCTTGCCACTTCATTCAAACACGCGCAATTGCGGGTGACGAAACATGCTCTGTGACAGAACAAAGGTGAAAAGTTACAGTTTGTGTTCTGGCAATCATATGGAATGCGGGGGGGACCCAGTCATGCCTTCACGAAATTCACACATTCAGGATTATTCGGCGTGACTCGTGTAGTTATAGATGGGTAGAGATTAAATGCTACTTTTGCTTTACCTTCTTCAACGTGTTTACAAAACCTTGAAAACGAACAGTAGGCAAAACAGATTAACTTTACCTACTACACGAATTACCTGCGGGTTTTACCAACTGGCATTCCAGACATTACGTCACAACCATATGTTCGGCTTACCACCGTGTGGATGGTGCAGAATGTGATACAAGAAAAAAACGCTAATAAATTTCTCAGCAGTCATTATTATAATACCTCGTTACTTTGACAAAAATNTCCAATCCAACCTCAAAGAATAAAAGCAATTTCATTAGGTTGACAGATTGCTTCNTATTCAAAGCATAGGCATTCTGTCAAACTCTGTGATGCCTCAAACCACCAGGTTATATGTGGAAAGAGGGTGGCGATTTTGACGGTAGCTTGCTGATAATATCAAAACGGGAATGTTTGGTCTTCATTGCAGACAAACGTTTCAATGAATGAAGACGATATCAGAGACGTTTGGGAGGTTTGTAGCACAAAGGGACAGTGTTCAGTAACGTAAGGTTAACCATTTTTTTTCAATTACATTTCAAAATTCGTCCATTTCTCTGCTGCCAGGAGTAGGGCCCACAGTAAGGCTTTCATGAACAAAAAACAATCCATTAATATTTTACTCACATTCTGCGCAGTTTGACATAAAAGTTCTCATTAGATGATATGTCGACTGTGGAAAATACACGGGTTTCATTGCGGTCAAGATTTTGGTTGATATGAGCTGTTTTTAGCTGTAATATTACTTTCTGGTTATCTCTGTGTAAACAACAACCGGTGTCTGGTTTATAACAAGTTATTCATGAGCTTGTTACGTACTGGTTTAACTTGAAACAGGTGTAAAGCAAATAATGTCTATAAAATTCTTCATTACAATGGCGTGCAAACAAGCAAAAAGGGTTGCATCACGTCAATCACCATTTCTTGCTCATGTTCGACCAGGCGTCAGCATTCCCTCACCGGCTTGTCGTCAATTTCTAAATATAGCGGCTAATCGTGTCACGTGACATCCTCGATCTCGGTGGCTTGCTGTTCGCATTGGGCGGTGACGAGGCCGGGACGTAAACAGTTGTTGCTATCACTTATATGAGTGGCATCTCAACCAGCGTGGAATGCGGCGCAGACCGTGGTCAAAGCTGCACACCTTGTACCGGTTAAGAGGAAGACTTTCGGAGAAAAGCAAGTGCGTAACTCATAGAGATCTTGTCATTACCAAGTTCCAAATAGAGCAGCATATCGAAATTGCCAAACAAGTTAGTGTTTGTGTTTGCATAAACCATCACAAAGATTATAAAATCTGGAATCATTCTCTATATTCACTCTACTGACTCGTTCTATATATTTCTCTCTTAACCTGTTTCCAAAAATGCGGATTAAAATTTAAAGTTTAAAAATGCATTTGACTGAAACGTTCTTTCAGCATGTCAAAGAAGCAGGGCAAGCGGCTTTGCAAACTACCTAGCATGAAAAGATGGAAATCGCAGAAGTGGATTCTGACGCCATAACAACCATCCAGTTTTCTCAGCGGTGGCGAAAAGTCTACGTTGTGTTACTGCGGCGGAGCCAACGCTGCAAGTACCAGAAACTACGACTACAAGAACGATTAAATTTTCGAAAATGTTAAAGATTAACAACTGATGATTTTTACTTTATGGTCAGCAAGTCCGTGGTTTGGGAGAAAGGTCTCCAACACTAAGGGGTCTTACTGCAGTTGGGCGTCCATCTAATTTCCAACACATCACACCCGCATGAGGTTTAAATGCATGAGATGATAGTGGAAGAACTGTTCATGAATCAGGCCTAGAAAGGACTGCACGCACGTTTTCACTTACAGAACCAACACAAACAAGTTAACGCCTAGCTTGCTGGCTGACTACAATGTAATAGCGGAAAATATTTGTAAATATACAGACACGACTTCTACCATCCCGTTGTCGTCTCAGGAGATCGAAAGTAAGCATCTGTATATCGGTGAAAATGACTTTGTCAATGCTTTCACAGTACTTCAGTCGGTTAGCAAGCCTGATGACGTCAAACAGATTAAGGTTTCCTACGTGAGCTAGCAGTATAGAGCGCGCGCTACAGATCCTGGTAGGCTGGAATCTAATCCCAGTCCGGTACCGTCACCAGCGGGGGGCCAGTGGCCCCCTTTTGAAATCTGTGGCCCCCATTTCATGTTTTCCACCCGGTTACTGCTTGCATCCAAGATTGTATTAAAATGTGGCCCTCGTTGTGTTTATTGGCCCTCCTGTTGCGAAATCCTGACGACGGACCTGTCCCAGTCTTCGGTCATACCAAAGAATTGAAAAACGGTACTTGCGACCTGTCCAGCCTCGTGCTCGACGTTAATGGGTGAGTGCAAGGGAAAGCGTCACGTGAGGTGCTACCATAATCGCTTGGTCAGTGGTGCAGGGTGAGTGGATATGGGCGTCCTCAGACCACTCGTGACACTCAAAAGGGTGTGCAAAGCGAGCTCAATTTATTTTTGTTTCAGACCCTGAATATCCGGATATTTTTGAGCCATGTGCTTAGTCTCAACTCCTGTTTTCACATAAACATTGATCTGGACTAAACTGCCTAAAAATGAAAGCTCAGTTTTTGAACATTATGTGCAGTCCCATGTCGAGGCGGGCGTTCACTTCTCATTTGTCTGAATGCCAGAACCGTACGGAAACCCCGCTTCAAGAGTAGAAACAAGGGATGAAATGTTCTTCTGTGAGTTTGTAGTAATCATATGAGAAAAAAATCTGTTGAAGGGCTTTGACAACCTAAATATATTCAGCACCTCTTTAGATTTATTTATTTATAAATACTTATTGGTGAAAAATATAGGTGTAAATAAAAGGGGCCCGAAAATTTATTCACCTACATTTAGCTCTCTCATTTATAATTTAATGGACAAACTACTTTCGCTGAACATTTTTACGGCCCTCGTACACACAATTTACACTTTTAGTATCTTTTTTGTGCTGATCGAATATCACTGATTTATCACAAGTCGTTTCTACTCGAAAAATATGCAGCAGTATGATAGTTGAGTGGATAGTGATCTTAGCAAGTGAATATATATCCGGAATCTGGGCTTAACAGTGGTAACAATTACGTCTAATAATTCTATCTTTAGAAATACTCATTTTTATATTTCATTTATTACAACTGTAGCTAAGCCCATACATGAGTATCGCTAAAAACGTTTCAATATTAAAAACATAAACATATTAAAAATATTAAAATGTATTATCTTTTGCATAAACAAAGTTTAATTTGTAATAGCTGGACATTCGCTGGGTACCAAGAGAACTATATTGTCCTCACTGAAAAACGTTTGTCCACCCCTGGGTTACGCCATTAAATCCAACTAACAATATAAATTACTTTAATCGACAACCTTATTTGCTAAATCTTTGTCCCACACGATTTTTGTCATCCCAAATGTTTAATTTTCATCAAAGTCATTTTTAATAGTCAAAAAAGCAAGGGTATTTGAGATGTATATCCAAAGAAAGTCAACGCATAGACAATACCTCAAGGCAGCATATCGGTTTACGAAACTACTTGGGGTTTGCCAGAGTAAACAGCTCGACTAGCACAGACCTACTGTCGTTTAAAATGCCAGCAATTCGTTAATATTATTTAAATCTTTATCATACAATCTGGAAGCATTGCAACTGGTGGTTTTAGATGTTCTCTCAGTTTTCTTAGCCAGTCATTATTTCAGATTGTTGCAAAGCATCAGTGAGCGTTGAAGTGTGTTTCTTAAACGTTAATTACTTTAGATTGATTCCATGAACGATTTCACTCCTGTTGCTTTTTTAACAAAATTAACGAAACAAGAAAATAGGATTTTCTTCAGTTGAATTGCCATGCTTTGATTATGACACATTTTTCAATGCTAACGTCGAAAGCGTTTTGTTCAACGACTCTCAATAAGCAAACAAATGCAAACAAATTTCGTTCAAAGAAAAAGCAATTTAGCTTTTTGTGGTTGCAATGTTTTGCAAAATGATTCCAGAATTCAAAAGAGTTCTGAGCTACAATTTTTGTTGAATGCTGAGGTAACAGCGCTAGGCTAAGTTTCAAGAATAGTGATTTTGCCATCAGGTCGAACAAGTTTTCCTAAAGAGATGTTTTTGTATCAGAAGGGTTTTATTTCTGAATTGAATATATATGCTTGGTTGGCTAATGGAAGGTGTCTCTTTTTATCATTGTTTTGCGAAGTTATCAATATTTTCATTTTTCTACTTAGTTTGTACTACACACTGGAAAGCAATCGACAACAACGAAACAAGAAAAATAAAAACAGTAATTGTAAAAACAGGCTAAAAATAATTATCAAATGTCTGTGGCAGCAAATATTCGATGTACAAATTAGAGTTACATACTGCAAGCTTTCTGAATGTTGGAATTGGAAGGACTATAAGCTTTGTCAGGCCCGTAACTAGGAAACTCTTCGCTCCGAAAACTCTTCACTCCCCTAGTGTCCCACGCTGGTCACGGGCCTGAGCTTTGTCTCCATCTTTAAATTTGTGCACAAGTGCTTAGGTTCACGAACAAAGCAGGGAAGATTGGAAAGATCAACGCAAAATTGAGGCAAGTGGTTTTGACAAATTGTCGAATATTTGAAGTTATTATTTTTAGATACATGTTAGATGTTATACATTGCAAACGTGCAAACACCTGAGACTTAGGGCCAATTCAATAGAACACTGCGTCAAATTCCGCTTCGGAAAACTGCAAATTTCTTGAATATTAGAAAATGTCATTTGTTATATATTTGTTTTGAACTACGATACTTTAATCGTTTTTCTTTTTACTATTAATGTAGAGATCAGCTTAACATCTCGCCAAGTCAAATAGCCAGTGCTACAATTTGAAATCGAGAAGCAAGCGGAGCCACTTTGAGTCGTCTTCATGATTTTTCGGGAGACGACCATTGTGTCTATAGCTATGAGAAAAAATCGGTTACTCTCGTTTTTTTTACCAGTTCCCGCGTTACATTTCTTCTTGACTCTTGTAAGAAAGGCTAGTGGAGGATACGCTTCGTAAATAATTTAATTTTTTCTTCATTGGGAACATCACTCCCGGAATGCCATTCTAAGACCTTTCCAGGACTAGGGGCATGTCCCGGTAGTTACTTCATTCTTTCCGATCTTCGTTTTGTGCATGAGGATAATGACCACTATTTGCCAGAGCGGGGCCCATTTTGGTCGTCAGGCCGCTCGACGACGCATATAAGTCGGCCAGAGATGTCAAAGCTTCAGGCATTGTAAGTCGACTTTCAACAGATGTTTTGCCCGAAAAGTTTTTGAATTTCTGAAATTAATGTTCAAAGTTTGTTCAAAAAATGTTTTTTGCAA
>JGI24021J15306_10003732_pt1 | contig 17344 bp, 8 predicted proteins | sample Ectturendosymbi1_FD_15306 | JGI IMG/M metagenome (IMG submission 15306) | reverse complement strand
AGCGGAGGGCACACGTGCTATGTGGATCGATGGTCGGAGGCCATCGCGCAGTATTAGCTGCAAAGCTTACGCCGCGGAAACCTGGCACCTGGGCTGCGCAAGCGTCCGGCGCGTTCGAGTCACGCCACGTTGTGTCAGCGCAGAGCAGGTGGTTGATTAAAGACTTCGGGGACGCTTTACTCCACGACAGGCTTCAAGAAAACGGTACGGTGATCACAGAAGGGGCGATCGAGCTGGCTGAGTCCCAATGCCAGATGATAGATAGCGCGCACTTTCTTGAAACACACACAATGAAACCTTGTTCTTTGATCAATCCATTTTCACGGACAAAACAACGCACGGGAAAAAGTGACGTACGGTAGGTACCTAAGTTTACAATAAGGTGTCTGCTTCGCAGTGAACGTCTACTCTAGATTGTTGATAACAAACTGCAGTTTGAAGATAAAAAGCGAATGTAAACTGTACACCAGTGATTCTCAACGTGGCCCCGGTGGGCCACGGGTGTTTCATCGGGAATTTGTTCGTGGTTCACAGAGAGTTCCATAAATCCATGTTCATGCAAACTGTAACCTTTACCGTACAATAAATTAAACAAAACCACCCATGTGCAATACAGTCGACTAGTGGTTCACAAGGTCCTAGCACAGCAAAGTGATCCATCGGATATTTTTTTAAAAAGATGGTCCACAGGCCGACAAAGGTTGAGAACCACTGCTGTACACCTTCAGAATCAATATCACGGCACCGTTAACAGAAAAAACTAACTTCGTGAAGCGCTAACGCAGTGCCACCCAAACGGTGTGTCGCGCAATATCGGTTTGCTGCGACGCAGTCCTAGGTATGCCGCGATATTTTCAACACTGTGATCGATTTTGTTGAAATTATTGCATAAGACGACGACGTTTCCGTTGGTTACGTTTCAGTCAGTACTTTCGCTATGCCGCGTGATGAATGCTGAGTTCCAAAATGTGCAGCGGCCAAAAGAAGTTGAGACCACTGCGCAAAGGAAGCCAAATGCAACATCAAGTTTTGCGCGAAAGACCATCCGGCATAGAGAACGCATAATTTCACAGGCCCGGGACAGATGAACAAGGATCGACCGAGGGCTCGAATTACATTTTGAAAAATAAACACGGAGTGTAAACATCAGCCGGTCTTATCGCTCTCAGCATTACAGGACAAACCGTGGATATCGAATTACCCACAAAGATGGCTACCACCTCAAGCACCGCCAAGGATTTTTATTTTAAGAGCCGGGAAGAATTCCCTCTGCTGCGCTGCCTTGCTGCTACGTCGTTTAAAATCATATTTAAAATAATTTCCTCTCCGAATTCTCGTGGCCAGACAGGACATTTGATACCAGCGCTATCCAACACGGAACTCCAGCCATAAACAAGCACGCAAACATCGAAAAAATGGTAGCATATTGCGACTGCTCTGACAAAAATGAAGTCATAAAATATTGATCGGTAATATGTAAAAGGTAGCGAAATTCCCATGACAGCGCACAGCCCACCAGACAAAGATCAATAACAAAATGAAGTGGGCCCAATCCTCGCATACAGTTGCATCGTTACTATTACGAGCTTTACGCTGCGACTGGAATGTCTTGGAATCATCCCCATATTTGCAAACGAAATTTATTTAAGCGCAGTCTACCGTATTGGGTGATACTAATAACGCATGTGGGTGAAGCATTAATCAATTGGTTACTAATACAAGTACAAGCAGCATCATCCCAGTGAAAATGAAAAATAAGAGATGTGTTTTAACGTTCAATGGAAGAAATGACCTATTAAATCAGTTCAAACACGCAGACGATGCCGATAACACGATCTTCACAATTGCGAAGTGACATTAACATCACATATCGAAGACCTTCCAAAAACGTAAAGGTAATGGCTAAGAACTTGGTCATACTCAAGGTAACTGGAACACGTTATTTCAAATCTAGTCAAAAACACTGGTGAAGACCATGCTGCAAAAAAGTTTTAACTCTACAGCAGTCCTTACAAGATTATATGGCAGGAGATAAAAGAGAATGCAGAAGCATAGCAGATGCAACTTACATGGCAGTTAATATTGCAGAGATCATGCGAACTGCTACAAACAACTGTCACCATTGCGCGCTGCAATAAAATGAAACACTTCCACACTGTATTAGCTTGTACAAAGCTACAATAATAATTGACACACTAGACAGTAAACTTACACTTTGCTGAAAAGATAGGCACGCCCTTGGCTTCCTTGGAATGACTGTAAAAAAGCCAAAAGATCAGTTTCAACCAGTTTGTTAAACTTACATTAACTAATATATTTCAATTTTCTCTGCAATTATTTGTTATTACATCACCACAACATCACGTATGTGCCTGTAAACAAACTTCAGTGTTGCACTGCAGCACCAAAGACGTTGTGGACATATCAAACACTGAAAACAAATCGGATGCTGCTTTGCACATGAGGGAAGAAAATAAGTAACGTTTAGTTTTATGTAAGACCAACCACTTTTGTATAAAGTTTTTAAGTGTCTTAAAAAATTGCAGCATCCCAACAACTCAGAAAGCGACTGTCAGGCTAACATCAAACTAAGCATGTTCTCAGCTTTTACCTTGGATATCAAAGCAGCATGGCCTGCAAGATGTGCTCTGCAATGTATGCAGCTGTATGTTCTGTGGCACTCCGTCACTGCTAAGTAGTCTTGGAAATTCTTGACCATTTTCTCAATCGTTGTGAGTACTTCAGATCAGAACGGCTTCAGTAACTTCTAACAGTTTGGATTTTTATGGTGAGAGCAACTCAACTGTGTACTGGGCTAATTCCACACCACCTCTGGTATCAGTATCACAGCACCAGATTAACAAATACCTGCAAGGAAACAAGTACAACTGCATATAAAATGACTACACCACTTTCACGGTGTTTTAAAGTTTCATTAAGCCTACCATCAAAAATTAACAAACAATTAAAATACTCATAAGTAACCAAGCTAATTCATCTGCTGAGGGATATCGACTGGATAATATTCCATTTCCTCCAATGTCCTGGCGTCCATGCACTAATTTGTTTTCCTTGCTGGAATATCAATTATCTCAAAATAAAATCAACTCAAGTAAAATTACTAGCAACCACACCATTGTTATAGACCAGAGGTTCCCAACCTGGGGTACATTTTCCTATCCGAGGGGGTACATTTCAGGTTAGAAATAGAAGAAAAATATATATTGACATATATTTGTTTCCAAATATTTATACATATATCAGTTAATATTATTTTCAAAAATCATATGCTTATTGTTAAATATATCTATGAATAATCATGATAAAATATTTTGTCATATGAGATTTTAGGGGTACATGTTCATCTGTCAAAATGCTGAAGGGGTACATGCTCTTCTGTCAGAATGTTGAAGGGGTACATGATAAACAAAAGGTTGGGAACCCCTGTTATAGACAGAATGTCATGAAAATAAATTAAAAAACTCAGAAAAACATAAAAAATGAGCAGAACACAAGACAAATAACAAACATCATGTTGTGAAATGCTAATTTTGCTATCCTACATACTACCAATAAGCAGATTCTCTATCAAGGGTATACTTCTGAAGCAAAATTCATTTATCTGAGACAGTTTGAGAATACATTGCACAATACTCAAGAAGTTATACTTCTCTGAAGGATGTACAGAGATGCTTAACAATAAGGTTTTGTAGTTTAACTGTAACCGTTGATGTTATATCAGCTTTTTTTAAGGAAAATGTTAGGTACCTGGTATGCACCTGTAGGGTCCCGATTTCTCTTATTTTAGGGACCCAATTTTCTCTGATTCTAGGAGCCCAATGATAATTTTCTGATTCTAGGGACCCAATTTTCAATTCTAGGGACCCAAATCGGGTCCCTAAAACACCTTTAAAAAACCTGGTATTTGTATGGGAATGTATGGGCTACATTTCTGTTGATAATACGCTGAGTTATACAGTGTGCTCCTTTCATCTTTTAAAGGCAATATCCACTAGGACTTAGGTGCTCTTTATAAAATGTGCTTGGCAGTAGATTATTCAACTGTGTGCAGTAATAATTTATCAATTCAGTAACCATACATTTCTGCAAATATTAATAATATGTAATTATTTACACATTGCTTGTTTTCACATATCACAAGTCACCAAGTTGTTTAATGTAAGTGATCAAATTACTAATACAAAAATGTGGTTGCCAAAGCTTTTTCAGGTGTGCCATCGCTTTTTGATATAATAAATCTTGCATGAATTTGTGGTGAGTGGTGCTTATGTCAATAGTATGACTCTTAACTTGTATGTAAATTATGCATATATTGGGCATAAGTAAGTTGAATGGAGAAACAAAAGTAATCACAAAAATCAAAAAGAAATCTGCTAAAACTAAACAGTCTAAAATAGCATTGCAATCTAGTGAACCACAAACAAAAATCAACATACTGCAAGAGATTTTTTTAATGGCAGTACAAGTGGAACAGTATTTAAATGAAATGAACTCAGGTTCCCTTCTGCCGTGCATACCTGCCATTAAACTAATCACAATAACTTATGTGCATATATGTTTTTTGAACTTAGTTGTTTATCATTTTTTAGTCTCAAATCCAACGTAGCAGTTTTAAGTTATTATAGCAGTCAATGCATTTGATTAAAAACTAATACAGAAATTAATGCATTTAATCTTATACAGCTGTTAATGTGCTATAAAACCTTTTTGGAACATTTTCAACAAGAACTTTTTATTTTCTGTTTTTCTAAACAGGAAAATAAAGACACTGAGAGGTTAATAACAATAAAAAATACAGGCCTAAACAACTGTCTGCAAGCTAAGTTTAGTCTCATCTCTTGTTTTTTGTAGTTCATTTCATTCCAGTACCGTAATATCAATGTATGCCACAAAATTCGCCAGTGTTACAGCACACATGGCTTTACTTTATACGCTTTTGATATCATCACACAATAAATCAGGACAAGCAATTACAATTAGTCCCATAATACGCAAGCCAAAAAATTAGTTTTGGATTTTTCCTAAGGATTATTAGCCTTCAGATTTCATACTTCTGCTTATCAGTTTCCTTATGCAGTGTGCACTACATGAATTGTCATTAAGTTCTTCTTTTATCATGTTGCATGAATTAGGATTAAAATGAGTAATGCCGTTTCGCACTTTGACTTTTATTTTCTGTATAAAAAATTCATCAAATTTTTAATAACATACTATGAAACATATTATTCTAGCTTTAATAGCATGTCATTATGTTAGTCATTATTGAAATCTGTAATTAGTGTTGACAAAAATAGCCTACATCAGAAACAGAAAACATAGCCTAAATCTGAATAAAATCCTTACAAATCTATCAATTGCAAGTGTTACCAATCAATTCTTAAGCATTCTTCTGACTTAACTTGTTATAACTATTCTGCGTTTCAATCAATCTCGTGGGAACATACATCTATAATTCTATCCTTGACAGTAGATATCAAAGTATTAGGTAATATTCTTACAATGTCAGTAACATGGAACAGCAGCTTACAAGATAATTTCACAAAAAATGTGCGTTGTTTGAAGACTTTTCTAATTTCACTGATATAGCAGTTTGGGAAGATTTTGATGTAATACTAATAAATATGATATCAAACAGTAAAATCTGATTACTCCAGGGTAGTCTAAACAGAAATAAGAAAGGTGAAAGTTAACTGATGTAACCTTTCAAAGGTGCAAATGAAATTGAGTTGTGCAGTTCCATTTACATCAAATGAACAATTTACACTAGTCTAAAATGTGTTTTTTAGCTTACAAGTATAGAGCCATGTACTGTAATAGCATATGTTATCTAAAAAACTCTTAGCTGTCTATGTTTAATCATTAGACAAATCTACCTAGCATACTGTGCTTGTCACGTTCACAATCATGATATGAGGCAGATGACATTAGACATTTTTTGTAGGCTAATCCATGTTACCTTAGGTTTATACAGACAAATGTTTTACATGCAAGTTTGATCTGATTTTAGCCATCCTCAGTGTGTTAAACAGTGTTGATGCCCACCACCTCCACTTGCCTCTTTTCACTGAATAACTATTTCCTTCCGACATTTGCATTTTCTGTTGTAAGCTTAATGTTTTACTCAACATGTGATGTTGGCTACCTTGCAGCACTTTACACTTCTGACTTGGGATTTCCTTAACAGGTGGACAGTTATTTGAAACATACTTGGTTGCACAGCAGGTGGAGGGAGTTGTGGGTAAAAAGTATTGATTTTGTATAGTCTAGTCTCAAAGTTACATACTTTTTCGGCTTCAGTTCAATACTTCTGCAACCTTAGGGAACTGCCCTGCAATTAATGGGATTTGCTACTTACAAAAAATTACAGTACGACTGTAACAACAGCAGTTCAACATGATTAGACACTGTGTGCTTGTATAACTGTCAACCTGTGTAGACTATTTCAGCATTTTCATCATTGTGGATTGGACTCAAAACTTAAACTAACCATTTGATTCAAAGGCAGGCGTCACATCTTCTGTCCATGAACATCAAGAACGCCAACAATAGGCCAAACTTCGTACGGGCCTACATCATGGACACAGTGAAATCTAAGCCTTAAAACAGCCCAGCTGAACATCGACTTTCTACTTCGCTGTGTGTTCAAGTCAACGGTACCGAAGTGAAGCAGCAACAGCGCTGCGTTGCTTTCCGGAGCATATCATCACAACAACACGTGTCACGTGTTCGCTTTCTTTGTGCGTTCACAAATTTAATTTGTCGCCTGCTCTTAAAGAAAAATGTTTGTCTCGACGCGACGCTGCGCTCCCTTTTTTCTCTTTTACGTTGGTTTGAGCTAGAGTTTTGCCCGTGGACGGTTATCAGCTGGCGCTAGATGTGAATGCGCTGGCGTGATTGGTCGAGCTTTCCGACGAAGGTGGTTTGACTAGTCAGCTGTTTTTTCATTGTTTTTGATGTGAAAGCTTTGAGAACAAGGGAAGAAATTTAACACTTGAATTACTATAGCGCGAAGGTAGCTGAGTGACGTTCATAAGGTCTTTCTTGCTTCTAGCCTGTACGGAAAATTACTTCCAGGCATGGGCGTCGGAGTGATATTTTTCCGGGGAGGGGCCAACAGTGGTGAAATTTCATTTTACCAACTGGAAACTAAGAGCATTTTCTGTTATGAACTTAATAGGGAAATATGAAATTTCAAACAGAGGGGGAGGCCGAGTCCCCCTGCCACCACCTTTCGACAGCCATACTTCTAGGATTAAAATCAACTGCAAGTTTAATTATGATGCAAGTCCAATTGCAATAACATTAAAGTTTGTAAAACGTGTCTAAAGTGGAATTGATACATCAAAAGCGGAATTGGTATGCTGTATCTAAAATGGCATTGATAAATCCAAAGTGTAATTGGCCAAATTAGTCTCATGCAATAGGCGTAGCCAGGGGGACGCCAACGGCCCATGGTCACCCCAAAATTGCTAGCATATCCTGTCGTTTTGTGCAGAACCATAACGAGGGAGGGCGCAGGGGGATTCTCCCCCCTGCAAAATTTTCCTCCCCCTGGAAAATGTGTTGGACACAGTTTAAAACTACTGGACATAGTTTAAAAAAGTTGGGCACCTCTCAGAAACTTTTCGCCCCACCTGCATAAGCGGAGCCAGGGGGACCTACGGTGCCATTTAAGCCCCAAAATTTTTAGAACATATAGACATTTTGCGCTTTGAGAGGCGGCATCCCTAACAAAATAGTGTTATTCACCTAAAATCAAACATTTTGGCCCCCCAATTTTTTGGGGCTGGCTACGCTACTGCCCACCTGGTGTCCCAAGTTGGTTATGGGCCTGGTTTTGTGCTTCGTGAGGCGGTATCCCAAAGAAAATTGTGTTGCTCCTCTGAAGTCAAAGTATTTCCCCCCAAAAAAAAATTTCGCCATTTGTGCACAGGTTTCATGCCGAGCTGCTGTCCACTGTCCAGTACTAACCAAATTCTGTTCCAAGGATCATCTGATTTTCATAACTACTATAGAAGACATGCTGGAAATCAAACCTATTTTTTCCTTCAGTCCACAGCATGACAAAAATATCTTACAAATGAGCACTGATATGGAGAGAAGTTCATCTTGAACGTAAAAATTTACCTTTCTACGTGTTGAAAGAAGTTATTTCTGTATTAAATTGCTGCTGAACTACTAAATTTTCGATACAATTAGTTGACTCCTATCAGGTTGTGGTTAGTTTTCAACAGATAATGTTGTTATCATTTTCCACGTGTGTATCTGAATGCTTTGTTGCTTTCGCAATTTTTGCTGGTTTTCTGTTTATTTGTTTTCTTGTGCCTCTTTCAGATGGGTGAATGTGACTGTTATGAGGAAAAACACGTAGCCTTTTTGCCTGCTTTACAACGTTCTTTTTTGTAATGCTATTGCTGCTTGCATAGATTGGATGTAGATGAGTAGGCTCCTGCATATTAACCATAGTTAAAACATAATTTGTTTTTAAAAGTTGCTAAGTACCAAATATTTGTGCAAAGCGCCATTTAATTACACACCTGATAATTAGCATCTTCTCTAAACCTTTCCATTGGGTGTACCGTCAAGGTAACTTAAAGGCTTATTAGTTATTTGGTCTCCCATGTGCAAGTTTGGAAATACTTTCAGATATGTACAGAGACCATCTGTTTTTACGGTGTCGAACCAGCTGTTTGCAGTAAAAATAATGCAGTAGATCGGCTATACTGTACCATCCGTTTCTTTGCACATTGGGGGCGCGTCGGTTCATACTCCCTTATAATGAGTTTTGGTGCTATAAACTGAAGTTAATTCGTACTAGACACCGCTATTGCATGACGTGAAGATCACTTACGTATTTGGGAGAAGCTATCAGAGCATTATTCTGTAGATCTCCTAAGGTGGTGATATCTTTAAATTTGCTAGCTTTTTCGGTCCTGCCATTTTTGCATGTGATCCTTTAAAGTAGTGGAACGGCATTGCACCTTGGCTACTACAAAAAAGGTTGATACAGAGTTGATGGGACAGAGCGAGGTCATAAAAGAACGTAAAGAAGGTACGAGGGAGTGTAGTATCTTTAGTAACGTGGGTGCACTAACCTGGACTACGCCGAGTAAGCCGCCCCGCACGCACGGAGCTTTTGAAGGCACGGTGACCATAGCAAGGGCGGATCGAGTCACTAAGGTTGGGGGGGGTAGATTTCAATAATGTTTGGTATTCACGCCACAACGACTTTGCTACGGCAAGAGGGATGAAGTATATTTCACAACACTGCTGTGACAAAACAGTGGACGACAAAATGGCCTTATATCGCGAATGCTGATCTTCGAATTGTAAAAAAGTATGGCGAATAAAGTTACTTTCTTAGGTTTGAGGGGGCAATCGCCCCAATCGCCCCCCCCCCTAGATCCGCCCCTGGACCATAGACCTTGTTTGACAGATCCAGCCCGTTTTTTAGTTGTGTCTTGGTATCCCAGTCAGGCAGCTTTTTCTCCCGGAAACGACCTAGGCTGTAGGCAAAATAAAGAGCAGCGTTTGTGTCATTGAGATTTGCGATTACTCTTCGGAAAAAAACGAGGATTTTTTTCTTTCCACCTCATTTCTGGTGAAACATTTTGCAAGTTTTTTGATATCAGACGCGATTAGAAACGTTCCATTCGGGAAAATCAAACTTATGGCCAATCCTATATAAAGCATAGGCTACTGCAGCTTCTAGGTTCAGAAGCATGCTCTTGCATTTATAGTTTCGTCGCGTAATTGCCTATTTATTAACAACTTAAAGAAGCAGTGAACTTTTCTCGTTCCGTAGCTTTTTTTAATATGTTAATTAAACCGAGTATGGCAGTTGAAATGCAGAAAAACCGCGTGTGTTATTGTGACTGACAACTCGCAAGCGCCACCTGGCAAAAAATGTGCAACCACTCTCTGATAAAATTACTCACTGATGTCCTTCGCGGTAACTTTAGGGGATATGTTTTAGGTTTACTTTTTTCGTCACTTTGTCTGCGATCATTCAGTTGGTCGATGGGATGTTTTGATTTGTTCTTTTGCTTGAAAAGCGTGAAGCTGTTATCAAGTCTATAAACGTAGAAGTAAACTGAACTGAGGCGTAACCATTATACTTTGCTCAACGAATTTTTTCAAAACTTAGAATTTTGACTAAAAATTTTAGCAATAAATTTAGTATTGCGTCGACAGTGCTAAATTTCCTCTAAGTGGGAAAAATTGGAATATATATAGGCCTATACAAGCAACACTTAGTCCAAACAGAAGCAACGAAAACAGCAGTTAATATTGAAAATACCAGGCAAGTGTACTTCAGCCTCAGCACGAAACGGTGCTCAAGTTTGTGGACATAATCGAGCCGAAACCTTCCGCAAAATTAAAATTGTAATCACTCGAAACAAAGCAAACAATTGAACATGGATGTAGTAGACTGTAAAGATCTACGGTTTCATGCATTATGCGCACGGATGTACTATGGAAATTTCCCCAACGTCAAACAGTTACATAGCCAGGCTTTATGATGGGGCGGGCGCAAACGAGGAGTCCAGATTTCAGTAGATCACTAATGAAGTAACTTTCGCAATTTTTCATTGAAGGGGAAAGTAAATGGCAAAAATGGAGCCATCGGCTATTCTTCAACGTTTACTAAAATTTTACAAAATTAGATTGATCTTGAGAAATTTTTACGTTTTTTTTCTTTCAAAATAGTGCCACAGTGGCCCTGCCGATGCCTATGACGTCAAAAAAATCTTGAGAAGCACATGGGGCAACAATTTAACGTTGGGGTCTTTTTCCTTTTTGACTACGCCCATGGTTGAAATGCAGCGTTTTTTCGTTTTATTGTGCTCACTAAAAGGACCGCAGAAACCAATATATCGTCGAAGACTATTTCAGCCACAACTCGCCAGGCGTTAGAGCTAGAGAGCTGTTTAAACCCTCTGCGGATTCGGCAAGTCTTCTAGTTTCGATTTTAAAACATTTTTTTGATTTGCATCTGGGGTTTTCTGTGGATGACGTCATAATCGGGGCATGTTTTCGCCTTTCTGGCCAAGTTTACCTAGGTCTGGACGCCAACCTAACGAGTCATTTTTTTGCTCGTTTTTTGGAAACTATGCTATCATCCGCGTCTTTAGAGCCCTTGATTGATTTTCTAGCATACCCGGAGCCATAATTATGGCTCAAAAGCCCCATTTTTGACGAAAATCAAAAAATTGCAGGAAAAGTATGATTTGCCCTCTAACGGCAAACCTTGGCCAGCTATAACTCGGCAGCAGATTGAACTAGAGAGCTATTCAAACCCTCCGAAGACTCTTGAGGTCTTGTACTTTAGAAACTTTAGAATAAAAAAAAATTAAGATTTGGGTTTGAGGTTTTTGGTCGATGACGTCAGGATTGTGCTATGTTTTGCATTTTTATGACGTCATCGCCGAACTAATGAGCCGGTTTAGTGGCTCAAAGTTTGTTTGGATTCTAGCCTGTAATACGCGTCTTTAGAACCCTTGATCGACTTTCTAGCGTTTCTGGTTCAAATGTTATGCCAAAAAAAATCCAAATATTTCAGGAATTTGCGGAGGAAGTCGGGGGATTACCCTAATATTTCCGGAAGTTTGGCCATCATATTGGAACCAAAACCCCAAGAAAGTCCATCAAACCGTCTGAAGACTCGTATTATACCCTAGAGTCCAACAAAATTTTGAGCCACGAAATCGGCTCCCAGGGGATGATGACGTCATCGGAATGTAAACAAAATGTGCATAAATATCCAGTCATCATGTAAACATCAACAAAAACCCCGACATCCAATTCTAAAATATTTTTTTTGCAAACTACAAGACTTCTCCTTATTTAGAGGGTATGCACCGCTCTCTAGCTCAATCTACTGACGAGTTATGACCAGTTATGGCCATGGATATAATATATCCAGGACCAGCGTTTATGGGAGTAAAAGCTTTACCCAATTTTTGGTTTTTGAGCCATAATTTTGGCTCCTTATATGCTAGAAAGCCAATCAAGCGTTCTAAAAACTCAGGTGATAGTTTTTTTCCAAAAAAACTTGAGCCAAAAAAATGGCCCATTGCGTTGGCGCCCAGGGCTAGGTAACCTCAGCCAAAAAGGTGCGAAAACATGCTCCATTGTGACATCATCCATAGAAAACGCTAAACCTAAATAAAAAAATTGTTTTTAAATCTACACTAGACGACTTGCCGAATCTGTAGATGGTTTCTACAGGTTTCTCACAAAAACCCCGCAACCCCCAGGCAAAAATTTTTTTTTCGAGTGCAATCTACTTGACTGGCCGATCCGTTTAAGCCGTTGAACAGCTCTCTAGCGCAATCGGTGGAGGGGCTAGGGCGTTGGTAAGGCAACCGAAAACTGCTGTTTTATTTTGCAAAATCGCCAAAACCAGCCAGACGCCAAAGTGTTACATTTTTTGCTTTCAAGGTTTTCAGCAGATAAAATTATAATTTATCCGTAAGATGCAGTACAAAGTCCAGTACATTTCTTTAGCTTTCATCATTTCAACTACAAGTTTTAGTTGATAATTAAAAGATTAAAAATGCGTGCTTGACGTGAAATCGATTTCCTAGTAGCCTAAAATAGGCTTCTTTGTGAGCAGATTCGGATGTTTTGCCCTTGTACAGTACTTCGGAACTATCCGCAAGGATCACACTACTTCTGTACTCATTTATTTTTATTATAAAGATTATCAAAACATTCAAATAATAACTTTATCATAATTATACATATTACTGGCTGACCAAATTTACAGAATAATCACACAACATATTACATCTGCAAACGACAACTCTTTTTAAAGATGAAAACACATTTTGTAATTTGGATGGTACAAAAACTATTTAATGCAAGTATGTAATGTATTATTTGTGTTGGAAGAAAGCAATTCCATCGAAATATTAATATATTCAGCCTTTTCGTATTTCAAATAACACAACATTTTAATCAAAACAACACTTCCATGCCTTCATGCAGCAAATTCATCTATGATTTTATCTAAGTCAGTTTTCTCTGTTTCTTCACTTTTTATACTAATCAAAGCTAGATCACGCAATCTGACCTCGCCTCTAGTTCGTTGATCGAAGGTATAAAAGAATCAGTTTCACTTCATTGAAAGATCGCTCGCAACTAGCAATAGATTCTTCCATTATCAGTAGCCTACTATTTGCAAAGCAATTCGAAGATTTGGAAAGATGCTGTCATCACCATATTCCACTACGAATCTCAGGTGTTTTGGGCCCCAAAATTTTAAGTTGCCTGACTTGATACTGGCATTTTGCAATCTGGAATATCCTAGTAAAATTTCTTGCCACCTACATCTTAACTGTAAACAGCTCCTAATTTCTCATACCTACATTTTTGTTTTTGATAGTGAGAACCATACCAAAACCTTGTACATTTAATAACAAGCCAAATTTGGACAAAACAAGCTATCCCTAAACAAGACTAACCACTTTCTTCGCTCATGAATTAAGATTTTTGCTCAACAGGTGCGGTAAGGATAGTAACTGCTGATGTTTCAAGAACGAACTATTAACTAAGGTTCTCTTTCTTAGTCTCTGCAATGGGAGATTGTGCTTAGCCTGGTTGTCGGACATTAGTGCCACTTTCCATCGAAGAAATTTCGTAATGTCAGAGTGGGCCGCAGGGTCTCGGAGAGAAATTTAACCAGGGGGTATGAAGACAGATAACGGGTCCCCAAAGCTTCTGGAGATCTCGTCGAAACTTTTATAGCTTGTTTGTACTGCAGTGGCGTACGCAGAAATTTTTTATGGGGAGGTTTTCATTCAATGGCATATGGTGGTCATTTATATTTGGTGTGCGCTGTTTGTGACGTCACCATTTGGCGTCATATTGATGTTTCCAAACAACATTTTGACGAACTTTGTTGACATAATATGCATATTCTTCTACGCGCGCTCCCCTTATTTTATGTGTCATTGCACTGAATATGAACTATCAGCGCTCCAAGCTAGGATATCGGAGAAAAATACAATCAACGCAACGACACAGCAGTTCATAACTGCAAAAATATCAGGTTTTTGTGATTACCATATTTTTGTGATTGAAAACCGGGATGCTTCAGAACAACGAGCCTTATCAGATAAAAGCGGTTAATATCTTACTTGGAGTACGCATCTATTTTGGATTCCTATGGTTAAGACACCAAGAAAAAATAAAATAATAGATTTTACTAAAAAACAAAGCAATGTTCAAGGATTGGTTAATTTGCACATTCGCCCAATCATACTTTTAGGTAGACAATATTGTCTTCAAGAAGTCCTTGTTCGATTTTATATTCTCATAAAAATCACAGCGGAAAAAGTTAGTATCAATGACTTTTGCAGATGGTAAGGGCTTTCACATTCTGCTCCAGCATACTGTTTCTGTTATCAGAACGCATGCTATTTATATTGGCTGACTGATTGCCAAGCCGAGACGGCGGGACTTTATGGTTGACTGAGCAGGACGCCGGGACAGAGCCTTTACACTGGGGCTGTCCCGGATAAAACGAGACGTACGATATGGTATGCCCAAGAGAGACATTTATGAGTTCAACATCGTGACGACCTAGCTGGGTAGCGTAGACCTAATCTTTAAAAAAATGTCGTCGTCACATTTATAACCTGATGAATGTCCTGAAAACCTGAGAACTTCACACATTCCGTCGAGTCAATATGAAACTGACATAAGTTCTGAACAAACCACAACTCCGACTGATTAAAATGGATCGGAATGTGTGAACGTAGATGTGGCATATGCAGTGGCGTAACTGACGGTCAGCCAGAAGGGCGAATCTCCCTCCTGGTAAGCTAAATGTGAAAAGCGGGCCCCCACTTAGCTTTTATTTCGGTTGTAGTATTTTTTTGGTTTTCAGTAGGTTGTTGTTTTTTTGCGTTTTTCGAAGTATTGTCCGGTGATTTACGGTTTTAATATAGCCATCCACATCCGTGTTCACCATAATTTCTCAGGTTTTTTTCTGAGTGTTGGCCAGTTGGCCACCCCACAGTGGCCCCTTTCAGCTAAAGTTCCCCCTGGCTCAAACCTCTAGTTGCGCCACTGGACGTATGATACACTCAGCTGCAACATATATCAATGAATTTTCTGTCTCAATTAAGTCAATTCACTAAACGCAAAATACACAAATCAATTGTATTAGCTATTGTTCGTATTTGCTTATTAGCATCTGTTAGGCGCACAATATAAATACTCAAGGTCAATTCTAAAAATGTTGCCAACTCGCAATGATAAACTTAATTTTATAATAGATTACCGTTGCTTTTAGTTCGGAAATAGTTGCTCAACAATCAAAACAAGTTTAGCGTCATGAGAATTTTCATGTTTGGTTAATTTGTGACACAAGTGTCACAATGTATAATAATTTATAGGAGTTTGTTTATTCGTAAAAGCAATGAAAGTATGTAAAACAATCCTTGCAGCGTTGGCTTCGAGATGTTGTTTGAAGTTCATTGGCTGATTTGTTGCAGCAAAAGTACAGGTTTATGATTCATGAATAAGAAAAATAAAGCACGATGCAAGAAACCTTTCTCAATCGTCAAGATGACAAAATCAAGGAATGTAAATAACAAAGCTCCTTACAATGAAGTCGACAATGAAACAGAAAAACAACCAAACTTTCAGAAGAACAGTTTTTTTACATTTATGTGTTCAGATCCTAGCCCATGGCTCTGCAACAATTACAATGCCGACGAGGATATAGATAGATAGATTTATTTGGCGGTACTGTATTAATTGCGCTAGATGTACTCGCTAAAACAGAAAAAAACGCCGGGGCACCGAAAAAACACAGGGGTTATCTAGTCAGGTGCCCCATAAATTACGTTAGATTGATGTTTCCATGGTGAAGGTAGTGTCGACCGCTAGACGTGCTGTCGCAGTCCGATGTATAGGTTGCGGGATTAATGGCCAATTGTAAAGTGGTTACTCTTGTCGGGCACAAATGGCCATGATGTTTAATTATCATGGACCGCAAGGTTCCTGACGAAGAGGAAAAGAAAACCCGACAAAAAAGAAATCCTCTTCAGGTTGCCATAACCCTTTCTTGATCCACGCATACCCATTATAAAGACAGTTTTGATTTGATTATGACCGCGATGCAAATTCCATGGAGATTGAGGAGTTCATTTTTGGAGATAGTCTTCGTAAGAGAATTGTCTGCTTCTTCTACAGGTGTTCTTGATATTCTGTAACAAAAACTGGACCGCGGCAGCAACGTATTCACGACGTAATAAGCTATATTAAAGCACATAAAAATAGTATGCTACAAATACACACATTTTGTATGATACTGCAAATACACACATACGAGCATTTAATTATGAACATGGAATGACAGACAGTCGTATTATATTACATATAGTAATTCAGGCTAAGAAGATAGATGTTGACTTTCGGGGTTATTCTTTGGCTAAAAACAAGAGGATATGTGGAAAGCATTATTCGTGATTCTCATAACTTTCTATAATCGAGTTTCTGTATCGTTTTTTGAAGATGATTGCTGGCAATTCCTGTAGAGAGGAATCTATTTGCTGCCAGATTCTTGGGCCTTTGAATTTGATAGATCTTTTTCCATATTGGGAGCAGACTGGGTGACAGAAATATTGGCCAGAGGTAGAACTTCTAGTTTCATGGGTGTGGACAGAATTAACAGCAGTAAATAGACGGTCAAACGTGTTGGGCATTCTGCTGGTGTGAAAGTTGTGCATAAGCTTAGTAATTTCTACCTGGTGTATGTCGTCCAGTTTCAATAAATTTAATTGGCTGTAAAAGGGTTTTACATGGCATCGGTAAGAGCTCCAACTGATGGTCTTAAGGATTTTGTTATGGATGGTGTTTAGTCTGTGTAGGCTGGTTTTTGTTGCTGAGCCCCAATCACCAATGGAATACTGTAAATGGTAGTATACAAGGCTGAAATATATCATCTTAAGTTCATTTGTGCTCAAGTATAGCACAAACTCGTGCTATATCTAACGAAAACGGTGATATCCAAAGAGTTTAAACAGCTCACATGCTAAAAGTTTGCTTCAACACTGCAGTGTGTAAAAGCCAGGGCTGCGGAGTCGGAAGTCCCGTCATCCGACTCCTGACAATTTCGATCCGACTCTGGCTCCAACTCCGACTCCGACCTTCAGCTGTATTAGTTACTTAAAGTGATAATTCTTTTCGGATGAATTCATAAACCATACTTGCACTTTCCAGGAATACGGAAACTTGTTTTAAATCGATGTAAATGCACGTTCATCTCTCACTTTTGCAAAATGCGATCAAGCAGAAGTTAGTNTTT
>JGI24021J15306_10003730_pt1 | contig 17345 bp, 11 predicted proteins | sample Ectturendosymbi1_FD_15306 | JGI IMG/M metagenome (IMG submission 15306) | reverse complement strand
CGCTGCCGCCTGTCTGAATAGCCATGATCATCTCTTGTTGAAGCATCAAGCTGCTTAAATTGCCAAGTGTGACGCTTACGCACGTTTGTGGCAAAAACAGTCACAATTGGTGAGCAAAACGTCTGCCCGGAGTCGGAGTCGTTAAAATTTTCTGCGACTCCGACTCCTCAGGTTGAAAATTCTTCCGACTCCTCGACTCCGACTCCACAGCCCTGCCGCAAAGACATTTTGTCAACATTGAAAAATTAATCAATATAATTAATATTTACAAAAAACTTGTTGAACTTTATATATTAACAAAAAACTTGTTGAAAAATTAATGTATTTACAAAAAACTTGTTGATTTTGTAAATGTAACATATCCCGAAACAAGTAACTTCACTCCACAAGTGAAAGAAGCAGGGAATCAATCACAAATTTTTGTTAGGAAATCGATTTCACGTAGCACTACGCATCGTCAGTCCTATCATCTTATTCAAATAGAATTGAATATCCCGAAACAATCACATTACGTAAAATGCCCGGCCCTCGAACTGTTGTGCAATAGCTCATGTTGCCCTCTGGTAAAAACTTTTGAGACCACTGCCATGTTCCAACAGAATTGTGTTATTTTGCATCTTGCAATCAAATTATTTTATTGGACAAGCTTCAGTGCCATCTAAAATAAAACTATTCCGTCCTTTCGAAACATTTTGTTGATTGCTGCTTATACCAATTTTCTCAGAAACCGCCCCCACATCACTCGGAAAACGTTGAAAGGGACGGCGTGTGGCAGATGCTAGTGCGTTGCCAGGTTTTGTTGGAGAAGTAAAACATGAAATAGCATGGGCCGTATTTGTAATTGTAACAAAATCGTTGTACTGAAACAAACCGTTTGCATACACAAAGAGAGGGAACCAATTTTTCCACATTGTTGGAAAACCTCATCAAAATTTTCAAGAAATGGGTAAAAAAGATAGTCAGTAAATTCGATTACCACGTTATATGCCAAAACTGCCGATTTTTACTGCCGTACCAACACCAAATATGGCGGCTCCAGTTAAAAATTGGACGCCAGCACTACCAGTCATCACCAGTAAAGCCTTGTGTCAACATATTTTTGAATGGATGACGAGAATTGGATTGCTGTTTGTTTTTCACACTCTTTTCTTTTCTCTTTTTCGTGGTTGCTAGTCGGTAACTCGTTCTGCAAAGGGGCGGATCCAGAGGGGTGAGATTGGGGCGATCTCCCTCACTAAAACCTACGAAAGTATCTTTATTCACCATGATTTTTTACGATTCGGAAAACAGCATTTGCGATATAAGGCATTTTGTCGTTCATTGTTTTGCCACAGCAGTGTTGTGAAATATACTTCATCCCTCTTACAATACGGAAGTCGTTATGAGACTTGACAACCAAATCTTACTGAAATCGCCCCCCTGAGCCTTCTTGCTGGATCCGCCCCTGATTCTGCAAATCTGCTAGTTACTGCACTGGCGTTTAGTGTTATTGTTGATAAGGCACTGATTTTCAACCTTTTTGTTAGGCGTACTACCTCACCTAATGGTTTTTACTGTTGTTACCCNCCACTGGTTCCTGAAGAACTAAATTTGCTCAAATGTGCTTATGATTACTCAAACATCCAAACCAATTAACAAAAAAACAATTTTATTTATGCGAGACCTGCAACTGTTTCTTCTCTGCGAGCTGATTNAAAAATGGNTAGATTTAATAAAAAATAATAATGAAAACAGAATATTAAACAAAATTTGACAGTCACATCAGCCGTCTAACTATGCTTGCGAAACAAGAAAGCATTTTGGGAAAATCTGTCCAGCTGTGTGGCCAAGATGAACAAAAAAGTGCGCCCTATTTTTGTAAGGAGGTGGTACCAACCGTTGAGAATCAATGTCATGAGGCATTGCTTCTCAACCTTTTTTACGACGACTCAAATGTTAAGCGTCAAGTAATATGCATCTTCGGTGACCCACCTTACCAAACCACTTTTCACACAACTACATTGCATAATTACATAGTGAACTGTACACAAATAAGACAATTATACGTAAAAATAAGTTCAAAAATGTCCAAATATTTTCAAAAAAGTCCGAAACAGAGACCACAACCTCCAGCTGGCTGGCACATCACAACGGCTAGCATCACAACCACTAGTTAGCTAGCAGGTTGTAGGGTAAGACAACACGTGAAATGAAAGCATAGGGATATCCCAATNNCAATAGCCATAGTAACAATTGGTTGCTACAAGATTTGTTACTTCAGAAACAAAATTATGGTATAGAGTGCTCAGTATCAATAAAAATNTATGAAAATTCTGCGAAAATGAATAATATATGATATTACGACGACCCAGGTGTTGAGAAGCAATGTGGAAAGGGATGCACGTAGCCGATCTGGTAAAAGTTCCCGAACCGATAGATCTGGAGTGTCAGTGCATTATATACAACCGCTCATAACATGAAAACTCACGTTTAAGTCAATGGTGTTGGATTTTGGCTTTGTTCCATCAAGTATTACCGGTGCATTTTTTACATCTGCAGCTTCTGGGTTTATATCACGGAGAACCTTACCTGTATATCGCCAAGCTAAGTTACTTCTTGCTGGATCGGGAGCTTGCGTTTTGCTCATTGGCATTCTTATCCTATTATCAGGTAAACGGTTAATTTATTTTCAGAACGCCGTTTCATGTAACTGGCATACATCTCTCAGCTGAGCATGTATTTTTGGAAGAGATTGGTTTTCAGCCATGGTTGCCTTTACATGCATTGAAGGAGTAGGACTCGAGACCGTTTGGCCTATTTGTTTGGTGTCCACATAAGCATAATTTTAATGGCACGGCACTTTCCTTCCAAACAAAAGATACAGTAACACTAGAAAAGCTTTCTGGTTTTCTCCAATTTCCTTCAAGGCTACGAAGTGAATAATAAGTCGTGTGGAACGAGCACAGTGATTGTACTAAGATTAAAATTACCACAAGCGTTGTGTGCTGTCCGAGACTTTGTTAAGGGAAACATTGTGTCTTTTATACTATTCCCATTATTACACAAAGAAGAAATGGTATAAAAACTGGATCAAAAATCTTTAATCAAAGAAATTGGAAAATCTATGAACTTCTACAAAAGTAATTACGATTTCGAAAGATGGATCAACTTGAGGTTGGCCAGTTGGGAAGGAAAAGTTATGTGATTACTATGTAAATACCTTTTGAAGCAATGCGCCAGTTTAATGACAAATGGAGGTCGCTGAATCTCTTTTTAATGATTTCTCCCCGCCGAGGATTTGCTGGGAGGTTACACATGTACCCTTATTTCAGCGATCGTCGGAAACGAATGCCCTACTTACACCTTCTGCCGGATCTGCGCGGTCTCAGTCGTTGCGGATTTGCTATACACTGCTGCAGCAAGCACACTTCTGGTGTCTTGGTACACGAAGAGGATAAAACAGAGCGTTAATTATATCATTTTGATCGGAGAGATGTGTTTTTGAAATCTGTGATATCATTTTTTCTCAGAATTCTATTGAATTACAATAATATATTCCATACCAGGGGTGGGCAAACTTTTTTAAGTGAGGGCTACGTTCGTCTGTCAGTATCCAGCGAAGGGTCAGCTTCATCAAATTTCCCTTTTTTATATAAAAAAACACAAGTTTGTTGAATATTCTTGAATTTTAGTATAATTATGTTTTTAATATTCAAACTTAGTTTCTTTTAACAAGGAGGATGGTATTTTATTACACGTTTCTTGTGCTTTAAATTGCCATATTTTATTTTTATCACAGTATTAACCTATAGCACTTATATTTTTATATAACATCATTTCAATAATAATTTATATTTATTTATATTATATTAAAGATCCTTGATCTATATTTGCGCGCTAAGATCACTATGCACTCAACTATCATACTGCGTGCTTTTCGACTAGAAGCGACTTATAATAAGTCAGTGATTCTTGATCAGCACAAAAAAGTACTAAAAGTGTGCACTGTGTCTACGAGTGCCGCAAAAATATTCAGCGGGCCTTAGTTTGCCAACTCCTGTTGTATACTTTAGTGTTTTACGTAACAACATCCTTTACCAGTTAAATACTCCCGAGTGTCGTACTAATATAAAGGTACATAATTGGGCCTGTAATGTCGTTGATTCAAGTTGCCCACAGCTGCAGGTAACGTATATATTACTTGTTGTTTGGCAACATTTTGTTTAAAAAGTTTTTGTGTGTGGATCTTTTCCTACGTTTCATATCGTCTGCATACCAAATAGGTGGAGCTAAGCTGCAATTTTAGAATGAGATTTTTTTGAAAATGGTATTTAGTTCAGTAACAATTTGCTTTTTAATTTTTTTCAGTAGTCCAAAACAATGGACGCTTCTCGAAGCAAACACAAAAGGAAGTCATAAGGGATTCGGAGTTATTACACGGTTAAGTGAACTCAAATGTTTTTTGTTTCACTGTAACAACCCTACTATAACTTTATCAATCACTTACTAAAGTGAGATATTCAAGCTCTTGTTTTAAGACGGGCGATGCGTAAAATTACCTGTTGATGTTTGTGAGTATTAGTTGCAAACACCACTCAATGTTGCTTCTTGAACCCACAATCATCTGGGACAGAATAAGAAACGGACAAGCATCCTTAGCAGGCGGTGAATGCTTGTTTGCTTTGTTAGTTTGTGACCGTTGCACTGAACATAGTTTTCGGTGTTTTACACTAAAGCTTAAACTGGCATGTGTAGCTTTGTATTGTTCAAATAAGGTGGTATCTTGTTTTTTGTTTTGTGCAGATTCTGCCGTAAATTTTGTCGACGAGACAGGTTCAAAACCGTATGGTCCTGCCGGCGGTAAGACAAATCGATCGTCTGGCGGTTTTTGAAAACCCTTGGGCAAGGCTGCTTAACAGCCCCAAGCAAGACGTACTTGGAACTATATCACTTGCGCTCAGTTATATTTTATATTTACCAGTGGATTCTATAAACACCGCTACGTTAACTTGCTGTAACCGAATTGGGCGGATCCCTCTTTACTTTGTGTTCAACTTTTATGTTGTTTGTATCAGTTGTTTACGTTGGAACCCTTTGAAAAAAAACAGAATAACATATTATTCACTGTTTTCGGTGCGCATAGCATATTATTTCCCAAAGTTACGGATATTAAGTTGCAATTTCGTGAAAATCTGGTGCAACGCATCTGTTTATACTGATTGATGGTAACAGACTTGCTGTCATTACTAAAGCGGTTGGAATTTCAGGCTCAATGTAGGAAAAACAACAATGTTGAGCGACTGGAAGCTCATAATGTCACCTTATTGTTTCTTTAAAGGTGTTCGCCACTTCTTTTACGGCTTTCTTCCCACGATGAATTCAGTGAGAGTCACGGAACCGAATTCGTCGCAGGCAAATTACCTTCAACAAAACTGTGGGCACCCTCTCGATCTGCACTTAAACCATAATCCAAGTTTAGGTAAATGGATTCTTTTGCAGGATGAACTAAGACAAAGTTTAGTTTTTGACTAGTTTTACTAACATGCATTTCGAAATTGGGATATGGCACAAATAGCCGCTCCATGTACATGAGTTCAGCAACGGTTATTTTTTATCTCGAAGTGTTTTTGCGCCGTTTGGAATATACGAGCAATACAAGTGACCAGCAATGTGCACTGTAGTAAATTCATTTTTCCAGTCGCGCATTGAAGTTCAGCCCTTTTGATGCGCAAGATTCGTGTTTTACGTTTTTTTTCATTCATCAGGCAATTTGTTAGATTTATATACTGCAGCGCTACTTACGCCGCATAGGTAAAAAGCCGGAATAGAACGTTTGTGAAATCTTTGCCGATGCTCAAATCTTTAAAGACTTTTTGGGTGGTAGGCTTACTGTTGTAGGCTTGGTTTTTGTCAGGAAAGTACATGCCGGCGTTGCCATCGTCTTTCCCATGGCTTGTGCGATTAGCTGTTGAAGTCAATGTTACCGATCGATTTCAGAAGATTCTGCCTAAACTGATAGGAATATGCGGTGGCGTGATTATCGCGCCAAGATGGATTCTGACTGCTCGGCACTGCTTCAAAAAACTCGGTCGTTCGAAGTAAGTATGTTCCCAAAACTGCTAAAAAATGTGTGGAAGTCACGCTATTAATGCATAGTTTTCCGAAGGCATCTCGCTTATAGTTCAGGGTTCAACTTTCAGAATCCTCATTTAAACAACCACTCGTCTAGGAGCACATTGTAAGAGCACATCTATCGGATTGCATTCCAATATAGTTAAAGAGTTCCCGCTTTTATTGGGTGTCAATTAAGCCGCTGTCAGGTTCTGAAATAGCGAATATCTCGGAAAAAATGAAAATGTTGCTTTATTGCCCAGACGCCTAAGCTGTTGTGAAAGTGTGCTGTATCCTGAAGACTTTTAACAAAACTTCTTTCCACAGTCGGGCTGGGTTGAAAGAGCCTATTTAAGATTTTGTTGTGGTACTACTCAGGGCCGGATTAACCATTGGGCAAACCGGGCAAATGTCCGGGGCCTCGCGCTTTTTGGGGCCTCGCGCTTGAATATCATAACACTGCTTTACTGTTTTTTTTATGTTTTCAGGCTGTTCACCATGAGTCAAAATTGTAGAGCTTTTTGATTACTGCATTTAGTATATAGGTTAAGGAAACTGACAGCTTTGGCACTTATCGTTTTTGAATGACTTTAGAGAATTGAAGCAAACAGCACCACGCTTTATGACCCAAGAATTAGATCGAAATTAGTGCATCCATAGGCGCCCGCAAATTTTTTCCATGGGGGCAACGTCAAAATTTTGCTTATCCTTTTCAGGTTGCTGACGATGCAATGCAAAAAAAGCGTTCACAAAACGCTTTACCCTTTCAACCCCGTTAGCCTGTGCTGGGTGAACCTCCATTCTCAATTTTTGGCTGAAATGTTTTCTACACTTCTGCTATCAGAAAAGCTTTTTCTTTTTATAAACTGCCTAATATCCATTTTTTCAAGACTTTCTACAAACAAGTCATAATTTAAGAGTAATCAACGGCCAGAACAATATGAGCGGTGAAAAAACAAGAGAGTTAGACACGCACGCAAAATTGTTCAAAGAAATGAGTGAGAAGCAGAATTATATGTTGATAAGACTATCGCAGAACCTACTAAAGTTAGAATACCACGCAGGTTTTTAAAAAACTGAGCAGATGAATTATGAAAACTCGCCGCAGCAAATATAGCTTTGCACTTAGTGCTCACTAAGAAGTCAGAACTAAACCTGTACGATAGAGACGTATTCCCACAGCTGTGCATGGACTTATTCCAACAAGTCACGTATTGTTATACTTTGTGAAAAGAAGCCTGCATAAGAGTATTTTGGTTAAGCTATTCACTCGGGCACGTTGATCACAGTCTCACACTGACAGTGGATTTTTCAAACTTGTGGAAGCACTGCTACAGATTTACTCATGCTTTTTTTCACGCAATATAAAACTATACGTGGCTTAACGCTCTCAGCAGTGTCACTGTCTCGCTGCATTATCTGCCAAGATGTCTGTGTTCAACAGTCACATACAGGGCTTCCATTCAGTTATTGAAAAAAACAGATTGCACACCAAAAAAAACATATTTGTACAATAAAAAACAGAAAGCTTGTGTTACGAACAAAAACATATGAGTGTGCTCATTTGAATTGAAAAAATATTCGAATAGGCTACTGATTTAATTGCAGTTCCTCTTCCAAATTTTCTTCTGCAGTGCAAACATTAACATTTGGACAGCATTTTTGCTGCTCAAGGCGTTTTTCGTAACACTGGTAACATACTCCGTTGATGATATCTTTCAATAATTGTTGGTGTACGTTTGAGATTTTAACCAGGATTTTTTGTGCAATTTTGAACTGCAGCGAGATCTAAAATCCCACAAAAATATAATCCCAATGCCTTTTTCCTCTAATTAATTAAAAAGAAATTTGTATGCATAGAGGGAAATATCGAAATTTAAACAATCAGGCTTAACTCTTATTTCACCAGTTTCTTCAATTGGCTTGGAGACAATTACATTATATATAATCCCGACAATGATTTTATATGAGGATATGAAACCGATTGAACACGTTCTGCTTCATCCGATATGCGTACTTTCTCACCTGATGTGCCCATGCAAACACTGCAATATAAAGTTATCTTTGTATTACTGAACACATTGAAGTTGCTGATGAATTTATCACTTCAAAAGCACAGATTTAACGCGATTTTTCGTAATCAAACCTATAGACACCCACATCGACTAAAAAAACAGATCTGGGTGGAAAAAACCCAGTGGGAGCCCTGGTCACATGGGGCAAAACGCCTGCTATACCGTAACTTGAAGCGAACGTGACAGAGACCCAGGGACAGATCCAGCCAGTAAGGTCAGAAGTGGAGATTTCAGTATTACAGTATTTGGCAGTCAAGTCTCATAACAGCTTCACTACCGTAAGAGAGATGAAGTATACTTCACAACCTTGCTGTGACAAAACAATGGACGACAGAATGACCTTCGCGAATGCTGTTTTCCGAATGGTACAAAATTGTGGTGAATGAATTTACTTTCGTAGATTTTAGGGGCGTATCCGCCTCTGCAGACACCAGGGTTACTTCAATAAGTTCGTTACTAAATATTTTTCGCAATCGAACGCCTTTACAATTTCCCGATAATGCGCTGACGTAACAATTAGCTGCGAAGTGCTTGTCGTGATCGTGAGGGTATCAGTCTTAGATCAAACGAAGTGCTGCTGTCCATTAAATCACGGAACAGTTAATATGTGCAAGTACAGTATTTTAAAGCTCCCATCGCAAAACTTTAGCCAAGTCGTACAGTTCAAGTTGCTTTTGCGTATAGCAAAACGATCGTTTTTTTATGATACAACTTTCTGTTTGAACAAATTAACCACATACGAACCGCCTTACATGGTCACCCACAACTGTCTCTGAAGTGTAGACTGCCAAATTGTATCAGTTTTGACATTTTTGACCGGTGCTTTTGCAAAGTTGAAACGAGGGCATGTGAAACGCTACTAGATTTCGCTAAGCGTTTAGGGGGCCTCGCGGTCACGAATTTGCCCGGGGCCCAGTGGCGTAGCAGCATAGCGTGCCGTCCTTGGATTTCGGCGATTCTGCCGCCCCTCAACCTCAAATTCCAGTGTAGGTAACTGCGTTGGTCAGCACCACTGCTAAAATATTTTTATGAACTTTGCTCGCAGTGCAAAAATCCAAATGCGTGTTATGTATGCAGATGAGAGACTAATGTCATTGCAATAAGTAGCCTACATTTCAACCGGTATACTGACATTTTGCAAGCATGACATGCAATAGAAGCTTAGCGAACGTATAATATCACATTTCGTGAAATAGGAGTGAAAAGGTGTTAGTTATATGACTTCCAGCCACCTCGACCACAACACTAAACATGTGACGAGGTACCCCTTAAAGTCCCGCGTGCGCCACTTTTTTGCAAAATGCTATGCTACTTTGCGACTCCCCAACTCGCCCGCCGATTGAGCTAGAGAGCTATTCAAACTATCTACGGATTCAGCAAGTCTTCCAGTTTAAATAAAACTTGTAGTTTTGGGTTTGGGCTTACTTGTGGGTGACGTCATAATGGGGTTAGGTTTTCGCGCCTTTTTGGGTGAGGCTACCTTGCAGAGGTGTACAGGAGCCGGAGTGGACTCCAACCGGAGTCTTAACGAATTTCGAAAATAGGAGTGGAGCCGGAGTCATTTTTTGAATATGAGGTTAGTTTGCTTATTTCTGATTATTATTATTGCAAGTTGTTTTTTTAAACAGAGCATGTTATAATGTAAAATTCAAATGTGAAGAACTACATCAAAGGAAGTCCAAAAATTTTGATATCACTTGGATGTAATTATAAGATTCGGGTTGGTCAGTTTCATGTGTGTAAAGATTTGGTCAAATTCTTGTTCATGTTGACACGTTGAAAATTTAGCTCACATAAAAAGTTTAGGAAGTGCCTCAACAACCATTTCCAGTTTTCCGTTTCGAAGGACAAAAAGACCGTATCCTGCATCCAGTTTTCTGCCAGATACAAAACTGAGTTGGAGAAATTATCACCACTGTCAATATGGTCGAGTGGTAGGTGACTAGACAATTGTCAGTTCCAGTTACTCCTTTGTTGTATTTGATGTTTCTTTTGATGTACTTACACAAGATTGTATGTCAAAATTTTTGGGCCCCTTGTGATCTACATTTCGAAATGCAGACAAGGGTTTGCAATTAAGCTTTTGGATTACGGATAGGTTTAGCATTTAGGGTTAGGGTTTTGTGTTAGTGTTTAAGGTTAGGGTTTATGATTAGCGTTTAGGGTTAAGGTTCAGTGTTAGTGTCTAAGGTTAGGGTGTAGGTTTAGCGTTTAGTGTTGAGGGCTAGGGTTTGCAGTTGAGGTTAACGGCTAGGATTTAGGGTTAAGGTTTCATATAGGGTTACAAAAAATTAATAGCCACCTCAATCTTTCAATCTGAGAAACAAGTGACATTAATGATGTAAAGAAGAGGTCACATATTTTGCAGAGCTCAGCAATTTCATTTGAGACGTTTTTTTTAGTCTATTCAAAGCGAAAACCGGATACGGTCGTTTAGACACTGCCAAAAGTTTATACCATTCACTTTGGAGTTCAAGCAGGAGTCGGAGTCCAAAACTTAAAAGTGCGTCGGAGTTGGAGTCAAAAATTTCAGACTCCGTACACCTCTGCTACCTTGTCCTGGGCGCCAACCCAACGAGGCATATTTTGGATCAAGTTTTTTTTTGGAAACTAGGCTATAATCCGAGTTTTTAGAGCCCTTGATTGGCTTTATAACATATCTGGAGCCTTTCTGATACTTGCATATCAGAAAGATGTTTGTTCATGACAGGATTGTATTTGGCAATTAGCTTCACAGTTTCAAGAAAATTATCTTGTTTTTTTGAGTCAAAATCTTCACAATGGCCACGAAAAGAAATATTTTGCTTGCTAAATTGCTTAAACAATAGATGACATCAATTATAATATGAATTCTGACTCTCCATTTCTTTCATTCTTTATCCATGATATCCTGTACCCCTTTATCAACTGTTTGGTTGATGTGAAGTTGCAGTGTGAGCTCATGCCATTTATCTAAGTCTATACGATCTCAGTTAATTTTTGTTATCGAACAAACAAGGATTTAAATGCCAGAAAGTGTTAAAACATTTGGAAACAAATAAACATTGATTTTCCGATCAAAATAACTTTCAACAGAAGCAATATAATCCTGAATCGATTTTTTAATATACCAACCATTATCTCAAAACCTTCTTACCGTTTTTCAGTGTCTTGCAAAACCACTTCGCTGACTGGCAACTCAAAATTTTTCTCTGATATCTCCTACTTTTGTAAATCGAGCCATCGACAGGAAAGGTCCTTTTTAATTCAGATACCTTTCTGGTACAACTTTGACTAACTCAACTCTTATATCATGGTTTGTGCACCATTCGGTGTAATTGTTATATCATCGTTTCCAGCTTCAGCTGCATATGCTTTACTTATATTGCTCTCAACATCTGCTTCTTTATTATTTCTAATTTGGCCAGGCCTTGTTTCTTCCTCAACTTCCGGTATTGATCTACTGGTGCTATCACTGCTAACCTCGTGTATCTCGTTTGGTGAAATGGCATCCGAAGGGATGTTTACGAACTTCAATATGGCGTCCTCATTCTTTCTCTTCCCTAGCCTTTCTCTTTTTTCTGAAAGAACATCCACTTTTCTCGCTAGATTCATTTGCAGCTTGAAATGCTTCACAGATAGTTGAAATAATCTAACAGAACGTTAGCTTAATTGCAAACCAAAAGCTTACTCTATTTCGTACACGCTACTCGCAAATACCAAGCATCTTCACAGAGCATCAAGTCATGTCGGTATATCACAGAGCTCCATCGTGACGTATGCGATTGAGACACAATACTAGCCATACGAAACAATCCAATTATTATTTCGAGACAAGCAACGTGAAGTAAGCGTATGGTGTACAAAATTCTCTAAAGTGCAGTAGTTATATGTTTTAAGTGGATGCGTTCAACAGAATTACGATGAAAAACAATTTGAATCAGGAAACAAAGATTATAGTAACCGCGAAAAACTTTGTACTCAAAATATTTTTGAATGTGCGGAATTGAAAGTGCGGAGTTTCTACAATGCACTGTTTCAGGCCAACTTCTGCCTCCCCCTCTGATTCTGCCACCCTTGGATAAATCCAGAATGTCCAAATGGCTGCTACGCCACTGCCGGGGCCTCGCGTTCATTTAATGCGGCCCTGGTACTACTCCGTTCGATGGCTCCTTGCACGATTGCAACTACCAAATAATGGTAATTCTTTACGTTTTTCTGATATTAACCGGAGGCGTTCGACGTAGATCATTGCAAGTTAGTAATTTAAGCCGTTGAGCTACTTCTATAACTTTTGCATATTCTGTTATCAATAGACTTAGATGGTAAAAGTGCGATCATACTTGTAATTCATCTGTTTTGTACTTTCACAGGTTCTTGTAGGCAGCAATTTAGGTTTTTCAGTCATTCATGCATGTAAATATCTTAGGCTGACAAACTGACAAACTTTTCCACACTAAGTTGGATGAGGTGATGTGAGATGATAATTTAAATGTTTGAAATAATTGGACATGCAAATATCCACAAAGCATCTGCTTATGCTTATATTTACAATGCATTCAGTTTTTGGAAATACAATTTCAGTGAATCAAGAATTGATTAGAGTGCGGGTATCCTGCAATTTTTCGAACAGAGCAGATGGAATGTTTGTTGAAACGTTTGCTGTTCAGTACGGATTACAGAACGTCCTGACCGTTCTTTATCGGCAAAGTTAGTGATGGTCCAACTTGTCAAATTGTCGTCGCTTTTGCTGATTACAAAGCGTAAAAATCTTGATCTCAACCGCACTGAAATCTGCTTCTAAGGTTTGTAGAAAAGTCTGTCGACATCTTCGAACAATGTTCCTCAGTCATATCTTGCAAACCACAACCGATAAACAAGTTTGTAGAAAACGAACAGAAACATTTCAGAGTCTTGCTTTAATCTTCACATTTAAATGAGTTTGACTACGCCTTTTCCGTTTCTTGACAACCAAGTTGCTATTATCGATAGAGATTTCACCTTTAGCACGGACGCGCAAGCATATCACAGAGATCGAATAAGGCAGAAAAGTAAGACAAGCGAACGCACCCACAGCTGCCGAGCTAATATTTGTTTAGGGTGATGCAGACGTTACCCACACCTTAACCGCACAAGCTTCGACCCCAAGAAGATAATTCGGTAGCAAAGTGCAAGACGATCTTACTGCACCCAAGATAACATTCCCTGTGTGAATGGGCATCCTCCTTGCAGCATTCTTTACTCTGTGCGCCAGGGAAGAAAACAGCGAGTAGCAAGTTATTGTTAGGTCTTGCCAGTACAAGAACGACCAGGTATAGTCTGCCAGCATCGAAGCGGACGTACTAGACAAGAAGGACTATCCCCAGGTGCAATCTGAAAACTATTGGAGATGTATAGCGCCATAAAAGCCCACCATTGTTAACCCCTACGCCGATCCGGTAGGCTCCGGCCGCAAAACCGTTGACCAGTCGAACATTAACCTAAAAGCAATTTTACTATGATACGTAACACTTTTATATAAGCAAGCTTGCAAGATATTGGGCTTTTCTGTCATCTGTGTATAAGAAGGGCTAAAGTTATGTTTAAGTAATGGTTTTCTCACTCGACGTGATAAGTCAAGAGAACGCCGATAAGGACCGTCACGACATAGAATATATTCCGAACATAGCTATCAGAGAAGACAACATAAGTTTCTTTTCCTAACAACTAACCTGTTGCAAAAATACAGGAGGTGCTTTTTGATAATAATTGAAGTTTAAAAAGGAAAAGTGCAACAAAATGATGGAGATATTATATGGTACTCAGGTTAGGTTAATTGCAGTTTCTTGACCACATTTTCGAAAATTTTAACCGAAACAAATGGCTCCCGCTGATCCTGGCTGAGTTGCATCTGCTTTACTTTAAATTTCGCGATTAGCCTGTGGTTTAGAAATGCGCAATCACAGACTGCTATGCTTGATTTTGGTTTTGACTCCAGAGCCTTTTAGCATAGCATCTGGCTTTTTGTTTGTTTACGGAGTACAACTCAGCGTTCGGTTTGGTGAGTCGCATGGCAGCAGTTCATTATCAAATCATTTTATCACGAAACGGTGGTTGACACAATATTATGACTGTTGTTATGGACCTGTAATCGGTTTTTGTTTCACTTGAAAACTTAAGCATTGCTGCGTGAAAGTTTTTTTGCTTTCACCTAAGTTTTGCAAAACAACGTTTGCGTTTATTTGTTTTTTTTAGGGTAGTTATTGACTGTGATTTGGCGGTGAACTACATTTTCCAGTCAGTGAGGGACTTCATGTTAGAGCTAGTTGGCCGCTGAGACCGGCCGTGGTGATCGCTTTATCTCCGCTCTTGGCTACATGTATTTTGATTTTGCTCACCAGTAACGAACGCGTGAAGCGTAAATGTTCTATTTGTTTTTCAGGGTTGTGATCTTGTATAACGATCTCGACGAAGAGAAACCGAAGCTTGTCGAGCACGAGCGAATATACGCTTACCCTGGATACGATGATGTCTACAATCACAATGACTTTGCATTGGTCAAAGTCAAGGTAAACTGCATATGAGCAGCATTTACAAAGATGCATGCCTTTTGGTAGTAGTATATATATGATTTCAACCACGGAAAATCCTTCGCGGGCCCTTTCTTTGCTATAGAACCATTGAAACCGGATTTCAGGGACAGCTTATTGTTGGCTTTTTGCGACGAAGGTAAAGATTTTTAACATGTCAATTTAGAGCGTGTTGCTTGCATCATAGTTGCCTAAACACAGTTTCTGAAAGCAACGCATGCTCAACGTTCACAATCCACACCCTACTTGGTCCTCTGCCAACTCCCACATATTAAGAATTGCAGTTCTCACTCCTCCGCAGAAGACAGGAAGGTACAACCTCACTGAGAAAAAATGAGGGAATGCTAGGCAAAAATTGTTTGAAACTTAAAACATTGTTTAACCATTCAGTTGCGTTCATCTGTGGTTACCAATGTTTTGTTAAGATGTTTCGAGGGACCGAAACGGTCTCCCAAATTTTTCCGACGGTCTCTCGAAATAGAGTAGAACCTCACTGCATAATCACCACCAAAATATACTTAAACCTCGCTTTATGACCAATGACCATCTCGGTATTCAGATGAAACAGTTGCGGTCTTTTAAAATGTCTTAACGTACACCAAGGTTAAAATAAAAAAAAACTCTGATGGTGACAGTGTTGTCTCTGCCAAACTCACCTTAAATTGCTGTCCGGGTTTTTATGCACTGCTCGGCCATTCACCCAACAACTGTTTCAGGAAGACCTACTTGTTTTATCCGCATCCGGAGTTATTTGTCTGCCTAATCGTGACGTCATTCCTCGCGAAGGACGAATATGCGTCATGCCTGGCTGGTCCGGTGGATATACAGGTAGAAATGTTTTGACACTTTTTGAAGCCTACTAGTCTTAATGCAAATTTTTTTCAAAACTTTTAACGATTCTGCAAAATGGGAGATGTTTCATGCTTTGGCAGTTGCCCGGAACACAAAAAATTGCTAAGCCCTGAAACGTCATCTTATGATGCAGAATCTGCAGCAAGTTTCAATTTGATATAACTCTAGCAGATCGTGTCATTTTTTGCTGCTTCATTATCAGCATCGCCAATGAGCCTTGTCGCTTTTCGTCCTTGTTGTTAAACACCTCATGATCAGCTGGGATGATTAAATTTTAAATGCTGAACATAACGAGATGATAACGAGACCAGACCATTCCGTGTCAAAACGTGATGTTTGAAATGAAACTCTGGCTTTAGTCGAGCGACGCTGCGATTTAACCATCGTGTGAGGAAGCAAGGAAATCGTGAGTTTCTTGTAAACGCTTGAAAAATCAAACTCCTTTCGAATAAAACTGGGAGTATAGTATCCAGCAGTCAAAAATGTTCACTTAGTTAACGAGTTTTTCTCAACAAGATATTCTCAAACAAAATCGTCTGGCAAAGTATGTTTTAAAACAGCAGTTCTCTTTTCGAGAAAGGAAATATGACTGCAAAGCATTAATCTTACCACCATGCGGCAGCTTGCATATTTTAATCAGCAACATTTAAAATGACGTTTAATTCGTTGCGGTAGTTTTTAACGAAATTTTTGTTCTAACGTTTTAAAGTCAAGTTGTTGAAGTTTATTAATGCAGCATTCTGAAATCCGCGGCTAACGTCAAATACTTATTACACATCTGACCTTCAATGTGTCGAATAATATAGCTGGCCATACACCAATACTACAATTAATGTGTCCCAGAAGCGCAGAAAAACGCGTCTTCGCCTTGTCAGTGAGTAAGTGAAGATATGGCAGCGTCACACGTAAAAGACGGGGGTATGAGTGGCGGACGCCTCTTTTCAGAGTTGCAGAATTTTCAAAAGCTGCAAACATTCTTTGTGAATTTTCAGAAGAAAAGTAAAACTCAGAAGAGACAGGGTGGCAACAGCTGAAAATTAAGCGTGGAAATCCAGAGGTTGCGTAGGCAAAACAGATGCTGACCTTTTGGGGACATAGAATGGTTAACAAAAATGGATGGTGTTTTTTTATCTTGCTTTATCTTCAGGATAAAGCAGAAATCATGTAATTACCGTGAAATGTCAGAATGTGCAACCCTATTTTTTTCATGAAAAACCTTAGTTTCAGCCATTGCTTAAAAACAAGAGTAGTGGCAAATTTTTTAGATCAAAAAATTTCAAAGTCTTCNTATTTCCTGCAAAATATTCTCTGAAAATGAAGCGATGAAAGAAAAAGGTCATTTTTTCCGAAACGGAACAAGCAATTCCATTGTTCACTTCCGCAACCCTCATTTTTACCTTGTTGCCTGCTACCAGGCTTAGTTTTCCGGCACAATCAAGCAACAAACCGAGACACCAGGAAAGGACCCCCAAAACCGGGACGTATGGTTACCGTAACAATGCCAACGTATGCTTCGAACATATTTGAAAAGTTGCTTCACAAGGATAATTTGATCAAGATGATTTTCCGGACACGTCCTGTGCAAAATCAGGATTGTTCAAGCAAAAGTAAATGGAAAGTCAGCATCACACCTAGAAAAGAATTTAAAATTCAATGTCTTTCGTGGCAACACACGCTGTGTTCTTTCTCATCAGACGCTACCATGTTGGAAGCCATGTGGGTGAAAATCGAACATCCTAACAAGTGCCAGTGGAGATACTGTGGTTTAAAATATGACGTC
>JGI24021J15306_10003729_pt1 | contig 17349 bp, 13 predicted proteins | sample Ectturendosymbi1_FD_15306 | JGI IMG/M metagenome (IMG submission 15306) | reverse complement strand
CGTTTCCGCTCCTGCCTGTACAAATGGGGTATGGCCTCCTCTGCGGCCTGTGAGTGTGGCGCAGAAGAACAAACCGTCGACCATGTGTTCCTCCAATGTCCAATCCATCGACCTTCCCATGGACTGCACCCCCTGACGGTTCTGGACGATGAGGCAACTGAATGGCTGCTCAACACCTGCCCCGAAATCTAGCGCGGCCAAGCAGTGGCTTCAAGAACTCGCTCAAAAGAAGAAGATCGCTGGAACAAATCAATACTGAATTGAAGACGTTTCGAATGAAGAGGAAAAATGAAGTGACAAAATGCAATAGCGTGGGCATCAGACAGAAGTTACTAACGACGGACAAGACCGAAGAAAACAGAGGCACCGAGGGTGGAAAGCATGGCTGTGCACAGGGAGGTGAGCACTTGGCGCAATGTACGAAATTGAAGTATCGATATGCGAAATTGCAGAAAAATGGAACAAACAAATGAACGAAGCCTCAACTGGTATGTTCACAAGACAACAGGGCATTTTTGCACTGGACTGTTTCGCTATTATTTGTCATTATGCAGCATTGGAGCAACTGGTGGTGCAGTGCCACAAAACGAAAGACAACGTTCTGTCAAAAAACAAGTCTTACTCCAACCAATTTACTTTTTCTGTTGAAAATTTCACTACACAATTTTTAAGCGTCACATCCGGAAGTCAACGGTTGCCTTCTTTTTGAAAGGGAGGAGCCGGAGTTCGATCAGAAATGCACCGCTAGTGGTGACCGACAGAACTCCACTCATTTAATGAACAAACAATCTAATTTCTTTTCAAAACAGTTCGTCAGTTTTGGCACCACCATCTTTCGTTCTACTTTCCCCTGCGTAAGAGCCTAGTATTGGAAAGACACCTAACACAGTTTTGATAGCTGCAGAAGTGCGGCTCACAGAAACGTTAGAAATGTCAATTTCACTCGCAGTCGACTAAACGAGCCCTGATAACCACCATAAAAATACCTGATAAGATACACGTTTTTGCGCAACATGGCGTTCAGAAAGTATGGGACTGAATTGCTGATGAACAGTTCATATTCAAAAAACCACCTGGCGCACTTACGTATCACGTAGGCGTTAAACGTGCAGTCCGCTCTGTTGCCGGATAAATCTGTCGCGATGTAATAGTAAAAATTGAAGGACTTTGTCAAGTTATAAGGCGGAGGTGTGAGGTGCTGAAAGAAAAGGAAGCGGTTATTACATTACGTCAACTGGATGACGCAGCGCGCCGCATTCATTATATCGTAAGCGGACAGCTGGCCATCTAGTCTTGGTTGTGCCAGACTAAACGGTGTGTCACTTTAAAAAGAATTATTGTCTTTTTACAGTTACATACTCCTAAGCATGATCTTTTACGGCAGCCCAGGCACACACCTACTGGACATGCCATGATGTCATTTCATTCAGCACCAATACCGGTTTGAATACTCGATTTTGACGAAATTTATACACCAATACCCATGTTTGTCGATTCAAACGATGTCGATCATCTTACACTGCACTGATTGTCTGCGTCGGGAGTTTAAAATAAAGATTTCGGGAAACGGCAAAACTTGACGGATTTGAAGAATTTCAGGTACAACTGAGCTAAACGTCCTGCAAAGAAGCTTTGTAGTTGAAACGCCTTGTATGAATGCAACCTTGGTATTTCCACACGACTATGTGATCTTTAGAAACCTACCAATGAATTAGCTTTAACACCGTTTACAGCCAATTCGCAAAATTTTGGAGAAGTTACAGTAAAGCGATATTTCAGTCGCAATGTTGCCTATAACCGCATCCCTAACCTGCTTCGCATCACATTTTACTTCCAGCATGTTACATTTTTGTGAAGACGGATGAGCAAAGCGTAAATTTTCTGGCAGTCCAATAAATTGTTCTGCTCGGCTTCGAAAGCCTTAGAATTCACCCCAAAACTGCTTATACTCGCCCTTACCCGAGCTTTGACTTTCACTTGGCCGGAGTTGTCCGTTGCAGTTGGTTCCACAAAGTCGAACGTGGCGCTACTTGAGCACGGGTTCTGGGGCAATAGCGTGTGCCGCTGCGGGCACGTGTTCCCGAAACTGGGGGGTGTCGTGTCTCCTGTTTTAAGGAAACACAAAGAATTGTCTCACTCAAGAAAATTTACAGAGGAAGTATTAAAAACGCTCGGGATACGTTTGAAAAGTCAGTCGTGCTTCTAGAGGCACGGCAGCAGTTTGTAAGTGAAGCTTCAAAACCAACCCTTCTGACTGACAGTATCGCAGCTTGAACGTCGATCATTAATGAGTCATAAGAGAATTCGGTTCATTGGATGCTGATGCCTCAAGTAACACCTTCTTGTTTCACAGACACTGTTTCCTAATATTTTGCAGCTGCCAGACGTTAACATCCACAAGAACAGTGATCACAGTCAAACATATCATAAGTCGATCATTCTTCAGTCAAGTACCCTTACGTCACAAAAGACATAACAAGGTCAACTTATGAGCAACCTAGCAAAAAACACCGCAGTGGGTTACCGCCAGCTGGTACAGCAAGACAAGCTGTTGATACAAATAATGCACTCACGAAGCTGCCGTACCGCAAATGCATTGATTTGGGTCCAGTAGCATTACACCTCGAGACGTTAAAGCACACGTTGTTGGTCAGCAACACGACCTGGTTGATGTTCTAACGCTAAAGTTACGTTCTATCGCTCAGGGTAACTAACCAACATCGCCACTAGTCTGGTCGGTAAGGTTAGCATAAAAAAAAGATTAATTATTATTTTACCCAACGGTGAAGGTGCGCGAAGGGCTGGCCATAATGAAGGTAATAACATTCATAAATTAGAGTCACGCTGCGAAATTCAAAGTATGGATTGCAAAAAAATGCTTGACAGGCCAGTTTAAAAGTTTTGCCTCGCTTTCGACTTTGTTTGCAGAAAGACAAAGGATTAAAGGAAGAAAACGGTTATGTCCTTTCACTTAAGCACGATTCGTTTTTCAGCCTGGTTAGGGTGCTCTGTGTTCAGGACTTCCTGATTAAGTTTGCTGCTCGACCTTAATATTGAGGTTGAGTAAGTGTTGCAGGAACATTGTAAAACCGTCTCACATCCACAAGGTAATTAACGTAAAAAATGCCAACTTAGAAATGACTAATCAAACACAAAGCCTGTATAGAAGCTGGAAACGAAGGTTGCAAAATCAAAAATGGTCTACGTCCGTAGGTTCAAACAGCAACTAAGTGTGACGCGAACGATTCACGTCACAAGCTGGAGACAACACGCCAGTCACGGAGCAAAACTATTACATTTTGTAGGAGGTTTGACGCATAGTTTCATATAATTTGATGTGACTTCAGATGTGCGCATGTCAAGAAAAATAGTTTTCTTCGCGATCACTAGGCGGCTTATGCACAACGTTGTACAGAACAACTAGCTAGCTAGTCGCTCCTTGCCGACATTGTTACCTCGTTTGCGACGACGTAAGTATCAATTTGCGACTTGGAATGACACTTATGTGGATGAGTTTATAGTCATTCATATTGTCGTCTGACACCAACTTATTATTTGCCTCCAGATCTTTAACAGATCGATGTTTCTAATCAAAGCATACTGGCCGAATTCTTGAGGTATTAGGTTCGCTGCGAACCTCGCTGCGAGTTTTTTTTTTAAAAAAAAGGGAGATAGAGGACTTGCCTTTGGTTGGCATGAGTGTACAGGTGTTGTCGGAAGCCGTATAATTATAGTGATCAGCACAGACACATTTCTTGCCGCCACCTTGAGGAAGACATATGTGCGGACATCCACCCTTAGCAGTGCTGCAACTGGTAGTGTCTAAAAATAACAAAGTTAACAAAGATGCAGTTTAATTTCATTCAAGTGAACGCACATACATATCGAAAATATGTACAAATGGTTTTGACAACAGCATTCTTTCGCTTCAAACGTGAAGTTTCATTTACGGCTCAGATGGAGTCAAGCTCCTGTCTCATTAACCACAAGTCTGTTAAAGCGAAATGCAAGACTTGAATAAAGCTAATGCTGAATTTTGTTGCGTCTTATTTAGCCAAAGGGCCTCAGTCTGGTTATAAATCAAAAATAATATTTTAGCTTATCTGCACACTGATCAATTCACAAGCTTTCCCGTCCACAACGCGATGTGAAAATGTTTAACCACCAATTTACGTGTTTTGGTCGCGACTAGGCAAGCATCACTCACACACCAGCATTTCACCTTTGTTTTGTTTCTTCCACGCGCAGCGAAGAACATATAAATACCAAAAGAATGCGCAAGCTCGAAAAAGCTTTGAACTCACTGTTGGTGCGATTGGAATAGATGTGAATTGATGCAAGCGAAAAGAAGATCTCCGGTCCATAGCTGGCGATGTTGCTCGATATATTTGTCACCACGTCGTTCGCAGGCACTGTGGTCAGGCTGGTCTTGGATAGGTCAGTGATGTATAGCAGCGAGTTGGAAAAAGCCAAATCGACCAGTCGATAGCGGTTTCCTGGCTGTGGAAGCATCGTTAAGTTTATTCATTGCGAGCCATGTGCTCGAGTGAGAGCGCGCCAGGTTACTGCAAATTTTGGGTGAACGCAACAAGCATAAACAAACGCCCAGAAACCGTTGAAACGAAGTTCCAAAAAAAAGGAAGACACGCTCAGCAAAGTGCGGGAAGAGAAAGGCATTTGCAGTGGTTCTAAAACGACGGTCACAGAACGGGAACAAATTAGTCCAGCGAAGCTGCGTTTCGGGCAGTTCCTGCGAAACTGTCAACTTCCATTCACCAGGAACTTCATCTCGGAAAATCAAGGCCAAGTCACAGACATTTGTGGCAGATGAAAGGCAAGTATACAGCACCGCGGTGAGACTGCGTTGTGTGAACTTTCCAATTCTAAGAACGTGCACGTGCTTACTCCAACGTAAAGGCATTTTTGCAAATAACTGTACGTAACAAAAATCTCGGGCGTGCAAGAGAAGCTGGAAGATTGCACTTCCTCTTGTTGTGGACATTACTGCAGTAGAAGTTTTCTAGTAATATTTACGTTTACTGGTACGGTTACTTTGGATTTATATTACGCTTAGACAGCTCGAGAACAAAATTATACAGGGTTTGGAGCAGAAAAAAAATAAAACAAAAGCAGAACAATTTTGTTTGCTGATTTGGATTGAGAGACCAAACTAAAACTTTCACCTGCATAAAACTAATCATTCTACAACGCAATCCTCGCTTTATAAATGCATTCTATGAGGGGATTTGAACGGCGCGGCGCGTAAATTTCATATGATTAAAACCGACTTGAAAATGATTCCCATAAGTTCGTCTGCGGCCGTCCCTCACACATGATGATCTGCGTTTTCTTAAAAATGGGACATCCTAACTGGGTCTGACAGACCTTGAATCGCTAAGCCAAATTTGGGATCACTTTACGAGTCAAACATACAACGGGTTGCACTATTGTTTATCAAGATTAAGGCCACGGCATGCTGGCCTCACGTATACCCTTGAAAATAATTTCTTGATATTCGCAGTTTTGAAACCCACAATTTTTTTATTTTTGCTGGCTGCTAAAGAACAAAATAATGTCGTACAAGCAGAAACCACTGAGATGATTGAATCCATCTTTCAAGAATGAATCCATTTTTCAAGAAACTTACTTGAAAACGTATTGTAACTCACAACGCACGAAAAACACTTCACAGCAATTTAATTCCTTTTTAATCTCTACCAGCTGGTGCTTACGCGGATAAACTGCAAGAGAAGGGCAACGTCCACGTAAAGAATCTTTTCCGGGGACATCCCAGATTTAAGAAATGAATATACGTAGTTATCACGATTTCAAAAGACATCCTGTAGCCAGGGTCTCCAAACAACGGCTCGCAGGCCAAATCCGGCCGCAAAGACAGTTTGTCATTTATGAAAAGATAATATATTTACAAAAAAATTTTTGATATGGTAGAATATAACTATTTCCGAAAAAATCACATTATGTAAGATACCCGACCCTCAACTCGAACTGTTGTGTAACAGCTTATGTGGCCCTCTGGCAAAATGTTTGGAGACCCTGCAGTAGACTACTCAAAATTGCCTTCTGCTTACCGTTGTTTCAACATTGAAGACACCTTTCTCTCGAGTTTTCAAGTTGAACCAGCCAATGTTGGCCCTTGTTATCTCAGTCCAGTAAACGACTTGATCTAAACATTAACATGATTGAGGTTTTCCTGGTACGTGTGCGTTGCTTACGAAAAACATGCAACGATGTTGCCCTTTCGTGGTGCACTGGGGTTTTCCGACGGTACGCGAGTTTACACTTCGTGCGATTACGTCATGTATGTAAATCGGTCCTACTACCCAAATTAACGAAGAGTTTTTTACCTTTACAGCGCGTCTAAGAGTAGCGAACACAAAGTTGGCAGTGTAATGGGATTGATATTTGTTGCTAGAAACGTTGCGGACAACCACTAAAAATAACTGACAAGAAAGTTTGCACAGATGAGTATCAACAACTTTAAAGAGTTCCAATTTCTTTGACGCAAATTTTTCACTTTTAGCAAGGAAAACCGAAATAAAAATTGAACATAAAATGTAAAGAGGATGAACACAGAGAGATGAAAACTCCGTAGCAGTGCCTTGCCCGCATATGCACTGAAACATCCCTCTAATTTGGCACTTCCTTGGATAAAGTTTGTTCTATGCATGCACTGACAATTTAGATTGAGATCAAACGCTTTGTCAGAAAATTAGGTAACAATTGCATTCAATCCAACCCGCATCGCAAGTTTCGGCATATTTTCAATAAATTGGTAAGCAGGTCCTCCAAAATACGAAATGCACAGGTAGTACTTTACACCCTGTTGCGTTGTCAACGTATTTACCAACTATATTTCTTCATAATTGTTATATGAAGAGATCACAAACTTCAAAAAATCCATTACATTTTCTGAATAGGCCCATATTTAAAGTACACAATGATAGCAGCACGGAGCAGGGGCGTAGGCCACACCCAGCCAGGCCAACACCCGGACTTAACGGTAAATCAAGCTGTTTGCTTGTATTCGCGGTTTGGGCAAGATGGTTAGATCAATAACTACCTTTAACCATGCCGAAAAGCTATTCAGGTAAGGAGTGCGGTCCACAAAAATTAGATAATGAGCACCAACTGCATAGAGAACAAGGATTGTGCTTTGCACAGTCAATTGCTTATCTTACTGTCGCTGTCAACAGCAATCCCACGAGGACCGTATGTGTCCGAAACAAGATTTTCCACAGCACTTCCATCCAGGTTAGCAGATGCGACCATACCCACGTCCTTCCCGTCAATAGATTCGGGTCCGTAATCAGACCAGAAAATTTTCCTGAAACATGGATTGAATTCATTGTCAAGAACTATGGCAGCAAGTTTTATGAGAAACCTTTGCCGTTGAACCAAAAAACTTTTCGGCAAAGATGACCTACATTGCTGGCGCTCCAATATGTGCTATGGCAGAGCAGCAATTGCACCGGGCTTCCTTGCCCATGCATGGGCAAACTACGGCCAGCGGGTCACATACGACCAGTTACGCTGTTTAATCCAACTCGATGAACTTGTCCAAATTACATTAATGAAGCCAGATTATTTGGTACATCTCGTTTACTTTAATTTACACCAGCAACCTATCCTTCTGGTGCCGATTTGGCCTGCAGTCAAATTTTTATAGAATCCAACGCGGCCGGTGAGCCAAGTTTGCCCACCTCTGCTAGCCTATGTGCAGCACCACGGCGGCAGCAGTTCCATCCTAACTTGGTTGGTTACAACGTTTCATCAGTTGGAAGTTTACCTCATCCCTCAGGGTATTCTTTTGTCCACGTTCGTGATTTTGTTTGCTTCCCGGAAAGAAAACAAATGTGATAGAAATTTTACACGATGGGACTGCTGCCTTCCTGAGCGCGATCCTAACCAGACGAGATGGAGTCAAGGTCGTACTCAATCCTCGATAACCTACAAAGTGGCAAAGTCAGCCTTACAATAACTGACCAACTGGACAGTTGCCCACCGACTGAAACAAAACCGAGGTGGTACAAATACAGTCGGATGAGTCTCCGCAAAAATTCCCAATCCAATATCGCTATTCATAAGTTCATCAAACACAACTGGCCACTTCCGGGTTAAGTGTATTTATATATTAAGTTTGCTTAATTAACACGATGGGATAAGAATCTGAATACTTCCAGAACCAACCGCCATATTCGCTGCACCGCAAACGTGCTTGAAAGTATCCATATCAACTCGTCGAATACGAAAACCAGGTCTGCTGACGTCAGGAACACGTGACCAGTCGTCATGTGCGAAACACGCCAGAAGATTTTTGTATCAGGCAGGTGACGCAGCAGATCACTCTTAAATTTGCGGGCTTAGCAACTGCACTGCTTCACGCCGCTGTGCAAAGTCACGAGTAATTTCGATCAATGCGTAGCAGAACAAACTTTTACCATTTAACAAACTTTTACCATGCTTTTACCATTTAACAAACTTTTACCATGCTTTTACCAGAACAAACTTTTACCATGCTTTTACCATTCACAGCGAAGACAGTAAATAATGGGAACGAAAACACACAATCGTCACAGTCTGTGCGCACGAGATATCGTGCCACCAACAGGCAAGAGCAATAAAGCCTACGTTAAACCAACGTGTAATGTCAATTCTTCGTAACGCCCGAATATTAAAGAATGCATCCAAGCATACATCTTCGCATGACGAAGACTGGGCTTTAAAACAAGAATGGAATTATCGACCAGCGCTGTCCATTCCTTATTTGAAAGAAAAGGTCGTTAACATCAAACGATCTGTTTCAGCAGCCGGCATTTGCACAAACTATTACCGAGAGTGATAATTTCAATGGCAATTGTCTTTATCTTCAAATACTTCTTTTCGATAGTGAAGTATGCAGCAGACCGCCATTCCGAGTTTCATACCGATACGGCAGTAGTGTGCTTCCCGTGTCTTTCTTGAGCTGCAATTTTGTGCAGCAGAGTATTTGTTCTTAGCGAGAATTCCAACGTTCATCAGCGACTTGAAATCGCGATATCGCCTCTACGTCACCCCTCGGTGGCATTTTGTGAAAACGGCTCAACAGTGGTCAGTTGTAGTTCCCACCGGAAGATAAACCTTGCTCAAGATGCTCGCTAATCCTTTCGATGCGTCAGTTTGTTTCATCGGGACATCGCCACGCGCTGTTTTAGTCATTTTGTGCACTTAAGAGGTGGAAGTTTTCTTATGCAGGTCACTGAGAGGTCTACAACTTGTGTCTGTGATTGGTCGCTGATATGCTTTGCTGGTATATAACGAGTTGGCGTTGATGCTCCGAAGAAAAGGCGTTTGGTCAGTTTTTGTCAATTTGGTTTACTCAGAGTGCTCATTTCTGTTTTTCTGAAGTAAAGGTTATCTAGCTTTGTTTGCTTTGAGAATGAGCGCGCTGACAGAAAAATAAAGCTTTAGCACGGCAGAAGCTCATCCAGTGTGATGTAACAATCCTGTGACCTGATGGCGACAATCTAACTTTTTCTCATCAAATGTATCTTTCATTTTAACTAAATTCACGGCAGGACACAATGCAAATGTCAATAGACACCGAAAAATACCANAGGTTTAATTTACAAATTATACCACAAATCCAAAAGTACAGTCGGTTNAACCGATTGAGTTTGAACCAGCAGAGGACCCGATATCAATCAGAGGAGACATAAACAACGCACTCANCAAATCAAATAGACGAGTCGCTAAGATCGCAAAGACATGTCANTACAACCTAACTGGATCNAAGCAAATTTCCAGGCATTACACACAGATAAAAAATCAACTGCAGAATTAACTCTCTTACCCTAACTTGACGTCGACCAGGATCTCAAAGGTTTCTTGAATCCCATGAAAAATCAACGTCTTTGCATGGTTCGGATATAGCAAAGAGGCGACGAGGATTGCATCTCGAGCAGAATCGGCAATGTATAGATTTCGTGATATCGAGTCGATTGATATAGAATGAGCTGGAAAGGAAACAAAAAGTAACTAAGTTGCACTCTTTTGCTTCTAAGGACAATGGTCGAGTAGGTAAAAACTTGATAAACAAACAAATATGTTCGATCATGCAAAGCGATTTGTTTCGTTTTCGAGAAGAAAACGCAAAATCGCGCCTTTAATTCTTTCTCTTGTTCTTGTACTGGATAGGACTGGCAGCACAGCTTGTTAATGGGAAGATGTAGATCAGCGGTTCCCAAACTGTGGAAGGCCTTCAAGGTAGCACGCGAATAGGCCTACTAGTACTGCTTTCTGTTTATCTTCACAAAAATATATCCATAGCTATGCTTTTTACTTATCTGGTTCTGTTAAGTAATTCCTGAATTTTTGTGTATTTCCTTTGTTGGTTTTTAAAAATGCCCATTGTAATTTCTCACAGCCATTATCTTCATGTCGCATTTGTGCCAATTCTGGTTTTCCAAACTTTTGATCGAATGATATTTGGTAGATTGAGTTTTCCTGAAGAAAGGTGGTACGTGGTGACAGTACGAGGACCACAAATGGTATGTGATGAGAAAAAGTTTGGGAACCACTGATGTAGATTGTAGATAAAACCTCTCGATCTTTTGAAAATACAAGACTGGCTGTAGTTTTACAAACTTTGCACATCAGCACAAAACACAGCGGCAACTGGACTTCGGACAAAAACAACGATTGATAATTATCAAGAAAATCAAAAGTTTTTTTGCCCAAGGAAACAGAGTTGACCTGCTATTTATTAATTTTGGACAAATATCTATCCAAATATGTATCGAATATAACAGTAGCGTTTCAAAGTTCCTCGAACGACGAAGTACATAAAATCAGTCTTAAGAACAAACGTCCGAAGTGTCGCAAGCCAGCAAAAGTTTCTTACTGTCTTTTTCACAAAATATTATGATTTTGAATGGTGCGCATTAATTTCCTAGAAAACAGGTTAGCCGTGAAACCATTCGCTCGTGTCTTGACAAATTCACTTTCTAATAAAATAAACTTTCGTGAGAAACGGCAGTTTAAAACAATTGAAAAAGAAACGTTAGTCGTGTTCTAATGAACAAGTTTGGCAAAAATTGAAGAGAAAACATGGTAAAACTTGATCGAAACTTTAAATGTGGGAAAGGTTGTTAACAGCATCGCAGCACAATACGGTATGTTAAACAAGAAATGCTACCAGCATAACCAAGCAAGCGTGTAACGAACACTGATCAGCGGTTTGCAGCAACAACTGACACGCTATCATCGTAGCGGAACCGAATGTGTGATGTCGCTACTCACGTGATGTGTCGGTGCTGCAATCTGCACTGCAACCAATTTGTGACAGGTAACATCCACATAGAGCGAGTAGCAGCTTACCTCGCACGTCGTTTAGGAAAATTTCCTTGCCAGTGCCGTTAAGTGCCANGCGGTAGACACGACGAGCAGTTGTATCGGAATAATAAAGTANGCCGTCCACATTATCGTAGTCTACAGACATCGGGTTTCCTATATCCGGTATCGAAAGGGCAGAAAAATGGCCAGGATTNTCCAAAGGCACCTGTACAGAAGTTTCGATATGAAGTGGAAGTTGCGCAATCGATGAATTTGTTACCACTGTCCTGATATCTCNGAAATGCATGCTTTGCTTCCCAATGGTCAAAAGCCAGTTACACATAAATGGATAAAACTGAAGCAAATATTTTGTGTTCTTGTGTTCTATTACCAGCCTTTGTGACATGAACATTTATAATGCGTATATAAATAAAACAAACATAGAGGCAGGACGCTTAATAGGTGTGCCACAATCTCTCCGGTGAAAATTATAACTTTTCAGAAACCAGCTTAAATGCACAAAAATAAGACCTCAATTCCAGTGTTCCGCCACCTACCACCTTGGTTGGCAGCACAGCGCCGTTGCTTACTGCCAAAAGCAGCATTGCGAATTGCCCACACATTAACTTCATGCAACAGTTTTCAATTAGCAAGTCCCGGATAACAGCAAGGCGTGCAGCGGAAATGTGATGTCTACCAGTGCATCTACTGTGACGCTAATACAGGTATGTTGACGAAACCCGTAAAGAGGAAGTGGGTTCTAATTCTAATAGAAAACAGAACAACTCGCAGTATCCTCGAACAATGCTTCCTCAACTTTCTTGACAATCTCTTCCGATACTGGTGGTCATCCAGACGCTTAGCCCTACACGAACAACCATCCTCTGAACTTTTTGTAGCATTTCCAAATCTCAGCTGCAGCTGGTACTTTTTGCAGAATTCTCTACATGATGCAAGATAAACAGTCTTGATCGACTGTGTTCGAGCATGCCCCAACACGCAAAACGCCTTTGCCATTGAAATGAATGCCATTTCTATACCTAAAAACATGAAGGCATGTAACCTGAAACAAATTTTGAGTGATTTCTATAAATGATGTTAAAATTTAAGATCATTTGAAAAAGTTTTTACAGATTACTTAATGACAAGAACTTTTGGAACACCTTGCACTTCAGAATCTCAACACAAACTTTTCATAGTTGAGCTAATGATCACCGTCTGCGCCAAGTTCGATCGCCAGCTCAAATCACAATCCACCCCTTCATCCCAAACTCGAGACGCCGCAGAATAATATGGGCAGTTTTCTNACCGAACGAAAAAGTGATTGCTTCGCCTGTAACACATGCAGCGCAAAAGATTCCATTCATCCTAATTTTCATGCCNGTTTTAACTCTGCGTAGGGACGTGGGGACAGCAGCCTTAGGAGCACAAAAAATGCCAAAAGGAATGTTCTCTACAAAGGAAAATTGCAGCTCCTCAGTGGACGCATACCAAAAAATTTACCTTTGGAAACCGCTGTATAAAAACTACCACAAAGGAAGACAATCGTGATACATCACAATAAGGCTCTTAAACTTTGGAACCCAGTTAAACTTGAAAGTCACGCGTATTCGCATCAGAAATCATACCGAAAAACTTATCGAGTGCAACGTTATACGTTCGTTTTCACTTGTTTTAATGTTCAATCACAGTTGCGTCCGAAAGGTGCAGCGTGATTTAATTTTACTCCGTTTCTAAATTCATGTTCCCTACTTAGGTGTATTTCAAATCTAACACCGTATGTATAATTGCTCTGATTGGGCAAATATTGTTCCCACTATAACCAAGGATTTACGCAAAGGTTTTAGGTGCGTTTTTCAACCACTCAGAACCTATTCCAAGCTGATTNCACCCCGTAAGGTAACTTTCTGCATGTGGAAATAATTTTATTATTTCAAAACCAAACCTACATCCCTTCCAAAAAACACGGGTGGTACTTATCAAAACGACACGAAAATAGACGAAAATTCCGTTCGTAGCGCTTACTGGCGGTCTGCACAAGACCCATGGGGTGATGTGTTCGAAGCTGGCGGAACTACATGCAAAAAAGTGATTCTAGGCTATTTTTGTGAGCGTTTGCACACAAGGTTTATTCACCCTGAGTGGAAAAACTCTGCGGCAACGTTTGTTCTGAATTAACGCACGTTTTACTCGGTCACAACAGGATTTGTGAGATTTTGCACATATAGTCTATTCGCCCAAACTACGCAAATTCTTTTATTATGTCTGGCAATGTGAGGCACAATATTGATCACAAAACGGTAAAAACAAAGTGATTTTACACATGTAGCAGCAAGGCGTGTTCTGAGTTGATATAGTTGTTACTAGGTCATAACAGGATTTGTTTTGACACGCTAATGCGTTATTGACTTTTCGCCTCACAAGCGTAACTGGGCAAAGTACTTGGACACACAACGCTAACAGAAAACGTCTTTCACGTTGGAATGTGCTACTGGCTTGCGCTCCATCACTCTGCAAAAGCCTTGCAAGTGGCAACCCAGAGTGTGCCAGCTCAACGGTACGACGGTCGCTTTCCACAAAGATCGGAGAGCTACCCGATTTATTACGTGGTGACAACTCATCTAGCGCAGTGTCGATCTCGACATGCCCGTCTCAGCTCTGAAAATGTAGTGCTAAAGGAAAGCATCTCGGGATCTGGCTGACAATGTTAGGTACACTGTGACAAGAAGCAATAGCTGCTTGTGCGGGCAGACAGTTGTCTCACAGCGTGCGGAGTCAGTTCGCTGCGACCTGTATTTTTGCCTTTTGCTTTTTTTCCGTGGCTGCAGAAAAACTAAAAACGGAAAAATCTTTGCCTAGCAACAGAAATGAACAACCTCCCAGCGAATCTTTTGTTGCACAATGGAGCATGACGACGGCATTTCATTGTTGCTTCAGCCGATCTGAAGCTTACACGAGTCAATTTTGTTTTTGAAAAGCAGCTCTGGCAAGTTGGCATTTTGAGAATCAAGAACCTCCACTGACTTGAGTACGGCAAGCTGACGAGCTACAACGCACAACTGCGACAAGCGTCACCCGAAAGTACAAGAAACCCAAACCTAAACAATTTTTAGAAGTTTAAACAGGGTGTGAGGGTCAAAGACCCAAATTCCTGGTAATATTTGCCTTCGGAGGATGACTCGAAGACCTTGCGGTCATTCTTCTCCCCTTGATGTCTGATTTTTTCAGATGTTAAATAAAAATGTCTGTCTGTCTGTCCGCCATGGAACTCTATACCCGCTAACACAAATATGTGCAAGCTTAAATCATTGCAAAAAGAAAGAAGAGCCCAGTCAACTGATTCCTCAAAAGCTTGCAGCAAACCTACAGCTTTCAATAGCCGGGCTTACATTTCATCAGAATTTTTCTCACCAGCGTTCGGGCTTCAAGGTTTTCAACACAAATATTTTTAGCAGAATCCATAAAGCTATAGCTTTTCAAACTAAGCCAAAGCGAAACGAGAAAGCTGCAGCATTTCAATGCTTCAGTTGATAAAGATAAGCAAAACAAAATTTATCAAACGTTGGCACTCATAAAAATTGCCTTTAACGCTCAAACGCTTTTATTCAAAGTTTATAGCGACGCAATATCTTCACCGTGAAGTTCCAGCACGTCTGGCAAAATACTTGCCGGCAATAGGAAGAAAGTGGTGTTTCATTGGCCATATTTGGGCAAAAGAACTTCTATCGTATTTATTCGATTGTTAACCGCCCTTGATTGTAAGCCGCTCTAGAAACTAGGTTACCTAAGCCTCTGAGACACTTTCGCGTACTTACCAGAACATTTCGCGTTTAATTGGCAACCCTGGTAATGATGCTTCACCACTACAACTGCCCTCTGCCTTCTGTTCGTCACAGTGTTGGCACTCTGTTTTCACGGCAAAGTACTACATTTCATCATAAAAAACACTAGATTCACAAAAAAACTCTTAAATTACAAATACATGACACATTTGTCAGGTTACGAGAAAATTGTTATTGTACTTAACAGGCGGATGTTTGATGAAAAGTGTATTGGACTCAGACCGGATGGTCCATAGAACACACACACGCAAACGATTATTCTTTTACGCCTTCAAATTTTTCAATATGGCTTGAAGTGCAACGCCTGTACACATGGTAAATTACCACATACGGGCAAAGTGCTCTTGACAAATTCCTTGTGCTCTCAAATGCGAAACTTAGGCAAGCGGGTAAATGGCACCTCTCTAGTATTTCATGACTTTCAACATGGCTACACCTACATGCGCAACGTATTATAAACCAGAGACAAAGAAAACGAAAAAATACTATAGCAGCAACGCTTGTGTTTGTACAGACCACTGAAACTTTTTACAGATGACCATAGCGACTTCGTGGCGGTTTAACTCAAAACAGATTATATGCTCTTGCGTAATTTAACATGAAATTAGGTAAAATTTTTAGCAAATAACATTTGCAAAAAATAAAAGTCTCAATTACTGTTACAGTTACACAAATATGTGTAATTAATTATTCAGTTCACTCATAAACAACACTAGATAGCAATGAAAAAACACTAGAATACTAGATGAAATGCAAAATCATTAGAGTGGCACCACTGGTTCCTCATAATCCTTCCTGTGACGAATATGCACGTGATGCTGAAGAGAATAAAATGCGAAAGAAGAGTTTGGTCGACAAAACGTAGACAAGGAACGGCAGAGCGTTTTTCTACTTTGGATAAGGCAAAGAAATAAAAAAATGTAAGCCGCTCTTGACTGCAAGCCGCCTTTGATTATATGCTGCAAGAAATGATGAAAAAAAATCTTTGTAAGCCGCTACTTACAATCGGTACACACACGGCTAATGCGAGAACTTTCTGTTGTAGTTTTGAATAACCGATGCAGCATGCGGAGCTTACCTGATAAATACTGGCGTGATCAGCGTCAAGAAGCAACATAAAGTTCTCGTGAACGACGGTAACATCGCAAGACATAAGGTCGCTTTGCAGCCGGGATCCAAACGAGCAAATGCACTTGTGCGTGGATGCGGAGGTGGCGACGCAGATATGAGCGCACGAATGGTTCCGACATGGGTCTGTACGAATTTCGACAAGTTTTACGCAGTTGCAAGTCGAGTCTCAACAGTGGGAAAACACCTCATGCCACACGGACGGTTAGACGCGAACCAAAGAGTCCTTTACTGTACCGAACGCTGATTGTGCAAACAGGTGGGCAGGTTTGCATAAAAATGGAAGTGAAAATGTCGATCAAGGCACAAACGCTTTGACTTCTGCACCACATTTTGAAACAAAAAAAACGATCTACGTCTAAGCTTTTCTACTGCATCTGGCCCGCATCCCTTTTCCAGCTTAACTTTATGTTATGTGAAAGGCAAGGCACCTTGACCAGTGACGTTCACGTTCCGTTGCTGCCATCGAGAACACAAGCATCACAAATTAATTTGAAGAACTTACGCGAAGCGAGCTGATGGAGAGACCGCGGTTGGGAATACGGGCCAAACATTGTGAGGGTGATGATGTTGTTGAAGCCGTCGAGTTGTCGTCGCTCTTCGACGGCCGACTTGTTTTTGTTCAGGATCAACAGCTCTCTCTCACGATCAGCGAGGTACAAGTAGTTCTTAAAATAAGGGTACAATATCTGGGTTCAAAATAAATTGCTGGTCTTGCAATTAATCTTACACGAAGTCCGCTGTAACCTCTGGAAACGTCGCGGTGCCAGAACTGCGCTTAATTGCGAACTCCTTGTCTTTCGATGACAAATAAATATTCCAATTGCTTTGTTGGACATTCACCGCCTGATTACATTTGGTTAAAACTGCATTCGCGTTACACCGCCACAACATACAACAGTTTGTGACGTGATGCAATGCAAAACACAAATCAGCAATAAACCCGATTCTCAACTCATCACTAGGGCAAGTTTTTGTTGCAGTAACAAAGCGAGAAAGTTGCATTTATTTTCAGCGAAAGTTGCATTTATGCGCTGTAAGTTGCATT
>JGI24021J15306_10003723_pt1 | contig 17358 bp, 16 predicted proteins | sample Ectturendosymbi1_FD_15306 | JGI IMG/M metagenome (IMG submission 15306) | reverse complement strand
ATTTGGAGCACATTTTTTGAGCGCCAGTGAAACAAAGAGTTTTTGTAGTACAGACTTGAAACTTTGGAGATGTCTGCTACACAGGCTTGACCTCATGTAGCTGAAGTTTTGTGTCAATCTAAATAAAATTTTGGAACTTATTCGATTTTTGGTGATGACCGTATTTTTTGTGTCACCCTGTATGTTGTAGCATTTTATGTAAACCTGACGTCCTGTCCTTGTTTGATCTTGGCTGCGCAAATTACGTACAAACCGAAACTACGTCGTGCTTGCCGTTTACTGTACAAATTCATAAAAATAAATGTAATGTGGCCGGCAACAGCAAAAAGGTAGGTGTACAAAGGGTAAAGTGTTTTATGAACGTCCATTTGCATTGCATCGTCAGCAACCTGGAAAGGATAAGCAATATGTCGACGTTGCCCCCCTTGGAAAAATTTCTGCGGACGCCCATGAACAACCCCACCTGCGCTGGTTTCACGATTAATTACCAAAAAATGCTCATACATGCCACGTTTAAGACCACGGGGCATGGCACGTATGGCTAAACAACGGGATAAGGAAAAGCAGAGATCATGAGTATTCTTCAGCTACAAGTAATATTTTGCCCCCATTTTAGACTTTTAACTTCGCTGAAGGAGCTGTCCTGTAAAATTCACTACCGAAGTCATTATAATTTGAGTTCTGCGTATAATTTCAAATCATTTATTTTCTAAATGAAGTACCGGTTTCAGGCACTGATATTCAAAACACCTGCTTCTTACCCTCCTCGAACAAATTAGCTGTGAAATACCGGCCACCGTACTTCTGTCAAGTGGTGACTTCAGTCACGTGATCACTGCCAGCTACTGGGCAACCGCCTGTCAGGTCAAACGCTCTCGCTTCTTATTTCTGACACGCAGACAGCCATGGCTTTAGCGAGCACACCTTCGTTCGTTGTAAATTGTCTAGTTTTTTGTATTTGTCACCGTTCGAGGCCAAAACGACGGGTCACAGTACAAGGACAAAGATAGGAACAAAAAACTGTCGCAGCCGCGTTCTTAGCAGGAAAGTCAGGGCCGGATTTATCCGGCGCGCATCAGCAAACGGAATGTTTGAAGCGCGTCAGTGACTAGTTCGTTTTGTAGTGATTAGAAAACAGTTTCCAGTTAAAATGAAAAAATGATTTCTGCAGAGTCTACGCTCACATCGACGTCTTGTAAAGAAGGGTAGTTTCACGTCGTACACCAAATAATAAATATTTATTTTTGCATCAAACGGGGCCATTTTCGCTACGCATGCTGGTCGTTACGAGCTTTACCTCGTCACGTGATTACGTAACAACGAGCTGCATGTCATCAGCAGCGAAAACAACAAGGAAAGGTATAAACGGTTTTGTCAACTCCTGTTGAACCGCAAACTAGCCACACCTTTTCGGTTGGTTATCAAACGAAACCTGTAAGCAAGTCACGTGATTTTGACACTAACCCTATACAGCCAACCAGCAAAGCCAGGGCCGCGGTCCGTCACCATCAAAAGCGTTGTTCAAAATTTCTTCTCAGGAAAACATCACAACGCTGTGACATGACTTGTCTGCGTCTACAGTTGGTCAAGCAGCTTTCCACGGCGCAAGGCGCGGCATTCACCTAAATATCATCACAGAAATACTAACGGGCGGGCGGGTGGCCAGCGGCGCAGGGGCACAAACGGAACATTCTTGTCGTCGAGGGGTGGTCAGCGGGTCAAGTAAGGGCGCCAACAGTTGCACAGAAGTGGAAGAGAGTCTGAGAAAACGTTCAGAACGCAAAAACGCAACTGCAAAACCAGCACAGAATGATGTGCAAGGGAGACTCCGAGTCCAAGGCCACCGACCGACAGCTGGAATTAAAGTCAATTTCCAAAACATCATAGGCTTCGCGGGCAAGGCGCAATGACGTCATAGCTCCTGCTTCGAGCCTTCGCTTTGTGACGTGGACGCGTCGTTCGTTTCCGTCGTTGATTCGTCGGATGCTGTCGGCGCTTCAGGTTGTGGTTCAGAGTCTGTCTCGTCAATGGCGCTTTTCGTGGCTTGCTCTGCGTCATTAAACCCCCTAGTTACGTCACAGCGCCACTGAATGCCACAAATCCAGTTGCGATTGATAACTTGCCACAAGTAAATGCTTGCAGAATACTTCGCGTTTTGCATTTGCTATTTTTGCAGCGAAAGAAGACTTTTCAGACCTTGAACAAAGCAACAGAGCTAGTCAGCGTAACAGCAAGGTTGAAAAATATTTGTTAAACAGAAATGACGATTTCTTAATGAAGCTGATTTTGAGGAAAAGTGGCTGGCTAATTTCTGGTGAAAAGCACCGATTTCGACCAATTTCAATCAACTTTGCACCCGCAAACGGTCAGGTGCCAACATTTGCCATAACAACAGACCTGGCGATTCGTTTTTAGAAGCATCTTCGCGCGCGTCATCTGTTGGGGGTGCAGCGTTGTTCTCTACGGGGGGTTCAGGTTGTTGCAGAGGTTCATCGGTGGTCGTCGCGTTTCCCTCTTTCGTCTCTATCGTTTTCTCAGCTGCAGCGATTTAACAAAAGTTAGCACGTCATGAACCAGGGAAAATTGCACTTACACGATCAGGGAAGCAAAAACACAGCAGTTGCGGGCAATTTTGGTTCTGGCCAAACACCTATTTGATTTTGAGACCTACCGTTGACGCTTTCAATTAGTTTTCGCAAACATATCCACATCTGGTCACTAATTAACATTAACTCCGCGATATCTCACTTTCGTTGGAAGACTTCGTTCCGTTCGTGCTCGGTTCTTCCTTGGGTTTGAGAGGTTTGGCAGTTTTGGCTTTATTGAGGAGGTATTGGACCTGGAAGCGAAAAGCCGCTTTTAAAATATTGAGCAACGTTTCCACATATTTCATAAAAAACACAATGTACTTTGACCATTTTTACACAGAAACTACTGACGAAAGCAACATCGAGGCTGCAAATCAAATTCAAGTGAAACCCGCGCTTTTTTGGGTTTGCAGTGCGGCCGGGGTACGTTTATAAAGCTATTTTTTTTTACAGTAAAATGTGTCCTTTCAAGTAAAAAAAAAAATTTCCGTAGCAGTTTTACGCTGTATTCAAGGAATCTGTGCGAAAACACAAAACGCATTTAATAACCAACATGAGGCAACACTTGACCACTTCTAGGCTGTTAGCAATGCAGAAGCTGTGTCTTTTCGCTCACCTCGCGATTAAGGTCGTAGATCTTTCGCTTTATATCATCCGGTTTCAGAACCGGATCTTCGTATGGCTTCAGTGCACTCTCCTGCTTAACGGTTTCGTTTTTCCACTCCTGGAAAGCAAAGAGACCTTTGATTAACACCGCAACGAACATGGCATGGGGACCGGACTGACTCGTTACAGAACACAGTAGGTTTCAATCGAGATTTCAAACTGCAGGTTCCCCTGACATTTTTGCGAAAAGAACTGTGAGTATGGAAAGCTGTTACGGGTTAAATTAAAACGAACTCAATATAATCAAAAAAATTATTTTTTTCGAAAAAAAAACAACTATACAGTTCTTTCTCTTCGCAAAACCCGACATCCAACTCAAGCATAGACAAACGCAGTTCCTACGCAAGCAGAAAGAAAGCGTCAAGCCGTACGCGGAATAAAAATATACCTTGCAAGGCACAGCAACGTCATTATTTTTAAAGTGTCTCCTGCCTCCATAATGCAATCAATGAGCAAAATCTCGTCATGTCTGTTTCCGAATGTTAGAAAAGCTCAAAACATGGCCGCAATTTCCCGCGGAATTTGGAGCGTTCCATTTTTTTTTGAAAAAAAAACAACAGCATATATCAACTTGCAATGTTTGCTAAATGTTCCAGCGAAAATGTTTAAAAACCTTTCCGTTGTGAGACGAGTAACATTATTTCAAGGAGCTAAATCCGAATTTCTCTTTGGTGAAGTTCACAACTACAACACGTGAGGCTAAAAAAAACGCAATTTTCTAAAACTCAGGCAAGCGGATACTTACAATCGTTGAGTTGAGCAAATCGCTCAAGGTTTTAATTTCGACGGGAGTGTATATCTGAAGCTCGTCGCCCAGCCTCAAAATCGCTTGCTCGAAGTGTCGCGTGTAGTTGAACAGGTCCTCCAGGTCCTGAGCAGCCAAGAAGCGTGTCCAAGGTCACAGGGTCACGAAAAAAATGACGCTGATTCATAATTGGCGTGATAACAACAAAGCGAAACGAAGAAGGCAACGAAAAAATTGAGCGAGTATTTATAAATGCGGAGGCCAAACATTCCTCCAAAGTTTGTGTCGGATGCTCGTAAAATCAGGTGGTATCGTCTGACAGCAGTGGTGGTCACCGACTGAGCAAAGTTTATCGTAATTCGACTTCCTCCTGCAGTGTGCACTGACCTGCATTGCGGGCGCAGCATCCCTCCGCACCTTGACGCGAGTCAGCCATGCTTTGGTGATTTCTTTCAGTGACTTGCGTTTCTCGTCGTAAACCTGAAAAGACATTATTACGTAACATACAGTTGCTTTGTCATTCGACAATGCCTGGTAGCCATTTGCACTTCGAATAAAGCGTTTATATAAAACCGCCACTACTAACTACACAGCAAGCAAAACCTTTCTTCTGCAAAAACGCAAGGAAGTTCATCTGAGCGTTTGAGATCCAACTGTTTACTGCGAGGAAAATTATGTTTTAGCGCCAGGAACAACGGCAAAGGAGTTAGTACTTTCATCGAATTGGCAAATGACAACTTTGCTGAACGAAAAAGACGTATACAAGAAATCCTATTCGAATAAGAGATCATGGTGCAAACCCAGTAAGGGGAAATGCAAACTGCCAAAAAACACAAGTCTTATTCTTTGCTGACAAATGATTTTTTTCGATAGAACTATGCAAAATAATCCCTGAATTCACTCAGGTTTGCAACAGATTTCCTGTTATAACTGATATTACGTTTTGGATGCCAACGATCGTGCCTTGATGGTGGGGGTTGGACGCCCTGTACGAGGATGGTCAGGAAATTGTTAAATAGCGGCATCGATTGTGAAACCAACCTCTGCACCGGGCTCCCCCTCCAAATCAAACATCCAATCAGAAGCCTCGTCCAACGCAGCCGGGATTTTTTCCTTCTCCTCCTCCGTCATAGCCTCCTCGTATCCTTCCTAAAAAACAGTAACACAGTGTGAAGAAGTCTAAAAAATAACAGAACGCGCCTCGTATTCGCTGATCGACAGTGTTGTGGAATCGATCGATGATGTTGAAGGTTACACTTTTCCTCAAAAGCAGGAGACTTTCATGTATTTTGCGAAACGAGTGGAGTTCCTGGAAGCAAGTCTGCCAGAAGTCATCTTGTAACTCAGGAGGTATAAGAAATGAGGTGACCAGATTGCTACACATCAGGGTTCCCACACAATTTCAATATAAATTTCCAGACTTAACTTTTCCATAACGTTAACATCGTGTAACACGATGAACATATCAGCCTTATCAAAAGTATCAGAATAAAATATTGTTCAGAATGCATGTCAAAAGATCATGTCTGGAAAATGGCCAAACTTTTTTTCAGACTTTGTGGGAACCTTGACACACACCAACACTATTACATGTTACGCTCTCTTTCTTAGAACGTTGGAAGTATCATCTGCCCAATCCATGGAGCACGTAGTATTTCACGCACATTACTGCGTCGTTTTATTCAATGTGAAACGAGCAGTTATGATTCAGTCAGATGCGTACGCTGGATCACTATGGAGGTTATGATATTCCGGACAAACGTTTACTATTGAAGTGTCTCATATTCGAATAGACTTAGACATAAAACAAAAACTTTGTGTTTACGTGATAGAATAAGCTACAGAATTATTCAGTTTTCGCAGTTTGATGATTTATAACCGCTCAATATCAGACTACTTTTCTTATTGATGCAGTGAAGAACAGTCTAAGACCAGAGTCCCGTCCTTTACCTGATAGAGCTTGTCTCTCTTGTCGTATATGTAAGATTCGAGTTTGTTCATGGCAGTCTCCCGGGCCAGCTTGAAAGCGTCTTTTTCAGCAAGTTCTTTCAGCCTGAAGGTAGCAACCGCAAGAACATTAACGTTTGTCGAGAAAAATGATCCTAAACACATCCAAAAGCTTATCAATGGAGAATACTAGCACTGTACACAGAAGCCACACTACCCGCTGGAAACCAGGGCTGTGGAGCCGGAGCCTGAAATCTGGTTCCTGATTTAACAAACATTGTTTGCTGGGCAAGCGAGTTGTACAAATATTACAACGTTTTTTGTTCTCAATGGACAAGTCGTTCTGGAGCCGTAGCCAAAAAATTTTGATGCCCGGAGCTGGAGCCCGAAATTTGAGTTCCGGTTCCACAGCCCTGCTGGAAACATTTCTTCCATTAGCACGGCTGCAGCACAAAATCTAAACCGCTCTCACATTTAAAGTCTACCATACGCAAGTGACTTGAAAGGTGGTTCGTACTTATTTTCCGAACGTTTTAGATGTTCTTCCGACGGCGTCACATGATCGAATGTCGAGACGGCCATTTCCAGCGGATATGACGTTTTCACTTTCGTCAATTTGGTGACAGTTTTCGTTTCTGCGAATGACACGGTCGGAGATTCAGTTCGACAAACAACAACCACTATCACTGGACGTTGTAAAGAGCAAGCGACCAAGGTTTATATGTGACACTCAGCCGAGGAAAGGACACCAACACCCGCCAGATTTTGTGGCGTCTGAGAAGCTGCTGTGTTGTTGGAACACAGATCATTTCTGAAGCAGACAATATGTGTGTTTTTGGAACACATATCATTTCTGAAGCAGACAATACATGTGTTGTTGGAACACAGAACATTTCTGAAGCAGACAATATATGTGTTGTTGGAACACAGAGCATTTCTGAAGCAGACAATATGTGTGTTGTTGGAACACAGAGCATTTCTGAAGCAGACAATATGTGTGTTGCAAACAGAGTAGGTTTTTAAAAGTTGTATCACTTTGGTCTCAGCTGACTCCGTAGATCAGTCAGTGTTATCAACCTTTTCGACACTGAGAACTACTTCTTGGTCAGCAAATAATGCAAGGGGATGCCAGTTTGATACACACTTCTGAAATTGCTCTATTTACCTCTAACTACCTTATCATTAATAAAATGAATCATATTTATCTATGCGAAGAACTGATCATGTTATGATATTTTAAGAACAGGCCTGCGGACACCATGTTGGTGACCTCTGCGACGTGGAACCTGCTGAGAAATACAGCCATGTCCCACTATACTTGCATCACATTATAGCCCTTGCATAACGTATAGTACGCCTGTTGTGCACACAAGTGTCACCGTTTCACATCTAAGGCTAAGCGGAAGCAGCGCTGAAGTTAAATGCGGAACACAAAAATATTTACTCGGAATGAGTTCGGACAAATTATCTTCTTTCGTCACTCGATTAAGTTCAACTGTGTGAACACTAACAGCACTGCTTGCTTCACCTTTAATCAAAGACCAACCGGCAAACAAGTTTCAATGAGACTTCAAATCGGACGCTGGGCCGAAAAAACATGTTGCCACGGAAACTACTCGGGTCTTTACATTAGATGAGTTGGTTTCAAAACTGTGTCAACATCGCCCCAAGAACTGACCATTCGCAGATTTCTGCTCAGCTTTCTCGTTGGTCTCAGATGAAGTGCTTCCCGTTTTCTTTTCCGCTTCCTTAGCGTCAGCTTTGCTATCTTCCGTCTTCGCCTGTTCCGATTTTTCAGCTTTCCCTGCACAAACCAGAACGAACTATAAGTGCTTCACATGTAAGTGCAGCTATTTTTCAAGCAGTAAGTGGAAGGGCAACTCGCGCTTTGACATTAATTCTACACGACGCACATCTTCTATACCCGCCGTGATGTAACTGCTGAAAATAAAGAGGAACAAAAAAATCAGTGCGTGACACTTGAAAAAAAACAATTGAAGCACTTAAATTAACGCAAACAACGAAAAAGAAAAAAATTACCAGCTGTTTGCGTGCTGTTGTCTTCGTCACCACCCCCAAACAAACTAGAGAAGCCATCTTTAATTTCTAGAAAGAAATGAAGTTCATTTCCTTCGACGACAAGAGTTTTCTGGTTACCGCCAACACCACCACCGCAATGTTAATCAAACATTGGCCAGACCAGTTAAAACCGCGAATGCGATCCGTATGTTCCAAACCAGCGGTCGAAAATTTGTTCGTGCAGGGACCAGTCTTAAGCGAAAAACGAATCCAATTCGAGTTAAAAAGAAAACGTCATATTGGCTGGGGGAGTGTACTCCACTCCACAACAGAAGCACAGAATTCTTTTTTTACTACACAGTGTTCATCTGACCCACCCGGGACCGATCCTCGACCGCTGCTTTGAATATGACACAAGTAGAAGCTACGTCTTGCAACACTGAACGTACATTAACTGCAAATGAATAGCCATCCATGTAAATCGAAAAGAAAAAATGGTGCCCGAATCTACTTTGCGATCGCCAACACCAAGACAACGCTACTTAGAAATGATATTTTGGCACCAAGCGATGGCTACACAGTAGTAGCCACCATTGTCAGGTTGAGGTTTAAAACATGCAACTAACTCTGCAAGGTCGACTCTTCGTCCTCGGTCGTGCTGCTGCTGCTGGTCACGTTCTCCTCGACCGTTTTGTTGATTTCATAAACTGATTCAACCTGAACAGCAATTATAAACGTGTGACGTTTCACATGCAAAGCAACTTGCACTTATATGCAGCAAACAACTGCTGCAATCGCTTATTGCAGTTATCTTTGCAACAGCGACCCAGCCACGATGTGTTCTTTCTCACAATCGCAATCAGGCGTGACTCGAATTACTCTGACCACGGAAATCTTTGCCATGCGGAACCAGGAGTTGGAATTATATGCTATTGGCCTGTGTCCATTGTTCACAAGCGCATCTTTAACAGTGAATGGACAAGACACCAAAATTAAACTTAGTTTCTTCTGACGCATCATCATGTGATGTTTTCAGGACTTTACTATAAATTACGGTTCCGCCTAACCATCATTAGTAAATATTTTCGGTTCACGTATGCAACGCCGAACTCTACTAGTCGGCACAGCAAGCCTCTCCAGGGCGGCAACCAGCTGATATTTTCGGGGAGGAGGGGCAAAATGATTGTATCTTGTTGTTGCACTTAACAACTAAACATGATTTTGAAATTCCGGAGGGGGGGATTGCCCGATTGACCAACCGCTGGGTCTCTGAGAGAAAACGTGAACCTTTCCAAAGAATATGGAGTTCACATTGTTTTTGTGCGTAATTGCTACTGCTTCATCGTAGTTGTCTGCAGTCGAATTACAAGCGGTAAACGCACAGTCGCAGTTTCGTAATTAATTTGTCATTGCAGTTACGATTGTAGTTGCGCGTTTCAGTTGACTCCACATACGCTATAGTTGCTTGCACCGTGTGTTTTCTCATTTCGTTTCTGTTGTTTTATAAACCGCACTCGATAATTGAAAGATTCGCTGATAATGTGCCTGCTGTGGCTAATCTTTCCAATGATTTCGGCCACGTGGCCAATCACGGGCTTGGTGTCAACAAGCGGCCACCGGGATAAATGTGGCGGAACGAAAAATTCAAAATCATCTGCTCTCCCGGATGTTTTCTGATAAGTTTTTCAAAGTTCTAACTAGAATGAAGCTTCACTAAAACCAGGTTTCTTTTACATCGGTGGCAGAGGCAGAAAAATAAGCCAACGCACGCTTTCCAAATTCAGTATTCCGCTTTCGTCCATGCGGAAGTGGGCTTTCACTCCCTTCGATTCGGCGTTTTCGTCATTTCCATATTTCGCATGAGCGTCGGCCACGTCTTTGATTTCGATTTCGGAAAGCTGTTGATTTCCGAAAATTCTGATAAAAGAAACACATCCTTTGTAAAACAACACAAAAAGAACAGTAAGAAAGAATAAAAACAAGCAGTTTTGTCTTTTCATCGTTGATTCTCAATGTCTTTTTACGTGGCGTTCTTCAGAGAAACTAAACTTTTTCTAAAAAAAGAGCCACGTAAAAAACTATACGAAATTATTTAAAAAAACGTATATTGTCGAAATAAGCCCAGTGGCCAAGCGTTTTCAACGTATTCCAGACAGACCAGCTGCCGAAGACACTACTTTGGTGAATACGAGAAATTACAATCATTCCTGAAGTTTCCGACGTTGTTTCAGCAAGTGTCTGTAAATCCGAAAACTTCATGGCAATTTGAAAGTGAGTGTTCCAGCAAGCAGTTTCACAACGATTGGTTCCGACAAAAATGTACACGGTGGAAGGCCGGATCAGCTTCAATGACGTTGGAATTCTGTCACCACTTATCCTGGTTCTGTTGCTAGGGAGAGACTTTCGAACTCACAAGGTCCCACAAACGGCCAGCCTTAACTCGGCAATAAGCGGATTAGAACTTTAACACCAAAAATGCTGCGTTTGACGCTAAGGAAAAAGACAAGAACGGAAGGTAGGTGCAACATCCAAAGTAAACCACGTTGTGTCAAATTCTGCAGATTAGAAGGATAGTTATTTTTCAGGTAAGCCGCAGGATATTATTTTATTTGCAAAAGCAAATCAGTTCAGAACTGTAGTCAATGTTTTTCTTTATGTAAAGGACGACCCGCCAAAAATAATGATTTGTGGAACCTGGTTGGTTTGCAGATGTCAGGTGTCTTAAAGGTACACACGTCAACAAAAATAACATATCAGCAACTTGGCGTCCTCATGCTTTTACTTCCTTAGCGTACTGAAATCAAACGCTGAGAGACTTTAGCCGAGTTTCAGCACTCCACTGCAAGAATATCAGTGTTCGTCGCTTGCCACTATTGTTTTTTTTTCGCTGAGACATTTTTGTTACTGAGACATTTCGGTCATTTGTAACATACTAGTTATTGAAGCTCGCCGCACCACTATACATTAGTCTATATTTCTGACCGACTTGACTTAATTTTTTTTGGTCATTTAAAAAAAAATTCGGTTTATGACCGAAAAAAAGCTAGCCACAATGACTAAACTACTCAAAACACGATAAGTTAAAATTTAGTTCGAAGACCTGCAACGTTTCTTTGCTCAACAAAAGTTCGCGCTGTTACCAACGAAGCAGAACAAAAAACAAAAAGACGCCAAGACAAAAAATATCTATCTTTTCATGGCTGCCTTTAGTTGTCCGGTTCCGGACAAGAAACTAGTTACACGACGTACGATTTAACGTATGTAAACATTCTGAAGATGAGATAAATAAAGTGAAGAATATTCCACCTGTTCTTTCAATTATATCCCGGGGTCGTACTTAAAGGACAAATAACTTCTTGCGAAAACATTGTGTAAAGAAACTGCTAGTAAGATGATAATGCTTTCACAGTCACGTCAGTCGACCTGAGTTGCATAATTTGAAAAGTTTGTAACGGAGACCTTGCCAGGAGACGAGGAGCGCAACGCGCATGCGCGAAGACTTACTTTTTTTCGGTGTCTGGCAAAAAGCTGACGTCGCCGTAACTGACGGTAAAGTTGAAATTGTTGTAAAACCTGAAAAGACAAAACGCGTCGATCAGCTTACAAACATACACGCTTGCAACAGTTAAACTTACGAGACTGCCCGAGCGAAGGGCGTGTGTTGATCGTGACTACTTTGAAGACCAGGCTCCCGTAACGTCAAAATAGTCTGGAGGGTTCCCGCCTAGTTACGCATCGTTTAATACCAACAGCGGTGAGTAGGTTTGTCGCAAATAGGACCTCATATAATTGCCTGTTGTCAATGGGCGCTTCATGGCAACCAACGACGCTAAACTTTGTTCATTCCGATGAAATCCACTGATTCCTCAAGTGAAGAGTGGTTTCGCCCATTTTTAAATTTTGACCCCATGTCTTTTGGGTTGAAATGCCGGTTTTTGAAACCATGCGCTTAGCGAGTAAAAAAATCATTTCGGAACTCGAAAATTTTCTCCAATTCGAAGACAAGCAGTTGCAGTGAATGCAATCACTGCCTAGAAGTGCGGTTGCCTGTTAAACGACCTTGCGTTCTTACGAATGTTTTTCCGAACGCTTCAGATTAAGATCAATGAAATTTTTACTTTCACTGCATGACGCTTAACTCGCCGCGTCCAGGTCATGAAAAGTTCATTATACTGCGCAACTCCAAGCAACATTCATAGGAATGAATAGCAACGAACATGCAATTGCAGAATCGTTCCGTAGAATAAGGTAACGAGAAACCGATTAAATTCCTGAGAACAAAATTTATCACTCAATTTTCAAACGGCATCGAATCGGTTTTTATAACCTCATCAGTGGAACGATGCGATCATCTTTGTGATCAGATAAAAGCCAATGTCTTTATTTTCCTGTTGGAAAGCATAAGGTTCAGGTTGTACATTAATTTCCTTTTGCGTTTATTCCCACGAACTGCGATTATCCTGATAAAGACTCGTTTTGTTCTTTCAAGAAGTGTCTCGTGGTCGCAGTGCACGGAAGATACTAAAAACATACTTCCACACGGAAGTATTATGTTGCAGACCAACATGATAAGTGACGAATACCAAAAGAAAACTCAATAATTGACAACCCTCATCTTCCTCAAGCACAGGACACGTTTTTCCGCCAACGCAATTAGCCTCTGGGTGCTTGAAGCAATGTGTCGTGATGCGAGATGACAGCACGAAGTTGAAAACTTCAGGGTCCTACGCGGCCACACAATCAACATGAGCTTCTGTTGTTGTCAAGTTCACCCAACCACTGCTATCTACAGTAGCACTGACTAATATTTGCATTCAGCTGCAATCACCTGTTAAACGTGATCACTTTTCTTTGCGGGTACGGGTTGCTGCGCTGGAACAAAGTCCTCTTGATATGTTTCGTGGAGACCTCTCCGTCGTCCGACGTTATGGTTCGGTCGAAGTCGATCTGGAACGAGGGGCACAAATGCTGCAGAACACCGTCAGCAGGGGGGCATGCGATTTGGACGGAAATGAAGTTTAATTAAAAACTTTTCATGTTCGACTGAAACGTTTTTTTTCGCTGAGACATTTCAGTCATCTGAACGAAATAGCATAAAACTTTCTGTAATCGTTCGTTTTCGGACATATTTTGAACAAATTAACTTAGTATTTTTTCGGTCATTTCAACAAAACTTCGGTCAGTGACCTACAAATCACCGAAAAAAAACAGGAGTGAACGGGGGGACACATCCACAAAGACTACCTTCAAGAAGGCCTAACTGATGAGTGAACTGTGCGCTTCCGAGTTTTGTCCAGTTGACGTGAGCAGCATTCGTAGACTTTTGGACACATACGCCGACGATATGTGCTCAGATTCTGCAAAATGCTATTCTCTGCTAAAATCCTCACAAGCATGGGTGGAGCTCTAGGGTGGTTCCAGGGTGGCCATGCCTTCCCTTAATTTGTGCCTGATGTCTAATAAATTTCTACTTTACACTGTTTTCGTAACATAACTGGAACCCTCAATGGCACCCCGGGGTTAGCCGCTGGCTACGCCCTTTTTCACAAACAACGTAAAAACGATGATGCAGTTCGAAAAATCGTCACCAGTGCCAAGGTTGGCTGAAAATAAATCCAATCGGTCGCCTTCCGCTCAGCTTAACCTCAGACACGTTGCGATGAGAGTGCGGCACGCGAGGACGCAGTGATGAAGCAGCTGGTGGCAGGTGAGCAGGACCAGCTAACTTTCATCACTGTGTCGTCGCATGCCGACAGAAGTTCATGCATTTTGGGATGATTGCGCAGATGGCTTGTACTGCATCGGGCCAGTGTTTGAACCTGACAAATACGTGGTTGTTTTGCTTCGAACACATCGGACATCCACGATTTTTAAACCAGAGTGCACACAGGTTCGGGATCATTGACCAGGTAATCAATTCAACAACGTTTTGCGATGGCGAACGATCAACACTGAGAGTGCGGACTATGACACTCGATCGTTTTGTAAAGACCCGTGTCGTGTAATATCCTAAATCTAATGGCGATTTCGCGGAAGCTTTCCAACAACTGCTACCTTTTAATAAGCAAAAGCCATCAACTTGTCTTTAAACGTGTTTTTTGCACCCATCCTAACCTCGAGATACGAATGCTCGGAATTGTGGCGTCGGTCTGTGTCGGCAAAACTTGCCACCGAGTTTAACTTGTAAGGTGAGCCTACAATTAAATGCTAGCCACCACATTCGGCAACTCGACCAGGACCACCCGTCGCGGTACCAAGCATTGTCAACCAAACACCTCTGCCACTCACCTCTATCGGATAAACTGACGCAGACTTGACGTGGAAAGTTTTTACCCTGAACGCGTTGGACACAGCGGCAGCCTGGTATGACGCTCCCAGTGCTGGGGCTTCGTCGGCGTTAATGCTCTTACCCAAGTCTGGCCTGCGATAAATATGCAAAGCTTTGCGAAATCACGTTCGGCGACGCTGTGGTTTTAAAGTTAGTGACGAAATTATCGCACTGTGAACACACAACTGGAAAACGTGTAACGCTTTTACGGGTGAACGACGTACTTGGCAAAAGAAAATGATCGGCGTTCGCAGTAACATGTTTGCAGGCAGGCCACACAATTTATGCCAGTGGTTTTTAACCTGGGGTAATTTCACCTCGAAGGGGTAAATTAACTGAAATATAAATTGCAGCAAATGTGAATTCATACAAATCATTCTAAACTGCACGAGTTTGTTACTTCTGTATTTTCAATAAATGAGCACCACTGAGTGAATTGGGGGTCAATCTGGTGATTTCATTTGATGAAAGGGTTAAATATGTCAAAAAGGTTAAGAACCACTGGTTTATGCAAATACTTTTTACGAATTTACTTCACTGATAGCTATACTTCCTTCTGATTACGCTTGTAATTAACACAGCTGGTCCTTCGATGCGCAATGATTTCGATTGCCGTACAAAAACGTGTGCTTGATTCTGTCTTTGCAGCAATGCCCAGTTATCTTCACCGAGATGAAGTGCCGTTCAGACGCTGTTGTTTTTAGTGCACATTGAAGCCAACACGAAACAATGTCCTTCACTTGGCTTACTCACTTTCCAGAAACTTTCAGCAGCATCTCTTGAACTTTAGGTATCCTCGTTGCTCCCCCCACCAGAAGAATTTGACTCACGGAGTCCTGCACAGACAGCATCTTAACAATGTGCGCAGACTTATCATCGCGACTATAGAGGTTGTGAAAAAGAGTTCGAGGCATTTTTTCAGCGTCAGAAGAGTTTTCAAAATTTATTTCAAATAACTTTTCAAAGCATGAGGTATATATTTTTGAAACAGTATCAAAAATTAGGGTGAAAAAGGATAGGAAAGTCACTCACCATCGTTATTTCGGCCGCTTTCAGAGCCTCCTCCATCGGCACAGCGACCCTCGGCCACAGATCGGCGCAGGCGTCCTCGAACTCTTCCCGAGTCACTTTGGTCTTGAAGTCTTCGTCGTCGATCAAGCCTTCGATCTGAACGAGGGTGAAACGCAGACGACTTCAAACAAAGCCGGCAACAAACCCCGCCCCCCCGCTTTCGAACTTGCTTATTATGTTCAAGTGAGCAAAGAAAATGCATTTTGGTCACAAATCTTTATTGTTTCGTGGGCATTTCAAATAGAACGCAAAAAAAGCCAATTCAGTTCACTCAACCTATCTAATAAACCATACAGCTGGCCACGTGTTCACTTCTCAACTAACAACGCGCTTGTCGGCGACGATGGCTCTCAGATACGTCATTCGAGTGCGGCCATGTGTGTTTGTGTCGCTTACTTTGGAAAATCAGGCGCGTTGTTACATAGCATCCCTGTATGCACATCATACGAAACTATTAACTTTCTTTGATCAGTATCCAATAAAACAGATTTCTAGTTGCGCCACCTTTGCCCAACAAAATGCCACCTGAACGGCTCTACATTCTGATTTAATCAAAAGAGTTTTTTTCTGAGCGACTAACAAAATATTCGCTGTGTTTCATCTTGAAAGTTGGGAACAGACCATCATTCAAACTAGCATGTAACAACTAAAGTGATGGAATTGCGATAAAACTGTTGAAAATCCATTCCGAATTAAGCCTGGCGCTAGTTCTAGCGGTCGGCGAGAGCGCGTGAGACAACTGTGTGCGCGCAGCGGATCATTTCTCTTTACGTCGCAACCAGCGTGCGATGAACTAAGTGAAACGCAGAAAGTCGGCATAGATTTAGGAAATGCTCACACCATCACAATAACTTTTATGACGCCACAATATGCTTGCGTAAATGTCTTGTAAGCTTCACCAGCCTCACATGAGACAACGTTGCTTTGTTTCCAACCAACGGGCACCCACCTGTGCAGTGTGGTCGGTGTTGGCGCTGAGGACCTTCATCACGCGCTTCGCTTCTTTCAGAAGTTTCGCCATCGCGCGCGGGTTCGTTGCGACATCGCTGCTCGTCTTTTTGTTTTCGTTGAAACGCTGAAAATCGCGTTCGAAATTTACTATCAGCTTGTGTTCTCGTCAAATAGTACAAAGCCACCCAAAACCTCACGGAACACCTTCGTCTTGGCTCTAGAGCTTGCAATTATCATAATATTCCAGCCGAGTTTTATTGCTAACTGGCTACTGGTAACTCCAACTGAATAAGTTTCATGGCTACCTTTATCAGCAAATCACGAAGACGGAACTCCATTTCCAAGCCGCCCAAGCTTCTGTCGAATCCTACGCCTTTGACTGTGAGTTGCGGGTCGGCAATGCCGTTCACTTTCACCACTTGATAAGCTGAAAGAACACGCACGCATGATGAAGTCAAGCAAAGCTGCACCAGAGCGCAAAAGCAAGATGTTGGTTGACGTTCTATAACAACGACGGCGCAGTGACACGCTGCGTTTGTTGGTCCCTGGTCAAAAGGGCACGGAAAAAAAGGCTGACGATGGGCAAGAGGTTTGACAAACAGCACTCAAAACACTTGGAATGCGGGCACTCGACAAACTGATGACCACCCCCGCGCAGCAATACCACAGACAACGGGCTGTTGATGATACAATCGATCGAGTGGCGAGAACGAACACGCGGGTAAGCTTCCGTGTCGGGCGTTGACGTACCGGTTTTTCAATTTTTTTGAAAAATTGGCGGGTCGCTAATATCATATGACGACCGCCGGCCGCTTGTAGTTAGACTAACAAAGCAGGTGGAAGTTCCACCGCCGGCCGCTTGTAGTTAGACAAAGCAGGTGGAAGTTCAATGCAAGGCTCGAAAGAATTGATTTCAGGTATTTGGGACTTATCTCTGTTGTAAATGCAACAGAAGCTCTTTTTAATGCTTTAAAGCTTTTGCTACATCAAAACAATATGCCTTTGGAAAAGTGCATTGGATTTTCATGTGATGGAGCAGCAAA
>JGI24021J15306_10003722_pt1 | contig 17360 bp, 9 predicted proteins | sample Ectturendosymbi1_FD_15306 | JGI IMG/M metagenome (IMG submission 15306) | reverse complement strand
TTTGACTACAAGACTTGCTGAATCCGTAGAGGGTTTGAACAGCTCTCTAGCTCAATCGCCTGGCGAGTTATAGGATTGCAAAGTTCTACAAGATAAGTGGCGCACGCGCTGAACTACAGTACCGCGTGCAGCAACAAATCTAAGTATATTATTATGCAAATCATCTGCAAGGACAAAACAAAGCGTGATTAGCGTTGCTCTCAAAACACCTCTAGAAATAAGATTGTGAATCTGCATATATAAAACGTCATTTCTGCATCGACCCGAAGACTATATTGGTTTCATACCAAGCTGTCCCCCTCACATTTTACAACAAAATTGCGCCCATGCCTGTACCATACATGTTNAAATCACTGATAGCATTGTAATCAAACTTAAATTTTGTCAAGCAAAATGTCGTTAAATCAAACAGACAAACAGCGGCAGGTCACTTCTTTTACTTTTTTACTAGTATCTGACAACAGTTAACCGCATTTAAATAAACATGGTGATTCAAATTACTAGGACATAAAACCGAATCATGGTGATTTAAGCCAAACACAAATATCATCTTTTACCTCAGTCTAATCGCTCGCATGACTTTTCGAAGCTATGGTGGCCACGTTGGGCACCCCTCCTATAGCCCATATTAATGGCCGAGCAAGAGTTGGCGTTTTGTCAACCCCATATAAACTGCCTTAAACAGAGATAGTACTGAATTTTAACTTTGTGATAAGCAAAGTCCGCACGTTACGAACAAATCAAATTTTACACATGAAGGCCGTTATTTTCACTTTTCCCTGAAGACGTGAATGGCAAACGTATTGAAACATTACAGTTGCAGCAAAATCACAATCCTCTATGCAGAAGATAAATGTTCCATCGCTTCGATATTTCGTATAATTGTTTTGTTTTAGAAGTTTGCATGGATCAATTTTTAAATGGAAACGGTCGTGCAAAGGATAAGATGTTCCTGGAAAGCAGAAGTAATTTGAGTTCTTTCGAATCGAGCTGTGCACTTGTATCAAAAATCTGAGGTAAAGTTGATGCGTGATGAAACCAATGCAATTATGCGTGTCTTCATATAATAATGGACGACCCATCTTGCGGTGTTAAAGTTCGCAAGCCGTCGACAAAACAAAAATTGAAGGCTGCTACGTGTTCGTGCATGCACTGTCGTCGCTGTAAAAGTCTAAGGTCTTGCTCGAGGCAGGGATAGCAAATGGTAATGGGTTCATGTTCAACAGAAATGTTAATAATAGTACTTGCTGGACAAGGACAGTGCGTTTAAACGTTAAGTGATAACACCACGATCTGTTCGCATTGGGCACAGATTTTTGAACTTTTATACATGGAATGTGCTGCGCAACAGCACATTTACCTAAGGATTTTAAAAAATGGCTGAATCCTGGAAGTTAATATTAATTAGTTATTTTTGCTATTTTATAGTGCATCTCAGACGACTACAGAACAGCCTGGTGCTTGGTCAAAGATAGACCAAGCTTATAGAAGAACTCGCAATAGACGTGAATTGTTTCAATGTGCAAAACTTCATTTGCGATTTGTATGGAGGTACTAGCTTTATGGTAGATTTTGAAACCTGAGTCACTATTAAAGCGTGCCCGACCGGAAAGAGAAACCATAACAGCTCCTGACAAAAATAAACCAAAAAATCGCTTTTCTGAACTCGTTTGACAAATTGTTTGTAATGCAACATCGATGTGACCAATTTCAGCGTGAATTAATTAGTAGCTGGTTTTAATTAGCAATAAGGTGATTGGTACATGATAAAATATACCCTTAAAACAGCACGTTTAAAGAATAAAAGATACGTTAGTCATCTACGATGGTGTGACTAATCAATATGCACTTTAAGAATATTTCCTAATTCCAAACTAAGAATTCTTGATTCAGGTTTTAAAAAAATCTAGTGTCTACAAAAGTTGAACTTCGCGTTTGTTGCATCGCCTGCTGCCTATAACCTTTTTTTTTTAGCTTACTAGTCAGTACTGTATTTCAATAAAAGTGCATTCTTGTACGCAGCAGGTGAATTGCAGTCAGTGAGGTTTACTAGACCGTAGAAAGAATTTAATGGCGCGCTAACAAGAACGCTTAGAACTAATTCTGCCTGTTGATTAGATTTACATTTTTTGGAAAGTTTTACATTTCAAGATTGATTTAAAATTAATTTGCTTGATTTTAAGACTGATATAGTATGATTTATGTTTGTTATGAAAATTTCCAAGCATGATTTAAATTTGTTATCTACATTCTCGCATTTTATGGTGNAAACTGCAGTCATGGTGGCATGGTAAAAATGCTTGTTTCTGCGGCTTCAAGTCCCGGCAAGCCATATTGTGCGTTGCTGCGAAGCTGACATGGGAAACTAGCATTGATGAAAAATCTATTCAGCAACATTANTTAAAAAGCATATTTTGCTTGGTTGTTGGCTTAACATTGAGTTCTGTTTTTCACTGCTTTAGATCAAGATGAAGGTAGCTGCGTTTTGGTGGATGGTAGTCGTAGGTAATTTGTACTTTGCCGCGGAATCTGGTAAGTTGAATGATTGCTGGAGTATTGACCACTTGCTGAAAAAAAACAGATAAAGGTATTGAACACCAATCCGCGTTTTCAATCAAACTGAGTCAAAAACAATTTTGAAACCATCCGCGCCAGCCACTAGGCAAACATTTAATCATCCATAACTCCTGAAAGAAATGGGCTAGAAAGCCAGTGAAAACATCCCTGGATCCACAAAACAGCATATAATCGATTGAGAATGACAAAAACATACCTTTACATTTGAAATTTTTCAGAAAAATCCATATCTGTGCTTTTGTCGCACTGAAATTTCAGCAAAATCCGCAGTAAATGCGAAAAAACGCACTCCGCATCCAGTCTAGCTTTTTCGCGCGTTTTTTTGAGTTCGCCGAGGGCCGGTATACTCGAAAACGTGTTCGGTTCGAAAAAACTCGATTTGGGCTGTTTTGGGGGGGAAAGAAAAATTGGCTTGAAGATCACAGTTCTAGGCCTAGAGAACCCCACAGTGGTATTAATGAGGCGTTAAATGGCTTAAAATGCTCAGGAAGCTGTACTGAAGCCACAGAGACCTTGGGAAAGCTGCTAGCATAACTGCTTGGCAAGTTAAGGCCAAAAATGGAGCCTGAAAAGTTCTCAGCCACCTAGTGGAGATCTATCTGTTTTGCCCAAATAAAATGTTCGTGCCAAAATGTTGGCTTGAAAGTTGGTATTTTGTTGTAAAATACCAAAATACACCTTTTCTGCAANTTTGGTGGGGTTCGTGCCTACCGACTGGCAGATAAGTGGCTTGAACCTCAAAATAGCCCCGAANTCTGAGGTTTTTGCCCCCTGGGCACCCCCCAAGAGAGGAAGTGTCAACTTTTTTGATCATCATTGCAAAGTTAAAGACTTCCCAAACATTTTTTGTGTGGAAAGTTTGTTTCCAACGTGGTTGGTTTAGGCTCTGTAGCCTATTGAATGGACGCATCTCGGTTTTCTAGCCTACGCGAAAAGCGGTTTTCCAACGGAAATGACATCACAATGACGTCACAGGTGNGGTCGACGTATCTCACAATGTGCAGGCACGTCATACGGATCCAATGATACCTTCAGTGTCGTCCTAGCTCATTCCGTTCATAAGTTATGGTCGCTCATATGTTTGCCGGCCACTAAAGTGACGGTGCGGGATGTAAAGGGTTTTGTGACGTTTTCAAGTTTGGTGTTACGATTTTAATGTGGCTTGGTTCAATAAACCAGGTGCATTTTCCATGTCTAATCAACTGGTCAACTTTGTTGTCAATTATTGCAAAAATCATGTCGTGCCCGAAAAAATTATCTGTATATCAAGTTTTTTTTTAAAGAAAATGTTAGGTACCCAGTATGGACCTGTAGGGACCCGATTTCTCTGATTCTTGGGACCCGATTTTCAATTCTAAGGACCCAGATCGGGTCCCTAAAACACCTTGAAAAACCCTGTGTTTATAATACAAAACCATTTTTTAAAAAAGGCATTTTATGTAGCAGCGACAGAATGAGAACTAGTTCATGGCTAACACAAAAGTGGCAGTCTGATAGTAAGACTCATTTTTCAACTACCGAATTACGACTATTTCAAATAAGCAAAACTTCTTTTATAACTCAACAGGAACTCACTTGTTTTTTCTTTGCTTAGACCCGCGGATTAGAAATTGCCCCAAAATACCGCTTTGGCAGAAGAAGCGGAAAATGCCTTGCCTTCTCCAAGACACGCAGGACGCGAATACATGTTTGAAAGAACGTCTTTGCTGTTTTGACGCCAGCTCTGCCCCTCATTGTTACTTCAACGTACAAGGTAAAAATGTTTCTATTTTTTATTTTTTTTTCGTTCTACGGCGGTTGAACGAAACTTTCTAGGAGACGAATAATGGCAAAGAGATTAAATTTATTAACTTTTTAACATTTTTTGCTTTCTGATTCCAGTGTCGTTCTCTAATTTAAGTTGCGTATGTTTAACACAGCCAGTCACTAAGAAGCTTTTCACTGAGTTGTTTTAGGCAGTTGAAAGCATTTTCAAATAAACAAAAAGTTCCAGCACGGTTGGGCTTAGTTACAAATGTGAACTTGATAACGGTAAAATGATTCTCAAATTAATCTTTACAAAAGCAGAAAAGCTCCAAATTTATGAAAAACCTGTTTAGCGTGTTGGCGCTTACAAAGGAGTGTAAGTTGTTTAAAAGGGTTTCTGTTAGAGTTTTAGCCGTTGATAAAAGTTATTATCTATCACGTAAACAACAAAGTTTTTTCTAAATCTAAAAAATCTTATTTTTTGTTTTTACGCCTTACTCTTTGCCAATAAACGTTTTTAGAATGCACCACGAAAAAGAACGCAAAGAAAATAACAAAAAAAGAAGTAGAAAATTTTGAAGAAATTTTGTCAAGTTGTGTCAAAAGTTATCCTCTTAATATTTTCGCTTGAATCATGGCAGGATGTTGGAAGATCCTGATGGCAACCTATTCCTTGATTTTCATATGTGCCCTATGCTTTTAAGAGGAGCAATAGTCCCTCAAAGTACAAAAAGATAATAATACCCTCTAAACTTGGCGTTTTCTACCTTTTTTCGCCCCAAAAGGAAAGTTAATTTTTTTCCGCAATTATTTTCTTCAAGTTATGGTCATCACTGTCATGTTTCTCTTTAGAACCGTTTTTCCCAACTGTTTTATTTTCGCTCTAAAGCCATGTGAGTAAAACAACGATTTTTTTGATACTCGAAAGAAAGATGATTTTACCCTAAAAGTATGTCACACTGGCGTCACAGGTACGCACAAAATACCTTAAATAATGCGTCGCTGTGATACCTTTCTGGCAATGACTTGCATGCCGAGCTACTTTCAGTGGTTAGGAAGTAATGGCCTCAAACGTCTTCAAAAGCAACAATTGTAGCTTGTGGGGGCGGTAAAGAGATAGCACTTGCTTAAAACAAACATGCAAATATTTTTTGAAGCGAGTGGCTAGACTAGAATTGTTTTTCGAAATAGCACGACTTGATTCAGATACAACGAATGACTCAAAATGACTCGCAGTCGTGTTTGAAAGAGCGGTTTTGTGTAAATTATTCGACGAATCAGTTTTGAAGTAAAACCATGATTTTTTTAAAGGATCAAGAAAACGTTATGATTAGTGGACATATTTAATGCAATTCAGCGGTTTTCTGCATACCAACACATAATTAAGTATGGCTTCTTTGTGTTTTGTGTTCTTTTGTTTTTTGGAAATGACATACTTGTGATGACTCCAATAAACCTATACCTGATGTGAAGAATATAGCAGTAATCTTGCAATTGAAGAGTTTCAATATGCACTTAAAATTCAATGTTTTCTAGGTCACAAGTATCAACTGTCGCAAGCTCAAAATGAAATACAAAGGCGCAGGATAGTTCAACCTCGTAGCTTCGAGCCAGTCAAGCAATATGCGATTAATATGGATGCACAAATGGATAAAGTAAGCGAAATAGCGCCATCAGTCTCAATACAAATAACTTGTTTTATTGGCTAACACATTTGTCTACAATTACCCTTGTTTCAATGTGGGTTACTGCATATCAACTAAATTCTTGTGACAACAAAGCTTTGGTCTTTAAAAAATGTCAATCCAGCATAAAACCGCCCGAGTTGTTTTGCTTGTGATGCCTTCCCAGAGAACTTGGCTAAAGATGTATGGAAGTTTTTCTTGTAACGAAACTGAATTAATACTAAACTTCTGCTTATTGAAAACTATAAAAACCCAATCATTATTACTCAGTGAGAAACATTAATCAACTATGAGTAACTGTGCATTTTAGTATAAGATGCCAGTTTCACAAATATGATTCGATGCCGTTTCGATTGCTCAATAATTTAAAATAAATAAACGTGCTGAGACATATGTACCGATTAAGATGGAATCGAGTAAAGACTAGTTTAAGAGTCGATGTTTAAAAATACACCTATTATAGTTTAAAAGCAATGCGCAATTGCATTTGCATAAAGCTGCCGCAATCACAGTTTTTTTTTAATAGCAACTAGTGTTTCCAATTCGGGGCAACATTTTAAAACCCGGGTTTTGGGTAGCTGAGACAAGAAACTCGGGAAAACCCGTTTTTTTCGGGTTTTGAAATGAATGCGATTTTGATCGATAAAACTCAATATCATTGTGAAATTACTACTGCTGGTCACTGCACAATTTATTAGCGAATTATTATTTAACTTGGCACAGTTTTTCAATGATGTTTATAGTACTGACGGATAACAATCAAAGCACACTTTCATCATTCAGTCTGTTTCTGAATTTTGTGACAAATAGTCCGTGGCTGAAAAAGCCCTTTCTAGTTCCACTGATTTGGGCTTGATTGTATTTAAGGCTTGGAACAGTTTTTTTTAGGTTATTTGACCTCTTCTCTGTAGCCTCAAAAAGACTCATTTCCTTCACAATTTGTGATCGGATCTCTTCCTGTTCCGGAATAGTTTTGTGGTCTTCGCTCTCAAGGATTACGTGGATTTTGTGCCTTAATTTCAAATGGTTGATTAAACTTTCGGTGTTTGAACCACCTACGTTTGTCTCACGGGACACGAATTGCGCTTTGTTGTTGGTTGAGCGTTGTTTTATAAGAAATGGCTCTGAGCTTCTCCTTTTCGTTGATTACTAACGTCTTCAAACTGAATGCGTGTGATTAAAAATCTACTTAAAGTCGCTTCTGAAGAAAAGCCAAATATTTTGTAGAAAATTATTGCAAACTGAAAAGGAGCAAAGCGATTTTGCAAAGAATCACAGCTTGTGTATGAACTAACATGTAACAACTTTTAAATGAACTAACTAGTAACTAGCAAACTACGGCATACCTTTGAAGAATTACCTCACGTGGTAGTTATTTAATTAGGTTAGCGAAAAAAGTAAATTTCGCGTAGACACTTAGTATGTGCCAAATCACCTCACGCTTCGTCTAAATAGGTTAATAGAACGAAAATATAAACGGATCACCAACGAATGTACGATGGTCACCGAGCAAAACCGGCACCTCGTGCCTCAAGATAATAGTTGAAAGTTCAAACGTGCTAATTTGGCCGTTGCACGCGCCAATCTGCAACTTTACTGTTATCAGATTTACTAATATTTGAATGCAATAGCAATTCCAGGTTTTTTAAAATACCCGGGTTTAGTAGTTAAAAAAAACGGGTTTCGGGTAGTAGAAAATAGTCAAAAAAACAGGTTTCGGGTTCGGGAAAACTCGGGTTGGAAACACTAGTAGCAACAATGTGCCTTTAATCGCTTCCTGTCACTGTTTAGTTGCTGTCGGAAGGGATGTTTTTCTTTTGATCAAGTTAAAATTGCGCTTTATTCTCACTTAGCTTTTAATTATTTTCTGAGATCTAATACGTGTCCAAACGATTTCATAATTGTCGGCAAGCTTTAAAAGCATCTAACCACATTAGAAGATTCGAAAAAAACTTTTACTGTTTATTAAAGCTCAAGTTTCATTCATGCAATACGCATTNCTAACTATCTGTTTTTCTGTGGTACTTCACCTAAAGCAACTGTTGTACCTGCGACACAACATTTGCGGTGTGATATGTACAACATGAAAGCAAAGGAGGTATCACTGCGTTTGCCAGTGTTTTGATTTTTCTGCTGTGTACGATCAGAGGCAATGACATGACAATAACCAAAGTAAACTTTGACAACGTGCCAATTAGCCAATTTGTCTTTTACAGCGGATTGAGTGGTTGAGCGTTTGAGCAAATTTGAACCCAGTTGATCTCTACACCGCCGCTAGCCCTGCGTTTCGTGATCGACATCTAGAGGACGCACCTTGTTGACCCAGTTTTATTCGTGCTTCTCTTTCTTGTCAGTTATCTCCGACGTTTAACGTTAGCAGGAAAATGCCAGCCGAAGACGTGTCTTTTTGCGAAGCTCAGGTCCCTAGTTTTGTTTTGGTGACCTTGACGTTGTGTCTTGTGCATAACTGTTAGGCTGAGTCTTCTTGAGTGGCATGTCCAAATTTTGGATCGCATGTCGCTACCAAAGGTGGCTACAATAACCACGCAATTTCAAGGAAAACTGATTAGAGTTGATGTTGACGAATCCAATATCCTGGAAAGTAAAGCGACAAAAGTGCTGCAGACTAGTGAATCATTATTGATTTGAGAATGTAAACGTGAGTGAAACTCCAGCAACTGCTCCACCTTTTGTGTGTGCAGCACACTTTTGCTTGTAAACTACAATGTGGACACGCGATTTCGAGGAGTACTAATCCTCAAGCGTCACATGATGTACAACACCTCCTGCTTCTTCGCGCCTGTTATCAGAATTTTTCATTTTTTCTTCTTTCAGCGTTTTTTCACTTGTTCTAAAGCATACGCAAAGGTGCTTGAGGTACTTGTACCACGTTTGCAATCCCATTAGTTTTTTCGCCTAAAAACTGCATCATGTTTTGTTCTTTTACTGCTGTCATAGGTTTTTCAGTAAAACTATTCTTCAGATACAAAAATTATTTTTTATCAATTAATGAGTGTTTGTATTAAGTCTGAAACGTCCTTTTACTTTGTATTGGTTGTAGACGTCCTAAAGTACTTCACGCGCTTCTGATGCGTGACTTCAGGAATTTTTTATTAGTTGTTAACCTATATGACGGAGATTGGTCCCGGTTTCCAGTCGCTTCTGCAAGCCCTCAGCGCTTTTTTCGACGTAATTCCATGCTGAACTGTTTTACGATGCATTGCTCTGATTTGACGTTTGCGAGTTGGGGTGAATTTCGTTTAGTTGAGTGACTGACCAACGTTATTAATACAACTATAGGTTGAACCCTCAGCTATAATGCACCTCTGTAATCGTACGCAATAGCAGTTACCTAAACAGCAATCTCTACAACTTCACATTTTTTATCTGTACGTGTTGCGTTCTTTAATAAAGGTTTTAATTGATAAAATTTACCGGTTAAGTGGTACAGTTGGTTGAACACGCGCCACCAAAGCCGATTCGCTGCTTTCCAACCCAGTCGTTCATACCGAAGACTTGAAAAGCGGTACTTGCGACCAGTCGAGCCTCGTGCTCGGCGCTAACTGGTGGGTGTAAGGATACGGTTCACGCGCGGTGCAGCGTCTTACTCGCCAGCAATGCAGCATTTACTGCTAAAGCAGCTGCGTGGCCCACAGCACAAGCGGAGATGTCCAAAGCGGGTATAGCGAAACTGAATTGCACTGATAAAATTTTTGCTTTTACAACATTCTGCTGTACAGACAAATTGTTTTCAGCATGTCAGAGAAGAAATCAGCAGCAGGGCGCTCTCCTTTGCTCCACAGTCTCTTGTTGGTTTTGTTCTGGATTTTCCGGCTTGTCCAGTCAATGTCCCAATGTGTCACAGGTAAGGCAAATGCATGCAAGAACACATACCACCTCGAAATATATGCTCAAGTTTGCAATTTCTGTAGAACGCGATGCGCAGATCACGTTCCCGGAGCGGAGACCAATCCATTGGCCTGTCTTTCTGATCCGCGATGCTGTTTCGACAAAGATTTATTCATCTTCAAGTATGTATTTGGACCCAGGTTTATGGGAGGAGCCCCGGTTTGTCATCATGGACCCACATCTTCGAGATATTGGTAAGGATTTGGGGAAAAAATCTCGGCTTTGGGGAAAAAATCTCGCGTAGAAGTTATGGTCCGCCAGCAGAATTGTAGATTTTTAAATGAAAGGAAAGTTTACTATTAAACTTCATTAAAAATGATTTTTAAAATATTTCTGGGTGTTCTGTAAACGTATAAAAAATGTACTTAAGAGATGTCTTTTTTACAGGCACATTGCCAAATCCATAAAACCGTGGAATCCCTTTTTTCAAGAGGCAGTTGTAAAAATATTTCAACAACTTTTTGATGCAGCAATTAACTACCAAAATCAAATTATTTGCAAGTTAACGAGCTTGACTAATCTTCCGTTCTTCAAAGCAAAGAAATGTGGTTGGAGAGGTATGGTTTCTAATTAATGTAGTTTGTGTTGTAATCAGGAGGCTCTATTATTGCCAAACAGTTAAATTTGACTCATGAGAAACATTGTAACCAAACCATGGGCATCGGAAAGATTTTTTCCAAGGGAGGACCACAAGGGGACTTTTCCAAAATTTTTCTAAGGGGGGCCAAAAGTTGTGAAATTTGTTCTTTCCCACACGAATCTAAGAAAACAACCTTGTTTTGCTGAAATTTTCAAAATCATGGGGGTCAAGTCCCCCCTGCCACCCCTTCCGACGCATATGAACGCAACAACGAATGATTTTACCTAAATACAACTCCACTGAAAAGACCGACAAACTAAAAAATGTAACCTCTTTTTTCACTTCATTGTACCAAAAAAACGGCAGAATTTCAAACAGCAATGCACTGCAATTGTTCGAGGTCTTCGCGATGACTCGAGAAACAGGCATACGACAGTGCAACTTGAGAAGAGCTGCCTTTGTAGAAATTTAAAGGAAAGCTATTTGTCACGTTGCCGACTATTGTGCGACGTTACAAGGCTTCCAATTTTTTTTCTGTTGCTTTTTTTGTGTACAAACGGCATCCCGTTGCGTACAATCAGATATCTTTTTTATTTTAAGCCAATGTTAAAATCATGTTTGGCATGCATGCTATGTACAGAGGAAGCAGTAATTGAACGTTTGTCTCATTGAACTGACTTACTTTGATATTATTCAACAATGTTTCACGTAGCACTTGGAGAAAATCAAGACAAACTTTTTTGTAATAGAGTGTACAGGTAACTTACCGGAACAAAGTGTGTTGAAGCTCTTTTGCTGCTGTGTGCCAAAGCACATGCAAACACACTGCACACCGTGTGGTGAAGTTGCCCCTTGGCAAAACGTTTCGGCTGCATTAGGGTAACACAATCACTATCGGCAGCAATTTCAAGGTAATATTTGGGCACTTTAGCAACGCTGATGGTCAAAAAAATTTTTATGAAATTAAAACTACACCTTGATAAACGTTGCATAACCCTTTTCAAAATTGTATGACTAAGCCTTCAGAAAATGTGTTTACTCTCCACAAACGTAATATTAAAATGTCTGCATTTTGCTAAAGTTGCAATAATTTTTATACTTGACCAATAAAAAATAGAAAAAAACTCTGAACTTAGACTGTTATGATAAAAATGGGCTAATTCCCATAATTTTTGTAAAGTCGCAACCACTAACTGCAAAAGTTTATCTTTGCGAAAATATCGTTTATCAGTATGTTTGTTAAACCTTGTCATCTCCGCAACAAGGTATTTTGAAGCTTATGATACTTTACACCGACAAGTAGGAAAAAAACTTTGTCAATGAGCCTATTCTAGATAGACACTTTAGATTTAGGAAAACACATGCGATGGCTCCGCAATATTTGCGCCGTCATCAGTAGAGACAAGGTAAGCAGTACGTTCTTTTTGCAGCGCATTGGGTATAGCTTCTGGTTTAGCCATCATAGAACAAGGCGTCTGCACTGGTTTGGTCACGTTTTCAGTCTTTCTGAGTGTCATTGCCAAAAGCAACCTCTGCGTTGAATTTGATATCAGGTACTCGAAGTGTTTACCGACCGTTCATCCATTTCAGAGATGTAAAAGTAGATTTTCTGCAGCTCTAAATTCCGTCTCCGATTGGGAAACATATGTCTATAGCAGTGTTTTTTAACCTGGTTGTCGCGACCATGGGTGTAGGAAGGAGGGGCGAGTGGGCCAAGGCTCCCCTGGATTTTGAAATTTTCAGCAAAAATGGTTGCTTTTTTAGCTTTGAGTGAGAAAAAACAAATTTCACCACTTTTGGTCCCCCTGGAAAAATTTTGGAAAAACCCCCAGTGCCTCCCCTGGAAAAAATTCTTCCGATGCCCATGGTCGTGACCCCTGTGGGGGTCGTTTGCCTTTTTTCTAGGAGTCGTGAGAGCTTCTGATATAAACATTCATAGTTTCTGTATTTTAAATATCTTATATCTAACCATTTTTGTCGCAGCGAAAGTGATAAGATCACCTGGCAAAAATGATGGCCTACTTTTTCATTCAAAATTGTTTTAAATGTGATTATGACCATTACAAAATTTTGAGTGTGATTATGACCATTACAGTGCAGAGTAATGTTGCGTTTGGCAACGCACGAATAACTTTGTGACGTAAAAATATGCTGTGTTTGTAAATTAGATATCCTAATCCGGTAGCTAACTTGGAAGCTATTCTATTTTTCAATGCGTTGTGCTGTGGAGTGACTTGTATACGGNACGGGTCATTCTCTCTAATGCTGCCATGTGCATGAATTTAATAAATCAGTCTTTGTTCAACATTAGTCACTGTGATTTTCTAATGTGCAAACACAACTGCATTACATATGCCTGAATGGAAATTTTCGGAAGGGGATCGTTAGGTTAAATTGGGTTTCAAAATGGGTCCCTGCATAACAAAGGTTGAAAACCACTGGTCTATAATCTGGAGCGCACGGCTTCGCCAAATATCCTTGGAACTTGACTATCCCTGCTTTTCTCAAACCGATCATGCTCTCTCGTGGAGGTTCTGCCACACTACTGCTTAGGAAGACGCACTCTTTATACAGCTAAAGCCTTCAAGTAATATACTTATGTTTAACATGCAGACATATCGAAACTAGAATGCCAACTGCGAGGATGTTGTTACGACGACAAAATAAATGAGTGCAACTATCCCAACACGAACTTTTTGGTTCCTGGACCTTTCCCGCCTTATGAACTGTACCCGGAGTTGTACGCTGAAACCATGCAAGAAACAACTTGCCAACCAGTAAGTGATCCTTGAACGATTTACATGGTTCACAACTTTTAATCAAATCGACTCACAATGTACTTTTGTTGTTTCGTTGCATTATTTGTAACTTTGATGTACATTCTGTATGAAAGCTTTCATTTGTTTAGTCCATTGTAATTTTGATTGATTTTGTTCTATCATCACAAATGTAAAGAATGAAGCCCAGAGGGAAGTTTTTTATATTCGACTTGAGGTGAAGTCTTTTGCATATATGGCTTCTACTGCAGTTACACAAAAAATGTGTCTGGGCATTGTTGGTTTCAAATGCATTGTGAGTTTCCTTCACTGTTTTGCCGACCATCTTTAAATCAGTCCTACGTAGACAGTCTGTACCGGGTTCTTGAAAAAGAATTTAAAAAGAGCTGTCTTTCTAAAAATAAACTACAGTAGTGAAACAAAACGGCAATTAAAAGTAAATGCACGGTTGTATCCCTGCTGCGAACAATCGTCTGATCTTGCTATTATAACACCAAAAAACGTTTGAGTGAATGCAAAAGTTCATTGTAATTAATTAGTTTTATTGTGTGTTGTTATTTTCAGGTCAACGACTTTACGTTCCGTCCTTCTATTTATAAACGCTTGCCCTGCCGATGCCCAAAAAACAACACAACAGCTGCTTCTATATACCTTCAATGTCCTAGAGGAGATTGCTGCCCAAACATTTTGGCTTTCGTACCGATATTGTCTGATCTAGCTATCATTACCAGTGCAGCATCTTCAGGAATCGGATCTCCATTCAATTCACTCCGAAATTATCCTCAGTTTCCAGGCTTTGCTGGGATTCCTATTTTTACCGGCTTATTTCCGGCATCACCCTCAAGTCTAACTCAGTTTTACTGCCCATATAACTTCTACCACTTACCGGGATTTCCCAATCTTTCTCACAAACTAACCGATTGCTGCAAGCAACATGCCTGCTATCACAGGAAACTAGTAAGTCGTTTTTATCCTTGCTGTACATCAGATATGTGTGCGTGGGGCTAAGCAGGGAAAGTATTGGAAAATTGTCACTACAAAACTGAGAACGATTGCAAAAGGTAATGATATTATTTTCGACAAACACACCAAAAATATTTTTATACTTTCGGCTATCTTGTAAAAGCTTTTGTGCTTTTTTGGCCTAACAAACACGAAAATACCAAAGTAATCTATGTAATGGTCGCAATCGTCATTCGAAATACTAAGATTAAAATCAGCTATCCCAGCTTTTCCAAGTAATTCTATTCGTTTCAAACCTATGTCATCCGAGATATCAGCTGAACTCATTTGTCTTGGGCCCAACTTTTATATACGTCACAGCTTCAGTAAGCAATGTTTTTAAAAAGCAGCTTAACTACCAGCTAGTCCGACTCTGCTACGCAGTGTTTTGAGTTGTTGCGAAATACTGTTAAATCAAGGGGAGTAGCCCCGGGCTGAGATATTTGAAACGATTGCTCTTGTTGGGCGTTGAAAAAACGATTTCTTTTAGTTACTAGTTTCGTTCCTTTCTCGTTCTTTATCCATACTGAGTTTGATTCATTGCAAGTTTCGTTAACATTTTACGAAAAGGTAAAAACTAGCTTGGAATTGCAATACAAATACTGAACATGAAAATATTTTGTGTTTAAAGCCTCCACCTGGATACGTACCAGTACCAAGTCAACAGCAGCGGCCTTCACTCCAAAACTCGGGAGTGTGGAGTTCATGGGACCAGTGGTCGACATGTAGCGTCCGGTGTGGTTCAGGTCAGCAAACAAGGTCTCGGAGGTGTAAGGGACCAGGTAGCTGCGCTGGTGCCAGTCAAGAATCGATGCCTTGCACAAGCTATAGCTGCAGTCAGTGGAGCAGTTACGGCCCATGGTCGTCTTGCGACGCTTCTTGCAGAGATTTCGGAACTCAGCACAGAACAAGGAGTTGCATGAACAGTGGAGGACCTGATACAAGCTGCCCAGGACAAAGCACTGAATACCAATCCTGTCAAAACCTACAATGTACGTTTGGTGGTAAATTCTTATTTTTATTAAAATTCTGGCAAAAGGTAGCCTTCACAAATAAAAAAACAATCAAATTTTTAACTGTTAATTTGTTGGTCTTCATTAAAATGTCAGTTGTTGCGGTTCACTGAAAAAACAAGGACATTTGCCGATATCGTATTTTTTGCAACTAAAACGCATTAGTTTCAAGATATTTTTTATACTGTCCTTGTATTACCATCAGAAGTATTTTTCACATAAAAATGTTTCAGTTTTCAAAACGTTTCAGAAAAAAATGAAACTTCGTGAATTTGTCCCAGCTGAAATAAGTTTGAAAACAATGCACAAAGAAATCCAAAATGGGTAAGACACCTTTTTCTTAGGAAATATGAATTGTTGTTTGCATATTACCACTAAAACTTCCAACATTCTAACTAAAGTGCTTTCAAAGGTTTGAATAAATCAGACAGACTTTATATTTTTGGATCTACTTCCTTTTTTCCCTGATACACGCAGTGGCGAGCAATACAACATGTAGATAAAACCAGGGCTGTGGAGTGGGAGGCGAAGCCCGAAGACAGAGGTGGAGCCCATCCATTTTTGGATGACTGGATCCAGAGCCGGAGTCAATAACTTTCAGAAGGTGGTGTGAAAGTCGGAGCCTGATATATGAGTTACGGCTCCACAGCCCTGGATCAAGCACATGCAAACACCTACTTTTGTGTTTCCACGAGTTCTAAAGTAACATTGATGCACCATTTCTCTCGTCGGTGACTCAACTGGATCACGTTATCGCCAGGAAGAGACAGCTCAACACAATCAACAACTGTCGCAGCACGCACTTTCAGATTGAATTATAGTCAGGGCTACCATACCGTCCTATTTCTAAGATTCGTCCTTATTTTGTAGTACTACGTCTTAGAAAATATAAATGTCCTTATTTCTAAGAAATGTCCTTTTTTGTGACTTGTGTCCTTATTTGTCCTTATTTTCTGTAGCATAACAATTTTAAATAAGCAATATCTGATAGATATACAGACCATTTNTATCTCGTCGTAAACGTTTTGTAATCAAAGTTTTTTGATGTGATGAAAGTAGTATAAGCTTGCAGCACAGAGACGTAACGCACTATCAGGTATTGTTAGCACAGTAAGCTGTTTACTGTGGTTAGGATTCTTAGGAAAGCTGGCTTTGAAGCGAAGGTTTAGTATTGAATTGATTCAAGAAATAAGCAAGCGAAAAAAGCGTTTTCCGTGTCGATTCCAAGAAGGAAGTCGAGAATAAGACATTGCTGAAGCAAATGGTTCTTGGAGATAAATAGGCGAACATATGATCTAACATTAGTCGTGCAAACAGAAATAATTGTTTTCTTTTTAGATAATAATATGAATTTTTCCTCAGCCGTCCTTATTTTTGGTTCTAGATCGATGGTAGCCCTGGTTAGTTGGCTTGGCAAAATATGTAATGTTAAGCTCTCGACATTAATCGCACAGTGCAACAACACTCCATGGACTGCTTGTAAAACGCGAACTCGAAAAATAGTAAAAACAAGCTTTCCTAAAGGATAACTTTTTATACAGGTCTAACATTAATAAAGTCCATAACACTTTGAACTACTGAGGAAAGCACAAGAGAAAGATGGCAATTCGGGGCATTAACTAACAGGAAAGCAACCAGCAGCAATAGAGATCCATCACTGACTTCACTCTACTACCACGAGGTTGCACTATCATTATGTAGGGATAAGTGAACTACGATAATTCGCTTGTGGTGACTATCACAGTGACTTGTTACTCATGGGCACCATCTAGTGGTGGCCATTTATTTACATGTGGCGCCATCTCAAGGCCGCCACATCATTTCCCTCTTCACTGACTTGAAGTTCTATCACNTTTATCATCCATACTTTTACTCTCAATTTACAAGTTAAACCCTTGCCCTTTGGTTCAAGACGATCTTCAACGNAGGATGTTACTGAGAGGGGCTTATGACCTTTCTCCCAGGTCCCTTATCGGGNGCCATTTGTTGCAGTTGACTGCATCGCCTTGAATTACTGAGGCAAGCACAAGAGAAAGATGGCAATTCGGGGCATTAACTAACAGGAAAGCAA
>JGI24021J15306_10003721_pt1 | contig 17362 bp, 12 predicted proteins | sample Ectturendosymbi1_FD_15306 | JGI IMG/M metagenome (IMG submission 15306) | reverse complement strand
GCTCTTGCCCAAGGAGCGCTACGGCAATTCACTCAGTGGCTGTGGATCGAACACCCAACCTTCCAACTGGGAGGCGGACACTTTACCACTGAGCTAATGCCTCTTCAAGTAAACTGTTCTTGAATGTTCAGTGTAATCAAAAGTTCAATAATGAACAATTTCACAATGGTTCAAGGACGCCGGAAAATACTCAAGGGCAAAAATTGTTTTTCAATAATCGAGGACATAACGTGTTTTCACAGAAAATGCAAGGAAAGTCCTTGGCGCTCAAGGACTGGCAACCTTAGTTCAAGCGTTTTCCACTTTTTCAAAATTCAACTCCCGAGAGGCAGCCCCGTTGCTGGTTGCAGTTTAACGTTATGTCCAGGGCTAAGGATTAAAACAAGAACTCGGAATTTTATTTAAAAACTCTATGTTGAAAGAATTTCTTTGATTTTATTTGGATTACTTTTTTTGTCCTGTACAAATTTCGCAAGTGAAAAAACTCGACACCTGATTAAACAGAATCAATAACTCAGAGCAAAACATCAAAACGCTCCGTAATATTTTTACCAATGTACTTACGCTTATGTTTCGAAACCATCAATCATGAGGAAACGAGCAATTTTTGTAGTTTTAATACGAAAGTCGTAACAATGACAGTTGTTTCTTATTGCGAACAAAACAGCCACAATAATCGAAAACATTATTTTATTCAACGTTGCGGCTTATGCGTAAGCCGTTCTCAGGAATAAATGAAAAAAATTTTTCATCATCAGGAATAAAAAAAAATTACCAGGGCTAAGTAAAAAAAATTGTTTTTTTTCGTTTATTCCTGATGATGGCTTACGCGTAAGCCGAAACGTTGAATAACATAATGTTTTCGATTATTGTTGCTGTTTTGTTCGCAGTAAAAATACACAGCAACTCCGTGCATTGTTTACCAAATGACAGTTGTGTATTTTAGTTTGTTTTTACCGACTTTGCTTTTTGTTTGGCCGATTTGCTTTCATTGAAGAGCCGTTTAGGCCTCGGAAGTTGTTTGATAGAGAGACCACTCACAAACTTGCTCGTTGCAATCTGTACTAAATGCAAATGAAGTTCACTAGAAAAGCAAAGTATCGTTAAGAGACATGCATTCGTAGGCATTGCAAAGAATATTTGTGGTGCAAATCCTTTTCTATATTTTTGTTATAAAGCTGTCTGTCCGTACCTATTGAGCAAAATGTGTTCTACACGGTGTGAAAATATAAGATTGTACAAACTGAAAAGTAGAGACAGAGGGTATCATGTGCAGTAAGCGCATTCTTTTAGAAATATGCTTGAAATCAGTAAAATGTTTTCCCAGTGTTTGGTAATACAAGAGTCTTTCTAATAATACAAATCATGTATTTACTGGTAGCAGTATTTACTCGTTACGCAGTTTTCAAATTGTGCACTGGTCATGTGATATGATTTACTCAATCTTTAGAGACATTGATATTTTCTGTAGTTTAACAATTTCTCAAGCCCTTTTTATAACGTGATAACTGGTTGACTTAATCTTTTGGGTTATATAAATTGTAGATCTGCAACCTTGAAATGCGTTACGTTCGGTTAAGTTGGTTCACCAAAACGAGTAGGCAGCACTAGCTAAGGATTTAAATTTATTTCATCAGTTGCTGGTTTATAAAACGAGAAGACGTAGATGTAGGTTGCCTCTGCAAAATATATACTAGACAAAATTTTGAAGGTATATCCTAAGAATGACAAACGTTTTTGTGACTAAGTTTCTAAACATCCTTTGATTGTTTCGAAAGACTAAAATTATTTCTGCTTCTTTCGGATTTTGGTTTTATGACATTCACTCAAAAACGCTATTGATTTGACAGCAAAGTGGCCGTTAACATCAAATCATTCACGGGAAGTGTTACATGCTGCAGCGATTAATTCTACAACTGTGTGTGTAACATTTACAGAAGTTGCAGTGTAAATAGATTTAATATATTGTAGATCCTGTGATAAGTAAAATATCGCAAAACTCATTTACGCGCCATTGCTTTAAGCGAGATGCCACATGAAACTTTGCAAAACAGCGTTTATAGAAAACTGAAAACCTGCTACACGAAAATTTAATTCATCCCGGGCAAATACTTAATTGGAGTTACGAAACCAATCCCTGTTAAAATAAGAAGGTACATCAAAATGTAGGCAATAAAACAGTTTTGTAAATATTATTGAATAAACAACAAAATATCGTTAAAAGGTATTTTTGTGTTTGAAACGATGGAAAAAATATGAGATTTATCTCAATTTATTGAAAAAAGTGAAGTACATATATTGCGTTTACAATCAATATCCATTAGAAGAAACCCTTTCTCAGAAAAAATGAAACACTGTTGTGTACATGCTTGCCCTGCAGTGTAGGAGATCTCGTTCTTATTCAAGTACGTTTAGGCCTGCATTAAAATATATTTTTATGAAAAATCAGTGATTTTATTGCACCGAGCAATAGCAAATATTGATAAGTTTATATTTTGCAGTTGATTTCATTTGCCCAGCAGATCTGGATGCTATTTGTCGGTCGCGTCATAACAGGGCTTGGTGTTGGTATCATTTCCTTGATTGTACCCGTAAGTACACAACTTGTCAAGAAAACAAGTGTAAGCGGTGTATTGCAAAATTTAGTTCAGAAGGGTTTTCATTAAAAATCAAGCTAAAAATGTACGTTTCTTCGAATTTATAGAACAATAAAACGCTACAGCCAGCAAGTAATCATTTGCAATCTTTGATAAAAGTGTTGTTACGTTTTGGTTTTTGGAAAATAATGGACAAAGCAACATTTTTAGTTTTTTTAATTCGGCTTGCTGACGGCAATTAGCGGGAGGCCGAAGCCTGAAATTTGCTTATTGCTGAGGCTGTTGAGATGGACGTCTTGACCATTGTTGTTGGAACTACCCATCTTTCAATTGTGAGATAGACACTGTTCTACTGATCTGTCTCCACCCCCAGTTTTTTTATATAATAAATAAAAAGCTTTAGGTTTCATAGACTTGAATAAAAGATCTAAAGGAAAAAAATCAGTAGTCTCAAAAATGTCCTAAAAGTTTTCATGAGAATTTTAAATTGCTGCTTTTTGGTGCAACACAGAACAGCTGGGTTTAAGTGATCTTTAACTCAAAGTAGTAAACAATCGTAAAATACAAGAAAATTAGAAAATATTTGTGAAAGATAAAAGCCTTAAACATTTTGTTGCCATCCGAGTTATTCGTAAAGTCTCGCTCACTGATAAATTTTTCAGTGATGTCTTTAAACGTTTTTGCCAATAAAACGTCAGATCAAACACAAAGTAATAGATTGGTGATCTGCAAATCTAACTCCCAGGACTTGCAATGTCAGATTTCATTTTTACCAATCATGTTTGAGACTCTCCCAGATTTCCAAGACACCCAGCAGTATGACTAATGAAAACATCAGAGTTGCGTTGTCATTTAAACTTTTTGTTTAAGTAACGGCAATCGATTACTTAATACGCTTCTACGACAATGTGAAAAAGTTGATTATTACTGCAATTTCTGTTTAAAAATCACACTATACTGCTTGATCTTATTGTAGATCCTGTATTTCATAGACCGTACAACAAGGCATTTTTATCATAATGGAGGACAATTTACCCAAAAAATCACCTACAAAATCTGAAAAAATACCCCATGTGTTTTTTTCAGGCTAACAAGTTGTAAGATGTCGTATTTCCTGGTATAGCTTGTATTGTACAATTATATTAAACAATCCTTGAAAACGTTAAATGGGACGCGATATTTATTGTTTTGTGTTCACTTCCCATTGTAAATCAAGAAGCAGAGGAAAGAAAAAATTGCAGCACTTGTTTTAATACGTACGAAAAACAAAAACTATTGGTTTTACGTACAACGGTACTTTATAATTTGATTTTAAAAGGTGTTTTTTCATAAACCAGGTAAAAGCAAAATATCGATGATGATTGCGTAACATTCACTGATTTGAAGCAAAGGTCTAAAGATTACACGAAAAGATCTATATATTCGCAAATTTTCTTGTAATATATCATCAAGCGAAAATGCCCATTACATACTAAGTCAGGTGACTATCTGCATAAACGTTTGCGATGCTTTGCTGGTAATGATCTAGTGGGAAACAGGGGCGTAACGATGGGGCAAGCAGAGCACAACTCCCCGGGCGCCGAATCAATACGGTGGCGCCAAATGACTGCGGGTGGCGCCGACACCTCTCAACAATGACACATGTACATTCTTCAATACACTAAATTTGCTACCGAAAGATCTCAGGTTCGAACATGGGGGCGCCAAACTTGTATCTTGCCCCGGGCGCCACCTAACCTCGTTACGCCCGTGGTGGGAACTACTAAAAATGCAGCATGAGCCAAAATTGTAACTAAAAATTAAGATTGTTTTACGTAGATGGCATTACTTCCAATAAACTTTTAACATTGAAATTAAGCATTCGTGTAAATTTCAAACATATGCTATGTTTATTTGGAATTATTAACACATATATTTGTGTGTTCGTTAAAAATGCAAAAGTTTTATGACAATCAGTGGATAAGTTTCATGCTGTTTTGAATCAATATCCACTGGCTGGTGGGACATAATCTTTAAGCAATGTTGAAATTCACGTTTTTGTGCGGAAACCTGCCACGCCCAGTGGTGGGTAAAAATTTTTCACCTTTCGTGTGAAACTGCAGACTGTGGATGTAGGGTTTCTTTCTCGCATAAAAGCTTTTGGTTATCAGCCTTTCTGAACAATTTAAATTTTTACATGGCAGTTTGGGGGTAAATCACGAGTCCCAGCAGTTGGCTTCCTTAGAGATACGAAAAGAAAGTTGAAAAATGAGGCAAGTTTTGTGAAGAATGATATACAGGAGATTATGGTATTTACAGAATATATATGTCGTCACTGTTTCCATAGTAACAGTCAATCAAATCACATAAGAAAAATGCCATTTTTCCAGAAGCAACAAAGCACATCCGCTTTATGTGGTTTGTTGTTACGGAGCCAATTAGTAGGATTCTTTATTTTATCTTCTTAGAAACGTACCAATAGTTTGGATCAATTTTTTCAGACGTACATCGGAGAAACGTCAACTGCCAAGTTTCGAGGAATGCTTGGTTCTGCAAATCAGCTGTGCATCGTTTCAGGAATCCTTTTCATCTATGGTGTAGGTGCGTTAGACAGGGGACTATTTTGCTCTTACTATGTGTTCGAATTATCTGCAACCGCAAGTAGTGTCTTGTTCGCTACTGGATTATTGCAAGAAAATTTTGGGAGTGCACGTGTACAAGAAAAACTACGTGAAAATCAATGTTTCAAAGAAAGAGATTTGCAAATTTGTTCAGTTGGTATCGAAGTAACATGTGATGAAGCAACTATTAAATGCTCCTATAATGGTGAGGAGAATTTTGTCAGACCCTCGCTTTTGTAAAAAATGACAAACAACAGCTTAAATGCAATAATATGTTTTTGTAAATTTTTTCAAAGCGGGTCTTGCCCAATTTTTCAAAGGATACTTTGACGCTCTTGAGAAAGTTATCAACAAATCAAACTCGGAATATCTGCGGAAAACTTAACAACACGAAATTCACTTAACAAGCAATGATTTAGTGAGAGGAATCATATTGGATTTCCGAAAAAAAAACTGTTTTCATCGTCAGTAGAGATGTTTGTTGCGCTCCTGTTTCTTACACGACTTTGCAAGCCCTCCAAGTTTTACTCTGTTTCGAAAACAACTGATGTTTTTGAAAACAAAACTAATTATAGCAAAACGAATAATATTTGTTTATAATATTTTTTTTGTTGCAAGCAAGAGTTACGGAAACAAAACCTGAGTTTTATTTCTATTTTGCGTAAGCATGTATAAAAGATGTTGTTTCATGAGTGCAACACAACGGCATTTTGTTTAATTGTATACAAATTTCTTGTTTAATCCCAGTTTTCTACGATTTATCTGCCTCTTAACCAGTGAATGACTGAAAATTGCAGCGTACGTGGTTTCTGGATATAGTCTATTTTATTTTCGAGTCGTAAGCTTTTCTACATTTCACGCACTAGAATTCATTGCACGAACAATTTTAGTTTGTAGTTCGTTGTGAAATTACATGGATTTGACTTCAATGCTTGAAAATACCGGAAATTAAAAGCTAAACGGATCTATTTCACTTGTCAAAGCCCACCTCAATGATTACTTCAGGTTCAGTTTTATCGTGGAGACTTTTGGCTTTAGCTGCTATGGCACCAGCGGCCCTGCTGACCATTCTATCATTCTTCATTCCTGAAACGCCCACCTTCCTTGTGATGAAAAACAAACATGAAGCAGCAAAAGCATCTTTGACAAAACTGCGTTCTTCAAATGTAAGATTATAAATACTGTATAATGTACCTTTCAGCATAGTCTTAGTACGACATAAAGCTTTTTTCAAGCGTTTTAACTCAAACACGTTATGTGACAAAGACTCGCAAAATATTTTTAAGTATCATTTATAGTTCCTTTCTGGGTTATAAATATCAAAGTTCCGACATTAGAATAACAAATATCTTTCACCTGAGTTCTTTTTCTAAGACTTCTGAAACAAAGTAAAATACTGAAAAGCAAAACAAGCTCAAGTTTATTGCTAATTTCATTGAGTAATTTGATTGGAACTGAAACATTTCTCAAGTGTGTAACATTTTTAAAATTAAGAGCAATATTAGGTACAATAGGGAAATATATAACGAAGAAACCATGAAACTCAAAAACAACATGTGCGTTTCTTGAACCTAGTTCTTAGGTGTTCGTATAACTCTTCTGAATAAAGTAGATCATCTTACGAACCAAACCTAATTTGAGGAGTTGCACATGAAAACTTGAGTAAATTAATCTGAAGTAAACCCATGTGATAAAACATCAATTTTTTTCCTCAAATACAGTCGAATATTGAGGATGAATTCATTGAGCTGGAAAAGAGTTTAAAAAGCGGCGAGTTCCAAGCTTCTTGGCTGGAAATTTTAAAAGATTCTTCCCTAAGAACACCAGTTCTTCTGTCACTTGCAGCGATGTATTTCCAGCAAGGCAGCGGAATTAACTGCTGCATGTTTTATGCCAAGTCTATTTTCATGGTGAGTGAAGCCTTTTCATTTAAATTTACATTTCTAGAAACCTCACAACGCTATCAACGATATTTGTTAGAAGATTCGGACCACATTAGAGCTGCCCATATTTAAAATATTGTTTAGAGCTGCTCATGTTTTAAAATGGCATTTAGAACTGCCCGTGTTTGAAAACACATAGAAAATTCGTTGTTTCACTTTCATATCTTCAGGGGGGATGTTATCTGCAGCTACTTAACGCGCTAACTTTAACCGATCCGTTTTGAAGATAGGGAAGACAATCGATTTTTAAAGTCTGGCTTGGACCTTTCAATTACTAACAAATGGTTGTTGCTCCTGGTAGTATTTTTCTGCTAGTTAAGTCTTACTGCAGCGTATTCCCTCTTCAAGTCACTTTAGCAGGTTGTAACAGGCAGTCATCTGTGCAGAGAAATGATATTTGGCAAGATGTCTTTTTCTGAATGTGCAATTGAAATGTTTAGGTTTGCGATAACAAAAGTCATGTCGAAGAAAATCATACCTTAACTTCTGTATACATATTCATATCACAATTAAAAACTCGTAAAAATTTGAAAATAAAAAGATTGTAACCTTGAAACTCGAGGAGAAAACGAATTCGTAATTTTTTAAACAAGGCAAATTCTATATACAGTACATGGGGAGGGAATAAACAACAGGAGTTTCTTCAAAATAACGAGTTATAAGTGTATGCAATAACATTTTTGATAAATATTTATTACATTCGCTTCTTGAGTGATTAAATGTCAAGTAGAAATCAGCAGCAAATTTTACAATATAAGTCAAGTACAAATACTTTCATGTGGAAATGTCCACCACAAAATTGTCAAAATTCAATTTGTATTTTCAATAGTCAACTATCAATAGTCAGTGTTGAAGTTTACAATTTACCTTACTTTTAGAACGCAGGCTTCACTAGTCCGTCACAACTTACAGTTGCCCTTCTCTCGGTTGCTTCAGCCCAAGTGTTCTTCACAATTGTTTCGTGTTTGCTCATCGACAAGACAGGTTTGGTTAAATAACGTTTATGTTGCAATGAATTTATCTTCAGTACAAATATTAATGTGGTAGTAACAGTAAGCTACCCCTTCAATAAAACGACTTACTTTTTGTAGTTAAATAAATATCTATTCGATAAAAAATGGGTTGCGGGCATCGCAAACAAACTTGCGGCTTCAAACAGTTGGCAGTGAATTGCGTTTTGCTTGATGTAGTTGTTTATGTGAAGAATTTTGTATTACATTTCATACCTTATATCGTGCCAGGAAGAAAAATATTGCTGATCATTGGGGCGGTTGTGATGACCCTGAGTCTCGTATCATTCGGTTTGTATTTTCAACTCATTTCCAAAGCATCTTATCATCAAGCAACAGCCAACGTGACTGCTGCGATGGGAACCATGGAAAACGTAACAAGCACCACCGCAAGTCCTGCGAACAGCAGTGGAAGTATGTTGAAATAAAAAAGGTGGCACGAACGGTTGCGGCGACGAAGCACACTACTAACGCTACTCTTTCTCAAGCTAAAAATGTTGGTTTAAAATTAGATTGAGGTTAAATGTGAACTGCTTCTGTGGATGTAACAGTAGGTGCTATTGATTAATTAGATCGTTTGCGAATGGCTTAATTTGTCTAGAATCGAATGAGATATACCTTTTTTGCATGTAACGCAGTGTTTTAGGCCACAGCAGCATATCGTTAGTATTGTTTTGATGTCAACTAAGGAGCTGCAAATGTTTTCATATCGTACCCTGAAGTCCGCACAGGTGAATGAAACCTGGTTCACGTGATGCAGGCATTTCTGAAGCTGCGATGTAGAAATGCCTAGTGCGACGGTTGGAGTGTTTGCAAATCATAAAATAGATCTGTTTTTAATTCTTAACACTTTTTCATCACCACTTAAAATTTTTACAAGACGTTATCAAACTAATGTCAGATACTTTAGCTACCTTCAGTGGACTATACTAAATATTTGTTGAAAGCTGCTGATGTAGCTCAAATTTAATCACATCACCAACTTCATAAAATTGTTAATTCTAGAAAGACGTTGGTGTGGATCATATTCGGTTTTTCAAAGACCACGTTCACAAAGCCGAGATAGCCCAAGTTTGAAGAAGCTTGGTCGAACATTGTGGAATTTGGCTGGTTGATAAATCAAACGTGACGATAATTTTACAGGTGGGAATTTGACGTGGATGGCAATGGTCAGCATGGTGGTTTTCATCTCAGGCTATTCCATTGGAATAGGCCCTATAGCGTGGTTGTTAGTAGGAGAAATCATTCCAGCTCGAGCAAAGGAAAGAGCTGCTGGTCTGTCTACAGCTTTCAACTACTTACTTGTTTTCATTCTTACGCTGGAGTTCAGCAACATGTTGGTAAGTTTCAATTGTTGGTAAGTATAGCCAACTCCACTACCTCATTCACAAATACTGCCCGAATCGAAATTAGTTGTTGCTGAAAAGCAAGCGTTTTTAGCAAACCACAAATGCCATGTCAAATTGTAGGCCACTCTTACCAACCTTGTGGTTTCAGTTAATGTTTTCCTTTCTACAGTAAGTTATTGATTTCAATAGGCTAAATCCGAAATGTATAATTTGCAAAGCGAAAGTAAAAATGAAACCAACTGCAAAATTAAGGCCTTTATGAGATTTCTGAAGTAATTTTTCGATGTCTCTGAAAAAATCTGGTCATCAATAAAGTTATCCTGAAGATGTGTCTCCGTTTTGCAAAAAAACGTTGAAACCTGAACACAAAACCTATATTTGATTCGTTTATTGCTTTCAATATTTTACTAACTTTTTTATTTGTTTGCGTATTCAGTGATTAAAACACGTCAAAATCATAATCCTTGTTTTCCATTTCATCAAGTTTACATAATCAAATGCTGATGGAATTTTCAACAGGTTGTATTTACACCACAAGGAACATTTTGGATTTTTGCTGGAAACTGTGCTCTTTCTATCATTTTCACAGTGATGGTAATGCCAGAAACGAAAGGAAAAACTTTAGAAGAAATCGAAATATATTTCAGAAATGGAAAATTTTGAATTAAAGTAAAAGTAGTTGGAGTCAATTGGGAAACACTCTGCATAAACCTGCGTTATTTATTTTAGTTGTCGCACTTGATTTACGCTGTTCAGTTTTTGTGTTTGTTGCTGTCGATGGGAAGTGAAGTCTAACATAAAGCTTTATGAGTAACCTTCACTTTGGACGTAAAATGCAAACGCTTGTCAAGTGTCTTATTTTCCTTCAAAGTATATGTCCTGCCCAGTTGATAGAAAAAGAGCAACGATAGAATTGAAGTATTTCGTGTAACATTTTGTGTAGACTTCTTCTGTGTTAAAAAACTATCATCAACTGTTTATTTTACCGACTTTATTCTATTTATTGTGCGGCTCTTTCAAAATGTGATTGCACACTTTATTAAGTGGACAAAATATTTATACTAACTTATCAAAACTGAAAAAGGCCTAATTATCCATGTTTTATTATGGAACCTTTCGCATTGTTCTCAATATACTTCCGATCTCAAATGAAACAACGCTAGCAATGAAAGTCTGCAAACGAAGGTGAAGATAACAAGTTGAAAATAGATTTGCTGGGATACTATGACTGTGGGAAACATTACTGAAATCGTGCTTATCGCTTTTGTTACGTTTCAGTCACTGGCTTCAGACGCACCAGTTTTTCCTTACGTTGAATTAGAAAATGTTTATTATTATGTGTCAGCAGAAAATTAATGTTTGGCAACACTGCTATGGTTGATCTTATGTTTTTCTGTGTTTTCTGGAAAACAGCAGTTTTCTATATTTTTGAAGTTGCTCAGCGTGCGTAAAACGAACCATGACGAAAGCTGTCTTTGTACGTTGCTTAAAAAATATTTCAGACACAGTAAATGTAGAATATTTTCGATTTGGTAACGAACTTGCGACCTCAGAACTTTAAGTATCATGTTTCTGCAGTGAGAACAAAGCCGTCTTTCTAAATCGACGAAAAGGTGTTTAGCCCTTGTGTAAAAAGAGCAAATCGTAGGTTTACTCTTCTAATTCGTTTGGATTGTACTATATATCCTTAAACTGCATATTCAGTCTTCTGTAACTGCTTAGTCGGCATTCTAATTTTGCTATTATTTTACACTTAAAGCACATAAGTGGCCATAGCGTTCAGTTTGTTTTTGCATTCAAGGACAACCTTAGCGCAACTTACCACAAGCGTGTGAAACACACGCAGGTGAAAGTTGAATGTCCATTTTCAACATTTGTTGTTTCTTTGTAGAATGTTTTTATATATGTTGCAAATGAAACCAAAACATAAATACCGGCACAGCGAAGCCGATGATATAAATTACATCACCCTGGTTACTTCAAAAGTAAAAATACATTTAAACTATTGCTTCGCTATTTTGTTTTTGCTTCTTGCACGAGTTTGCAAGAGTAAGGTTTCACTATGATAAAAACTAGTTTTTCATGCTTCTGGTTAACAAGCCATAATCCGCATTTTGCAAAAACTTTCAGTAAGTGTTATTCATTGTGTATTTTTGTTTAGCCTTGGTCAAACGGAATGTACACGCTGTTTACATGTGTAACACTGTGCTTCGAAACCGTTTAGGCGGATTCTACGTTAAATCCTTGCTTACTAAGCATTACTATTTGCGTGCCGGCACCTTAATGTACGATAGAGCTATGTCTTTTCCACGCCCACAATGCTTTTTAGCTTGTTTTTATTCATAGCATGAAAGGAACGTTGCAAGAATATCATCAAGTGTTACAAATTTATGTTTTCTCACGCTCAGAATCCTCAGATCACATGCAATTCAACAGAAACATTCATCGGACAACAGCTGTTGTTGCGAAAGTTGGTAGTTTTTGCTGGTTTGTTAGCAGTGCGAGCAAGCAGCAGTCTGACTCACTTGATTCCTAATCTTAATATTGATAGATAGCCTGCGGGAAGGAAATTTCGAGTTGGAAGCTTAGCGGTGTGCAACAAAGTAGCAGGCAGCTGAAAAACCGCGGAAGTCAGTGTTGTCGTGTTTCGCTGCGGAAGTCAGATTGTTGTCGTGTTTCTCTGTTTTTAATCGTTCGTTCCAAACTAGAGTGTTGAGCAGCCTTACTGCGTTTGCTGGTCACTGGCACTGACCCCAAGCAGGTTCCTTGTTGGCGAGTCCCAGTGGAATATAGCGTGTCCGCACACGCTAGTTTGGAACGAACGATTAAAAAATTGTTTGTGAAGAGTTACTATGTATTTACCCCTGTTGCAAAGTTTTTCTTATTTTTTCTCTGTTGCAAGGTTATTGAGCTACGGTTTACTTTCAACAGATTAGTTTTTTGCGCTTAAGAGGGCCATTTTGAGAAAATGCACAAGGGTGGATTTTTTGGGTCTCCTGGGCCATTTTCGGTGTGCGATGGCTATTTTCAAGACACCTTAAAAATATCGTCTTTGTTTTTGCGGGTTATGGCTTGCACACCTTTGTGTTTTCAGACTAGGCGTTTGGGGACAGTCGCTTACGAGGGAGAGTGTTTTGCAAAATTTCAACTTCCAATATTTTCCTTAAAAGACGTGAAAAATTAAAACAGCCGTCTTAAAAGAATGAAAAAAGTCTACATTTTTTCCGCGCCGAAGGATTACCAAATACGTCAGTTCGCGTCATATTTCCCCGTCTTATCTAATTTTGTTTCACAGGCCCTGTCCTCACTCGCGTGTGATATGCGGTGAAAATCCAAAAAATAGGTGCTTTTACTGCAAAAGTCCTGCATTTGTGGAGGCACAGCTGTTACTCTTTTTCGGGGTAAATTGTCCCTTCTCGTGGATCTGTCGGCGACTGTATGAGAAACACCCTGTTGTTTAGCGTCAGTTGCGGGGTGACAACGAATGAGCACGTCACATTAGCGGTGCAGAGCAGCCCAGCCGTTTACAAAAGCGCTGGAAGTGTTTTGTGTTGGCGATTCCGCGTCACTTCACATCGCCAAACATCGTGGCAGGCGTTGATGATTATAATCATCATTACTAATTAGTAATCAACTTCTTACGAAATGCATCCAGTTCTGTCATGTGCTTTGTGCTACATTTATGAGCTTAATATCAAACTGTATTGTTTGGATGAAAACCTTCGTTTTAGTTACGAAAAACAAAGATGGATCTCATAACTACGGTATCCATCCAAGGGAATCTTTTCCAGGCCAAGAATCAGACAGTAAGATCTTAACAGAGTGTCTATTACACCTACTAAGTGTCTCCAGCTCTTATTCAAATAGAATAACCTGATAACATGTTTTTACTGTGGGCGGATTTAATTTAGGGCTGATGAAATTGCAACGAATTTGTCATATGCAATTGGAAACCATCTAAACCTTGATTACAACAATGCGAAACCCATATTCACAGCCAAAAGAGTTCTTTAGATGTCAAAATGTTCAGTTCTCAGCAAAGCACAACCAAGTCACAGAAAAATCACCAAAACCCATGCATTTAGTGTGCGACCAGATTTCTCCACGTACACTCATATTGTTTGCTTTAATCATTCTCAGATTTGCAGTAAAAACATGTTTCAGTTGATTACGCTCACCTTCAAGAACACGTAGTGCTTGAATACAACGAACGCGAGTGACGAGGTTAGAAGATCCCAATGTCAACATAAGATTTTCACGTTCAGTAAAAATCTACCACCCTTCGAGCTGAAATTAATAAGTCTATAGCAAAAAACTTAATACTAACGTTTTCAGGAATGCGCAACTCACCATTAATACCCACTCATATTTGCACTTCACCATCGCTGACGTTGGTATTGCGCTACTTTTAAAGTAAGCCTTTCTTCTTATCAAATCTGACGTCCCTCGTCTTGACGTGACGCTAATTTACAAAGCAATTGACCCTCAACGACGGGGATTTAGCTCATCTAAAAGGAAGATAAGCTAAATCCCGTCGATAACCACTTCAACATTCCCAGTCGCTTCCTAACGAGACGAAATATGCAAATCGGTCGCTGCGTAGATTTTGTAGTGAGGCGTTGCAGAGAAAAGTAAGTGTTTTTTAACCGAAACTCGTATGTTTTGTGGATTTCTTTTGTTCCAGGCATGTCAAAAAGGCTGTGTTTCGTCGAAAGCATATCAAGTACAACGGTCGATTTGTTGTTCACTTGATAAAACATTGGCTATCTTTTCCAAAACCTGTGTAAAAGACGAAATGAAGTGCAAAAACACATTTGATTAAATCAAGAATGGAACCAACAGATGAAAATTTAAATTATAGCAGCATTAGTGCTGGTTTTAAAGTCAAGATGGTTCTAAACCCCAAACTGTATGTAGCTTGTATATGACGTTTTTGCGAATAAGCGATTTCGAGCAAGTATCATGCGCAAAACTCAGGGCTTTTTGCAAGAAAGACATTTTTGTCTGATTTTATTTATTAAGCTTGCTGATCGAGTACCAGTGTTTTTTCTTGGTGCGCAAGCTTTTACAAACAATATATTGTTTGCAGGTTACGCTCCAAACACTAATCACAAATCCATAGACAAATGGCTTATGACCTGCACGGATAAAATATCGGTGGCTCTTGGATAAGAATTGCATGCTTTATGAATGAACAATTCGGGCAAAACGCAGAAAATATTAACCGTTTCGCACTAAACTTTGCCGAAAGCAGTTCCTTGGCCCAACCAAGATAGATTGCATTTTTAACCCTCTTTCATCATTCCCTCCAAAAATGTTGATGTGACTGCAATGGTTCAACGCCAGCAGCAACCGCAGTTATATTTCTGACTACTGGTATTTGACTGCTGCACGGTACCAAGGGTTTGCCACGAACTTTAGCCTTTGCTTCTGGCAATCTGATGCTTTATTGTTTCCGTGCCAGCGGTGTTTCTTTTCATCGTCACTCTGGCGGAACATTCGCGCTTTTTTATACAAAACCACGTCAGGCCATTTTGGCAGCTTGAAACTTGCATTTTGCCTTAGCCTTTACACTCCACTCAATGCCGAAATTGCAACCTTTCACGGGTGTGTTTCGTGTTGGTTTAGGTCGGTAAATCCAAGCCTTTGTGATTGACCGCAGCTGTGTACAAGGTACGGTTTCAGATTATAGAGCGGAAATTCAGTCAAGCCCAACTACTGCAATGGCCTTTGGCTTCGTAGAAATCATTGAAAGCTAATTTAGTAATGTTATTGCCACTGGTAGAATATATTCATTGGATATCTTTTTCTGCAGGAAAACCAAAGGTAGGCTTTTATGTTTTGATGCAGCGTCAGACAAATTTTCTGAGAAGGAAGGTACGTGACAGTAGGAATGACTTACTTCCGGCAGTTGTTATGATTTTGAAAAATAAACTTTACTCAGTAGTTTGTCAACATTTGCGTAAACACATAGTCGAAGGCATGAGCTATGTATCTGCCAGAAATATCTGATTGTTCTGTCGTAATCAGGTCACTCAATTTTTTTTAGCTTTGCCTGCAACTCTCAATCTGACGTTTAAACGAAAATTTGAATAGGGTACACTATTTCAAGTGATAAACGATTTTGGCTTATCGAAAGTATTGTTGTGCAAGCGATGCTTATAAGAATTACTCCAGAACAGAAAATCTTCGACATTTTACTGGTTACTGTGTAATTGTGCTTGGTTGGCATCGTGATATAAAATATTTTACATTCAATAATTTGTGAAGGATTAGGGATTTATCACCATGAAAAAATGTGGAGCAGCGAAGAATCAGCGGGGGTTCTGAAGGGGGGCATGGGTGGGCCATGGCCCCCTCAGAGTTTTGGCTGGCCCCCTGCTTGCCCCCCACTTTTGTGCTTAGTTTCACGTTCAAGTTCGCTTGATTGACATATACAGTAGATAACTTTCATCCAGCAAAATTTTAAACAATAATTTAGAAGCCCTCTTGCCTGCATTCAATATTTCCAAAATACATGATAAGCTGGGTTGTTGGTTTTGACGGCCGGGTAATGGGAGTTGTTTATGACGACATACATCAAGGGTTGCTCAGATCCTGCGTGAAATTTAGTCAGACCGAGGTTTTGGTGGTGAAAGGTTTAGTTCGAAGCTAAAACACAATCGTTATAAATGGGAAGATTGATCTATCGTGCATTTCAGTGTGAGGCAGAACCTGCTTATATTACTATCAGCAGATTGTTGCTTGTCCCAGTAGGAAAATGTTTGCGACAGCATTAAGAATTGGTGTAAGTTAATTTATCCGATGTTGTCCTGACTATAGGCGTGTTTTCCGCTGCCTTGTGTCTCGTATGACTTCGAAGCATCTTAACGCAACTGGTCGTGACTTCAGTTTAAAGTCTACCTACACATGTCCTGCAACCTCAGAGAACTTTGTAATGACATTTTGTAATGGTTCAGGAACAATTCTTTCCGGCGTTTCAGCTCTCTGACCCGGAGGTCAAACATTTCTATCAGAAGAACACTTGAAAAAATTCGCAAATGCCCATTCAATTAGTGAAAATGATTTAAAACATGAAACACTTCTGGTAAAGAAATTATTTCGGAAAGAGTCGCAGCTGCCTACATCGCTCAAACAACTTATTTCATTTATAGCTCCTTGCAAAGGTGCGTTTGCTTGTTTATACAAGTTGTTACCAATAGCTGTAACTCTTCTGGTCACCAGCACTTCATGCGAGAGAAATTTTTCAAAAATAAAATTAGTGAAAACATTTCTCAGAAATTCCATGACCAGTGAAAGATTGTGTAACACTGATCTACTTTTTATTGAAAGGGTACGAGGTGAAAAATAGATTTAGATGGCTTCGTTGATGAATTTGACAGTCGACATGATAGGATTAAGTTGCACTGAGTTGATGTTGATATGAAATTCTGACGTAGATGGTGCAGGGATTTGTGTGAGAATCGTATTGCTCATTGTCTATTTGTCTGATTGTTTCTTTTGGTTTAATTGAAGTGGTGCGTGTTTCGCTTATGACAAGTTAGTCATAAATCAGTGGTTTTTAATCTTTTTTGGCCCATGGACCATCTTTTATAAAAGTATTCGATGGGCCACTTTGCTATGCTCACACCTCATGAACAACTTGTCGAAACTTGCACATAGGTCAGTAAACGTCTTATCAAAGATTTACGGAACTCTCTGTGGATAGGTGGACCGCCTCGACCCCGTTGGGAATCAACTGTCATAAATTAACGCAGGGTTTTAAAAGTCAGCTTTTGAGGATCAGTCAGAGAAAAATTTAGTGTGAATATTAAAATGAACGACTTTGTTAGGAATATCTGCTGAGCAAGTTTTATGCCTGCT
>JGI24021J15306_10003719_pt1 | contig 17364 bp, 12 predicted proteins | sample Ectturendosymbi1_FD_15306 | JGI IMG/M metagenome (IMG submission 15306) | reverse complement strand
TGACAAAACACTGGGTGGCAAAACGGCCTTATACCGCAAATGCTGTTTTCCGAATTGTAGAAAAATCATGGTGAAAAAAGTTACTTTCATAGATTTTTGGGAGGGAGATCGCCCCCAATCGTCCCCGCTGGACCCGCCCCTGAAATCTGCTTTCACGGCTCAATCCACTTTCAGTCACCCAGGAACACTGTTATGTGCAATATTCTACTATAACTTACGACAGGTCGAATGTCGCAAAGCACAAGCTTAACAAATTGCTAGAAGGCATTTGTTACGCAAACTGCAGTGGCTGCCTAGTATGGCCAGGTTGTCGAACGAGCTGAAACGTATCGAAGAAAACTACAGCTTTTTTCGCCAAACTGTTGTTTGTCTTCACTTATTCTTAACGAACGATAATTTACTTTCGCGTGGTACTTTGATTATATGACCATATTGTTGCAACCTCTCCGCTGGCGTTGCGTTGGATGTGCGATTCATCGCGAACGGGATGTGCGCGAAGAATAACACCAATATTTATGTGGCATAAACAAACAATAACAGAGTGGTCTCGTCGGGTCAACTCTATTGTTGTTTGTTGCCACAGTGTGAAGCTTTGCGCACTTGCCGCTCGGGCTTTCCGATCGCAACAATATACAGTCAGTGGCGTGCAGAGGGGGGGAACGGAGCGACGGGCCCTGGCATCCAAGGTAGGGTGTCATCCAAAGGGTGAAATTACAAAAATTAAAATGCTGTGCTTAGATGATTTTTCCTATTGTAAGGCTACTAACACATGCTACATGGATTTAATTTTTCGAAACTTGTTTTTTGTCAAATTCCTGTGATTCTCACATTCTTCAATACCAAGGACCTGTCTCCTTAGTTGTACGGCGCACACCCAATCAAACTGATAGAGACGTGACCTTTCCAGATCGTGCGATCAAGGGAAAATCACCAAAAAAGGATTGGAAGATAATTATAGACGTTTAATTGATTTTCTGAGCCAAATTTTAAAACTTTCCGATTTGAACTTGCTTGATTTAGCTGCATTTTTGTTTGTCACTAGCTTCCCCGTTTCGTTCTCTGATGTGGCAACCCTGAGTGTGCACTAATACAGCCGCATACCTGTGCTTGCAACATGTGCATCATTTCGAGCTTCGCCATTAATTGGCTGTGGAGACGGATTGATCATAATGGCTCACAGAAGCCTGTATCTGTTCTCTACCGCCAGTTAGTTGTACATATAACATTCACATAATAAAAAGCAAAAGTTTACTTGCGTGCTTTATGCGCATTCTCAATCTTTGTGTAGTTGAGCAAGTTTCCAAATGCAAACCAGGGGTCTCAAACACGCAGCCCGCGGACCACATGTGGCCCGCAAGTGCATTTTGTGCCGCCCACGATGTTTTTTTAGAATTTTCAAATGATCCGCATATAAGTTATTTATTTTATTCGCGGGAGTTTGCAAGTACTCGGCCGGCAAGTGAACAAGTTCCTTTTAAAAACACGTGCAGACGAAATAATTTGCTTATAACTCACGATACCTTTCGCAGGAAATAAGATGTGAAAGTTGTTTCTAGTCAGTAATTAGATTCAATTACCGCCATGGGTCAGTGTCATAATGCCGCCCTCAGGTTACTTCATAAGTCCTCATTTGGCCCTAGCAGCAATTTCAGTAAGAGACCCTGCTGTAAAACCTGGGTGCCCGCCATCCCAGCCGCATACCTTCTCTGCTCGACAGCTATTCGACGAGCATTCGCGCAGCCTGATGTTTTTGCAGCTGTAAACTTCCCTGTCGTAGTGTTGAATGTGTTTTACTTCACTGTTTCAATGCGCAGCCTTACGTTTTTGGAGTTGTGAACTGCGCTGATATAGCACTGATTGTGTTCTACTCTCCTGTTTTAAGGCGTGGCCGGATATTTTACAGTTATTGACTGCTCTGCGTTGAGTGCTGTTTTGCTCCGGTCTCCTAACTTGGAGCGCTGATAAATTGATGTTCATTACAGTGACACACTGTACAACAGCGAGTAAGGAGAGTGCGTGCAGAAAAATATGCATGTTGTGTCAACAAAATTCGTCACAACGTTGGTTTCCAAACGTATATATGACGTCATATTGTGACGTCACAAACAACATATATGCAGTAACAATGACTACCGTACACCACTGCTCAATACTAGATTTTGATAGGGGGCATACAATCAAGCAGTCGAACCGGGCATCACCAGACCTCTGTACGTCACTGTATGCAGTATATTAAACTGCAACAATTAAGGCTGTTGTTGTTGTTACATGGCACTTGTTCGAGTCAGTTGCATACCGCGATGGTGCATGAGAGGTCGTTGTTCCGCGTGCAAAGTTTCAAAACTTATTAATTTTAAATCGGACCAGCGTTCCATACCATTGCCATCTTCACGTATTTTTCATCGGTGACTCACGCTATCACGCGTCGGGCTCGCCGTGCAACCTCCCATCCCGGACGCTCTTAACCCATATCGCCACTGGTTCCGGTACAATAAAAATTGACGGGTGCTTGGTTATGACTGGCTTTGCAAACCAGGTCTTAGGCCACTTTGCAAAAGATTCCTCCATCTATGACCCAAACGACAGTGTATTTACCAAATATGTGATTCGGATCAGGTTCCACGGCCTGCTGTTTGACTATTCTTAAGAAGTTACTGTTTTTACTTTAATAAATAAAGTTATTGAAATCTTCCTAAAATTATCTCCTTTTTCCGGTAAATGTTTTCGCGTTTTCAGCGAATATTGAAAAGAATTTCAAGAAACAAATGTCAAGATCTGAACGTTCGAAATACAACGAAGAAAACCAGGTGAATAACGTTCTCAGTGAGGTACAAAACCTCATTACAATTTTTTCTCCATAAATAATGCTGTAAAGACCGACACAGCATCCTGATGAGAATGAATATGTACAACTTGATCTACTTGAATAATTTTATACCTGACCGGGATTCATTATGTTTTGTGTACGAATACGATCATTTGTACTAACACAAAAATTCGAATAACGGACTGAAAATCAACCTTGCCAGTGCTTTCAGGTCTGTGTCAAGAAAGATTGCGCTTCATCGGTTCATGATATGAACTCTATCTCAGGTGAGACATTTGAGATAAATTTTGTCACTGTGTGCTCAGAATATATCTGAAAATTTTATCAGGCGACATTAACACGTTTTTGCTGCCGGAGAGACAAGCAGTGTTTATCTGAATGTTGATTATGTTTCCATGCACAGCACCAACTAATCCACAAACTTAAAACTAGCAGTTTCGTGAAGAGTCGATTTAATGCGCATTCGGAAGTTTTGGGAAGTATCAGGGAGTTTTTTCATCGTTACTCATCCTGCTTCCAAACATGTGGCAGTTCGAAAAGTGCGTTTTCGTCCCAAACGTACAACCGCTCTTCTAAAATTTCGTTTCGCATGATTATTTCACACAAAAGATAACTTTTTTTTCCACATGTAAGATTTCACTGATTTCCTCTGCACGCAGGAAACAGAGCATGTGAAATGAATTGATACAAGTCAGCAAGAACATTTAGTTTTGCGTTGGATGTTTCAGATCCCGAGTGTGTTTCATCGATGACATTTCGTCCAGTACGTGGTCATGCACCGCTATGCCCCCTACAACAGATTCCTCGGCATCAGTGATTTGTAGTACTGCAGAAAAGTGTCGTTTTCATACTTAAAGCTCAACTATCACATAAATAATTTTTAAGAATCGAGCTTGTAGAAATATTACCGTTTGTCACAGTTTGTTTGTATTGTGTTCATAACTTTGTGACGTATTCGACAGTTTGTCACATTTAATTCTAAAAAAGTCGCCACCACACAAATCAGCTCCTGATAGGCGAAAAAGGGGCTCATTTTCATGTATTTGACGCCAACTACTGTGGCCTTCCCGCAGAAGAAAATCCTTTCATCCACATTCCAAAACAAATATCAAAATTTTTGTGATCATGTGCGAGTTTATTTCCAGCAAAACATGTCAAAAGGCTCTTTTGCTCAGATTCTATTTTCAACAAAATCAGACTAACAAGACTTAATTCCAAGAGATACTGCGTAGGCCTGGTTCCCAACAGCACTCGAGCTTGTGGTATGTCATATAGAGCCCAGCGCGGGGCGGGTTAACCCTCGCGAGTTGCGGGCGGATGCGGGAACCCGCAGAGATATGCGTGCGGGTGCGGGGCGGGCGCGAGACAAAAAATTCTTTGTGCGAGTTAATTTCATAGTCGTTTGTAACAACGATATGATTTAGATGTTGAATACGGTCGACCGCGTTGCAGTTCCACCAAATCTGAGGTTGTACCAAACATTTTGTGTTAAAATTTGCCACCTTCAGAACTTTTAAAGACACAACAAATGATTTAGCAGACGATGTTCAAGCTTCTGCAATGTTTTCTGGTAAAAGTTTGCAAATAGCTTAGGCCTGTTTCCACTGAAACCCTTGAGGTGACTTAAATTTCTTCAAAGCAAAGTTGACACCTCATTTACAAGGGTGTACAAGGTTGTTTATTTCGACGAGCTCTGAACCTCCAAGTTAACTTGAATGCCTCCCTATGAAGCACTGATGTTGTCGGTCTGAATGAGTTACTCCAGGTTCTAACTAAATGAGCTTCCACCGCTAGCGCCTTTTCACTTGCTTGCCCTTTACTTCAAAAATTTATAAACTTTTCGTCCAATCTCCAACTGTCAGCAAAATATTCTTGTGACCACTTTAAGAAACACTATCTAATGAAATATAGGATCTAGAAGAAAGGAACACGGACACAAAGAGCTTTCAAAAATGTTGAGTGGTTAGCAGTGTTGGTGAAGTGGTACTGTCAAGAGCACTTTCATGTCTAAAGGTTGTTAATATCATGTCCTCACTGCTAAGTTCAGTTTGAAGATTTACAAATCGTTGTTTTCGTCGTTCTCACAGCTTTTTCAAAAAATGCAAAAGCACCTACTGTGTTAGATTTGACTGAGACACCAAACAGAAATTTGTTGCAGATTCGCAGTTCGAGGTACTGCGACAAGGCTACAAACGTTTAGCCGATGATATTTTTAAACTCGATCCAACAACTGCAAGTAATGATTTACGCATAGTTACTTGTCAAGAGAATTGCATTTTGCAGAGAAAGAACTTTCCAAGAAAAGAAACTCCGGTGTGAAATCCCAATTTCAAGGGAAAACTTTGTTGCCAAAAGGTTTTAAAGTAAGTTTCAAACACTTCAATATTATTGCAATTTATTTCAATCTCAAACACTGCGTCTGATATACTGGAACTGACTAATACCAAATGGCAAACAAAGACAGCATGCTTAGCGGTTTTGCAGAACCTGAAAAACTTGCAATGTTTGTGTTTTTCTGTTTGAAATTTTCAGGCTTACAATTTACAATGTTTGTGTTTTTCTGGTTTAAACAAATTTATAAGAACATATGGTTTTCGTAAAAAGCATTTCGTGGTCGCAGTGAGAAGTCAGTTGGTAATCAAGAGCGAAGGTGCTTTTTCTTTTTTGCCGACTAATTTACTTTGCATGAAAATAATGTATCCGCGGTCCGTGGATGTCTGTTTCTGAAATTAGATTTCATCCAGGTTCAGGAGAAATCGATGGTGTATGTAAATAAATTAAAACACTTGTTGCTTTAAGTTTAATAGTTTACCTAACGCAGTAACCGCCCTTTGTTGAAAATGGAAAAATCTTTAATTAATTTCTCAGGTAAGGTCGAGCTTTCTATCGAAGAGGAAGAAGAAAGGAAAGATAGAAGGTAAGTTGACAAGGATGAAACTAAACGAATAAAAAGTTTCTAAAAACGCTTTTATCAATAAACTGCAAAAATCAACATTTCTACTATATATTTGGAATGAAAAACTCTGTTTGCCGGAAAATCCCCCTATTTTCTTGCAATTTAATAAAATATGATGATTTTTTACTTCGAACCGCAAAAGCCGTTGACCATGCCTGTTTCAGCTGTCAATATCTTTGAGAAACCAGGAAATCTTAAAGGTAAAGAAGATTAAAAGCCAAATCAATTAATTTCAATGGCATACTGCTTAATCTGATCCACAAAGTTGGTTAGATTTCCCAAATAAGCTGGCGTCCTCATTTCACAAGGAGCTAAGTTTTCGACACCATAAGAATCAGCTACATTGTCGACACTACTGCACATTATTGCATTTTTCTTCTATATCAACATGTTTGTAAAGAGCAACGCATAACAGAATACCCAAAATCCAAGTGATGTTTGACAGCCTGCCGTCGAAAACCAGCAACCGATCCATTTTATCGTCACAAACTGTTTGATGACGAAATTTCTGTGAGCCGGGTCAGCAACAAATCCACTTTATCCAGCCTGGAAAAATCGTTGGCCAACTTCAGAGAGATTGCAGCAAATAAAAAAGAAAACGGTAGGTCATCTATTCGCCCCACAAAAGCATTTCATGTTTTTGACAAATAAGGTAGAAACTCTATGGTACTAAATCTTGACAGCAACCTACCGCCGGTGTGTCTTCCTTGCCCTGACGCTTTGCTACCTCATTATATTGATAATGTACGCTTGATTAGATTATAAACGGTTGTACGTAGATTGCACTGTTGCTGTTGCCACCATTCAATTGAAACAAATCACAGTTTTATAGAACTCACTTTATGCAAGAGAACATGCACAAACTATACAAACCAATGATTACCAAGTTATTACTAAATTTTTCTGGTTTTCATCACTTTGACTGGATCTGTCCTTTCCGCCTCCAGCAATAATTGGAGCAAGGTGGTGCATTGGGCATTATTTAATCAACATTTCATGAAATAATGCCTTGGCGACATTTTTCTGCCTATATCACAACACCTGTGATTTCACCAGCAGCAATGATTTTCGTTATGCGGTAATTGCCCCCCAAATACATATGAAGGCACCATACGTGCTTTATAGCTCACAACTAAAACTCGTAGTGGTTGGCTTTGCAGCGAGCTACAGATAATTTCTACATTACAACGAATGAGACATTGACTTAGTTACCAGAAAGTTTTGAATTTTAGCTGATTTCAGCACTCCTTTGATTTTCCATAAAAAGCGGGTTTATGAGTTGATGTTCAACGTTAACTAGTTTCGCTTTGCACACTAATTGAAACGAAAGAACAAACCAAAGGCAAATTAGTATCTGACCTCACACTTGCAACAAACACTGACCCATGAGCATTTTCCGCATCTTAGGTAATTAGTCAATCACGTACGCTAGGCTCAGTACAGCAGCTATAGTTGTGGCGTCATAAACACCTGCAATGGTTTCAGCGGAAACAACCACAGCTACCACGAGTTTGTCTTTAGCTTCATGTAAGTAGAAATAAGCGTCGATTGCCGGTGCACGTTGTGCATGTTTCTAAAATTTAGATTTTACTTGATTCTCACCGTTTTTGCGTTGTATTTATGAAACAGACACCAAGCTGTTAAAATCAACCTTACCTCGAATTTCTTACAAACACAAAATCATCCCCGCAGACGCATATCGCACATGTTGAATACCACGTCACTTTTAACTGTAATGAAGAACTTTATATCGAGATTTTGTCATTTCCTGACACTGTTTTGGAAACTGCCGCTGCAGTGGTGTTGGAAAAGCTTGGAGCAACCTCATTGACATAAACAATGGCACAAGTACGTTATAACTGCAGTTTTCCTGCCACTCTAACAATGAAGACATCTTCAAATATATTTCAATACAAATTCCAGATTGTTTTAAAGTAACACATTTTCCCTATTTTGTTTCATTGAAAAGTTTGGCATTTTTAACTAAAGCCTTTTTACACATTTTCCTCACTGACGGAAGCTACGTTTTTTACAAAAGAACCAACATGCTCGTATCAACATCTGGAAAACCTCATAAAAACTAGAAAAGCAGAGATGAAAGCGAAATCAAGAGAAGGCAGAACAAAGCTCGTTTCGTTGAGGTTGTTTCCTCATTCATTTGGAAAAGGAAGAAAGTCAATGAATCGAAGTAAGTCAAACAGACCTTTATGAAACATTTGCCGAAAAAACGGTTCAAAATATTTTGCTTAAGTTTTATGCACATAAACGTGGTCCAAGTTGCAGTTGTGAGATTTTTGGAAAAGTGTTAAAATGGCTAGATTTCACTGCGATTTCAAACATTTTACTTTCCTGACTGTACTGTAGCGAAAAGTATTCGTGTTGCTTTCACCTGCGGACTCAACAACTTTCAAATGTTTTTGCACGTGCCCCTGATAAGCGCGATTAAACCTGGAAGTGGTTATTTTAGGATATTTTAAGAGATTAGGTGTAGGTCGTTAAAACTTTTTGAGAGCATCTTCAGTATGCCTTATTTGTTATATACTTGTCTTTGTTTAATCTTCATTTCTAAATCGAAGATTTTCCTCTGCAACATTTAGCTGCCGGTGCAGGGCCAACGTCAACGAACTAAGTACAGGTATATATGAGGATACTCTCTTAACACACACGACAGTGTATTTATCAATATATGTTTCGGACCACTTTACCAAAGTTTGCAACCAACGTACTTGCTTCAAATTCGTAACGAAATCAATTAAATTATTGAACTCTTTGAAAGGCGTTGCATTTTTTCCAAACAGCCTCTTTCCATTTTTTAGCAAACAATGAAGTAAACGTGAAAAACTGCGCATCCATATCGGAATGTTCAAAAAATGCCGAAGAGGAAGAAAAGGCGCATTACCCTTTAAATGAGGTATAAAAAATATTGTGAAACATTTCTCTCTCAGATAATGCTTTGAAAACCGATACGCCATCCTGTTAATAAAGAGTGTTGACAATTTAAACTGCTTGCATACTGTTATATCTAACAGCGATTCGTGCTATTTACTGTAAGGATATCTGCTATGAATTAAGAAACAAATACTTTGAAATTGCATACAAATACCTTCAAAAATTAGTTAGTGTACTTAAAACCAACCTTACCAGTGTTTTCAGGGCTCTGTAAAGAAATATTACTATTCATCGGTTCAAGATATGGACTCTATCTCAGGTGAGACATTTCAGATAAATTTCCGTCACTTTTGTTCAGAAAAAAACTGAAAATTTTACCAAGCGTGATTATTTCACACAATTCTTCCAAAGTTAACAGCTTCCTTCTGCACTCAGTGCACAAAGTATATGAGATGACTTCACAAAAGTTAGCAAAAACTTTATTTTTGCAATATGGATCTTTCCACTTCCCGAGTTTGCTTAATTGGTGATATTTCATCCACTACGTGATCATGTATAAGCGTTATGCCCCAACAGATTTATTGACGTCTGCGTTCGTTTTTACTCAAAACAAAGGTTGTTTTCACCTAAAATGCACCATCGCAGCCCTGGTATACTAACCTTGGGTTTTTGTACGTTTGTACCAGCGTCGGGTGTGCACGTTTTTACCCGTTTTTCAAAAATAAAAAAAATATACTTTCCTTTAACTGCAGTTTATCACATAAACTACACTGAAAATATAAGTCTCACTGAGCGGTTTGAGCGCTAACAAAGTTACTTTACTCTAATATCATACTTGTTTTGATGAAAAGTAAGTAGACCAGTTATAGCGAAGGTGTCATACATGCCTGAATTGAAATACTCATAAAAACAAAACTTATGGGCGTGAACAACTTCTCCTTTTGAATACTGCTAACAAGACCGTATGCTGAGTGAGTTTCAGCTTTTTCTAGCCGCCTGGTGCTCTACCCCCATTAACCACAACGTGGGTCCAGCGTACCCATTGCCACCTCACACTAACCATAACGCCGGGTCAGCGTAACCCGAACTCGTGAGGAACTCGCTCCCTTGCAAAATCTAGAAGAGCGTAGATGACGGCAAGCGCACCTATTTACAAGTCACACAAAAAATGAAGCTACTGAAGAGTTGAAAGCGCGCCGACGCCCGCTTACGTAGTTTCACGTGAGTGAGCTCATTTGACCCGGGTCATCGAGACCCACGTTAGTATTCCAGGGTTTTAACGTGTTAAAAAATTGATTATGCAAGAAGCTTTTCGATTTTCGCATTGTTCTCTTTTACTCAGTGCTGCTCAGTGGACCCACCGCAGGTCCTATGCATGAAAAAGCTGTGCGTAGGTAGAAATGAGGAGGTGCCCAGTAGACTGAAGTACTGTACAACTAATCGACGAGGAGAAATTTTGGTGTTATCACAAGAGTGGCTTTGGAGATCGCTTTAGAGTTACAAAGTCATGCTGACCCTGCAATATCATCTCTGCATTAACTCCGACAGCCAAAGCAAAGCTCTTCCAGATCTTCAAGTATTTCTTTTAGATGCCTTTAAAAACGTTACGTCTCTTGCATCAGCATATTGTTATTATTTGGCTGAGTGTTTTTATAACTTCACATCTTGCAGACAACGGGACTTTACCGAATACAAGTTTGCGGTCCCATGAGGAAAGTCAAACACGTTGGAAAACGTCTTTGTTGAACTTCTTTAAGGTAAGAGCCTAAAGGGCTCCCGATTTAAATTTTTGTTATGTCAAGCTGTTGTATAATTGCAAGTTGCAACTGTTAAGTCCATTTCAAAGCAATGAATACCTGCAAGCAAAAAAGCTGAAATATGCGCTGCACTTCGTAGTATGCTTGCCTCTTCCATCAAAACTATGTCATATCGTAAGTTACCTTAACTTTGTATGACTTGATATGTATTTTCCCGAGTTTCTGCTTGTGCTTAACAACTTTAATTTCGACGTATGACTCTACTTTTTGCTGCAGCCTGTTTTCCAAATTTTTCGAATTGCTGTACTATATTTCTTATTCACAATTTCATTATTTTCAGTTGAAGACTCAACCGAAAAAACTGAAAAAGGACGCGATGAAAGGTATGGTCTGACATAAAATGTTGTCAGCGAGTCATGTTAGTGGTATAGGTTAAGAAAAAAGTTAATTTTTTTGTTTTCTTGTGAACCAAATTCACAGCTTTCCATTAAAGCAGTTAATAAACCAATTATTCGATAAAAATCCTAAGCACTCAATTTATGAAATAGTTTGAAGAAGAAGGCACTAAATGTGAATTTCTGCGACGCTTTCCTTGCATTTGCTAACTGTTTACAAAACAAATCTAAACAACCGTATCTCGGGTTTTTGGCGATTCTGTTAAATTTGCCCCTGCCACACTCACTAAAACAAACTGTAAATGGCACAAATGAAGGATGTTGAATTTCACAGGAGATCATTTGGACAAGAAAGGAATTTTCTTCGTGTTTATTGTAACAATAAAACATGAACTGGTAAAAAGTGTTTAGGAAATCCTTACAATGAAGAAGATCATCTTTTACGACAGATTATTGAGACGTTGCAAAACAAGAAATTCATTTGAAACCAAAAAAATAATAGTCATTGAAAAATGTCATTATAAGCGAGCTATCGCCAATTGTTTCGTGTACCCTCCCCTCTCCTTTCGCGTGTTCGTTGCAATTCAACCAGTAATTGTTCATCTCGTTCTTTCACCATTAACTTCGACCATCCCGCCTCCCCATTTCATAAACCAGTCAGCACATTAGCCCAAGTAAAGCAAAATCAACTCCAGAGAAAACTATTTTCAAAAGCAGAGATCATCTCCAGCGTTTACACCACACAAGTCATGAACTTTGAAACTCACTCGCAGCAGACAGGACATAAACATCACGGCAGCAGTCGCACTGCGAGAAATAACGTGAATGCTTTGGAAAATCGTTACTTGGAAACAGTAACTTGAATGTTTCTGAACGCTGCGCGATGAAAGAGGTGGATTCAGGAAAAAAGAGCGAAACAAATTCACTCGAAACGCTCCCTTGCCGATGATAGCAATGATCGTTAGTGGGGGAGACTGTCGAAATGGGGCCTCGACGCAAGTTCTGTCCAAATGGGGGCTTGCTCAAGTTTTGGTAATGCTGGTTGTGGAAGTGCACACCCTCGTTTATAATGCTCACACAATGCAATATGATAAGCTGCATGACAATTGGCGTTACTTGTTTGTGATTCCATTCAGGCTCCAGACGCCGTTGTGAAGACAATCCGTTTTATAAGCACAAGATGGTTCCTGACGATGTTTCTTTAAGTAGAATCAGTGTCGAATCTTCTGAATCAACAAATTTATCAGATCTGAAAGTGAAATGGAAGAAAGTAAACGATGATGAAAAAATGAAAAACCTCAATGGTAGGTTTTTGAAGTTCAGCTCCCGACAAAATGAAGCGTTGATATTTTTACTAAAGCTTTGTAGAGAACTTCTGCAAAAAGTTATTTATCTACTGCACTATGTTCAGAACAATCTTTCCTTGATATTACAGGACCTTGTTGTTCTCATAATTGTATGAAAGATAGAATCAAAGCCAAGAAAGCAGCAAAGAAGGCGAAAAAGCTCGAGAAAAGAAGAAAAATATTCGCTTCAGTTGCATCACGATTCCAAGTCTTAACCGTTCCATGGAAGGCTTTGAGAAGAAGCAAGCAAAATGGTATGAGCAGGGAATGTAACATTTTAACAACGCGTTCCTTCAAAAAACAGTGTAGCACCTGCTTTGTTTAGCAATATGTGCCTAGGATTTTGAGTTAGAAGCTAACATGTAAAACATATTTCCGCTGTGCATCTGATAATATCGTCATCGGTGAACCAATATATCTCTGAGTAAAGGTTAGGAAAAGACAGCAATGAGAAAAGAACTTCTAGAAAAGTCATTTGAAAGAAGAGTAATATGGATATAAATCTGTTTGCCTCTGTGATCGAAGATGTTTATTCTTTGTGGAAATTCAGCAGCACTCGGATGCATTTATGGAAAATTTTGAATAGACGAAAAACGTACTGATTTTCAAGGCCAGGCATTCGGCACTCTGTAGTGTATCAGCTGTATTTGGTTATAGAACTCTCTGACTATGCTGCAGAATTCCCATACCGGTTAATAACTTGTATTTCAAACAAACACTGAATTATTTTAGATAAACAGACATCTTCTTCATCAGTTGTTTCTGGGAATGATGGACGGAGCTTGGTAAAAAGTATCCTTGATGCGCATTATTCTCCAACTGAACCAATTTCTAGAATAAAAGATGAGGAAGTGAGTGACTTACGTTCACAAATCTTTTTTTAAAGTAGGTCCCTGCTAAAATTTGTTTCAACGTTTCCAAATGTATCTCCTGCCAATAACGTTCAAAATGTCTTTCTTGCTGTATCCATCTCAGCGTAGTTGGCTCTTTTGCTTCAGCTTCTTACAATGAAACGTTACTTATCATATTTTCAGGTTTCTCTGTCAAACGCTATTCCTGAAGCCAGTGAAGTTGAAATTAAGTCAGGTGAATACTTTGCAAATGATACATTTGATGTGGGAATATATGTTATTTGAAACACTGTTTTTACTATGAGTGACAAACCTCTTTCTGAATATTTGCCAGACCTAGCTTCTTTATATGCAAATTAAAGTTCGACTGTTCTCATTCCACAGAATCTTTTCTAACTGTCGATGGTTGTGAACATGGTGTTTGTTTCAGCATTTGAAAGTCTATCAGCACAACAGACCACTGTCACAACACACTTGCTAGAAATGATATCAACTGTTGGCACTTTTTAAACAGACCATACCTTGTTCATTCAAAGTGATTACGTTTTGACAAGCCAAGTTATCTAGTGGGTATATATTACTTCTATTTGATCATGATCAATTTTCCCCAAGCTACCCAAACTTACATTTAAAATTAAACGTGAAATGCACCAAGATAAAAATCATAGCAATTAAATTTTCCATAAGTTTTTTAGTGCTTTCACTATTGGCTAACAATAGAAAATCCATGTTTTGCTATTGATTCCAGCTCTTGTTTCAGCACACGTAAATGTCGAAACTACGTCTAACAAACGTAATACAATGGAGGAGAGTAATTCATTCGCTTCTGCTGAAAGATTTGAAAATGAAGGTAAGAGGGAAAAGTATGATTCAGCATGCAGCAAAGTAACCTGACATTATTGCAGTGCATAAGTTGATAATGTTCAATTTCATCACTCGTTTTTAACAAAGACTGCCGCAAGGAATAAACAGAGCGTAATGGTGTTTCATTTTAATTGGCACCAAAACAGTATTTAAGTCACGTTTACTGATGCAAATGAAATAGACTACCTCAGGAAAAGTTTTTAACTCTCCACATTAAGACCACGCCCTGATCCACCTAAATGTAGATGACCTTGTAGCTGATGGAAGGAACAAAGTCATATTCATGAATGTCACGGAAAAATGCGGAGCTACTGAAATATCAATTGCCTTTAAACTCCATGTTTAAACACAATTTCCAAAACACCAGACGTCTTCCGTTCAAGAGGTGAAGGTTTAAACGACCCAGGCCAAAGGAATTATTGAGAAAAGTTTTACTACTTTCTTCAAAGCGCACTGTTGTGTAAACACCTTCAGTTGGTAGAAAAGAAAGGCTAGCTGCTACAGTAGTCGACCTCAACTACTAAACTTGTTGGTACTTGGCCTACGAAACTTTGTTTAAGTCGTGACAGCCGACAGCCAATGACTTGTATGACGTTGTTACGGTATTTGAACATTTAACTGATTGCATACAAGCTTCAAGAACAGAACAAGTACAAACGAAACACAAATAGGCTTGTTCAAAATATAGGCATCTTCAACGGAATCCAAGCAGTGAATGGCTTTAGAAAAAACGGAACATGCGGACATTAAGACTTTTACAAAAATTAACAAAATTAATAATATTCAGTTTAATGCTTGACGAATGCAGTTTACCGATAATTACTGGCCAACCATCAAGCCTAGTTCCCTCAGCAATAGTTTTGTCAACGAAACTTTTCACAAGGAACGCTTTGCTAATGGTTTGCTACTCGCGCACATGTCTCAAGACAGTGCTCGAAATTGTTAAGCGATCCAATTATCATCCAGAAAAACATATTGTTATTTCTTTCCTTGTATAACCTAACAGCCTACAGTGGAGATTTGCCCACCGCAGGCTCTAGGCCATACAAATACAAGCAAACTTGTAAAGCAGATTGACGTTTGTCTCTTTTATACCTGGAAAATTCACTTTTGTTTTTATATATCATTCCGCAGAGGTTACCTGAGCAGGGTTGTGGAGGTTTGGAATTTCTATTTTGTTTCGATTTTAAAAAACATTTTTTTAAGCTTCTTAAAATGTATTCGAAGTTTGGGTTAATGCGGCTGAGCAAGATTTTGACAAAAAAAATCGAAGAAACAAATTTTCTGCGGTAAACGTCAGGTTGAAAGAATTATGTTTGGACGCCTAAGAGGAAGGCGCTAATTTGGAAATTTTAAAATCTGTTTGACCTGAATTTCTACGCATTTAACAAACGCAAGTTTTAAGCAAATGTTTTTAAGTTTTCTAGTTGCTGAGTAAACGCATACACGCTGTTGACACCAGTTCTAAGACTTGTAAGATATTAACTTACCCTTGTTTAATCGTATTCATAATGTCAAACGGATTCTAGATCAATAAATCCTTTACAGATTTGAAAATACTAGCCAAATAAACGGCAAATGCAGTTTCATTAACAGATCTCCATATGTCACAAGCTAAATGCAGCGGATTATCACCAGAAGATGAAAACAGGAGAACTTCTTCCCAGGAAAAAGCAATATCTAAAAAACCTGGAAAACACGTTTCTGAGCCCGATGTTGAAGACAAACAAGGAGGTATGTACATTCTTTTACCAAAACCTTTTTCAATGCTAACGTTCAAATCATCTGGTATGCCGTTTTACAAGGAGAACATGAAGAAGAACAGAAAAAGACTGCCTTTAAAATGCTCGGGAAAGAAGAGAGCAAAGCTTGCCCTGCAAAGACATACAGCGATATTGCACCAGACAGCAAAGAAAAACGTCCAGGTTTGAAAGGCTCCACACGTATTTCCTGCATGTGCAATAGCCCAAAACCTCAAACCAAATAAGTTTCGAATTAGCATACTTATTATGTAGTAGTGTTGTTAAAACCTTGAAATCTTAAAACGTCCACGTTTCTGTCAATTGATTTGCATTGCGATCTCATTCTGGGTCTTTTCCGCCACCCAACATTTTGCAATGGGCACTTGCTCGTTTTCACCTGAGGTAAAAGATGCACTGCAAACCTACACATTACGATATACAATGTATTCTTGCTGTTTTGCAAAGAAAACTGGATGCATCTGAAGTTTCGGTGTCTATTTAAGACCTATATACTAATTTTCAATATTATTTTTTACTTTGACGTCCGGGTTACTTCAAGCGGTTCACAAAAAAACAACTGATTCGCACGTGGCTTTGCGTGGGAATATCTCCGCTCCTGTCCGGGTTACGCACCTGGTCAAAGCGTCAAAATACGCAGCAAGTCTTGTAGTTTGCACGCGAAAAAAAATTTTTTGTTTGCGAGGTGCGGGTTTTTTGTGAGTGACGTCATAAGTGGAGGACTTTTCGGCCACCTTGGCCAACTTCACCTGGCCCTGGGCGCCAACCGTTAGATGGTAGTATTTCGCTGAAGGTTTTATTGGATTCTAGGCTACAATCCGAGTCTTTTGATACGTTGGATGACCTGCTGGGGTTTCGAGTTCACAAGTTATGATCTAAGTTAGTAAAAATTTTTGAATAATTAGTTAATTACATCATTAATTAATTTGTTTATTTAAGACAACAACTTTTGAACCAGAAACGCTAGAAAGTCGATGAAAGGCTCAAAAGACTGCGACTCGAGCCTAGTTTCCAATGAAAACTTCAGCGAAAGACTTTGGCCTAGGGTTGGGCCCTAGGCCAGGCAGCATGAGTCAAAATGGCCCAAAAACTACTTCACTTATGACGTAACTCACAAAAAATCCGCACCCACCCCCACCCAAAAAATTTTTTTCGAGTGCAATCAAGAAGACTGTCCGATCCGTTTGAGCCCTTGAATAGCTCTCTAGCGCAATCGGCGGAGGAGCTAGGGCGTTGGTAAGGCGACTGACAACTGCTGGTATAGGCCGAAATCGAAGTACGAATACATCGTACCCGGTTCTCAAAGTTCTTGTCTGTTGTTTTCTTATTTGATTCATGCCTGCTGTTGTATGTGACAAATTCATAGGTGTCGAAACTCGAAAGTTTTAACTCAAAAATATGCGCCCAAGAAAATGAAGATTAGCTCAATAAAACAACCGTTTTGCTCAAACTGTAAATTTTTTGCCCCAGATGCTCTCGTTTTTTGTAAATTATGCCATTTTTTATAAATCTTCGTTTTCTACCCCGAAACCTTCCTGTATCGGTCAAAATAGGCATACGGTGAAATGTACTTTGCAGATTTATTGTCGCTGGATCAACAAGAGAAAAGTGATACGGTTTGTACCAAAGACCAGACGTTTCATCCTCCTGCTCAGCCCGACGTGAGAACCGATTTTATGTGACATTTATAATATTGATTTTTGTCTCATATGTGGTGGA
>JGI24021J15306_10003718_pt1 | contig 17365 bp, 9 predicted proteins | sample Ectturendosymbi1_FD_15306 | JGI IMG/M metagenome (IMG submission 15306) | reverse complement strand
GCTTTGTTTCAACAATTGTGAAATACCCTGTATATATGTGTAGCCTGGTGCTAATGATCCGCTAGTGCTATCGGCTATTTTGCACCTGGTAATTTGTTTGGCCGATTTTCTGTCTTACACTTTGAAACTGAGCTTTTCATTGCATTTGATGCTGAGTGCTTGCCTTGAAGTCTTCAAAATGTTCACTATTATAGCCCTATGAGCCGACATTAGAACATAAGTTAACTTGATTATTTTTCAATATATTTTTTGATATTGCTATTTTTCCCTCATGAGGCAAACACTGCTTTGGATTGATTGATTGGTTTATTGAGGTTTTCTTTGCTGCACCCGAAACCGGATTGGATTTGGATTCTGCGTTTACTGAAAAAACGTTACTGGTTGTTTGCTTGAGTTGTGTTTATGCGGATTCAAACAAGAGTCGGATTGCATTTGTCATGCTGGTACCGAATCCGGGGCGGATTCAGATTGTTAATTTGCAAACTAGGATTGGAATCCGTGCTCAAAGAACCAGAGTCCGCACACCTCCAGTTCATGCTCGGTGTCAAGCGAAATTTCTGACTTGCGAAATTTCTGACTTCACATCATGTACGCATGCACAGAGTAATATTCTACATACCAATTAAGTTGATAAAACGGATTATTAGGGCTCAGGAGTACGTGTTTAGGTAAGTATGTCGGGTTAGGGTATGGGTTAGGGTGTGAAAAAGAAAAATAATTGAGGTCAAGGAGTAAGTCAAAAATTTTCAATGGTGGAACTTATTCCCGTGCTATAGCTTGTTGTGAGTACCTGACATCTAACCAAAATGTTTTAATTTACACAACACACATCAAAAAACGAATTACTAGACGTTATTTCTTTATTCTGAGAAGCAAAATAACTGAAAAACAACAATAGGTCAGAAATTTCGCTTGACACCGGTTTGCACACTTCGGTCTTAGAGAGTAATGGAAATTAGCACTTCTATGCAACACTGACGAATCACAATTTTTGAAAGAGAAATCTTTGTTCGCCTGAGGCTGGGCCATGGCTCACCCTTCTTTTGCATCTTTTCAGGTTTTGTTGTTCTGTTAGAGTGAAACAGACGGAGTAATTCTACTTCTAGCCAGTTTGTGACAAACGTTTTCTCCTGGATTGGATTCTTCGTACTGGCATAATATGGACTTTCTAAAAAGTGTACCCACTCACATGGTACGTAAATTCTGCCCTGTTTGACCGTATTGTGAATGTGAGATTCTTTGAGAGATCAGTGGAAATCAAATAATAATAAGTTAACTATTACTAAGTGTTCTATTAAGGCCTCAGAGTCAGACTCTCAGTTACATGTACAGTAAAGTAACTATGTTTGCATGCGCAAGTATAGGTTTCATTCATAACGTTTTGCTGTGAAAATTTTCTGTATACACTTACAGCCGAGGTGGCCAACTGAACTTGTCTTCGACTAGGATCGACTAGAAAATTTCTATTTAACCATGCTAATTCGTGATTGACAGGTCGGTGATAAAGTCACAAGTACAAAATGCCAAAATTGAGTATCACACTTGCAAATACAGTGTTCCATCGCCTTAGTAAGTAATGCGCAGAAGGCAAAGTATCTGTTACGCCTAAATCATGATTGTTAGTTACAGGTAAAACGCATTTTTAATTAGGAAATTAAAAAAGTTATAACTTTCTTAATACTGGTCGTAGAGAAAAAATGAAAATACCATTTTCAATGGTTTTTTAAGTTCTTTCATGTGATAATAGTAGCAATGCAGTGGCATTCACTTCATTAAAAAACATATTGCAATACCTTCGCGGCATGAGCCGTTCTAGCCTTAATAAGCCTATGGTCAGCCATTGCAAGAGGCACCAGAGAATATACGTGACCAAGGAGTTAATGAGTAATTTTTATGTACTTTGTTGAATAATATTGATTGAAAAGTGTTCTTTTTAGGTATATTGTTTGTCAATTCAATGCAAAATCAGGCGCGATCGACCATACAGTATGCACCTACTGTGCTTTTCAGAATGAGCTCTTAGTGGAGTTTTGCAACAAGATGACTGATTTTGTGGGGTTCAGATCTTACTCTACAGTACTTGTGTTTTGTGCTTATTATTTGTACAGTTGAGTAATAATGCTATGAAATAACGAGCGAAAAGAGCCTCATTATTGATGACTACTGCATCATAGGTTCCAAATATATGTTTTAGGTCAAATTTCAGAAAAACACGAAATGTAAAAGTAGCAGAAAAAACTGTTGGCCATCTTCTTCCGAATGTACTGACAATATTCCATATACATTTAACATTAAGCCAGCACCAGTTTGTATTTAAAAAGTTACACACAATGAAAATCAATGTCACATTGTATAACATATTTTCACCATATCACATACCATGCACAAATGACATGGCGGTAGCAAAACTGTCCTAGTATGAATGAAAAAACGCTTTACAAACAAGAGGACGTGAGAACTCCTGAGCCATGTTGCTGCTGTGCATGGTGATGGTTGGTAGGTGAGGTGGTGATGGTATGGTATATTATGTGACATTTTTATTATGTGTAACTTGTAAAATAATTATAATTATCAGTGCTGACTTTCATGTATATATTTGTTCTCAGTGCATCTTGATGAGCCTGCCAACAAGTTATTTTCTGCTATTTTCCAATTTGGTGTTCTAAAATTTCATTATTTCTAAAATTAGGTCACTGGTTTTTGTTCAGCCCTGTTATTGAGCATACTTGAACTACAACCCAGACATTGATCTGTAGTGGCTTTGGTGAAATTTTATAGTAGATATCAGGTGTATTCACTTAGACTAGATTATCAATGCATTCTAAGTATTTATAAGTTTTATCATGAACAAGAGCGCAGCATTATTGATAAATGAATAGGCATAAACAAAAGACATTTGAAGTATATTGCACTACTAATTCTTCAGTCATATAAGAACTACCAAAACTTTCAGTGAAAAAAGTTAATCATTTCAAAAGAAGGTAACAACTTAGGCATGATATTGACTTAAAATTTATATTGTAACAAACAGTAATACATATGTCATCAGTTCATTGTTATCACTAATGCTTTGTTTTACAGTTTCTTCTTTTGCATGTTATAAATCACGTATAATATGGGTTCTCATCCTTTACAAGCATGTGATCCAATAAGCAATCTGTGGCCGACCAACTGTAAAACTTTTCCAATGCAACAACTGTTGCACGTGCACAGAGCAGAAATTAAAAAAAAATAGCATTTAAAATCATAACATATGCTATTTAACCATGCTGACCCTGTTATTAGAAAGTATAGATTCATCTTCCACATTAAGCCTGCTTTTAGACTTTGATTTCATGGCAACAAGAGCTGCCTGTCAGCCTCAAAATGCCTTCAGTAACTGTATATCTAGGAGCGCATCCAGGGGGTCTGTTTGGCTGTCATGATAGGCCTCTTTGTACCGTAGGTACTCAGCATTAAAGCCGATAAAATATCAAATGCTGTCACGGCAGGTCTCTAATGCGGGTGGCTTAGAACAGGCAAGATCCTATATTTCCCTTCTAACGTTGCGTAGTACTATTACAAAACAACAACGTCCCTTATCTAAATGGCGCCTGCTTGATGATATGAAACATTTCACGTGTTTGAACACTTTAAATTGATATTGTATTGAACGCACGTTAGGGTGCATCAGGAGCCCTCAACTTTTTTCAAACAACTTCTACCTAGTGTTAAAGTGTTGCATTTTCGTAAAAAATGAGACCTCTAAAATTTTTTTGCAATTGGTTGATGTAGGGATGCATAAGGTCTCCCAAAGTTTGATCTGCGAGGGCAAAACTTGCAAATAATGAAATTTGGCCATAACTTAGTAACTATTTGGAGTAGGAACATGATTTTGGTGTCTAACCCTACTAAAATACATACCAGCTATTCGTTAAAGCTATCAGAAAGACCTGAAAGGTTAAGAAATATCCATTTGCACTGATATTTGTTAGAATATATCAAAATTATGTGTTTTTCGCAAAAATGTTCAAAACCTTGTCATGCATTCTTCTTGAACAAGTCTTAAGCCCTGGTGGTGCTGCCAGTGATGAGTTCGAATCATATTTGTTAAGTCACAAGCCATTCGAGTCGGTAGTGCCCCCAATGTTGTTTCAGCACTTTTTTATCAAGTTACTTAGATCTCAGTGTTTATTTGGTGAAAGCAGTTTTTTAGCTTTCATTTCAGTTCTCTTGTTCACTCTCACTCAATTCCAAACTCTAGCCTAACCCTACTGCCACAAATACAGCCTGTCTCCTGTGTCACGTGCACAACAAAAGACTCAAAGCAAAAGTATGACGCTGACCATGATCATGATATGTAAATACTTCATTGAACCATGATGTATTGTACAGTGCGTTGTGTGCTGCTAGCTCCTCAGTGAAAAGCTGAGACTCAGCTCTAACTCAATGTTAGGTGGAACACTTAATCCAGAAAGTCTAGCATAACACCTGCCAGGAGGCACAGTCAAAACAGAAGATTGACTCCAGTCATGATATCACTGGATACTGCTATTACCATTTTTCGTAAAATAAGCAAATATGTGTGAAATTTTGTGAGAAATAGATGAGTGTGCAAAATTGTGACAAAAAAAACAAGCAGTGCATGACCTCCAATGCCCATGCTGAGGAAATGCAATGTAAAAAATTGATATAATCATCAACATGATATAATTATCATTACTGCATTTCTTCTGTGTGACAATACACAGGAAAGAGACACAGATTTCTAAATCTCTTGTGTGTTGACAAGACACAGCCAAAAATTCTAAATTCTGTTTTTTATGACACAAGCTTGGATGTTTTCTTGTTTCTTTCTACCACTTGTACGAAATTATGTTGTAAGAACATTGTAACGGACTTTTCACAGCAGATGATTTGATTATCTTGAACTTGTTGAGATTTGTCTTATCTTGAATAGTAAAACATTCCTTTCAAAAGACCAGGAGAAGTCCAGAAATCAAGACAAACAGGTGTGATTTTTTTATCCAAGTAAAATATTTTTGCTTGAAGCTAGGAGCCTATAACAACCCCAAGGCACCATCACAACAAGAATGCAACTGCCACAGCTAAAGATTGCTTTTGCTTGTCACTCTAATTTACTCTGTGGTGGTTTACCGGCTTTAGGTATAGGGCTTAGGGTTACTGTTGTCTCAGCATTAGGCTGTTGACAGCTCAGTTTCAAATAGTGCTGACAAAGCATTTAGTTGGCATCTTTGGTGTGTTACTTTAGAAATGGTTCCACTCTCATTGTTTAGCTGCAAGTTGAACGAGGTGGAGAAACTAGAATTGGCAGATTGCTTGTTAGTTCTTAGGCCAAAAGAACCAATGCCCATTCTTCAATGCCAAAATACTACCAGGTATGATAAGCCAAGCTTCTAAAAAAATATTAAAAGCTGCCCTACTTTGGCACACTTCGTTATCTTTGCTCTCTTAAACAATGATCATTCCTTTCTGGTTGAAGATGTTCTAAACTGGTCAGACCCACCAGTATATATATATCACAATGCCCTTGTCAAAATTGATGCCATTAATATGATAAATAACTGTACTGAACGTGGTGTTAAAACTTAAATCAGATGTGTTTGCTGCAGTGAGGTCTTAGCGGTGCTATCAAAATTTTGTACAAGTGGTGGAACAAGACAAAAAAATCATCCAAACTTGCGTCAACCAAGAAATAAGAAATGACAGAAAATTGACATCTTTTTGCTGTTCCAAGTCATGTGACGCAGAAGAAATACAATAGCGACAATTGTATCCCATGTTGATGATTATTAATATTTTTATTGTCAGCATGGTTGTTGGAGGTCCTGCCAGTGATGTAACCAACCCAAAACTTTGGGGGGCAAATGTTTGACTTTAGGCAAACATCAGCACTTTTATTTGGGATGCCGCTTCTCAAAGCAAAAAATGACTAGATACAGTATGTTAAAATTTGGGGCGTGTGGCCACCTGGGCTCCCCCTGGCTACGTCTATGGTTCCTGCACTGCTTGTTTTTCATGAGAACTTTGACACTCAGCTATTTTTTATGTAAATTAACGAATGTATGTTTATTTCACCAAAAGTGGTATTATTAGCAAAACCACCAGGGCTTGAAACTTGACCAAGAAAAAGAGTACAGAATACAAGTTCAGACATTTTTGTAAAAAACAAAAAATTTGATATATTTTAGCAAAAATCAGTGCAAATGGAAACTGCTTAACCTTTTACGTCTTTCTGATAGCTTTAATGAACAGCTGGTATGTATTTTAGTAGGGTTAGACACTACAATCATGTTCCTACTCCAAGTAGTTACTAAGTTATGGCCAGATTTCATTATTTGGAAGTTTCGCCCCCCGAGTCAAACTTTGGGAGTCCCGATGCATCCCTAAACATCAACCAATTGCGAAAAATTTTTAGAGGTCTCATTTTTTACCAATATGTAACACTTTAACACTAGGTAGAAGTTGTTTGAAAAAAGTCGAAGGCTCCTGATGCACCCTAACGCACGTGTTTCGGAATTTCCTCCTCCGGCAGTGCCAACTCCAAAGCAAGCAAAGCTGTCAGAAGCTCGTACACTGCCACACACATGCAGAGCTCTTTTGTAATATTCGCTTCATGGCGAGTGGACACAGTGTCCTATTGCGATCGTTTTGTTTTGCAGTTTCGGCCTAAATTTTATCTGCTGTTTACATCTACTAGGTTATCACTAAATCAAATAAGTTTAGGCCTTCCTCAGCATCACGCCAAGTAATGCGGGTTCGTTTCAACTGAAGCTATATTTTTACAAGGAATTTCTCATAATATAAAGCATAACAGCCAGCCTCAAATTGTGGTCGTATTATCTGAACAAAATATCAGGCAAGTGTTTTATGTCACAAATAGCCTTTTTGGAATTGAGCAGTTGCCGATGTTGTTTTCTGCGCAAAGCGCCCTATGCTGATTTCGAGTAAGTCACTTATCCATTAAGTCTGTTGTTAACTCTAAAGTCTGTTGTTCACTCTGTAACTCAGAAGCATAAAGTCTGTTGTTAACTCTTTAAACTTGGAATTTGTTGTCAACTAAGCCTATTTTTGCTAATAATTGTGTCAAATGGAATGTACTCTATTTAATGGCAATTTCATTGAGTTTCATAGTTCTTGCCCTGCTTCACTAGTCTCTTTTGCTCATCAGAAGCTGGTTTTTGCTTACACTGTGTCATTACACTGCTCTTTCTTCTGCATGTGATGTGTAGTAGCTGCCGTACTTTTGACTTCAACTATTTACCAGCAAGGCAAAGCAAAAAATCTGATTAGCAAGCCGTCTTACCACTGCATGCCTGACAACCTATTAGTCAACTTGCCTTGTCTTCATGCTGAAGAAATGACAGCAAATATGTCCTGCTGGCAGTGTTGAACTGCTCTTAAAAGAATGATTTTTACACAGATGGTTTTAGTGTTAATTGATTTTTTGCTGTCAATCAATGTACTTAGACTGGAACACTTTAAGCTTCATTTGATGAATTTTCTTTTTGCATTCCTGACATATTCTTATATTACAACTTTTTGCAGAGCTGTGCATGTGTAAAAGTGTTTGCAATGCATAGTTATGTATATGAAAACATATTTAAATGTGGGCATGTGAAACATTTATTTGAAGTGCCATGTTGTGTCAAAGCGTATTTTAAAATTAGATATTTAACTATGTTTGTTTATTGTTCTGCTATCAACTTTTAGAGAAATGGTTTTGGAAATTGCACATTGCAAAAAACGTTTTTTGTTGACACCAATGCCACTGTGTGTTACTTATTAGCATTTCTGCCAAAATACCCATAGTTACCTACAATTGACTTAATCTTTGAGGCTAACAGTTTTTATNAAATTTAATAGTGTTGTTTTTTACTAGGATTATAGTGGACAAAAGTTTGCAGAACATGTCTTTCAAGTCATCATTGTTGTCTTTGCTGTAAGTAAAATCCTTTTTCATCTTTTTTGCTATATCTTGCTTGTTCTTTGTAAAAATAAGGTGGCACTTTAGTTGACTACTGCAAAACTGATCGTTTTCGAAGCGTGGTGCAAAGTATCTCTTTTCAACATATGGCAGTTCTCTTGGCCTTGCCCAGTTGATGATTTATGTCAAAAAAGTAGCATCGATTTCAAGTGTGGGCATATATACCAATAAAACTGTACCTTGTTTTTCATATTGTTTTTGTTTTTCTGGTAGTTTTAATTATTTTCACTAATTTGAGAATAGTATTATTTACATTGTTTAGGATGTGAAGTAAGATAAAATAAATTTAAAGTCAGAAAAGCCCAAATTTATAAAATGAAAAACAAATTATGCTGGAAAGTTGAGTATCCATTGAAATGCTCCTCTTCTCAGCAAAAAAACAGCATTGATATTTGTGACAGTGATCATTTTGCCCACTGCACAATGGGCAGGCTTTCTCAGCTCCTATTCAAGATGCCTTTTTCATTTGAGTTAATTATAAGGTGGACATATTGGCAAGTACAGGTACCGTCAACAGTACAGTGAATATAAGTTTTTTGAAGCAATAGCACTGTAAAAATTAACACTTTTTTTGTGTTTTAACAGTGCCATTCAATAACCAGTCACTTAACTAGTTACATTTTTTCATTTGTTCTCCCTGCTGGCTACAAAACATGGGGCACACTCACTGTAGTTCATATTTTACTTAGGTGATGATGGTAGCAGTGCTTACTGAAACATATATGCTTTCTCTTTGACTTCATCTGCTTTCACTGTTATTTTTATCATTGCTGAAGCAGTTTTTGTGCACCTAAGTTTATTTGAGTTTTTCTAAAATTCAGTTGGCATGTATCCTGCAACTTCTGAAAACCGCTTTTGAAAGTTCCTTGGTGTTTACTCTTGTGATATCAACTTATCAGCTGTCAACCCGTGATTTGCACACTTCATGTTATGCTACATGGGCATGGTAATTCATATTTTTTTCAGGTGGTTTGCTTTAGTTAATGTTTGCTGTACTTTTGTCAAGATAGTCCTTTCCAGTAAAGCTGGACATTGTTAGAAAGGATTGGGCAACCACAAAGCTGCAGTAGCAAGCCTATCACAGCCAGGAAAAGGATTCATGCACCATATTCAAAATAGTAACTATGAGTGGTATCCATGGCTCACAGGCTCCAAGGAGAATTGCAAATTGTATTGCTGAGATGCTTTTATGCAGTTGATTGGTATGGTGTTCGGTGCCACATGGATTTGCAAAATCAATATGGTGACAGCAAGACACCAAGGTACGGCCCAACACTTGTAAGCAACAGTGTTTTCCAAAACATTTGGGTATACCACAGTCTATCTACAGGTATATGAACAAGACTGCTGGGATATGGAGCTCCACAATGAAAAAGTTAGAAGAAATAGGGAATATCAGAGAGACTGATTGATTGCATCATATTTCTTGGTAAACAAGAGCTTTTGATTAGAACATATAAAAAACACTGAATCTGTATGTAGAGGAAGGTATCTGGAGCTTCAAATGTTTTGTGGGACATCAAACAGAATGGCCTGGTTGTTGATTATTGCTGAAGTGATCAGGGAAGAGATAAAAAAGCAAAATAAATAAAACACCCTGTGCTGCTGTTATGGTTGACAAAATGAAATATATATTTTACCTCCAACTCCCCAACCCTGATGAGATGTGCAGATTTGGGGGGATTTACAAGGCCACTGTTGTCACCTAAGGTGCTCCAAGTGCACAAAGAAGCCAAGCCTATGTAAGCAATATTTTGGACAACAGTATTTGCCAGATATGGGACGGGTTCCAAGACTATGAAAAATTAACATTCCTTACTCTCCTCATCCCCAGAAGTTTTGGGCATACAGGCAAACAGCACTCCTGCATGCAGCCTTCCCTGTTTAATGCAGAGTCATTAAAAACTACTCAATCTGCCCAGGTCAAAACAACTGATGTAAGAACAGAACTGCAACGTGTGCCATGACTGATTTTGAAGGAAAAAGTCACACACAACATCTCTAATCTCTAATTTTCTTCAGCAGAAAAATCTGAATGAAAGCATGGGACAGCTGTACAGAGCGGTATGCTTGGCAGAGACCATCCCTGTGCCCATTGCTACAGTCAAGCAGGCAGTCTCAGCTTGAAGGTGACTAAATGCCAGAAATACAACATGGCAGGCTCGACTTCGGCATCAGCTTCAATGATCATAAAAAGGGTCTTATCGTTAACACCAAAATGTATGGATAATGTATATAACAGAGCAATTGAAATCTTCCTAAGGAAAGGAGGATGATTTTTGTGTATAAAATAATCAGGACTTTTCATGAATAAAATGCAATTTTAAAATAATAAAATTGACCAGATGAATTATTTTGCAATATTGACCAGATATTTTGCAAAATTGACCAGATGAATTATGAAAACTCGCCACAGCTAACATGGCTTTGCACTCAGTATTCACGTAGATGTCAGAACTAAACCCTAATGATTAAGAGGTATTCCCACAAGCCTGCATAGATGCATTCTAACAAGCCACATATTTTATACTGAGTGAAAAGAAGCCTCCATAAGTGTAGTTTGGCACTCAGGCACATCACTCATGCTTCTTTTCATAAAGGATAGATGTACATGGCTTACCGCTATCAGTATGTCACTGTCTCGCTGCATTACCTGCTACGATGTGTACGTTCAGCAGTCTCATGCAACAAAATGCCTGCTACAGTAATATAAAGTGAACTTTTCAAAATGTGTTGCCATGTTATTGTTACGCAATAAGACCAACAGTAGAACAATCCGCTTGCGACTTTCACAACCCACCTCTGCAGGCAAAGGAGGGGACATGAGTGAACTGCAAGCTCGTGACAGTATGACACTATATCTGTGAACCTGACTCTTGTGAAGTGTGAGTTTCATACCGGCAAAAAAAACTGTCATTGCAAGAATGAAATCAATTAATCGGAATTAAGAGACCGACTTCAGGTTTTCCAGAAAGAATCAGTTCTTAATCCCAATTTCCAGGGGGTCAAATGCCCGTTTTACCCCCATGCGGACACCCATGCGATTATTGACTAATTTATATCAGGTTCCACAAACAAGGCCAACTCATCTGATGAAACCAAGAAACGTTTTTGACTAGTTGTTAGCATAAGTTAATTTTTAACATCTTTAGCGATAAAGTAATATGCAGAACAAAAATATTGTTGGCGATGATTTTCAATGGAATTAAGTGTCATGTCAACACCTCTTTAGGTCTGATGGGGGGGATGCATCCCCTGCACCACCACCCTCAGTCCGCGCCTGAATTGTGTGATGTGGATTTGTTGCTTGATTGTCATTTATTCTGGCTGCATGTGTTATCTGTTGTGCAATGAGTCATTATTTTATTTATGTATAATATTCATGGCTCTTGCAGCTATGCTGGTGTTAAAAGACGTGGATTAAATAAGGCATAACTCCATTGAAGGCCAAGGTGTGAAATGACGGATCAAGCGGGACTGAAGAAGACATTCAATTTTGTTTTTAGCAAAATTCCTTTTATTCAGTTAAAAAGTTTCTGCCAATCATATTGTAAATGCATTTTATGTATTGCTGCATTCTTCCTCAATTTGAAAGTGCAAAACCGTGAGGCTAATCCCATATTGATTCATTAATTCAAAATCCTCATCCCCAATTAAAATAACTTGCTGATGGGGCCACGTTGTAAAATGCTGACTTTCATGAACTTCTGTCAGTTTTGAAATTCAAACAATTCATGAAGAGCTGCTATAGGTTAATATAGACCTGTGAGGTGCAACTGCAAATGTGAAATGGTTAAACAACAAAAACTTATTTTAAGAATCATATCAAAAGTTTATTAGTTGGATAACTGTGGTATATGTGTTTATCAGAATTGTTATTATAGCATGGGAATATGATTAAAGTAAAAAAAAACTGAGTTGTTATGGTCATTATGTATTTTTTAAAGCTATGTTAGGCGATTCGTGTTCTATTTATGGTGAAGAGTATTGGTCGATGATATTTAGGCATCAAATCAACTTGTTGTTTGACCTAAAATATCGATACGGGGTCTTATTTCTCAAACTAAATTGAAGCGTTTAATTGCAAGTGAATCTGCTCTCGTGTCTTTTGCAGATCATTGGGTTTTTGGTCGGATACTCCTGTCAGCAGTTGTGCTATTCTATGTACATATTAGGAGCAGGATGTGCTGTGGCTGGACTGGTGAGTTCGCTGCGTGAATATACTTTCGACTGATGTGAATACGTTCCAGTGGGTGGCATCGCGAAAAGAAGCTTTGTCGCCTCCTTAACTGATTTGAGAATGCCAAAATTTTTACTGAAATTAATTCGCCTAATCCGCGAGCAAACAAAGCCGTAAAATAACGACACGGAGTTTATCTTTTTTAATCGACGTGATATTTTTTAAATAATTCGACCTAAAATTTTGGAGGAACTAATAGCTTTAGTTTTTGTTTATCGCACTCTGCTTGGGATATGTAATTACCATGCAGGTCTCGGTAACATGTGTCATATTCACATTTTAAAATAGGTAACGTCAAGACTTACACTAAAATATCTCGTTGCTTCAAGCTTCTGGTAACTCATATCACTCGGCAGATTACTCTTCCACCTTGGCCGATATATAGAAAAGATCCAATAACCTGGCAACCACCGACACCTGAGGGCGACGGCACGATTTCCTCGAAGAACAAATCAAGCAAAAAGAAGAACTGAGGCTCTGCCTAGAGCGGGTGAAGGACACGTCAATCTATGGGCTGACAGAACGGCAGAGTGTGCAATATGTTTGGCGGACTTGTTACACGTGCGCGTGCGGTGTTCCGAGTGCATCTGTTTTTGAGTTTATAGGTGATATGAATAAATTTTGAAAGTATGCATCCGCCAGTTCCCCTCAATTCACAGCTGGAACAAGGATTTGCCTCCGACGTAGAATGCGACTTGTTTGCAGTCAAACTAAATCCGTAAACACCTGGGGCAGTTCCCCCCGAAAAATTTTGTGTTCCCCGGATTTTGTTGCACCCAGAAAAATTTGCTTTAAACATACAGCAAAAACTTGCCTCCCTAAAAATGTATTGCCCAAATCTTCAAACCTGGCTGCGGGCCTGAGTCAAACGCAGTTGGACGTGAGTTTGTTTCTGGAACATAGCTGGTCAGCACTGCGTCGCGATTCCCTTTTCATCGCCTGTAGGGAGAGTCTTTCCGGCGAGGACTCCTGCAACCGGCGAATCACCCTGAAATTGAATCATGTCTTTCGACAAATTGAAACGCTGGCTGAAGGCGGGAAGCCGCGTCCTGCTGCTCAACGTAGATGTTGGATTCCAGTCTTAAAGAGGCTTTATCGCATTTAGCCACTCGAGAACGAAAGAAGCGTCGCACCATCCCTGACACAAAACGCTCACCAAGCTAAACTAACACTTCATGTGAATCACGTAACGTTTGACCAGGGCCGGATTAAGTGGGGGGGCAATTGCCCCGGGCCCTTCGCTCCAAGGGGGCCCACGTGATGACAAATATTTGTTTTAAATAAAATACCCGTTTGAAAGATTGTGATTCACAAGCGATACAAGAATACAAATCTATAGACCAATGTTGCTTTAAGTATATCAGTGTGGTCCAACTACAGGCCCACGGGCCGCATGTGGCCCGCCACAGCGTTTTCATTGGCCGGCGGAAGCATTCAGGAAAAATCTTGAAATCTGAAATTCGTTGAAAAGCATATGGGGTTACATTTGTCTTGCTGAATTGCTTGCGCTAGATAAAGTGCATTTGCGCAAGAACAATACCGTTTCTTGTTTTACTCATTAATTTTACGATCAAATTAGAATGCAGGGCCGTCGGTAACCTTCCGCTGGAGCACATGTTCGGATAACCTCTGTGTTTTTCTTTGCCCCAACGTTGGTTGTCTTGAAGAGTACATCTGGCACAATGAACTCGGTACCGCCAAATAAATCTGTCTCTCTATCCGCTAAACGCGGCCTTCTCAAAGTGGCGCACCAGCCAAATTGATTGCCCATCCCTGCAATAGGTAATTTTAATTGGAACAGACATAACATCTTTCAGTAAAAATGTACAATACTAACGGGTTTGGAGACTGCAGAGAGCTTCTGAAAATTAGCGAAGAAAGATTTTTCAAACAGAGATTTCGCACTAAAATTGCACTCGATGTTTACACATACATGGGCGTGAGAAAATTTTCTACGATGAAGCAAGTCAAATCTGAAAACAAGAATCGAATGGCAGACGAAACACTGGACGATACCACTAGTACTGGTATTGATAAAGGAACGATATTGTCGGGGAAGCCTCGACCACAGGCATCCCACAGTGAGTTGCAGTAAATTGCTACGTGCTATTGCAGGGGTGGCCAAACCTGCTCGAGGTACGAGCTGCATATCGTAAAACCGAAGTTGCAAAGAGCCGCAACATTAAAATCTAAAAGCGCGAATTTATTTGCAATCCACGCTTCTGTAACATAATTCTTTTTGGAACGACTTGCAAAAGCAAAACTGTACGGCACGCTAGCTACCACAGCACCACTTTACAATATTTCTACACTTTGCAATAAAATTAAAAATAAAACAAATGAAGAAATTTTTCGGAAAGCTCGAAGAGTCGCATACGGCTCGCAAGTCGCAGTATGGCCACCCCTGTGCTATTGTGTAATAGTTTCAATGACACACTCACTTATCTTGCTGCACTGTTGTTTGTACATCATTTTATTGGAAGTGGCCCGAGAGTTGTCACACTTTTGTAAAATGGCCTGTAGGGCAAAAGTAGTTGGACCACGCTGAAGAAAATCTATGGATTTCTCCACAAGTTAGACTTTCTGCCAGTTTTAGTAATCACTACTGAGTAACTATTTTCGGTTTTGTTCAATGGAAATATATTTGAATTTTGCTTGCAACTTTTTCCTAATAATCGTTCTTTTGGCATGGGTATAATTACCTGCTCGTGCATCACGCCTACTGCACAAACGTCGCGAACACGATACTACCTGTATTTGCGTGCTAAAGCTAGTCCTGCTGTGGTTGCTGTTTAGTGCATGGCAGTAATTTTTACTGTAAGTGATTGTCCTTTGTTTCAAGCCCCCCTGACTGTAAAACAAAAGTATTTGTTGGTAAATTTGTAGATCAAACTTTCCATATGGTAGAGCGCGTAAGGGCTCACGCCCCGTGGGGTGGCGCGCCCACTGGTGCGTAATATCAATGGTCCCATAACTTCTTGTGCCGCCCTGAGCAGTACTCCGCAATCTTCACTCACGGCACACAACTTACCAGAACTTTGCGGCACACCTCGACCACTATGTAAAAAACACACTTCATGATTTATTGTTTGTGAAAACTTCAATTCTGACCTCATAAAAACACCATAAATGTTCAGTGGAAGTCTAGCTAGGGTTTAAGTTTTCAGATAAAGCTATTCCGCGGCACACCTAGCATCGTCTCGAGGCACACCGGTGTGCAGCGTCACGCCGGTGGTGGAGCACTGGTCTAGAGCAGGGGTGGGCAGATAGCGTCCCGCAGGCCAAATGTGATCCGCCACAACGTTTTCAGTGGCCCGCACAAGCATTCAGGAAAATCGTTACATCTGAAATCTCCTCCAATTTCTCATAGTAAATGTCAGTGCTGAGGCTATAAATCGAAACTTGCTTCTACTTCCATAAGAAGGTACGGCCCTCCGCAGCCTCCTCAAAGTGGCCCCCGAGCAAAATTAATTGCCCACCCCTGGTCTGGAGGTATCCCAGCCGAACTGCGACCCTTTGTTTCGTCATAAAGGGTAACATATGGTGGAAACGCACTTTTCTTCCGATAGCTACTATCGTTGTGTTACATCAAAAACATATGAAGCTAACCAAGCCATTTACATTACACCACACGCTATTGCGTAGTCCGTCAGAAGAGGTTTTAATCAGTCGATTTGTAGAACGAAAGACCAGAAAACTTAGCAGTGTTTAACTAGCGCGGTGCCGAAATTTATAATGCCTTCAGGAGCTCCAAAGCGCAAAGTTTCTAAGGAAAGGCGCAAGAATCTGGCAGTGTTAGCTAAAACCCCGTGACGAATCGTTTTTTACTTCAGCAAAACTTTCAAGCAGCAACGTTAAACCAGTGCGGCGTTAACCAGAGCACCTGAAAATGTAGGTGAAAATCACGACATAAGCCTCGAAGCACCCTTTCACACCCAGCCTGTAGCTGGCCATATTGACATGCTATTTTTCCTGTGTCTTTTTGTATTTCTGGTTTCTGCTTATTGTTCGGATGAATGTTGTTTCTTGCCGAGTCAGTCTCTAGCCTGTGAAATATTTTTTTATATCAAGAATACACTCTAGTGTTTAACCCTGCTCAGGTAACCTCTAAACACAAACACTTTTGCTGTCCTTGCCCAAAATGGGCAGATTTTGTTTACTCGCTTATACTGGACTAACTGACAGGTTTAGACACGCGCGCAGGTTTTTTTACAAGTTAGCAAGTCTTCTCAAGCTAATCCGATCAGAAAAAAACAACGTGTTGATTTTGGAAAACTTTTTGTATGATGAAGAACAAAAGTAATTTTCCAAACAAAGATGTGGGAAGTGCTCTTAACAAATGAACGAAAAAGTAAAGAAAAATCCAAAACTTTTGCCCGTAGACGTCATTGGTGGTTGGTTTAAGGTTTAAACAGAAACTCATTTCAAGCTTGTGGTTCTATCTGCAACAAAAGTAAATTAGGTTGAGAAATGAAATTTTTCTATTTTCATTGCAATTTTCAGCCACATTAATCAACCTTGCCCAAAATGGGCAATTTTTTTACGAAAATCAGGCACATAAAGGCAAACTTGCCCAAAATGGGCAAATACTTTACGACAATTGTTGGGCAATCAGACTGATCGCGGCACTGCTATTGACTTTCATGTCTCACATAACGGCCAGTCCCGTCGCCACAGGGGGGATTTGGTGGGCTAAGCCCCCAAATTGAAATATCAAAACTATAAATGGGTGGGGTTTTGTCAATTTGTACAACGTCAAGGCATCAACAGGGAAACAAAAACTCACTCTAACCATAACGTAGGGTGATTTTCACCCGAACTCACACTAACCATAACGTCGGGTGATTTTCACCTGTGGACGTGGCCACCACTCCTGCCTGGGTAGAAATCACCCGAGGTTAGTGTCCCAGGGGTGTGAGTAACCGTTGCAGAAAACTTAAAAGTGATCAATGCAGACAAGTGCTCCACATCGTCAGCAGTTGGCACGTGAACCTCGTTTTGTTCTGTTTTGATGGTGGACAGGTTCGACAGTCCTCATGTCCTCAATAAAATGCTTTGGCCTTTTACCGCAAGTGCACGCACAACAAGAGCAAGCCCTTTTTGGTTAAGCCAAAGTTCTAGAAACTTCAATTCGGAAC
>JGI24021J15306_10003715_pt1 | contig 17370 bp, 12 predicted proteins | sample Ectturendosymbi1_FD_15306 | JGI IMG/M metagenome (IMG submission 15306) | reverse complement strand
GCATACGAGCTTCTATGATAGAGTTTTCACCTGTTTGCATAATTCGTCACTTTTTTCTAATCCCCTTGAGGTGACGAATTAGGCAAATTCTACTGTATGAGCTAAGTGGGGGCTCGATTTTTACATTCAGTTTGCCAGTGGGGGCGATTTGCCCCTCTGCCCCCCGTCAGTTACGCTACTGCGTAGTTAGGCACGTTAATAATAATAACGTTGGATGGCTGTTTGAAATGTTGCAAAAAATTATTTGATTGTTTCAATCACCATAACACTTCCTACTTTTATCCAATTTCAGCCTCTGCTGTTGCCCACGAACATATTCTTATTTTTTCATGCTGTATAAATAACCAGTTATACAAAGAAATAAGAAAATAGTTGTTGTCCAATCGAGTATTATTTTTGAAACATTTTTTACAGAAATGGAAGAGGTTTTCGAAGACAGAGATTACAGTTTCTGAGAAAAAATTTAAAAGTACGGGAATAATAAATACATTATTCTCATACCAAACCTTTTGTATTCCAAGGTTGTTTCGCTGTAGGTTAGTAACTATTAAAGATTTCTTTGCTGATAGATCACAGTGCAGAATTTATGTTTACCTCAAATGACCACAAAATGTGCAACATGTAGCATACTTTATCTTTCACTGTATAAGCTGCATTTCACTTAATTAATTCTATATGCAATTGCTCGTATGCATTCATGGCCAAGGTCCTAAGGTTATAGTCTGATTTGTGATATCAAGAACTTGATACGATGCCAGAAACGCATTGGAAACGGAGCAACATGATGTTCACACACGACAGTATGGTTGAAGTATACTACAGTTTGCGCAAGAAAGCACTTTTGTTGAACTGAATCGCAGCTGCGAAATGTCAAACACGATTCAATCGCTTTCGTTGCATTTCTCAACTGACGGAGCTCATTACGATGGAGGCAAAAAATAACAAAGTCTTGCAAGTTAAAGTATGTGGTAAATTCAGACAAACACTACAAGAAAATTCGGTGTGCTATTTTAGAAAAATCATTCTTAATCTTTTATGGGCCTTTTTTCGCTTTCCGACCGCAACAATTGATGAATAACCGTTGGGTTTTAGCTGCGTCTACACTGTTTCACTTAAAGTTGTAATGAGTTTATATTTCATTGCGCAACTTTAAAAAACGTGGGTGTTTGAAAAACACATTGCATTACAAAAGTTAGTGGTATAAAAACTATAAATGATGGAAATAATTGAACAATTGTGCATGGGGGTGTATTTTATAGAGAAGGGCTTTGTTGTCTTCCAAACTGTTTTGCAGTTGTACTCACTGCTCCACAATACAAGGTATGATTATCACAGCCAAGGTACTAGTTCAGGTTTAGTGGATCGGATGTCACGACGAGAGTTTGTTCGAAGAAGAGCAACGAAAACTGGAAAACCGAGAAGCATGCCTGCCACTGTGCTTACTATGATTACAATTGCAAGGTCCAGGCAAACCAAAAATGCCAAAGCGCTTGTCAAAACATGCCAAATAGATTCAAAAAACGTCCAATAAACCAAAACAGGCTCTTGATTTTAAATGAACTAGATGAGTAATGGAAAAAATGCAATGTTGCTACAGAGCCAAGCCTGAAATTATTGCTTGTAAACCAACAACTAAGCAACTCTTATAGTTTGAAAGTACATGCAGAAGTAAATTAGAATCCCTATTACACATTTTTTGAACTTTGATCCGTGACAAAATATGTTACCATTCCCCTTTTACAGAAAGTGCTTAATATAGAATACACCTGTAAATTCTTGAAAGAATAAAATACAGGTTATGATAATAGAAACATGCGCCATGCCATAGTTTTTAATCACTTCAAACCAGGTATACAAGTGGTTAAAATGTTGGATATGTCACAATTCCACAAAATACATATTACAAAGTGCGACATCAGACAGTACCCATACAAAGACCATACAAGGTTGCTAACTGGCATATTTCACTGCGAATTCCAGAAAATTGTCAGATTCAAAAGTCGACTGGAAGGAATACTTTTCATCTGGCATTTGACAGAATATTGGCAGATATTGTAATTACCAATTTATGTGCTATCCACAGAACCTTTAATTGCATTTCTGTCTGAAACGCGCAAAATTTCTGAGAGCAGAAACACACACGCAGCTCCTCTGGGGCTGTATGTTGTTTTCACAACTTGTGTTAACCGCTCCTGTAGCTTCACGCAGTAACTTAGCACCTTGGTGCAGAGTTGTAAGTCAGACAAGGCTTTTCAGGTCGGACCGGGTTCGGGCCAGTCCCGTCGCCACCGGGGGGATCAGGTGGTCTTATCCACCCCAAACAAAGCTCCAAGCACCACAAATTAAAATATGAAACATTACAAATCAATGGAATTTTTGTTAAATTTGAATGTCAAGCCCTCCCTTGCACAAACGTCAAGCCCCCCCGCACAAACGTAATGCCCCCCTATTGACTTTCTGGCGACGGTTCTGATTCGGGCTTATGTTTGTCAAAATATTTCAGGCTGATTTCTGGCTTGCATACCAGATTTTTTCAAAACGACGGACACTTTTGTTGCAGTTACGGTTGAAGCAATCGAGTCGATTAAATCTGCAGTGAAATGATAAATTGCGATTTTATTTAGTCATGTTTTCTTTGCTACGCCACATAATACCCGCAATTGTGCATATCTTGACTCAGTCAGTGTATCTGGTTTTCGGGCCTAAATCGGGTTTCAAAAATATGTGACTGGCTCGGGCCAGATTCGGGTTTGTGCTTTCGGGCCGGGTTCGGGCTTCACAGTGAGGCCCGCTTACAACTCTGCCTTGGAATGAATCATATCTTGACACCCATACGAAGTGTTATCTAGCGTTATGCTATGTCCACAGTCCACTGTGAATATCGACCTGTATTTCAGTTCTGACGTGGTTATTCTATTGAAAATATCTGTCTGTTTAGTCAGCGTATGGGCGACATGGACTTGTACATATATGTGAATGAAGTCAAGCAGTACTTAAGGTAAACATATGTTTTATCACCAATCAGTACAGGGTAAATTGAAGCCTAGAGTCAGACCACATCACAATTTCCCTTCAGTGGTGCAGTGAAATGTGATTTATTAGAAAATAAATTTGACAGAAAGCTGTTTTAATGGCATAATTCTAAGCACATCTTTGCAGACTTGCTCTTTGTGGACTTGTCAGCCCTGGTATTCAAGGGTTGGGGATTTGGGGGAGGGGCAAAATGTTTGATTTTAGGCGAACAACGCTGTTTTGTTTTGGATGTTGTCTCTCAAAGCACAAAATGACTACATCTTCCAACAATTTGGGAGGAGGTATGGCCCTCCAGGCCCCCCTGGCTACGCCTGTGGTTGCTAGGTAGATCTAGACTAGAACATGTGTGCCAAATCGCTTGGCAAAAATGCCAATAGCTTTAAAAATGCCAAACAAACCAAAAAAGGTCGAAAAATTTCTAGTAAGTTTAAGCTCAAAACAGCCAGGTTAAAAATGTCAAACAACATCTATTTTCTTTCAACACCATTAAAAATGCCCAAAACACGCCCAATCATGACCTACATGCCAATCAGCATTTTGTAATGCCAAACCGCTATAAAAACGGTCGGATTTCTGGACTTAGTATAAACGCGCCAACCTGGCAACTCTGGTGCTCACATGCGTAGCATGACATAACAAGGTTCCAACTTGGTTTTCGTGGCAGTGCATCGGTTATTAAGGCACGAAAAAGCAGGTTGTTTCTTTCTCAGCTCTGCAAATTGGCGCGGCTTTGAATGTGGTGAGCGTAGTTTGTAGCGCAGTGGGCAAACAAACATGTGGTAATTGGGAAAGTATTTCCTCCCTCAAAGCTTCCCGCTTGCCTTGCAGGGGTTGGAAACCTATTTATCATGACCGGCGGCATAAAATGCGAAATATCACGGGCAGGTCTCATGGGCGTTGGAAGGATTTTTTCCATGGGGGCAGTAGTGGATTTTTCTAGGGGTGGACAAAAATATTTTTTTGTAGGGGGCCAACAGTAGTGAAATTTAAATTTACCAACTCCGAAAGTAAGAGCAAAATATTTTCCTACTAAAGAATTAATAGCAAAATGTCACATTTCAAAATCCAGGGAAAAGGCATTCCCTTTCGACGCCCATGGAGGGCCGTGAAATTTCCAAATCTTGTGGTGAAATATACAACTAAATGCGCATGTTCTTATTGCTTGAAAACACATATTCGACCCGTTTTTTTAGTTTACTAAGCAAATCCAACAAAATCTGTGAAATAAAAATTCTGACGCGGGTCACAAGTTCCCAATCCCGCAGTGCAATCTAACATCGCGACAGTTCACGCAGAAACACCGTAATATTCATGTTATTTGACAAAGAATTGATTTAGAAATGCCGCTGAAACATTTTATGCACAGGTTTTTGTGCAATATCCGGCAATGAGAGACTAACGGTTTAATTTGAAGCATCCCAAAGTTGTTCGGAAATAAAGATAAATACGTCGTGATCAGGCCCAATTGAGGCTCGACACGCGATGCATACGTTTCTGCAAAAGAGTAAAGAAAAAATTTACAAAAGCTGGAAGTTATTCCATTTACTTGAACACTTAATTGAAGTGATAAAAAAAATTGTGTGTACGGTTTACCTTTATGGCTTTAGGGCGCATAGGTAACCGGGCAAAACAATGACATCTCTAAGCCTACGCTTCCGTTTGCAAACTTTATGGCAACCAAAAGGATCCATCGATAACTTCGTGATAACACGGTGGTGGCCATATCCGTTGAAAAGGTAGCTAAAATTGCAGCTGCGAACCATTTAGATCTGTGCTTAATTCAATGGAAGATGGTAACTGCAAACTTCACTGCTAAAAAAAGCTCCAGCAAGCAGCGAGATTTACCCTCTTGGTGTTCATAGGGATTTTACGTTGCTAGAGAGCATTAAATACAAATTGAGCGAACCCTCATTTGTTAGCAATGCGGCAATTCACGAAAAGCACTTGGAGACTTTAAAAATTTCACTGGTAAGCGTGCTTCGAATCAAAAATGTTAATGGCTGACATAATGTCAGGTCAAGCAGCCATCATTCTGATGTTCAGCACGTACAAAACATTTCACAGGTATTTTTCAAGGTTATTCCAATTCACGTTCATTCGGAAATCGTGATCGACCTCTATCGGTGAAACAAAATTGGTTTAATTCAGGGGTGCGCAATAAAGCTTGGCTCGGGGGTCATTTCGAGAAGGCCGCGTTTAGCGGAGGGCCGTACCTTCTAATGGAAATAGAAGCAAATCTCGGTTTAAATTACAGTAGCTTCAGCACTAACATTTACTTCTATAAGTTGGAGGAAATCTGAGATTTGAAGATTTTCCCAAATGCTTCCGCTGGCCACTGAAAACGCTGTGGCGGGCCACATGTGGCTCGCGGGCCGCTATTTGCCCGCCCTAGTGTAGTTCATGACTAATGGCAGTAATTTCAAACTACTGTCTATCATCTTAAAAAGGCTTCTTCCCACAATAAAATGTCAAAACGTTCGATTAAGCCTGAGTGGACATCTGGCGCGCATAACATCTTTTGAAAGGAATTTAAATTTTTATTCAATTACAAATGTAATTTACTACGCAGTTGCTACAATATTTCATCAGATTCAAAACCCAGAAGTGCTTGTGTAAAGCAAGCGTATTCAAGGGTTTCAGAACAAGGACCCCTCTTTTACTCTCTTCCATTCCCAGAGATCGACCATATTCCAAAATACCGTGTTTATTGGATTGTAAGCTGCGGCTTACAAAGTTTTTTTTTCATCATTTCGTGCGCCTTACAATCGAGGGCGGCTTACATTTTTTTCTTTTGCTTATCGAAAGGTGTAGTTGACGCTCAGCCTTTTCTTGTCCAGGTTTTGTTAACCAAACCCCTTTTCGCATTGTCTTCCCTTTTTTCAGCATCACGTGCACACGTGCTTGCTGGGTCTCATGAGGGATTATGATGAACAGAAGCCAGATGCAGTGGTCAAGCAACATTACCAGTGTTGCTAATCAAACGCTAATCATGCTATACACTAAAGTATCTCATAGGTTTAAGTAACCCAAGTTCAAGTGCGGCTTATAATTCAGGGCGGCTTACAATTAAGGACAGCTAACGAGCGAATAAATACGGTATGAAACTTGTAAAATCTCTCAACTTAACTTTTTTTTCTGTTTGCACGTTCATCGCTAAATATGCAAAGCAGGGGCGAATTTTCATTTTCGGGGCCCTGGGCTATTTTAAATTGGGGGCCCTTCTTGAAGGTTTGCGACGACTGATGTCATGCAAATCAGCACTGCACGTGCTCGCTACATTCACTGAACAAGTTGTTCCAATTCATAAACGTGTTACTTTATTCTGAATTCCCTCGATATCAGGAACCAGAGACGCGTCAGCTTCCTTCCATATCCCCAACTGGTGGCAACGCTGTCACAGGGGACCCAAAATTCAGAGCTTAACCCCCCAAACAAAATTTCAACCCCTAAATTTAAATATGAAACACTAGAAATCAGTGAAGTTTTTGTCAGCCCGTATCCTTTTCTGTCCTGTAATTTATAGACGGAGCAGTTCCTGCCTCTGTTAGTTTGAATAACATCGCCTGATCAGTGCCGGCGCTACCTTAAGGCAAACTAGGCGGCTGCCTAGGGCGCTAGGCCAAAGGGGCGCCAAAAAGAGTCAGGAAATATACAACTATGTAGTTATGAAATTGATGAACGTCCACCAAGTAAAAGTGAATGAATATGATAAAAGTGAACGGAACACACATTCACGCAGTTTTCCAGGTTTGCTGCATAGGGTGAATACTTTTGTTATTAATTTCAATTTCATGTATTATTCATCTAATTAACTTTTCTAAAGTACAAAATATTTCTTCTTATTTACGCAATGTACAATGTGATGATATGTAGAGTGAGGATCTTTGTATAGCACGGTTGGGCGCTTAAATGGGTCTTGCCTAGGGCAGGGTTGCCAAGTCTGGAAAGACCTTACAAGCTAGAAAAACTGCAAAATACCGCTAGAATCTGCTTGAATAAGACCAACTGTATAGGCCGCTTGACCAATTATCCGCTAGAATCTAGAGGATGTAGGCCGCCAGACCATTATTTAGCAACTAGACAGGATTAAAACCCGCTAGATCTAGAGGAAAATCCGCTAAATTGACAACCCTCGCCTAGGGTGCTTACAAGTCTATCAATAACGTGCTGTTGTCAGGGCCAGCAAGGCATGCCCTCCTTGCTTTATCAACTTCAATAATTTTAAGGTTACTATTTCTATTATTTTCGTTTCTTGATTTTCCTGGCCCTGCCGCTTTGTCAGAGTACCTTCACGTCGAAGCCTTCACTAAATCATGTTTCGGCCATCCAGTGTAGCTAGGTTAGGAACGCTTTCGAAACGCCAGCATTATTGGCGTTAGACTATTTCACCAATGAAATTTTGATTTTAGGACGGATCACCTTTTTTAACCAAACAGAGTCTAGATGACACTGATGACTTTCTGGCGACGGTTCTGTCGCAATTGTGTCTGCAAATGGAACTAAAAAAGTAGTGAAATAAAAAAAATTAGGATATTTTATTGTGAAGGCCATTTGGCCTCGGGATGTGCCGATATGTGACGAAATATTTTTTAGAAATCACCATTGAGCGCTCCTGTAAGTATTTTGTGGGGGCAGATTTGGGCTGCTACGGCACTGTCAGGAACAAAAACAGTCACAGTGAAACTAACGAAAAAGACAGCGGTGAATTTGACCACACTCCAGGGTCGTCGCCAGTAGTGTCCGCCCCCCTCCATTTAAAATATCTGTGCCCCCCCATTTCATGTTTGATCCCCGGTTCCTGCTTACATCTACAATTGTATTAAAAAAATGTGCCGTCCCTTGTGGTTTTTGGCCAACCTTTCTGCGAAATCCTGGAGACATGCCTGCCATATTCCCATTACATATTTATTGAGTATCTCACTGGTCTCGTTTAATCTAAAAAAATGGATTCAAGCATTTTGTTCCACACATTATATGTAACAATAACCAATTCTCAACGCCAGAAAAAGAGAAAGCTCATCGTTATTCACTTCAATCCTTCGCGCTCATTCTTCTATAGCAGGGGTTCCCAACCTTTTTCTTACCATGTACCGCTTCAGCATTCTGCCAAATGAGCATGTACCCATACACCACTTCAACAGATTAGCATGTNCCCCTTCAGAATTTTGACAGATGAACATGTACCCCTAAAAATCCTTATGACAAAATATTTTCTCATGATTATTCATAGATCTATTTAACAATAAAACATAATGACTTTTGAAATTAATTTTAAGTGATGTATGCATAAATATTTGAAAATAAACAACATGCAAATATATTTTTATCTTCTATTGCTAACTTTAAATGTACCCCTTCGGATAGGCAAATGTACCCCTGGGGGTACATGTACCCCAGGTTGGAAACCCCTGTTCTGTAGAGATCTTTTGTTAGAGACATAGTAAAAGACGGTGCGTTGAACCAAAAGAAAAATACAAATATAATGCTTAGCAAAATGCTGGAAATTGTCCTTACTTCCAAAATTTTGGGGTCTCCCGAAATCGGGTGCCCTAGGCTTGAGCCTTTTTAGGCTAAAGGTAAATCCACGCCTGATTCACAGGTACGAACACACTGCATACAATTCAGCTGACACAATGGTGTTTTCTCTAAGAGCTTCCATTGCACTCTTTACCAATTGAATGACTCCATACAACCTGCTTTGGGCCTCCAAAAACAGATTGGGCTCCGCGCAGTTGCACCCAAAATAAAACCTTTCTCTTGGTCGTCGAAAGCGTCTCGTTAAGGCCTTGAGAGCAACTCTTCACTTGAAAGAGCAAACGCTGCAAATGCATTGCTTTAAATTCTACGTTCTTGATCTGCTGGGACACTTTTCTAAAGAGTTTGTTAGTCACTGCTAGTCCAGTGATTCTCAACGTGGTCCAAGAGGAACACCGGTGGTCCACCTAGAATTTCTAGTGGTCCACAGAGAGCTCCACGACTAAAATTGAACATGCGCTTGAGTTCATTGACGAATGAGCAGTACAGTCAGGCCTGTAACCAGGGGGACGAATCCCCCTAGAAAAATTTTCGACACCCCTGGAAAAATATGTTCGACGTTGTTTAAAAGCATTGGACATAATTTAAAAAATTTGGGCCATTCTCAGAAAACAGTTCGCCACCCTTGGTGTACCAAGCTGGTTACGGGACTGAATACAGTTACGACTAGTTGTTCATTAGGTGTCAGCAAAACAAATTGGTCCATCAGATACTTTTTTGGAAAAAGATGTTCCATGGGTCAAAAAAGGTTGACAACCACTGTGCTAGCCTATCTGCAACAAACGAAATTGGCTGTTTTTATTCTAGCGTCGTATGGATTACATGATTGCTCAGTCAAATAGTTTGAGATGTGTTAAACAGTAAGTGGGCAAGCCAAATTCTATTCAGACTCGGGTGGAGCTTCGAGCCGCTTTAACCGACATTTGGTTCTTTTTCCACAAAAGCAATGTCGCTTAAATGTCAACCATCCATGACTGCTTAAAAAGTACCAGAACAACCTCGCCAATCTTTTGTTGAAAAACCCACATCTACCGGACGAAACTCAGTTGGGCAAACCAGCTCAACAAAAGCAGTGACGTAGATGCAGAACCTTTTACAGTGAAAGGAGTCGTGACAGGCAAAGATTTACAGGCACACCACCCATTTACTCACACTCCTGAAGGCAGAGTTGCAACGGGGCAAACGATTGTAACATGTTGTTAATCGTACCTAACAACTAAAATTTTTTTTAAATTTAGGGCGGTGTAATTGCCCAGTTGTCATTGCCTGGTTGGGGATCTACCTGGAGTAATGTCATCCAAATCAGTATTACCGCATTTAATATCAGTGTCACCTAGTTTTTGAATCACCAAGACCCAGTCTTACTAAATTTCTTGGGGTTATTGCCATGAACAAAATTACACGTGAAAATGTAAGAGGACCACCATTTTAAAATAAGACTTGCTCTTAAAAAATCAAAAATATGCTAAAATTTGGTTTTGACCAAAGCCGTTTGAATCTCCTGATTTTAGGGGAATTTGGCACAACTGAAAGCCTAAGTAGTGCTTCCTCCTGCTCGGTCTGTGCAAACTATTTTGGTTATGAAGAGCTACCTTAACATAAGTCTCACTTTACTCTGTCTTCAGACAACACAATTTCGAGTTTAGTTGTCTCATCATTGGGACACAGACCATGTTGTCCTTTGTATCCCGGGCCTTTTTTATCTCTGGCAACCTAATGTTAACCAACGCATGGGCGAAAAACGCCCTTTGCGTTGCGAAGCATTTAATTCGTTGCATATCAGGTTGTCACACGTAAAGTTTGCGACACAAAGGTTGAAATTGCCAGGTCGACGCTCACTGGTGAAACACTGGGAGTAGAAATGACCCTTGAAAGTAATAATTCGTTTGGGTGGAGCTGAATGAAGCAGTTGTTTAAAAAATTAGTTTTATGATTTACGCGCTTATCTCCAAAAACTTACACTTCAGGGGTTAGGACACATGAAACACACAACCACTTAATAATGACACAGAACGGCGAAGATGTTAGCTTACAGGAGCCAGCTGAACAAGAAACAGCAAGCAGCAAAACACGGGCGAGGAACGTGCGGCCGCGTGACCAGTTGTTGTGGCCCGCGTCAGAATCTTGGTTGCCTAAATTGAAACGTAGCATCGCGTCAAAACGAAACTACAAGATAACCAGATACAACACCTAGACCAGCTATGCCCAAACCGCGGCCCGCGGGCCGCATGCGGTCCAGTCGAGGGATTTGTGCGGCCCAGTTTAGTTTTCACTGTAGTAAAAGTATCCCACATACTGACAAACTGTTCTTGTTTTAATAATCTTGAATTTGACACTTTTGATGCAGGTGGTACTCAGTGGCACTTTATCACGTCTGTTACCATTGCAGTTAGGATTCGAACACTTTCAGTACATTAGTTTGAGTTAAATGTAGTTTTCTAAAACCAAAGTAAACCGTTTAATGTGCGGCCCTCAACGATATGTTACACAGTGTGCGGCCCTGGTCAAGATAGTGACATACGTTTTGCCTCAGTAAGCCATTTGGGTTGGACATAGCTGACCTAGACAGTAAGTCAAAAGAAATGTTTCTCGCCCTTTCTTGAAGTAAAAAAACGCTACGTGTGCTTAGTTGTTTTTTCAACAAAGGATGAAATAACAAATTTTCCGCCTTCGTGATATTCCACAATTCATGTGGCCAGTGATAGGAAATATGTTCCCTGGCTCTTCACCGAAACAACGCCCCAGCGAATACTACAGCTTTTTCATCGTCATACAGAAGTGTTACACAATGTGTGAAAACTGAAGACTTTTAAAGTGAGTGGACATAACAGTGCGATGAAGATTCACGTCGTTGAACAAAAGCATGCTCATCGTTTCGAACCAAGGCGTTAAACGTAACGAAATTAGTAAGCCGCTGATGACAAGCAACACATCCTCGGGCATGTAATGCAAATAACGATAGTCATTTTCATAAGCTATGCGCAGTCGTTTCAATTCAGACAGCGCTTCTGTTCCGAAGCTGACAGACATTGGCGTGCAGTAAGAACGAAACAATATTTTTGACTGCTTACACATGCTTTGTCATTTTATAAACGTTTGATCTACATTTAATCATATGCGGTATTTTGATTTCCATAATGCGCGTTTGTTTGGATCATGGTTCTCGAAATACTGAGAGATTAATGATAACGGAAGCTTTTAATGGGTAGCGCAGTTTTTGCTAAAATGAGTGGAGGTTTTTGAAAAAATTTCCCGGTGTCTGAAACAGAATAGCACCTTGCCAAAATCCACCCTTCTGCCTTGAATATGATAGCGGTGCCTCAGTACGAGCTAGTGAAAATGTTAACATCAGTTTTTCATGCATGGAGGCTGTGCATGAGCTAGTGACATATGACTGATCAACTTTCGGGACGAGTTCGCAGTTGTTATGTTTTGAAAGTCAGCAAAACAGGCATTGTTATACTGTTTTTATGATTAGTAAAATTTCCATCTTACACTGGTTTATGCTGTTTGGTTTTCATGCTCATAACCAATTTAACGTTATCACAGTGAGGAATCGTGATCTGGTCAATTTTATCTCATTTGCGGAAACTTATGATTTGTTTTGAGCACATTGGATAATTTTGTTTTGAGTTGAAGCACAGCTTTTTATCCGCAAGAGTGTAGCGTCAAGCATGTGATGAAAGTATATTTTGCATTTCATAACTAATATCGTTTGAGATGACGGAGATGACTTGATCGGATAAACAGAACATTGATTCCTAAGTCGATCAGTTTTCCGAACAACGCCCTAAAAACATTTTTGCAAAATCGCGTTTGACACTTCTGGCAGCAAGCAAACGTCAACTTAACTGAGACATGTCCGACGAGAAAGACTTTTTATCGTTTCGTTTTTGTGCTCTCGTTTCGTTTTTGTAATCTTTACAGAGCTGCGGAGAAGAGGAACAGTAACAGCTTTAAATTTCACATTCCACTCTTTTCAAACGGCACCTGCACTGCAACACCCTAACCAGGTGAATTTCTGGCAAGATCTGCAAACCAATCCTTCACACGAGACTGAACTGTCAAAAACGACGTCCCTATCTACAATGCGCCTCAACGTGTGCAACCTTCACCACTTCATGCTCCGCTTTCGAGCATGGAGATATAGGTTTAGCATAACTTTCTGAAAATGCCTTGAATTTCATTTTCCAAATTCTGGCGCACTTTTATTGGACTTCAGTTTCGCGTTCGGCAAAGCACTGAACAACGTACAACATCGTGTCTTTCACCAATGTGACGGATTCCAGATCGGGAGCACGGCCGATAACAGACCTCAAAGCGATTGAGCCTGGCATAGTAGTTTCGTTGGCGGTTGACGCGATAGCAAACGCGTTATGTCCAATGAGGTCATCGTTAGTGTTGTGGGCATGGGCGTCGGAAGGATTTTTTCCAGGGGGGCTAAAAGTGGTGAAATTCCTTTTTTTCTACTCGAAACTTAGAAAACAATCTTTTGTCGCCAAAAATCTAATAGGACAGTGTCAAATTGCAGAATCCGGTCAGCCAAGGCCTCCCTGCCCCCTGCGACGCCCGTGGTTGTGGGTATGAACAGTGATTCCTTCAACATTTGAATTATATATTTAATATTGTGGCTTAGGGTCAAGAAGTACATCCAAGGCACCCTTTGGAGATTGTTACTTATGTTTGGCATGTCCAAATAAGTTTCGGAAACAGTAATGATGAAATGAGTAGATGCATTGCAAAAACTTCACCGCTACCACAGGAGCTTCTCGACAAGTCTCTAAAAGCATAACAGTGACTGTCAACCATTTTTTGCAGTGGCATACCTTATTTTGCTCTTAAAAAATCTGTCATGTATTACATTTAATGAGCGCATCACGATCGTTGATCATAATTTTTGTTTTCGGTTTAAACTTTTCGTTCGTGTCTACGATGTAATATATGTGTTAGTGTAGCAATTGCCATTTTTGGTTCGTTACGTGCACATTTGTTTGGCAGTGGCACGATCAAGAGTTTAGCAGAGTGCCGGGCGCTTTTCGCTGCGGGATGCGCGGTGATTGTTTTGCTTATTGCTTGTGTTTCTGTTTCTGATGCGTCTTGTTGTTGTGTCAGTTCCCAGTTATTTTGTTGCGAGTTGACCAAGGAGAAGGTGCTCTCGTTTCGTTTTTGTACGTTAGCGTTTTCCCTGAAAAGAACTGATTCGCCTGAAACTACGTGTCTGCGCTGCGAGCTGAAATCACAGGATTTATCCAACAATCGGCAACTACAGTAAACGAAGTTTTTACACACGCACAGTGCAAAAGGAGACAAATGTTTCTCATTATTAAGACGGTTGTTTTGAATTTCACCAGCCAGTTGTGAAACACGAGGTTTTAAACCTCGTTTCAAGTGCCCCTCATGTAAGAATATTTACCTCCTTAAACTTGAGTTTCCTTTTTTGGTGTAATTTCAACAAGAGGAGAAAACACTTGCTCGCAAATGTATGTTGTTAGCATGCTAAGAAGCATGGAAATCGCTTTATGATTGATATTTTTATATTCGAAAATGCTGAGAAGTGAAACAAAAAATCAGTGTAATTTGTAAAAGTTCTAAATTCGGTATTTTGCACCCAATCTGATCGCAGGTCAATTTCACTTGTGGAGGCCAAGTCGAACTCGTGATTTGCGACGAGCTATACTAGGGATGGGCAAACGTGTTGAAAAGAAGAGTCCCGAAAACAGTGTTTTTGAGTCGCAAAATCAGTTTGTAGTGTCAAATACAGTTGGTTAAAGAATGCAACTTCCGCATAAAATTACCTACATAAAAATCGTGTAGACTCCTTGCCAACTAACCATGCGAATTCTTGTAAAAACCTTGATAAACGAAACAAACATTAAATATGAGAGCGACAACTCGCTATCAATTTGAGATATTGCTACTCAGCTAGAAGAGTCACACAAAACATGTCGGCGAGCCGCAGTTTGCCCACCATTGAGCTATACGTTCCACAGTTGAGAATTCAGATCCGAATAATCGTATTTTGAAAAACCAATTCCCTGCAGTACATCGAGGGACTCCACGCAGTTGATTTTGTTTTTTATTCCAGGTTTGTGTTTTCGATCTCCTAATTGCTAGTCTAGATCAAATTGCTCAAGCATTCACAATCTGAAAAATCGCCTTTTGATGCTTTACTGCGCCACAAAATTGAACTTTTGTTTAAACGCTTCAAAACCGTCACATCTGCTTTTTTACATCGGCAAGTTCAAGTGATTTGTACTCGTGTATTTAGATATTGCAGACAAGTGGGACAATTCTGCAAACCAGAAGTTGTCTTGACGCTTAGGGCTAGTGAGTGACCACGTTGATCAAAACAAACACAAGTCTTGCCCAGGGATATCTAGAAACTCCCAGATATCCCTGGTCTTGCCGCAGCAGAAACACGTTATTTAAACCTCTTCCCTGCACATCTTGCGTACCCTAGCATTACGCAGCAAACCTAGAATTACGCAGCAAACCCATTACGCCTGCTTCCATTTCTTTGCGCAGTTCTGAAAATATTCAGTGTTTTTTTCAATTTGAACTGATGAAGTTTAACAAACTTCATTACATCGCCAAGAACAATCTGCAGACCAACTCACTAATCGTTTTTTTTTCAATCTCGTAACCACAAGTGTCTTCCAAATCCTTGTGTTTGATGCAATGCCTACAACAGTGGATCACCTTTACAATCCCGCCGAAAACCTGAATTTATCTCTATGTTTGCGTCGAGCTCCAGTTCGTTGCACAATGGTAACAGGAAATGCAATTTTCGCATGCAAGCCTGTTCCATTTTTTCCGTTGAACATCAACCAGTATCGAACAGGCATGCTCGCATAGATATGTGGTTAGGAACGAACGAGAACCTCGAAGGCAAATTTGGTGATGCGAGGATATCCTTCCATTTATTGACACTTTAGTTGCGACTTTTCACGGAAGATTCGAACGCGCAACGAAAGGAACGCCATTTCCACTGGTGCAATGGCAAGCAACAATAGAGATTCCCCGCTCGAGCAGGTTAACTCTATTGTTGCTTGTGCGCAGCTGCCATTTTTAAGCACTTCCTGACTGCGCGCCCTATGCATGTGACGCGATGCGCTGTCACAGCACCAAACCGTATGAACATTTTTTGTGCTGAAGCCTTGAAGGTATATTTTTAGATTTCACTTTCTTGATACTGAATGATGTCGTCAATGTGTTGATTGTTTATATCTGCAGCTGAAGTGTCAAAATCAAACGCCTGCCTTATCCAATTCTGGATGCTGCCGTCGGTCAGGGAAGTAGAACTCAAAAGATCTTTAAAAATGCTGCGAGTGATCGGCAATTTCTGGTTTAAGCCTCTGCAGTTCGTTATTACTTCCTTCATAATGAAGCGCGGTATCTGAGCTGATGACAAATTCGTCCCAAGCGGAAAGTTAGCAAAGTTGTCATTTCCCAATCGCTGTCACCGCAGTCGCAATTTCTTCCGAAAAGTGCTTCACTCCCTCCAGGGTTGTTTTTAAGGAAAATGTTAGGTACCCGGTATGGGACTGTTAGGACTTGTAGGGACCCGATTTCTCGGATTCTAGGGACCCGATGATAATTTTCGCTGATTCTACGGACCCGATTTTCAATTCTAGGGACCCGAATCGGGTCCCTAAAACACCTTAAAAAAACCTGCTCACTTTTTCTTCAGCTTCTATTGCATGGTTTTTGCTTCCTTGCACTAGATAATTCACATGATTAAAGGCACCAAAGATGTCGGTCAAATAAGCAAAGATGAGACGAAAATGTGATCCCCGAAGTGGTCTAAAATCCAATGTTTCTGATTTTACAGAAACGTGGGTAGTTACGTAGGCGTAGCCTAGGGGGCCAATGGGGCCATGCCCCCCAAATTTTTAGAACATATAGTCATTTTGTGCTTTGAGAAGCGTTTTTCCAAACAAAATAGTGTTATTCGCCTAAAATCAAACATTTTGGCCACCCCAAAGTTTTTGACCACCCCCAAATTCTTGGGCTGGCTACGCCACTGGGTAGTCCTGCACACAAAGCAAATGCACTACTTGTCACTTTTATCCGAGATAGACAACGAACTTCAGGATGGTATAGGACTTGCAATTGTGGGTCCGTTTCTTCAGAAGGCTGCATAAAAGTGCGATTGCGCGTGCGTCTTCGCACAAAATTAATGCTCAGGTAAAGATTGACAAATATGGCAGCCAGTTTTCAGTTAAATTTGAAAACGACTTAGAATACACATATTAACCTGATTTCCTCAGTAGCTCATTTTTTCAAAGCGTTTTGACGAGCAGTCGTATCGAAATGGGTATATGTTTTGCAGTTTGAGTAGAGGGGATTACTGCCAAGATGCCAGTGGGTTCCTAACGTGCAATGAGAAAAGCTATGCTGTTATACAACAGCTGGTCTCCCATGCCATTTTTTTCAAAGATAGAGCAAACTTCGTAACTGTGTCCCATGAGGGATTTCGCTGATATGACAAACTGAGTCGACGCGGGTGGCTTATAGTTAAACTCGGTTACACCTGTAAAGCATTTAGTATTTTGACAAAACAACAATTGCCAAACAAAACAACAATTGCCAAAATAATTTGCCAAAAAGGCAAAATAAAATTTTTTCAACAACAATTTTTAGAGCGTAAACGAGTATTGGAGGCAGCACATTTGATACGAGTGCGCATAGGCGTACGGGAAGGCATTGTACTGGGGGGGCGGAAAAAATTTGCCCTGAAACTAACAATTTGCCCTAAAAATAGACAACTTGCCCTGAAACTAACTTTTTAGTTTAATCCGA
>JGI24021J15306_10003713_pt1 | contig 17372 bp, 17 predicted proteins | sample Ectturendosymbi1_FD_15306 | JGI IMG/M metagenome (IMG submission 15306) | reverse complement strand
TATGTACTTTCCACGATGGGTGTAAGCAAGGAATCGATCAGCAAATTTTTAATAGGAAATCGATTTCACGTAAAATTACGCATCCTCAGTCCTTATTCTATTTGAATAAGTTTACCTGCAGAGCATGTGAGCATCTAATCCGAAAATTGTCCTTTAAAGTCGGTGGTTTTCAACCTGGGATCGCAACATACGTGGGGGTCGTTTGCCTCTTTTCTAGAGGTCGCGAGAGCTTCTGATGATAATATTAATATTTACTTCTATATTTTATATTTCTTATGTGGAACCACTTTTCGTCGAAGCCAAAATTATAGGATCACCTGGCAAAATGGTAGCCTACTTTTTCATTCAAAATTGTTTTAAGTGTGATTATGACCATTACAAAGTTTTGAGTGTGATTATGACCATTACAGTACTGTTGCGTTTGGCGGTTTGGTGACATTTCATCACGCGACAATTTATCACTTGACATTTAATCACTAGATAGTTAATCACGCAGACAATTAATAACTTACCTGGTTTGGTGACATTTAATCACGTGACAATTAATCACTGGCATTTTAATCACTGGATAGTTTGTTAATATGGTGTTAGTTGCATCTGCATATCTTTTGCAAGTCCTTTCATAAAAGTCCATAATGTAGGGTGATGACATTGAAAAAAGTGCATGTTGTCAACTAGTATCAAACAAATGTTGCCAGCTAGTATAAAAAAAACTTTAGTAACGTCGGATGAAGGAACCACATCTAAAGCAGGTAAGCAGCAAAGTGCCGATCTTAAACTGTCATTCTTTTCGTGGTCTTTCATACCAATTTCGTTAACTTCTCGCATCGCACTTTGTGTCAAATGAAAATAGCAAGCAAACCGTAACTGTTGCCCTTGGAAATGCTGATCTAAAAACATTTATCGCTACACCCACTGGTGTAGGAGGCGGGGGTGGAGGGGGTGAAACCGCACACCCAAAAGTTTTGATTTGGTGAAAATCTGGGCAAAATCCCTTAAAATCTGGGCAAAATGTGAGGGAATTTGGGCAAAATATGTGTAAACCTTCGCAAAATTGCTGTATGTGCGTTGATTTTACAAAAATGGCACCTAAAATGAAAGTGAAGACTTTTTTTGGAAGTTATGTTTTAATTTAGTTGGTTTCGGGTAAGTTAGGAAAAATTTGGGCAAGCTTGGGTGAAATTTGGGCAAAGATGGTGCTCGAAGTGCCTTGACTTGAGAAAATGCGCCCAGTGAAATGCAGTCGTTTTCTTTTTGAGGTCATTTTCTATGGATTTTTTTCGGGCAAGTTTGCGGAAATTTGGGCAAAAATTCTTCGCATCCCCAAAAATTTGCCTGCTCCTACACCTATGGCTACACCCTCAAAATCTAGCAGTATTCTCTCAGGAGATACCAAAATAATCATTCTTTTCACTTCATTCAACATGCGATCATACACAACTTGAATCTTGTTCTACACAAGGCAGTAAATGGCGACAGGATTTATGCCACTAGCGAGTTCGAAATGTACTGTGTACAATTCAAAAAATATGCATTGTCTACAAATGTGCGTGTTGATCTGCCTGGTTATAAAGAGCCTAAGGGATCAAATGTCTGGGTGTTTAATTGTCTGCATGATTAATTACCTAGTGATTAAATGTCAGCGATTAATTGTCGCGTGATGAAATGACGCGTGATGTCTGTACACCTCGTTTGGCAACGCACGAATAACTTTGTGACGTAAGAATGTGCTGTATCCTGTGTTTGTAAATTACATATCTGAATGCGGTAGCTAATTGGGACTTATTCCAGTTTTCAATGAGTTGTGCTGTGGAGTGATTTGTATACGGCACGGGTCATGTGCATCATTTTAATAATTGAGTCTTTGCTAAACACAGTGATATCTTACGCTATATTTTAGTCACTGTGATTTTCTATTGTGCAAATACAACTGCATTTCATATGGCTGACCGGAAATTTTCGGGAGGGGAACTTTAGATTAAACTGGGTTGCAACATGGGCCGCTGCATAAAAAAGGTTGAAAGCCACTGTTTTAAGTAAAGCCGCGCATTGCATTTAGAAGCAGTAACACACCTGGTTGAAATCTCGGAAAGTTGGACAAACTTGAGGTAACATTGCTACTGAGTGATGATGATTCAAGATTACAAGAGTTGGGTTTGTGCCAGTCTTTTCTATTCATGCCTAGTCAAGTCAAATGCAGTTTTGCTAAATTACAGTTTGCGATGATGTAGTAATGTTAAGGCTGAGCCATTAAATTTTTGCAAAAAGTAGAAATGTGTTTGTCAAACTAGAGTGTTCCTCTCTGTTTTTAATATAATAACTTACAGAAGCGTTTACTGAGTTTGATATTTCCAAAAACATTACTTTGATCAAGACTTGAGCGCAGATCACGTAGTTGAAACGCTAGTAGTAGGTTTTCAGAAACCTTTGGTTGGTCCAATTTTATTTAGAAGGGAATTTTATATAGTTCCTTTTACTAGCAACACTGAGAGACACTTTTATGTAGTCTCTTGAGAGATCTTAAATGTGTGTTCAACTATATCCGTTGGGGAGCGTTGTTACACAGTGTATCAACTCACCCCAAGATGTGTATTCTTGGTTCATTTTAATTGACAACACATTTGGAGTCCCACATTTAACCTCGAATCGTACTTTAACCACGAGTCGCACATTTGATCACGAGACCCATATTCAATGACGAGAATCAAATTTAATTAATCACGTATCCCGCGTTTATCCATGAGACCTAGATCTAACAACGAGAACCACATTTAACCAAGAGTCTTATATTTCGCCTTTATTGATCGATTTCTGCAGAGATACTGTAATAGTGTTTCTATGCTGTCCTTACCACCTCACTCTTCACACAAGCGGTAAGCATTGGATCGTACAATATTTTGTCCATTCAAAAGGTCTGTAAACTCCGCTTGTGATAACTGGATGAAAACTTATCCTGGTGAAACAGTATATTAATATGACATCCTAATCATGAAGCGATGTCGTTATATGACATTCTAGCGAAAAATGCACCACCTGCCTCTGCAACGCCAAGGAACATTCAGATAAGTTTTGAAAATCGGAGGCATTGTGCCATTTAACCACAACATATTTTCCGATGAAGATTTTTGCGCAGTTTGGTAACTGACCTACCAGCACCAGAGGCAAACTGTGTTGAGCTTGAAACTATAAAATGTGTATCTGTTGCACCCAGTGGTAGCAGCACCGTGATGGATGCCTGTTCTTCAGCACGCAAGTATTCCCTTTCCTCAGGTTGCACTGCCTGCTGCCGTGTCTGGACAGCCATGAAAAACAAAATATCTTTTGGCATTGTAAAGTCTCCATAATATGACTCCTCCTCGTCCTAAACTTCGCAGAAGACTTGAAAGAACATAATCAACAAGAAAGCATTAGGCTAATTCATCATTTTGATATCTTCTACCGAATAAAACTGGTTACGTTAGACAAACCATTTTTGCAAAAAATTATGGAAATTCTTTAGTATTGAGATTGCCAAGCCCAGAAGTAAGAGAGCTAAGTCCGATTGCCCATGTTTGGTCTATGATGACTTCTACTCCATTCTTAACTAGGTGAGATGTGGGTGAAGGCTTACAATGTTTAGGTTGGTCACATTCAGCTTGCAGTGATGGCAGTGGTCTGTATGTTTGTGGTATTTGCCAAGATATAGGACATTGCTATACTAATTTCTCGTGACATTTCACCTCATTGCAGAGATTAAGTTTGTTTTCCTTCACTTGTAATTCAAACTGTATCTTACTGTACTTTTAACTGAAACAAGTATGTTTGACTGTCCATTATTGCGTCTGCTATATTTTGCCACTGTATGAAAATCTTGATGCATTTGCTTCTACACGCTTATTCCTGCATTTTTAGTGATTTTATTTTTTTAAGCATCGCTAAATATGTTTATTCAAATAACTAGCATCACTACATTCTTTTCATGTTTAAAAAATTGCTCACAGTTTTTACACCATATATAACCAGTACAAGTTCCGTTTGCCAGATGCAATATTTCACAATCCTTCCACACTGCATTTTTTGCGGTTTCAACATTCTCCTTCACAACAATTTCTTGTTTCAAAAGCAAAGTCACTTCAGCAACTGAGTCACAGCTTTTTGACAATGTGGCTTATAAAAACAAGTACTGAGTGATAATTTTCACTCTATTCAATCTACAAAAGAGTTAAAATTAAAGGTGCAAATCAACTTCTGAAAAACCTAATGCAAAATCATATACACAAAGATCAAAGGTGATTTGTTGCAAGAAAACAAAGCAATGAAGCCATTGCATTGCATGGGAATCACATAACAGCAACAAATATTGCAAGCAAATGCGTAATATGTGCCCGAGGTGCGCCAGACCAGACACAACAATCTCAGCCTTACCCCGGCCATTGTCCAGGCCGAATGCTGTAGGCCGGGTCTGGTGGTGCGTAAAAAATTGCTGAAACCGCTTGTTCATAAAGGGTCAAAATTGTGAAAATGTTATAGGCTACATCATTACCTCTGTCAGCAAGTCTATAAAAATGGATCAAAACTAAGTTTTTAATATTGTTTGAAGATATAAACTTCAACAACAAAAATTTTCTCCGTCCCATCCGGTGCTGATCCGCCAATTTTCAAAAATGTAGCAGTCCGATCCAGTCCTGCTCCCTGGTAATCTATGGTGAATCAGAAGGCTGCTTCTAGTCAATGGAAGCATCGCGCGTTAACCGTTCCCTTGCACCCACCCAGTGACGCCGATAAACTTAAAATGTCACAAAATATGCTCAGGCAGTAGAAAGCTTATGTGACTTCATCGTGAAATAAAACTTTCTAACACAAACCGTCAATGACGCTCCTTAAAATTTTGTTGGCTGGGGGTGCTAATTTTCTATGAAAACTGTTTGTCAATTGTCTTGGAAGCGCCCTCCACTTTTTGTGGCACCACTAAGCGCAGATGATGGTATTACCGAAATAATTACTTAATAATTTTGATTCTATCATCTCTTTGCAGATGTGCACTTTTACTCCTTGCTACACATTCCTGAGCTGTATTGTCTGCAAAAAGATCTTGTCAACTTCGATGCGCTCAAAACTTATATACTCGCTAATGTGCAATACTTAATCAGGTAGCGACTTGGAAACGAATGCGGAGAGAATGGTTTTGACTGGAACAGGCCCGAATGCAAACTGCATGGGCGCAGGAGGGCTACAGACAACTTTTTCTTCAAGTTCTTTCACCAGGAACACATTTCTTGACGGCAGTGCTAACGACCTCATCCGCGGAACTGTTACCTGCTCGCAGACCGGTGTGATTATCATGTGAGTGTGCTAAAACTGCGCCAGGCTAACGCGATGAAAAGTTACATGTTGCAAGCAGTTACAACTTTTGCTATTATATTGGGACGAGACTTCAAAACTGTGCAGCTGTGATGCTGCTTTGTTTCTACGACATAAATCAGCCGGCCGTGTTTGCATGATCAATTGCATTCCGTTGTCTTTGATGCACACAAAAGCAACAACAGCATAAAATGATAACTGCTGATATATCAAAAAACGCACAAAGAAGCTTAATAAGGTGTACGATTGCTTCTTATTTTCCGGTCTCTTGGTCAATTGAATTGCCAATTTAGCATTAATATAAAGTACAAACGCAAGATGCCGAAAGGGTAGCCATTACGACTTACGATTTGGTTAATATCGTTGTTTGATTTTCCTTATTACGAGTATATTGGACAGTCGTTGCCGCTTTCCTCTGGGTCAAAGTTATGAAGCAAAAAACAAACTACTTGTTTACTGATTGCCAGATGGCTGTAAAGCTGTTCAAAAATTTTTATATTGAGTGTAACGCAGCAGGTAGAGATAATTTGGCTCTCTTGCCGACAAACATGATCTACAAAAAATGACCCTCAGAATACCTGTCTAAGGTACAAAAACTCAGGTGCGATACCTTAAAGAAACTTGAATTAGATTATTAAAGAACCATGCTGCCAAGTCAAAAAGCAGCAGTACTGGGTGAGATCTAGATATGTTTGCAGCACGAAGAGGACCACTAACTTTTTGTGTTAATTGCTTGAATTTAACCGCAAGTGGCGAAAATACTGCATGGTGTGGGTTATCCGGCACGAGTTGCAGGTGCCCGTGGGATCACGACCAGGTGCCCGCGGGATCACGAATCTACGAGCGTGGGATCACGACCTGCATTCTGTGAGTGTGCGAGACAAAGGGCGAGTGAAGTTGCTTGCTGGGTGGCGCAAAAGCGCGTTGAAAAATTTGCGGGTCATGTTAGGATTTTGGTTTTCCGCAAGTGTTGATTATATCTTCCAACCTAATTATTTCAGATGATCCTACATTGTAAGCTGGCACGAAAACAGATTTGCCACTTTGTTTTCTGTTAGGGAAATTTCGCAATGGAGAATCAGGTTTTTAGTTCTCATGTACAACTTCGTAGGTTATTGTTAATGCAACATTTTCCACTTTCATACACGATACAGAGTTGAGAATTCCTGCTTAATAGGCAAAATATTAGAAACTTTTATCATCAACGTGGCTTACCTTTCGCAGATAAAGGGCTGCTTCTGACATATACAAACTGGTATTTGATAGCAAGCCGTTTACATTCCGGGGACAACGTGACGCACCGAATTGTGTTAAAACAGTTTGCTGGAAATATAATTTAAATTTGCGCGAATCTTCAAATAAAATAAACACCGTCATGTTCGGCAGGATCGATCGTCACGTGATTAACGCTGCAGGATTCAGCCTGTCCGACATGGGCATAGGTTCTATGCCTTCCGGTGGCCCAGCCAATTATCATCCGAGTTGTCGTGGAAGAAGATATTACGAGAATGGAGCGCACTATCGTTTCGAAATACTTGGAACGATAACTGGACAGTGCGGCACACAAGCCGCGGTTAGTATGAATGCCAGACCTTTTTGAAAAACACAATGAAACACGATTATCAGAATCATAGTCTGAGCAACCAATAAAAATTTATGCTTGTTAATGAGTTCTTCTTCTAACAAGTCGCGTGCACTTTTTCTACTGATGGAGTCCGTGGCAGAAGGTGTCGCGCAGGTCCGCAACCGACTTGACATCAGGCGAAGAGTTTTCTGAGAGGGGGCCAAATTTTTTAAACTATGTCCAATAGTTTTGAACTGTGTCCGACACATTTTTCCAGAGAAGGAACCCCCTATTCATGGGCCTAGAAGCGTGTAAGAGGATATGTCAAGTGTTTAGTTTGACAGGCTTTGATTTACATTTTGTTGCCTATTTATCCCAGAAACGATGTTCCCAAGTAATATCCACAGGCTACAACCGGAGAAGCATGCGGGTTCTGCACTTGAGTTCTACTTAAACTTCCTAATAATAAAAAAGCATTTTACCTGAACACGATAAGAAATCAAGAATGCTTTGTCTTTTTTAACACAGAAAAGAGGGCTCATTCGTGGTTATATAACAACAGTTGTTAAATTTGTGCAACATCAGTTTGCACGTGTGTTTACGTGAAAATATCTATAATATGAAATATATCTCGGGTTGCAACTCTGTCAAGATGTGATTTCCTTCCACATGCTTGATGTTTAAAATTATAACAACAACACTGAAACCATATTGCGCTTTCATATCAAGCAATTCGGATGAAAACATATCTGATGAATTAAACCATTTCGCACTTCGGTGATTGCTTGGGTCATTTCTTTGTCAGGTCAGTGGAAACTCGGTGACGTACTCCAACTTCATTGAAGGTCAAATTGGATCAGTGGCCGGCAGCGTTATATCGAGACTTCATACGATTAACATTGCATTTACGTGTATTTACAATAGAGTTACGGAAATTTCGTCCGGCAATACTATTTTCGTGTATGAACTCACAAGGCGAAAACGGTTTGTATCGTTATCATCATTGACCTAATTTCTGCACTGGGTTATCTTTCTTTCAGATTCATCTGTTGCACGAAACTTACTTTTTTGGTAGTATCGTCACTTCTTATTTGTATGAGTTGCCACCAAAGTTGCGTAAACCTCATTTGTTCAAAGGGGCATGTGTCAACTGCTTCAACTTTCATAAATCTATCTTTCCAATTCAACCTAAAATTCCATGCTTTTGCATGATTAAGAAACCTCTTGCTATTTTTAAATGATCCCATCATTTGATCAATGACCGCTTGAGTAGCATTGCGTATACTGTATCACGGTAGCGTCTCTTTTACTGATGTTAAGTTTTAGTAAAAGAGTCGCAAGCAATGTTTGTTATTAATGTCAATTTAATTATAAAAATATCTTGAGCAAACATAGTAAGGTTTTACTCTTGTGCCAAGCTAAAAATTCGAAAAGCACATTTAGGGATTAATAATTTCCCATAAAATGACATTTGATATCTTTACGTCCTAAGAAATTAACTAATGTTCTTAAAATTGATACCTCATTCACAACACAAACTTAAACTGGTCAGCTTCAAGACATTGAAAAATCTTAAACAGAGTTAAGATGAAAATGCCACACAACTATTTGAATAAGACCGAGGATGCGTAGTGTGTGAAATAGATTTCCTATTCAAAACAATTGCTGATGGATTCAAATTCTTCACCTTTGTTGAGACTAGTTGCAACAATATCTTTCCCACTTTTATAAATTTCAGTAAAATCTTTTATGGTATTATATCACCAAGATTTGAAATCTGCAAATTATTTAATGTCAAAATTTAATAATTCGTTTTACCCGAAGGCAAGCCGATGCTTTGGTTTTGAGCGAAGGCATCTCTACTTCGCTTTGGAATGATGAAACACTTCAGACTGTTCACTCCAATGCAAGACCACTGATGCCAAAGGAAAGCGTGTATATCAAAATAGTTTTACAGCAACAGCCCGATGACGACCAGTATCTACTGCAAGTAATGAGCTGTTGGTCGAGCCCTTATGCAACGTTGCAATCAGGCACGAAAAGAAGCCTCATTTCAGATGGGTATGTGGTTAATGACACTGCGACTAAACTTAGAATAAACAATAATTTCAAAGCCAAAATTCAAGGTGCAAAACTTACCAGCCGATTGCGTTCTCCAGAGAATATTTGAAATGTGGTTTTTGCCGCGAACTCATTGGATTTGCAACGGTTCCTGCGGTAAATATTCCGTGACATTTAGTGACTTTGACCGTTCATGCAATGAGACATAACCACATCAGTTGTTCTGCTGCGATCATAGCAGTGGAATAAGCTGGAAAGCTTTTTTATTCAAAAACTCAGTTGGGTGAGCGAAGACGAATTACTAGATTAGACGTGCAAGTACATGTGATGTTACCACCTACTCGTGCTGCTGTTCATAGTCACAATAATTCCAAACGACTCATTTGCAACAACTGCATCTTTTCGAAGCAAATTCCGTGGGTGTTATTTTGAAAAGAAAAAGAATAAGTCAGGTTTTCAATGCAACTTCTGAGTCAACATTTTTCCAAAAATTCTATTTTGATATTATTTTCTGGTGCAATGAGTAATTTTGAAAAACCTCATAGCTTTATTTGTCTTAGTACCTTGCTGCATGGATGGGCAACAAGTAATAAATTAATTTCCACCTCTCTCACACTTTTGAGTAACTTAGCTTCAAATCACGAATTGGTTTTTACTCTTGCAAGAGAATTGAATATCGAACTCAATACAATGATGATGCAAAATTAAGGCAAGTTTCACAATAACTTTTCACATTCAATAACTTTTGACGTGTCACATTCAAGTTAAGGAAAGTTTCGCAATAACTTGGCGGATAAAAAACTCCGCCGACACAAGCAATGACAGTAGTAATTGCAAAAATAATGAAGGTGACTTTCTTGAAGTTTTGCAAAGCAATTTCAAATAGTGTTTAGTCCCGTTAACTGCCACCGCCCAGAACGTTTGTTAGTTCGGTGCAGACTACCTCAGTTCCTCGTCTCTTCCTTGAAGTTGTTGAGTGCTCCCAGTGGCGCAGGCAGCCAAAAAATTTTGGGGGACCAAACTGTTTGATTTTAGACGAATAACACCATTTTGTTTGGAAAAACGCCTTTCAAAGCACAAAATGACTATATTTTCTAAAAATTTTGGGGGGCATGGCCCTTTTGACCCCTGGCTACGCCTATGGTTGCTCCAGTTGTTTCAAGCGCTTCTCGTAAAGCAGTTTTTCCCAAATCCATCCTGCACTGTAGACGTGATTGAAAAGTAACACCCCGTAATAGAATTGCAATAAGAGCTTAAAGACTTCTCTGCTGTAACGTTTCTGTTGTTGAAAAGGCTACTCTGCACTGCGCAGATTATAGAAACAATAATTTTCCTTTATTTCTGGTAAAACAGATAGAAAAATTTGGTAAAATGGGTAGAGTTTGCGTAACATATCGTAGATTTGGTAAATGTCAGCGTTTACGATTTCCATGCTGATTTCGCTGGGGTATGTGACAATTGGTGAAAATAACTGAAAAAAACAAGCTCTGATGATAACAATCTTCATTAAATTTCAAGACAAACCACTACTATCTACCAAGCTGGCTTTCTGCAGTAAACGAAGCAACTGTAGGTTCTACCTTTTGCAAGAAAACAAATGTCTTCGCTGCGCAGTGTACCTCAAAGTTACTGTGCTACCGACACTTCAGTGTTTATGGCAAATGTTGTCTTCGTTTTATGCAGCTGCAATTCTTCCTCTGGAACAGCAGTAGCAAACGGTGTGACTTTTTACACAAGTGGATTATCCAACCAGGTGAGTTTCGGAGCTCAACTTAAAGCATTCAAAGGTGGAGAACCAGAGGAGGTTTATGTCCACTGCCTGGTCAACAAATGCAGTCTTATGGATAATAACAACTGTCAACAAGTAAGTGTATTGTTCTTTGCGACGAAATGATTGTTCGCAGTCAATAGATCACACGGAATTTCAATGGAAGCTTGCCACAGTATTGTTATCCAAAAAGATACACCTTTCCGAAAAATCGGTTTTATCCCTTGGTTACAATCTCGTTTCGGAACCTCGGTATCAGTCTCGGCATTTTCGAACTGCTGGCAAAATTTGTGGTTTAAATTTACGCTTCACAAGTAGGATGTATACCAAAATTGAAGGCTTTTGGATTTCAAATGACATATTGAGCTTGAAATCAATTTACATTGTACTGTAAAACCTATCTCTTCATTAAACTTCAAATCAAGTTACATGGCAAAGCGTATCTCTGTCTAGATTTTTTAACAGATGTGTACAAACTAGTTTAGTTTTTAGTATTAAAAATAATTTCGAAGTGCTTTTTTGAATTCTTAATGGTAACTTACCGCAGCATTTGAACTGGCATTTATCCGGGTTAATAACGTATTTTTGGTTGCTATTTTCACTTGAAATTGATTGATTAAATCAAGCGCTCAAATAATGTTGCGAGATCTTGCAAGATAAAGAACTTATTTGATCAACTGTCGCATATTCGCGTCACGGCAACATGCAGTGCCCCAGCGCGACAACGCGTTAGATGATGAGCTACCCTTAGTGTGTGCGGCATCAATTGTCTGTTTTTTATTTCAACATTCACAAACTGGTGATTTTTATTAGCAGACTTTTACGAAGCGATACATCAACTTTCCACAATAAAATAAAAGTGTGAATGTGATCCACGCAAAAACACTTTTCTCGTAACCTCAAGATCTCGAGCCGCTAGACATGCGATCAAGTCTTGATTTGTGCTTGTAACTTTATGTTCTCAGAGATTCGTTCAAACACGGGTGTACTTTTATCAATTTTGTGATACTTTTTGTTCGAAATCTTTTGTTCCACATCATTTCTTAGCACTAAGTCTAGGTACAAGGAGTCGCGAAGATGTTATAAAAAATTGGTTTGCAGGCTTGCGAGAAAAAGTTACGGTCTGGCAATACCGCTTTCCAAGTTGATTCAGATGTAAGCATTGCTTCCGCCGGACCTGTCGTCATGAATGACGTCTGTGGAGGGAAAAGCAGAGGAGGTTGTCAGCAGCTGTGCACGGTGGGACAGGACAGTCGGGCTCAGTGCAATTGTGTTCCTGGATTCGAAATCGATCCCGAAAACCCATTTCTATGCAAAGGTGGGATCGTATGTTGCTTCAAGCCGTGTGCTAGTTTTACTGCAACATTTCAGCGATCAATCCTACTAATATATAGTGTGTCTGGAAGTCCTTAATTTGGTGGTGGCAGAAATTAATTGCTGGTCCGAAAGTGATAACAGGTAAGGAAGGCACTACCCCACAGACCTGAGAAAATGTTTGCTGCTTCATTTAACTGTACGTTTTGAACGAAAGTTTACTCATTTAAAGCTGCTTTTTAACAGTTTCTACAAAACAGGCCGAAATGCTGGTTACTTAATCGAGAACATAAGGTTTTCAGTATTGAGGATATTTTCTTGATGCCGAGTAAAATTAACGTAGGCCAGCTCCTTCATTGGTTCCAGCAAAGTTTCGAATCTATTACTCTAACCGTCCACAAATCGACCAACTCACAGCTTCTTTTGTGCACAGGCGTCAGGCGTCACAAAATTTACAAAGGCACAAGTAGAACTTCAAGACAACTCAAGTGATAATCCACTTTCGTCAAAACAACGTGAAAGCGCACAAAATATTACAAAAAATCATAACTGCTGCTCAACTTTTACTGCTCCCCAATTACGTTTTTTAGCCAAAATTACGAATGTCTGGTGTCACACAACAGTTTTTTTGCATCTGAGCAGTGTTGCTTTCAGAGCTGCGGTCTTCAGCAGGTCTATCAAATATTTCGCAGCAACACCTCACTGTCACTTGGGATTCGTTCCACTGACGCACCACCAACCTCTGCTGTCAAGACATTTTTTCACGCATACTGAGAAACAGAAATTCTTTTGTAGTTCATATCTTATCAAATAGGTTAATTTTGCCCTACGCTCTTAGTTGCCTCGTTTTTAAACCCTTTCAGAACTAATGTGCCACTTGACAGAAGATAGTGACAGAAGATTCACCTGTTTGACCATATCAAGTCAATATCACAATTGATATCAAGGATGTTAATCTTGCTCATTATGAACATGTGTGCTTTCACCTTGTAGGGGTCGGTGGTTTATGAGCCAATTGGTTTTATCGAATGAAAATGAAGGTTTTCCGAAAATGCACTGGGATCACTAAAACCACGACTTGTTTTCCATAACCAGTGGTGCTCGGTGACTTTTTTGGTGAGGCACTCACTGACGGATAAGTACGTGGTACGAGGTGGTCATTTTTACTTGAACGCTGTTCGTGAGCGTCACGCTGTGCTGAATGTTTTTTCAACAATGACGAAATATCAATGCTTGCAATTTTGTGCAGAAACGTATTAAAATCGATGACGTTAATGGCGGTTTCAGCATTTTACTTCATTGTAGACCATTTGGGTCGATTTCCTCATTGCACCGTTTTATAAACAGATTTTCATACATACCATAGGTAAGGTCGCCTCAAATCAGCGTGAAACGATAGAATGTAACCAACCATGCATCTTTGCCGACGGTGATCATGGTAGAACACTTCTCTTTATGAGCTTGCAAGCAGAAATATTATTACGGAAGCCTGTAATGATTTGCTAGAAAACTAGATGTATGCTGAGTCAAGGATTATTCGTGCTTTATTGCAGTTGTTTCAGCCAAATCATCATCCACTCATCAACCGCGGAAAACTGTGCCATGGTATCATTACGTCGTTCCTCTGCTGTGCGTCATTGCGGTCTTGACCGTCGTCATAGCAATCGTCAAGAAGAATCGCGGCCAGTCCGTCAAAGGCAAATACCACCTTCCGGACTTGGCCGACGAAGATTCATGAAGAACTTTGCAGCTATAATGTGATGTTGTCATCTACCCGGTTTGTAATGCTACCTTCGTGAAAGGAAAAATAATAAAATCGGGTGTAGTTCTCTTCGGTTGAATGAACTTTGTGAACCGAATAAAGAGTAGTCAAATATAAGATAACTGTCCATCAAAAGAATAGTTTCACAGTCCAGAACTATGACCTTATTAGCAGTGTCTAAGTAGGCGTCATCAGCTCTTATTCAATTAGAATACTTAAGATAAGTCTATATATATAAAGCGCAATCGAAATAAATATGAAATTTCGCAGCACTTACGTTTGTTGCGAGATGTTAAGTTATTGAAACTGTAAAATCGACTGAGTGTGAAGTTTTGTGGCAAATTAAATATCACCAATGTGCGGAACTCGTTGCTTTCAAAAAATACCTAAAATTTTGGCAAAACGACTACGACTGCTCTACTTTCCTTCGATGAAGATTTACTTTTTCCTATTGCGGGCATTTTCATTTGCATCATATGAAGTGTTTAGTCGGAAATTGTTGAAACTGCGACACTCATGCCAATACCAATAAATGCTAATAGAAACACTTGGCAATCGTCTGAATTAGAGTAAACAGATGCTGCAATACAAATCTGGCACCTGAGCACGCAGTTGAACCACGTCGCTCCGAACACCGTTTAGCCGTCAAGCAACAGGTTTCTAGTATTTCACCTGAAACATCACATTTATGTCAGATGTGACGTTTCCAAATGTTGAAACACACTGTACGCGGAGTAATTAATCGCTCGGCTGGGCTGCCATATTATTGCTGCGGCTCACGCCTTCACTACCATAAGCTGTAGATGGCTCAAAATTACATGGAAATATTTTAATAGCATAAAATTCAGACCATAAACGTAAAAAGACATGGCGGCCTTCGACTTGCAAGACCAGCTTATGAGCGCTGTTGCTCAGCGACGACAAAAGGCGCCAAAACGATCATCTTCCGAACGATCATGTTCTCTTAATCAGTTTCGACTAAGCAGCTTTCTTGAAATGCGAAAAACGAAAATCTGGCTTCGGTCACGGGGAGCACGACCCCAGCGAACCAACCTGCCCCATGTACGTCACGTACCCTCGCAAGCTGACGCTGGGCGAGTGCTCACATTGGCCGTGGGTGAGTCGGAACGAGGTAACGGTTGCTGGCATTGGCTGATGACAAGGTTCCCGGCAGGTTTGTTCTGAGGGGACATGATCGGTGACTTAGGGGCTCCCAGCACTTGTAGTGTTTGAACTTTTCCGCCAGTTATGATTTGCACCGAGTGGGAAGTATTTTGAACCACCTGAAAAAAACAAGAAATAATGATTCAAAGACGCCGTTGCTTCCGGATAAAGTTCACGTTACAGAATTCCTTTTCAAACGCATTTGCCTTCGCAATGAGGCGCCGTTAGCAAACGACCTATGAACACAGTCGCTAACGCATCAGCTGCAAAAACGAGCCAGTACTTCAGGAGAAACTATTCACCTCGCGAGATTAAGTACAGTGGTAGGACAGGATAACGGAATACAATTCAAATCGTCTACATCGTGTCAATAACAAAATCACGCACGTCTTTTCGTGAAAGTCATAATTTAGCGAACACGCATGTTATTTGAAAAATGATTGTGAAACTTCCTGAGCTACCTCACATGTGGAAGATTGTCAGTTACCAAGGGAAACTAAACATATGCAGTAGAACAGCTATGTCCAACCCAAATGACTTACTGAGCCAAAAATCATGTCGCTAGCTTAACCAGGGCCGCACATTTGATGACATTAATGAGGGCCGCACATTGAATGGCTTACTTAGATCTGAGCAAACCAAATTTAACTGAAGCTAATACACTGAAAGCGTTCGAATTCTAATTGCAATGTTAACACGTGAGAAGAGTGGCACTGGGAGACCACCTGCATCAAAAGTGTCAAATTCAAGGTTAACAAAATAAGGAAAGGTTGTCAGTTTGTAGGATACTGTTACTACAGCGAAAACCTAAACTGGGTCGCACAAAACCTTCGCTTGGGCCGCTTGTTGGACAAAGCTGCAGTAGAAGAACTCGATTACAAAATATATTTCACACCTGTACACCGGCAGGTAGAGGTCGAGCAGCTTTAACGATCTGCATCGGAAGAGGTGGCGTTTTCCCAGGACCGCAAGAAACAGTAGGCGATGTGCTGGTTCTGGACAATACGTGAACTATTTGCGGTGACGCCGGGACGCTTTGGGCGGCGACAGCGGAACCGCCGGGCGTCACACCGTCACTCTTGGTGGTGATTACGATCCGTCGATAGAGTTTATCGGCGTTAACGTTTGTTGCGACGCCTTTAAATGAGTTCCGAACACCGGCTGGGCCAGGAGCGCGCAAGCCAGCGGAACTTTCGTTCTGGACGACGATTTGCGGGCGCCGCGCTAGCGGGGACCCCCCAGGCGACGAAAGGTTTAACAGATGCCGTTCGGTCGCCACGGACCTCGCATCCACCGCCGCAGGCTGCTGCATGATCGTAACGGAACGGTTCGACGTAGCGGGCGGGATCTGGTCGGAGAAACGTCGCAACTGGTCGTGACTGAGCATGTGGTGCTTGTTGACCGGTGCGCTGCGTTGCGCGTGGCCGGGCGGCAAGACGCGCACGAGCTCCGCGGTCGGCTTCTCTTTGTCGTCGGCGGCTGGTTTTAAAATCAGCTTCAAGCTCGGCTGCCCGTTCTGTTGATGCACTAGTCTGCCCTTAACGTGGCTGGGGGACATGGACAATCCGTCCTGACGGCCGCCGGCCACCTTTTTCACGACGCTCGGCTGTCGGTGCGTAATGAGAACCTCGCGTGGCGCGCGAGACGCGGCAGCAGACGACGACAGCTTCCGCGTCATCTCCAGCAGTTGCTTCTGTGTGAGTTGGATGGTCGTCACGCCGCCCGGGTTGCTGGTCAGCGATATGTTGGACATGTTCGCAACATCAGCCTTCGACTTTTTCGTCTTTTTCTTCGCAACCAACGGACGATCGCTGACATTTGAAGAAGCGCCCGTTGCATTTTTGGTAACTCCTTCGGAAGCAACCTCACCTGCGATGGTGGCGGGCGCAGGTGAACCAAGAGCGTGTGGAGCAAAGTTGCTGATCGGATGATTTGTTGGTGCGTCTGTTAAAACGTGTGAGCAATATACTGTTTTGAACACAAGCTATGATGCGATGCATTAAAGCAACTCTTACGATGGATCTGCTGGTGACCCTTTCGAATAAACAATAAAGCACAAGTGATGTTTCTTTACGAAACGCCACTCGTAACCGGCCTTCGCTTTTTTTCGTGTAGTTTACTTGCACAGCAAGAAGTCGCGCGTAAGCAAATGTTTCCTCGCGCGACTAAGCAGAAGCAAGCGCGCAGGATACTTCTTCCACAACACGGCAGCAGTTTTCTATACTTGCAAGCAGGGCTGTGGAGTCGGAAGTCCCGTCATCCGACTCCGGGCAATTTCGATTATCCGACTCCGACTCCGGGCCGACTCCGACCTTCAGCTGTATTAGTTACTTAAAGTGATAATTCTTTTAAGATGAATTCATAAACCCTACTTGCACTTTCCAGGAATACGGAAACTT
>JGI24021J15306_10003712_pt1 | contig 17374 bp, 12 predicted proteins | sample Ectturendosymbi1_FD_15306 | JGI IMG/M metagenome (IMG submission 15306) | reverse complement strand
TTCAGGACTGAGGATGCGTAATTTTACGTGAAATCGATTTCCTATTAAAAATTTGCTGATAGATTCCTTGCTTACACCCATCGTGGAAAGTACATATCTGTCTATTGGATCAAAAATCAATGGTCAACAAGACCTCACTGATTTTGTTGAGTTTTTTTACCGGTATTTGGGTGGATCACGGTTGACATGCCAGTTATCAGTGTTTTGGAAAAGTACTTTCGACTTCGATTAAAATACCTTAATCCTCTGAAAAAAAGTTAATTTACTGTGTATAAATTAATGCACTAATTATATATATTCCAACACTTACATTTATGAGTTCACTCTGAATCTGTTTTTTTTTTCAGTCATAGACCGAAACGTTCTTGAAATGACTGAAAAAAGTTTAGTCATTTCTGTCAGAATGTCTAAAAATATAGGCTAATGAACACTGTTATGGCAACTTTTAATACAACTGTGAGACAAATGACCGAAATGTTTCACTGACCAAAATTTCTCAACAAAAAAGGTCAAAATGTCTCAGCAAAATAAAAAAATGCTCTGAAAATAATACAAATGAAACGAACACTTCTCGTAATGTCCCAATATTCTGTTGGCAAAGTGTCAACCTGTTTTTATGTAAAGCTCTTCTTTTTGTTGCTACGTTTCACTCAAAGCGAGAATTTGCTACAAATGCCATGCTTGCTGCTGGACGATCTGGATTTAACCCACACAGATGGACAAATAGCCTGCCCTGAAAAAATCATAACAAACCACATTAAAGGAGAAAACTCAGCCCACACAACCGTGGTTCAGCGCACAGTCATGTAAGGCAAATATTTCCAAGTTGAATCGCGAAAGTAATCGTTGATTACAATTAAATTGGCAATGTAATCGATTATGATCACTGTAATCAATTACATTTCATTGTTGGTCAGTTCAATCGATTGCGATTACTCAAAAAACTAATCAATTGCGATTACCCCATGTCTTTTCCTGTATAGCTGATCTGACTATTTTTTTTTCTTTACACAGAGGTGCAAGAACTGACATCAGACCAAAGTGCACACTTCATGCATGACCTGAATTCAGCCATCGATGAAATGATAGAAAGCTCAGACAACAATGAGAAGAAAGGAGGAATTTTGGGCATGGGTACGTAAATAGCCATTTGTGAATACTATACTACCACATGATGATGTTCTACATAACTAGCTCTCTCCATTCCCAAGATTTTAGAATATTTGTAAGTGTTATTCACTGTCTTGCCTTTTATGTAAACACCAGATGGTCTTGTTCAAAGCTTTCAGTGCTTTTGTTTTGAGCAAAGTGGTGAGTGAATGTTTGGCAGTCGCTACAAGCAAAATAAAATCATCTCAACATAGAATGGAAAAATTCATCAGTGCAACATAATACCCAACTGACTTAATGATTCCTTGGTGCATGCAGAATGTACCAGGACATACAATGGAAAACTATGTGGTGTAAGATGTCCTAGTTTAAGTTAATTTATTTCAGTGAAATGAAAGTTTCAATGAAATTAGAAGCACACGCATTTCATCTTGACCATCCTTGAAAAAAGGATTTTGAAACAAGATTTATGTTGGTGATACTGCACTCAGCACTCGTAAATTGAAGTGACAATGATTATCCTTTTTATAGACATTACATTGTGTTTCCTTCTGATTAGCGTGCCAATATAACAATGATGATGTGTCATATTAGCAGGCGTCTGCCAACATAGTTGGCAATATTTGCTCTTGAAGACTGCTTTGATATTGTTTTGTGTGGAGTATTTGGAAGCCCAAGTTTTACTATGTCTTTGCTTTGTTAATGCTGATTTCTGTGATGGTGTTTAAGGTGTGCGGCCCTTTTTCTTGTGAGTTGGTTTAATACTGGTATACATTGTAATGTTTTTAACTGTGATTTGAGTAATGCAAAAATATTGTCATCTGTTACGAGTGGTGGTAAATGAAATGTATCAATATTGGTTTTGGTCCACAAAGTCTTGGTAAAGTTCTGTTAATTGTTCACTGCTCGAAATATTTTGCATACACTGCAACAGACTACTAACTAAGCACATGTCGGAAAGGTTAGGTATAGTATCTGTAGTTATATTATAACCACTCCAGGTCAGTGGTATACAGCTTGGCTCTTCAACATAAATTTATGCAGCTGTGCTACATATGTATTTAACATATAAGTTATGGTAGCCACATATTAACACCTTTGCTGCCAGATGGATTTACCTGTAAATCTTGTATGTTCGCGCCACTTCGCAACTCCATAACTCACCAAGTCGATTGTGCTAGAGAGCTTTACAAACCATCAAAGATTCAGCAAGTCTTCTAGTTTGCAATGAAAAAGAAAATTTTAAGTTTTGGGTTTCAGGTTTTTTTGTGATGTCATAAGTGGGGTAAGTTTAGGCCTTTGTGGCTGATGTCATCAAAGCCTGGGCCCCAACCGCAAGAGGGAACTGTTTGACTCAAGTCTTTGTAGAAACTAGGCTAAACTCCAGGTCTTTTGGGCCGTTGATTGACTTTCAAGCATTTGTGGTTCAATGTTTGTGGCCAAAAAAACTAAATTTGGGCAGCTTACATTTTTTTCTTTACTGTATCGAATGGTGCAGATGACGCTCAGTCTTTCTTTGGCTTCGTTGTGTCGAACAAACTCTCTTTTCGCAATTCTATTCTCTTCAGCATCACATACACATATGTCACAGGAGGGAGTATGATGAACAAAAAGCAGTTGCAGTGGTGTGAACATCATTACTAGGATTGCAAATTAAACGCGAAACGTGCTGATACGCGAAAGTAACTCAGAGGCGCAGGTAGCCATGTTCAAGGGCAGCTTACATTAATTTTTTTAAACGATTTCGTGCGGCTTACAATCAAGGGCGGCAAACAATCGAGTAAATACGGTACTCACATAACGCTTAGCTTTGCACATTACACCGACATATTAGGATATTTTGCGATATAGCTGTTTGCAGTGCTTTTTCCACGTCATTTTCTAAATCTGGAATTACACCATTAGCATAGTATATCTGTGGAATGCAAGGTATGCAATTTTAACATGAGATTTACTTTTTTTTTATATTGTAGTAAGCCAGATTGAAGTTGATGATGTCAACCAAGCTCAGTTGCTGCGATTTTACAACATGTTGCGAAGTTTATTTCCAGCATCTGACATTGGTGAGGAAGAAGTTATGTTTTTAACATGAATTCGTAAGATATGATAGCATCAAAAAGCAGACAAAAAGTTTGAAAACCGAAAAAAAATGAAATTAGATTTTGAGCACCGGTTTTTTCCAGACTGTTTTTGCTGAGAAGAAAAACAAGTCAAAACGCTACTAACATTTAGTTTTATTCATAAATACCATTGTTTCGCGACACAGCTTCGGAAGTTTAACAACACATGGCTCATTCTAAGGCTGGGTTTTTGCGTTCCTGCATCAAGTCTTTTTAAAACGTGCAATTGATGTAGTAGCATAGCTGCGTCAGACTTACGATTAATTAAAAGCTGTGATTACTCCCAATGAAAACTCTGTAAAAGTAAGGTGCAAAATTTTCGAAGTTGCACTGCACTTATGTTTTTGACTGCAAGTACTTTTCTGTATTGCTAGCTTGTCGTGCTCAACTGGTTGGTCTACAAAAACTTGCACGGATTGCGCAAGTTTCACATTCAGGATTTAATGCTCAAGTGGTGTTGCGACAGGTGTTATGGAAATTGCGGCCCAAGCTATGGGTCGAATGGCCGCATGCAGTTCTTCGTATAGAACGGAACATATTGAGTTTCACATCCGGCGCGCAATCGAATGGCTTGCTTCTGAAAAAAACGAGGGCAAGAGACAAGCCGCGGTTTGTATTCTTTGTGACCGACCTGGCGTTGACATACTTAGTACAATAAACATCGTTGTCCATTTCCTGCTGTGGCCAAACGTCACGTTTGACCTCTGTTATGTCAATGTCAGCTAACTGGGTTAAAACGAGCAGGATGCAAGCATGGTACAATTTTCAGTCTGGCGTTGATGTACTTAGTATAATAGACATCGTTTTTTCCCCCTGTGATCAAGTTCCACATTTTCAGTATCAAGCATGGTGCAATTTTTTTAAAATTGCCTTTATCTTGTTTGTTGTTATTGATATCTGAAATATCCTGTCTTTGTAAGCTTGGAATTGAAATCGTCGCGTCGTACCAAGTGTGCAGATGCTGTGATTTTTACTTTTTACCTGTCGCAACCCGTCCAGTGCATGTGTAGCTGTAAACATTAATCAAACTTGTTATTTTCGCAGGTTTTCATTTTGCGCGAGATGGCTCATTACTCACCTACAATATTCTACCAACAAATTCAATATTTCTTTGAAAATATTTTCTTTGCAGTTCACGATCCAAAGGTTTAAATACGTGTTTTTTCAAAAGGTTTTGTTTTTGCGTGTTGTGATTGTGTCGGCGATATCGAGTACCAGATGCTACATTTGCGCGACTTGTCACAAAGTTGCCGACTTTATGTTCTGTGTCGTAAACACTAGTTATAAAGCAACGCATCAGGTACTTTGCTAAGGTTACAGAAATTTTCACGTTTTTTGCAAGCTTGTTAAGGTTACAGAAAAAATTCGTTTTTTTAAGCTTGGTGTCGTGAAAACTCGACACTTGATTCGAGCTACGTCTGAAAAAAATGACTTAAAACATGTTCTGACGGTCTATGCTTTTCATCCTCAGTAATGCGTTGTCATTTTGTTTTTTCATTTTCAGCAATCAATACGAGAGGGCGCTGTAGAGGCGTTGCATGCCGGATTGTGCCTCGCTGTTCAACGTGAGTTAAAGGACTTTAAGCACAAACCTGTGTGGTACAAGGTGAGCATGTACTTGTAAAAAGGCCGGGCTTGAATGCGTGCGCATGCGCACCGACATCCACGTTCCACTTTCCCTGTCGTGTACAACTGTCGCGCATTCTTCGGGTGGTTGATTGTGCAACGCCGTTATCGAATAGCTTGGCTCAAACAACCTAATGTCACAATCGTCTGACGACAATGAAAAGACTCGAACTGTCGTGTAAAGTGCTAATTATATTTGGTAGTTCAAGTAGAACTGTACTCGAAACGGGCTTTTTTTGAAAAAAAAGCGCTTCGGTTTAACTGCAAAGAAGTTGTATACAATGAAAATCCATTTTGAGCAAGATTATTGTCGCATGTTTTAAATCCTCAGCGAAATGTCAAAGGATGAATCCCTAAGGCAGTGGTTCTTAACCTGGGGTAAATTTCATCTTTCAAGGGGTAAATTCACTGAACCACAAATTGCAGCAAATGTAAATTTTTAAAAATCATTCTCAACTGTAAGAGTTTGCTAATTTCATATTTTTAATAAATGAGCACCACTGAGTGTACTGGGGGTAAATCTGGTAATCTTGTTTGATAAAATGGTAAGATATGTAAAAAATATTACAAACCATAGCCCTAGGGGATTCCTAATGAATCCCTAGGGGATTAGCTGAGTAACTTTTTTTGCCGTAACGTGCCAACCACCACCGTTAGAAGGCCAATCAAGGGCTGTAGAGATGTGGAGTTTCGCCTAGTTCTTTTTAAAAGAAAAAACAAATAAATTTCCCTTGGATTTTTTTCTCAGGCCCCGATAACGTTGCCCAGTCCCAGTTGTGTCGTCCCCTCAAAAAAAGTTCAAACCCAAAATTGCCCAATATTGTAAATCCGAAACTACAAAACTTTCCGCATATTTGGAGGGTTTCAACAGCTCTCTAGCTCTATCGGCTGGTGAGTTACGTACTTGCCTCAAAAATAATTATCGCAGCTGCTCCAGTGGTGAACAGAAAAGTCCGCCACCTCTTCCAGAAAAATCTGTAAAATTTTTGTACTTGACGAGTATTCTTGTCTGCTCAGATGTGCTACGACGAAGCCCTTTCCATTGCGGACAACGCAGTGCACGAGCGGTCACGTGACGACCGGATTCACTCATCGCTGCTCATTCTTCTGGAACTTCTAAAAATCAGCTCTTGCGATGGTAAGTGAAAAGTTAACGCTGTACTCACCTGCTTTGCATAACTCTGTTCGTTTACGCGCAGAACTTGTTGCTGATAATGTGTCGGCATACGCCGTGTCGTTTTTAAATTGATGAACCCTATCAAGCATCTGATAAAAACTACAGACTTTATCACGAAAGCTTTATACTGCTTGTATTAGCGTGCTTTGACTCCTCAATCCAAAACCAAAATTATGTTTATTAGTTACGTGTCAGTAAACCGTCTCGTCAAAAGAGTTAATTAAGATTTTGCCTCTTGTACGTTAAGCCAAAGGTGTATATCCAGTCTGCAGACACGTGGAAGTGCTTCTAAGTCATGAATGAAGTTTGTCCAATGAATGAATGACGTTGTCCAATGTCCAATGACTTTGTCCAAGTCATTCGGGCAATTTTCCAAACGAATCAAGGAAGTTTTTTCAATTCAAATTTTATTCTGTAAAAATGAATTCATCAAGAAAGAGATTAAACTTGAATTCAAAGATCATTCATTTCGAGTTAGATTTGAAGCACTTGTCGGACCACTTGTGGTCCATTAACCGCAGTTCAAGAGGCCCTGCTATGGTTTAACGTGCAACCAAAGTAAAAAAATGTTTGAAAAACATAATCGTGCAAACAACCGCATTAAAGCGAACTGAATTGTACTTTCTCTTATGTCAAGCTCAAACCTGAAATTTGCAAATGTTGGTGGCAATAACCGATAAAAGTTTTTATTCAGAAAATTTATTGAAGCTAAGTCACTTTTAATAAATGGAAATATTGCCACACTTACGTTTTGTGCATATTTGAATCTATCTCCGCCTTTGTCTCTAAGAGATGTTTATAATTGCGCCCTGATTTTGTTTGCTGGGTAGCGTTTTCGCGCCTTCGCCTTTTTTTTGTAAAATCGCATTTGCCAAGCATTGCCGATGGCAAGTTTGATTGCAGAATTGCGATATAGTAGAACGATTTATTGCTCATTTACTTTGGCCAGAAAAGATCGTAGATTGCATGAACTTCTAGCAAGCGGCGAGTTATTTACACTTTACAAATTGAACCGCTTTGCGTCTGCAGTACTGTGACTGCCACTCGCATGCGCTGACGATTTTCTCAACATTTGGCCAACATAGCAAAAGGTCGGCCTGCCAGGATAAAAATGCGATTTGGCCCGTGGGCCTAACGCTGCCCGGCCCTGGTTCATCGTGTGTTATCTGCGGCTGACGTGGTGTTAATGGCTGAGTTATATGTTCTGCGCGGCGGTGTAGCACGTGTTTCATGGCCGTGTTTCTAGCAGTCGTATTTTAAACATTTGTGTTGCTGCGAAACTTACCTACGTGTTACGGGGTGGACGTGTTGTGCTCAGATGATTTCTTCACCCGCGAATTGCAAGCTGATTACTTGTCGTCGTCTTCTGCCACTGCACCGGACAAGGTAGCGGCTGTCATCTTTCCGCCCTGTGTTCTTGATTTGCATAAAAACTTTCAGCGACCTGGTTCGGTTGTCTTGGAATAGCTCGCTGGTGTAACTCGCATAAAAATGACTTGCGGTAATGTTCACCAAACGTTTCTCACTGTGATTGACCCGATAAGCCCACTCCGTACGGACGGATAAAGTTGGCTCCGTACGGATAAGCCCACTCCGTACTGACGGGTGAAGTTGGCTGCTAAACAGGGGAAGGCTCGTAGGATGTTTTTCTAATCTTTCAAGCTTGTAGTGTTTTCTCCGTCATGATTTCCCGAAACCCATATTCAATATGCAGAAAAAGAAATGCTCAGCTAGAAGCTTTAACATGTAGCGTCCAGATTGTAAGAGCTGGTTCTGGTCATGATCTACTCCCAGTGCCGGCTTGTCGATTAAGCTTCGCTTACTGCAATTAACAGCGATGTGCGGTGGCTGATAGATACTAGTAAACCAAAAGTCGCTGATTTCGAAATCGATAAATAGCTCTTTTATATTTATGATTTTGTTCTTTTTGTATTCAACATACTGTATTCGTTGTCCACAAAAAGACGAGTTTGCTGGTTCCACAAAGTTGCTGTTAAACTTTACTTCCCCGTATTTTTGTCATTTTCTGTTTCAGTGAGGCAATTTTTTGAGGCGTTATGTGTAGTTTTCCCAGATGTGTCACTCAGGCCTGTGCCCATGTGACGTTTCTGGATTGTTGTCGTCTCATTTAAATTTTTTTAAAGTTGCCGTCGGTGTGACTAGTAGGTTTCGTTTCTTTTCGAAACTGCCATTGCAAAAAAATATACTGTATTAAGTATTGTGCTCATGAAGTTTTGGGGAGATTCAAATTTTAAATTCTAGATTGACAGTGATAATACTACGGTTTGAAACAGCTGTCATTATGTTCTCGAACTAAACCGACACACGTCAAACGACAAAAACTTCCGTCCGAAAGGCTCAGAGCGTGTGAGTGTTGAACCGCAATAACCCTGGCTTTCTTGAACGGGAGCAATTAAGAGTCGATTTTTGGTTCGTCGCAGGGGAAGACGTTACGCAGCGCAAAAGTGTCTCGTTTTTCGTCGTTGCTGTTTCCTGCCTCATCGAAATCTACAAGTAAGCTTTGCAATTACTTCCGCAAAACCGCCCGCCCACTACGTAAGCTCTCGTGTGTTTTTGTTTCAAAGGCCGTGGTCGCGATTGTGGCAAAATAAAGACAGTGCACGTCACTGCGATGCCTTCCCGTTACGAGATTGCTTTCGACGATGTAGTTTGTCTCTTTGTCCATCGTTTAGCGCATGGACCTGGAGTGCACCTTACGGTTGGGCTGAAATTGCGTTCAGTGCTGGTCGCGGCCCGAAACGCCAAGTTTTTCCACAGTCAGCGCGAACCTTGGCTGTTTGTTTCTCTGCAGCAAACGTAGAGACGGTCTGCATTTTAATAAACACCAATTGGGCAATTCGGAGCATGTAGCCACTCGATTTACCGCAGGCATACCACGGTCCGTCGAGGAAAACTTGGACGTTATCTTCCTGTGTCACCGAAACGCCGACGCAATTTTAGCAAACGTGACTGTCCGCTTTCTCATTAATGACTGGATGTTGCTGTTTTTTTCGCTTCCTGCACATTATCGCCTTCGTTTGTACATCCAGTGATTCATGGAGACGCTTTTCCTTTCAGCTCTTTTGCCTCCATCCCTGACTGGAAAGGATTCTTCGAATCATGGAAATATCCTTTTGAAGAGTGTGTTTTGTTACGACTTGATTACTGAAAAATTCGATGAGGTGCAATGATTGTTTGACTTAGCGATCTTGAAATGTATGATTGTTACAGGCTTTTTCACGTAAAACTTAAAATACATGTATATGACAAAGAAATGAATTACTCGCCTGTCTCCAAGCATGATTATAACACCAACGAAAACATTTTTTTCCATTAGGTTGATATAAACGGTTGCTACAAACATCGTACTTGGTGGTCTTAATGTCGTTGAACGTCTTAATCGTGGTTGTTAACCAGAAAATAAGGCCAACGCCTCTCGGTTGCGTTGGAACAACTTAAAACATTTTTCTTCGCTAATCTAAGTGTTTGATTTTAGTTAACATAACCTAGCTGCGCTGTTTGGGCCAACTCAGTCCCTGGCTATAAAATTTTCGTCTTGCCATATGTGCAGCAAATTAATCGTTCTGTTGTTTATTTTATTTTTTCACCAAGTACCCGCACGTTTGTCAGGTTTGCAAGTTCGTTTTGTCTTACCGCACATCGAGGAACGTCCTCATTCAACACGCAATCATGTCCATTGTTCCGCGCCTCGCCTTGTTCGGCTGCGAGAGGTTCATGGCCTCGTATTTGAGCGACTCGCTCACGTTTCTTTTCGCCTACTTGAAAAAGGTGAGAGAGAAGTTGTAAGTTTATTTTTGGCGATACAGCATAGCAACGCGGAAGCAAACACTGCTAGAATGTACTCGCAGCCAAGACGCCAAAGAAACGTAAAGCAAGGGGCAACCGGCCGGAACCGGTCCCCCAAGCAGATTTATCCGACCCGCAGCCCCATTGTAGTAATTTTATGGCCCACCTACTGGTAGGCCTATTGCATTTTATGAATCTGTCCCCCTTGCAACTTTTTGTAATGCATGCTTAAGAGGAACTACTTATGAGAAACCGCACTGTACTATAAATGTACTGTATGTCGTATTTTGGGCTTTCATTATGAATCGTGAAAATCAGGAGTGAATCGGATTAAAATTCCTAAGTTTTAACGACATTGTAAACAGCAAAGAGAACGGAAATGGAGGAAAATTAGTACGGCCCGCCATTCCGTGCAGAGTTTGTTTTTGGCCCGCGTCTAGGGTAAGTTGCCGACCCCTGCCCTAAAGTTGTCTTGTCAAGTCTTCTTCGCTCTTCACTTTCTCTGACACGTTTGGCTGTGGTCAGAAGTTGCGCGCCGTTTGTCGACGGAAGCATTTCTATCGCTGTGTTGCCTGCTGTGTTCAGCCGAGTCCTTTTGAAGCAGCCTGTTCAGCGAACACTGTGACCTTTATTAAAAATTTATTTCCTGAAATGGCACGCAGCGCGTAAGGCAGGGTTCATTCGGAGTCTGAAAAAATATGGAAACAAGTTTGATCGCTTTCCAGCCTGGAAAAAACTGTAAACATTTTTTTGGTCTGCTGGTATGGAAAAAGAAATAATTTTCCAGACTTGATCTTTTAACATGCATTTTCAATATAGTTTATTCAAGATTGATAATTTTACTTCGTGTTAACTATTATAGTGCTTGTAGTTGACCTGGATAGGTCATTCGGAAAAGTTAAGTCTGGAAGAAGTTTGGACAAGGTCTTAAAAGTCCGGAAATTTATATTCAAAATTGCGTAGGAACCCTGGTAAAGACGACATTAAAACATTGATATTAATGTTAAAAGCCTGGTAAAGACGACATTAAAACAGTGATATTCATGTTAAAAGCTGCTGGTCGCATCGTAAACCTAGTGTCTGTTATTCGGTTAAGAGGCGGCAAACGTGACGTTCACTTTTTCGTGTAATGATGGTATTAGTCCAGACAAGCTCTTTGCATTGTTGTCTTGGTCAAAGGCGTGCAGTTATCGTTGCCCTCTGTGTCAATTCACTTAGGAGCGAGATCGCTCGGCCGCTTTCCACGCAATCGGCCTGCTTGCCGTCGCCACCCGACAAGGCATCGACCCGTATGTGCCCAAGATATTCGAGTTCGTCAAGCAGTACTTGCCGCCCAAGGAAGTCAGCTCGAAGTAAGTTCTTGTGGTGGTGAAGCCGAACGTTAGGACTTCATCGCTGGTACAACTTTGTTCGCGTCTTCTTCGCCCAAACGGCTCATGCGCCATTGTACACACCTTCAAGCCATGGGCGTAGCCAGGGGGTCATGCCCCCCAATTTTAGCATATCTAGTCATATTATGTTTTGAGAAGCGGCGTCCGAAAAAAATAATGTTTCTCGCCTAAAGTAAAACATTTTCTCCACCCCCAATTCCCCCTCCAAAATGTTGGGCTGGCAACGCCACTGCTTCAAGCATTAAAGTCGGTAGCGACCCGGGCGCTCAGTGGCGATTACGGTGTCTTACGTCATGTTGCCATGGCAATATGACGCGTGCCACTGTTATTCTGATGGTGCGCTCGGCGAGCGCTTCGTGGCGGAACGTTGCAACCTGAAGTTGGTTCAATTTCGAAAAAATTGCGCAATCGTGCGGTACTTGACCGCTTCGTTGTCGGTTCAGTCCTGGGAACTCATAACAGACAGGACGTTCAGTTTAATGTATCGTTTCTCAACTGGCAACCAGTGGCTCCAGGGGGGCATGAGGCCTTTGGCGGGGGCCCGAGCTGAGGCAGGCACCGAAAAACTTTGACTTTTTTTTGTTTGTATTTCATTTTTGCTTGCCTGTCTAGCATTGGCGAATAAGCTAAATACGTTGAAATAAAATCTACGATTTTTATTGAAGGAACGGGGAACACGGGGTTTTCCTGGTCTCGGTAAAGGGGTCACAGACCATGAAAGGTTGATAAAAGACGGGGAGCACTTGAGTTGATTGTTGCAGTGTTGCGTTAAGATTCGTAAATTTCCACTGCAACGTACAAAAGGTTGGGGTTAAATTTCCGGAATAGCGTAGAACAGGGGTGGGCGATTAATTTATCTCTGGGGCCAATTTGAGAAGGTCGCGCTTAGCTGAGGGCCGTACCTTCCGATAGAAATAGAAGCTAGTCAAGAGTAATAGCAGCAAATCTCGTTTCAAGTTAGCCTCAGCACTAACATTTGCTGTGATAATCAGTAAGAAATATCAGATTTAAAGATTTTTTCCTGAATGCTCCCGCGGGCCACTAAAAACAATGTGGCGGGCCACATTTGGCCACCCCTGGCTTGGAATCATTGAGCAAATACCCCGTAACTACCGAAACAGCGTCGTGGGTGTCAATCATTGGGTGGACAACTGCACAAAGATTGTCTGCGGGCGGAGCTCTTCAAAAGACAAAAGTTTTAGCCTTTGCCACAAGCAATGCTATACCGGTATGAGCGGCTGGACACAAATACGAAACCAGCCGGTGGTGGAAAAGTGACATCCTTGCCGTTGTTCTGTTTCAGGAGGCAGAGAGGCTCTACGCCTGATCCATCCGTTTTCGGCTGCATAGCGATGCTGGCNCGCTCTGCACCGCCTTCCGCCATTAACTANATACGCGACGAACTGCTGCANTCGATGTTCAACGTGGGACTAAAGTGAGTGCATGTCGTTGGGAAACAAGGAAAGAGCGACAGGTTTTCTCTACAGTTTTTGTCCGAACTCCCATCCGGTTTCCAGCGATTCACGAAAATGAGGAATGAAGTCATCGTTAGCTTCGATTAATCATATCATCGAACTACGCGAATATTCAGAAGACTTAGTTCGGGGCTATCCTAAAATTGCAAATCTTGCGTTAAACACTAAACACCAAATTATATTTACTCCGCCTTATCAAGCATCCCCGTCGCTTGAGGAACGCGTGAGCAAAACAGATACGTTGCATTAATACTGTTTTGTTTTTTCGTTTTTATCGATTTCAACAGTTTTTCTTAAAATCCTTTGTTCTCGAAGCAAAAGCGAGTCGCCTGTCAAGTTTTGTCGGTTGTTGATGCGGGTCGTGTAAAACACGTTGCTGATAGCATCGATCATATAGATCATTCTGCATAAAGCTGAACGCTTAATTTCGAACTACGTTACTTCAGCCGGAAGTAGAAACTCTAAAAACATGTCTTCGTGCAGTAACAAAGCACCATGTCTTTTTTCGTTGAAGTCTTCAGCGCTTCTATCAACATTCGGTTATGCTGAAAGCAAGGTACGTCACACATTAAAGACGTGGAAATTACGATACCTTTACTTGCAGGATTAATAGGAGGGCACCTTCAGAAATGTGGGTGGCGAGGGGTGGTTGCTGAACACTCCAGACGCTGGAGGAGCTGCAGGAATTTCATTTGGCTGGCGATTCTACAGAACAGGGCGTAGAAAAGCCTTAGTCCCTGGCATTTCAAGCTCATGTTAGTGTCAACTACGTAATAGCCATACCAGCTCTCTGTCACAGTTCTGTGATGTCATAGGTCTATGACATAGACGATCCTTGTGCTATCTGAGTTGTATTGCTTGACGTCAAATTGATCCCTGCACTGAATGGTATGACATGAAAGGACAAACTGACGCCTGGTGGGAAGAGCAACATTGGGTTTATAGTGATACGCAAGCGTTGGTTGAGCAGCATGCTATCAACCAAGCTCTTCTTCAGCTTTGTGGTACGCTGTGCTTGTTGAAAGAGTCAAAGTGAAGTAGTTGAAATGAAATCGAAAATACTAAAAGTAAAGGCTCTTAACAACCAAAACAACTCGTTGAAAGACTCAAACTTTAAACAGCTTTAGCGAAAGTAGTAAGTTGCCTACTTGTCGATTTGGGCTCAAATTTTATAAAACTTGGGTTAATTTCGGAAAAATTCAAGAAGCTGGAATTTATTAAGCTTTTTTAAATCAAGACTTACTATAAATCTCGCCACTATACATGGTGACAAACTGGTTTGCGCGTGACGGACTCACGCCTCACTTGAACGTATCGATTCAGTGCCTCCCTGATGCAAGCGCTGCACGAGCTGAACATGTCGTCGCCTGCGCTACGCCCGAAAATCCACGAGGGTGTCCTGAAGATCCTGTCCTCTGTGCTCCTCCCAAAGAATCAGGTCAACGGGGATTCTGGCGGTACGTTGTCCTGTCGTTGTTTTCACATTATATCGCTCAGACACTTGTTTTATTCGGTCATAGACCGAATTTTTCTGAAATGACCGAAAAAATGTAGTCAATTCGATCATGATGTCCAAAAATCAAGACTAGTGCATACTGATACAGCGAGTTTTAACACAATTCAAGGAAAAATGACCGAAATATCTCAGCGGAAAATAAACAGTGCACACCCGGACAGTTACTTTTCACGTCATGTTACAGAAAACAAATTCTAAATTTTTCTGAAACAGCTTTCACGGGGACTGACGGAAGCGACGTGCAGTCTATAGTGTTGGCCCTGCGCACGTTGGCCACCTTCCAGTTCTTCATCATTCCCTCGCACCGCTGCAAGACGCCGCCACCCCCCTTCTTGGACTTCTGCGTCGAGTGTTCGAACCCAAAGTACCTGTGCCACGAGAGCAAGGACGTGCGATCGCACGCGGTGGCGACTGTGATCGCGCTGATGAAGCCGTACATACCGACGCCTTGCACCACTCCCAACCAGACCGTTGTGAGCGAAAATGCCGGTTGCGCTTTGGTTTTGTTGAACTTGGCAGCAGGGTTGCGGGGTCGGAGGAAAAATGTCCGACTCCAACTCCGACCTTTCCAAAATGTCCGACTCCCGACTCTAACCTTTCCAAAATTTCCGACTCCTTAACATACCGTGGGTGAAATTTGACTGTCAAGAATTTTGTAGCAACTAGCACTAAATAGAAACCGTGATGCACAGCAAGAATTATCTGTTTCGACAGAAGTTTCATAAGAAATTGTACCATTTTCAACAGCAATTTCCAACTTAGGAGTGTGATGTAAAAAATGATCCAATTGGACTTCCAAAGTCGGACTCGGACAAAAAAATCCGACTCCACCCAAAAACCTCCAGCTCCGTAACCCTGCTTGGCAGTGGAGGCCGTTCCATCACTTTCCGGCGCTTTGTCTTTGTTGGTGATTTCTCGTTGCTTGTTTCCGTAACGAAAAATATTTTCGTCGCGAAACGTCATTGTCTGTTAGTTTTGTGATTCGGAGCCAAAGAAGGAACTGCGCCAGAACCTTCGCTGTTCTGCGTTGTTGTTATCTTCAACAAACGATTGATGTGACATTCTGTGCAGATCTACCCAGTGCTCTCCCCAAAGCTTGCAAGGATTGTCGAAAGCATACTGAACTTGGCTTTATGTGACCCGGGTAAGAGAAAGAAAGACATGCGTTGCTGAAGCAGTTCGTGTGACTTGCACCCTCGATACACAAGGGAGCAAACGTTTTGACCTGCGGGCCGCATTAGATTCAAGATTTGACTGTGAGTCGAATCAGTAGCACGTGGATGGATTGTGCAACTACTAACTAATATCAAGGAGATGTGAAACAAACGATTTGGCTTTATTTGTGCAATTTGGAAAAGTTCTGCGCGGCCCATTGAAGGGCTTATCGAGCTGCGCTTTGCCCGCGGCAGTTGCAGAGCGATCGGTGTGTCTTGCATATTCTGAACTGGTCATTATGCGACACTTGTTCACAAGGGTTCAGTGAATATGTCCCTTGCAACTATACGATGTAGAAAACTGTTTTCTGATCCGGATTTTTATGTTTATTTCCAGACAAGCAAGTGCGGCTTCGCGTCCTTGTTCTTTTGGATGAGCGATTCAACAGCTATTTGATTCTTGTAAGATGCATTTTTTGAAATCTTGTCTTGTTACTGTGTTTTCCTTTTGTCTCTGGATAATCAGTACAAATTTCGCCGTGTTAATTCAATAACTTGGCGTTGCGACACCAATGCTGATGTATAGATTATATACCTCGCCCTGAATGGTGTAAAGTGGCGTTGCCCCGTAAACAACAAGTGCTTATCCCCAATGATCCCCAGTCGCGCTGAAAAAAGGAAGAAAATTCTTCGAAGCATTATTGTGTATCGTAAGCAACGTGTCCCAAGTTTTTACTTCTACAGACTCACTAATTTTCGCTGAAAAGCTGCGTTGGTTATACGCTGTGAATTTTAAGAAGAACCGAAAAACATGCTGATTTTTTGTGAAAGGAACGGAGGTTAAGTTTGCGCTTTTTGCTTCCAGTCGGAAAACCTCAATCTTCTCTTCGTCGCTCTCCACGACGAGGCCTTCGAGGTCCAGGAGCAAGCGACCCAGACGATCGGGCGCCTGTCCGAACTCAACCCTGCTTACGTCATGCCCATGCTCAGAAAGACCCTCATGCAGGTACAGTCGCTAAGTTTTAAGCAGTAACGATCTTACATCTTAGAAATTGAAAAAATTGAAGTGAAGACCACCATTAATGCGAACTTAATGCGTTAAAAGAGGTTTTGTTGTCTGTTATTGGTCCGTTTAATTGGTTAGATTGAAAAGGTACTAAAGTAATGCGAACTTCAGCAATAACCTCGGTGTTTTAGAAGCTAGCTTGACACTCATGCGATGCTTAACGAGGCTTGCGCTTTTTTAAGCTCATTCAGCTTTAATGCGAACTGCAGCTGTTGTCAGCTGTTGTTCGCCAAAGTAGTTACAACCTCCTGGTTTTGTTGCTTCATGTAAAATTTGCTAAAAAGCTGAATGTCAAACGGTGCTGCCTTTCTCACGCCTTTCATCATTGCATGGAATACGTACTTAAAGTTAAACTTGGAAGTTGGGGACGCACCCCGTAGATTTACCTTCTCGGGTGAAGTACGCGACTATACTCAGAAAACTATGCTTTAATTTGATTTGCCGTCAGCACGTAGAAGTATCGACTTAAGTCACAGAATTAGATCAAAACAAAGTAGCAGGGCTTCGCTGATGCCTAAAAACCCTTGGCTAAATGGCAAGCAAACATTGCAAATATACAGGTTCATTTTTAATGTTAAAGAAAAGAATTTCGACGATCTTGTTGGAATCTTTCGATCGGTTTGTGGCAAGCGGGCTTTGAGGCACGATTTGTAGCATTGGTACGTGCAGACAACGGTAGTGTGTGCGTCAACATATGTGGTCTGTACGTCAGCAGTGAACACAAATTCCGAACTGCGCGCACAATTAGGTCCGCAATTTGCGTTTCGTCTGCATGGAATGCAAACGTCAATTAGATGACCTCCGGTAGGAAGTAAAATAACGCAAAACAGAAAAAACGAGGGTAGTTTTACGCCAGAGGCAGCGCAAGGTCGACTACGTGTATCCTGCCACAATTAAGGAACAAACGCGATATTAAAAAAAAAAAAAACTTC
>JGI24021J15306_10003711_pt1 | contig 17376 bp, 20 predicted proteins | sample Ectturendosymbi1_FD_15306 | JGI IMG/M metagenome (IMG submission 15306) | reverse complement strand
CATGTATCCCCTCGTAAACGGGTATAATGGTCCTGTCACCAGCAGCTAAGGTTGGTGATATTGACTATTTGCTTTAGTGTGATAGTCTCTATAGGACCCAGTCTCGAGGACCCTGTCTAGTAAAGTAAATATAAACGTTATAATCTATAAAGCGTTTAGCATAACTTGTTTTGCACCGAGTCTCTCGTGGACGGGTACTCTGAGCTAGGTTATTGGATCCAGCGAGGGGCGTTGGCCGCAAAACATTCAACAAGTTACATTTTTAAGGTTAGATAGGTGTGAGAACAATTTCTGAATTGCTTCGAAAACCGCTACTGCTCCGTAAACGTCCCAGTAATCCTGGGTCATGGTGAGAATGCAGTTTAGCCAAAATGTGTATGGTTATTAAACGTGTTTGTTAAAAAAAGTTACCTGAGCAGTTGGGTCTTCACTGCTATGAAATCAGTACACATCCGGCTGAACTCGTCCTTGAGCCCCCCCCTAAAATAATCCTGGATCCGCCTATGATAATCATTGAATTGTGTGGTGCCACAAATATACAGAGCAATCAAGCTTGCATTTTACAATATTATAAATCGTAATCAAAGACTCTGGCTAAGCCCGAGATACCACTGATTCAGTTACTTTGCACGATAGCTAAGAACTTTATGCCGAGCAAAATACCTTGCCGACAGCTCTGGCGGCTATTCCGAATCGTGAAGGGAGTATGCTTTGAGTGGAATGCCTCGACCTTTGGTAACCTACAGTATGATGATGATGGAGGGAGTGCGCTTTGCATCAAACGGCTCAACTTTGCCTTATTGTAAGATTTCTGCAAGATTTCATATTCTGATCGAAATGTCCCGTGCCTGAAACGGCCAGACCGAAATGGCCAGACCGAATCGGCCAGACCGAAAAGTCCTGTTCCGCTGTGAAAAAACTGTGGATCATGCCTCTAATGTCAGCTGCATTGGCCGTGGCCGTTACGTTTTAGCACGTCTTTTGCTCGTGCAGTAAAGCTTGTATCATGCATAGGGAAACTTTTTGACAAGGTGGTTCTAATGATTTTTGATTCAGTTTTGATAAACATCATTGAGCTACAAACTTATACACTGTGGAGATTTGTGTATTGCCGCCTCGCCGCCTTAATTTCTTAATCGTTGAAACGCTGGCTGTTGCTACGACAGCTCGGAACAGTCGGCGTGCGCATATCGCAGCAAGGGTCGAACGGGCCGTTCTCAGTGATTACGGTGAAGTGTTGTTGTCGTTGTTACCAGTCTCACTGCTCTTTGCTTCTGCAGATGGTAGCTGTGATTTTTGTTTATCAAAGCCTAGCGTTCAAAAGTCGCCTCGTATGTTTCGTATGTCACACAAAACATGATTGTTTAAAAAAAGACATTTCCAGAAATTATACTATAGGGTAGTCTAAAGGCAAAAGCCAATTTTGATCTGGAGATTACGTTTGAGTAATTTTCATTTTTCACCATTGTTCCACTTGTTCCAATGAACTGCATGCAATCGAATGTACTTGTCGGCATAAATGAATCTCACAAACTACAGTATTTTTTTCTCGGCATTTATCAACCGCTTGTGAGATGAAAAACGAAAACCAGGTTCTTACTTACATCAACTTACCTTCATGCGGGACGGAAGGCTCAACCTAAAAAAAATCTGTGTTGACTTGTTGTTGAAATCGGAACAGGAAATAAATGCAAACAAACTCGAAACTTTGGTTACACTGCTTGATTCTTTACTTAATCGATTTGCACTGGCGACACTGGCGAATAATGCAGTTGGTCGCTGCTCTAACATGGTAGCGTACATTGCAGCACAACGAATTATTTTTATCTAGCTCATCAAAGGTTGTTAGCTTCGTTGTTTGAATCGCATCGTATCTGTATAAGCTACATCAATCAACATGACATAAAGAAATACGAAAACGTCAAGTGATGATTTCGATATTTTCACTGAGACGTTTGACTAGCTCACAGATATGATTGACAGCAAGCGTCTATAGTACAAGAAGGTACAAGAACTGTTGAAAGAGATCCTTGAGCTTCGCATGGGTCAATAATTCTTGAGAGAACCAATATGAAGACATGCAAAATCACTTCAAACAAACTGATGATGAGATGGTCAGGTTTCGGTCTGAAAACAAGGAACACCGGAGAACTGTTCAAGAGCCAAAAAACACCACTTCGAAAAACCTGGAGCTCATCAATTGTCTTCAACAGTATGGTCTAAGGAAATATCTTGAGATCAAGGCCTGGTTGCAGCATGAGAGTATTGATGAACTGACGGTGGACACTGTTGGAAAGCGTCAACATTAAAAAGCAAGACACCAACTTTTCCCATCGGTTAAGTAAGTGCACCAAAGACAACCCTCGACCCACCATCACTGCCCGGTTTTACTACAGAAGAGTGGTAGACCTGACTTTCAACAATAGGAGGAAACTACGATACCATATGGATGAAGACCTTCGTCAACAAAAGTCTCACAAAAATTAGCAGGCTTCGCTTTAACAAATGCCTGAATTTCATGACGATAACAATTTCAAGTTCATCTGGACTAAGCATGGAGTTACTTTTCAGTGGAAGGTTGAAGAATCATCCACCACCTTCATCCAGTATGAAACCGACATTGTTGGACATGGGATTAGATATTAAGTATAATTATTGAAACTAAACATGGTTAATAGAATTTGTGTGAAAAAGGGCATCATACTTCCTTGCAAAATATGAAGCAAGTTGTGCATCAAATACTATGAAGCTGTTCTCTGTGAAATATGTGAAAAGTGGTTGCGGTTCAAATGCTCAAACCTAACTAGATCACAATTCACTGAGCTATCGTCCGTTGTATTCCCAGTTAGCTAATGATTCAACGCTAAATTTGCGTGTGATGTTTATTAGAAATAAAATGCTTTCATCTGATATCACATTCTCATCCAAATAAATTCTATTCATGTGAAATGAAATGTCAGCAGTAAATGAGCTTTCTACGGTGCAAAACCATGGTTCTGGTTCAAAGGTAAATTGTGGTCCCAGCAGATATGTTTGTGATATTATTTCATATAGTCTATCGCCCACTATATACGATGATGTTTGCTGAAAAAACAGTTTTTTGTCTTTTAGGATGTATAAAACCTAACATTACTGTTTGCAAACGTTCCTCTACAAACCTCACGCTAGAAGTTGAAACAAGGCGCGAAGAGCGGCAACAGATTTATGAGAAGAAAGCGAACCTACCAAATCCGCTCTTTTCCACGCTAAGCCCCTACACCAAACTGCTCAAACATAGCAAACGATTTTTATGGCGTAAGCACATTTCAGTCGATTATGAAATAACATTTCTCGCAATTCATTGCGTTGATTGATTTCCTTTATGCAAGATTCATTTATTTAGTTGGGAAATTCTGATTATTACAGCAGCAACATAAAGTTTAACATATACAGATTGATCTAAAAAAATGAGGTTCAAACCGTTGAGATGCAAAAAGTGTTCATAATATCCTGAGAGCCAGTTATTCAAAAAAAGTTTCCAAAAGAAAGATTTAAGCGCACAATATTTATTGTCTTCAAATATCATTTATGTGGAATATTGTTTCAAAAGGTTTGATTAGTGCAAATGAAAGTAAAAGTGTTAGGAAAAACACAGCGGACTTAGAAAAAATACAGCTAACCGCGGCAAACAACTGTAGAGCTTGCCAGATGCAAAAGAGTCATGACTACCCGGAAAAGTTTCTTTTTAGCTGGGTTTATACTTTCTCTCCCACACCCAGATCCTTGCGGTTCCGACGGTTTGATGACTTTTCATCACGACAATTAATCAGTGAGATTTAATCACTAGATAGTTAATCACGCAGACAATTAATCACTTACCTAGTTTGGTGACATTTAATCACGTGACAGTTAATCGCTGACATTTATTCACCGGATAGTTTGTTAAAATGGTGTAAGTTGCATCTGCATATCTTTTATCTGCATATCGCGTCCTTTCACAAAAGTCTATAATGTAGGGTGATGACATCAAAAAAGTGCATGGTGTCAGCTCGTATCAAACAAATGTCAGCTAGAATAAAAAAATCAGTAACGCTGGATGAAGGAACCATAGCTAAAGCAGGTAAGCAGTGAAGAACCAATCTTATACTGCCATTCATTTCGTAGTCTTCTTTCATACCAATTTCGTTATATTTTCGCATAACACTTTGTGTCAACTAAAAGAGCAACCCGTAACTGTTGCATTTGGAAATGCTGATCTAAAAGCATCAATACCTGTAGCTGCACTCTCAAAATCTAGCAGTATTCTCTCAGGAGAAGCCAAAATGATGATTCTTGTTACTTCATTCAACATGCGATCATTCAAAACTTGAATCGTGTTCTGCACAAGGCAGTAAATAGCGGCAGGATTGATGCCGCGAGCGAGTTTGAAATGTATTGTGTACAATTGAAAAAATATGTAGGCTATTGTGTACAAATGTGCGTGTTGATCTGTCTAGTGATAGACAGTCTAGGGGATTAAATGTCTGCGTGATTAGCTTTCTAGCCATTACTGTAAATGTCTTTGATTAATTGTCGCGTGGTGACATGACGCGTGATGTACACCGATCTGAGCACCCGATCCACCAAGAGAGACCGGTTGCGACCCAGCACACCATGCGCAACTGTGTTGATCATCTGGCAGCTCTTTCCCACGTATACGCCACTTCGATCTAAACTTCGCTTGCTATAGAGCGTATCCACCACTCAAGTGGCAACGACTCAATAATCTTCCGATTTTTCCGATTCCCTGGCCTTTATGCAATGGCTATGGTTTCGTTCGTGTGTTTGAAATACCCAATTTTGGCCAACCAAACTCAACTTTATCTTCATTCTAGTAGAAAAAGGAGCAAGACCAAGCAGTAATATCGCCTGAAGCAAACCAAAAAGTATTAAAAAGAAGACCAATTGACAGAGTGTCATTTTAACGTTTTGGAAAACAAGATAACAATTTGGAAAACAAATAGGAGCTTAGCTCAGCCCTCCAGCATGTGTTTCGTTGCTATTTAAACGCTTTCAAGCTTTAAAAATGTGATGTGTTTTTTAAACACCATTTTTATGGAAGCCCAAAGTACAATCTGGAACTAGTTTTTCAAAATGTTTCAAGATCAAGAATTCAGATAGTCAAAATAATTTATTTCAAACATTTTTTAAATTTAGTCGGTTTCCCTTGTCACTACATTTTTTAAACTTAATCTTAAAATAAGCAGACTACGCTCAACTAACCTCAAATAGTAAGGGTTCTCTCGGAGTGGCAGCTCATGTGTAGGCACTGTGGAACTGTGGCACCACCTATTTTCATGCTACATTTCGTTTTCAGGTCAGTTTACTGTTTTGCTTTGATTTTCATTTTTGCATGCACAAGAAGTATTGAAAATGTGTCCTCCCTCCACAAAACGTTTTTCGCAATTTGATACTGGACATCTGTTTGTTTTTTGCATGGGAAGCACTGCAAATGACGACAACCAGGAGCTGTGAGCGCTTGCAGCACAGGAGTTTCTCGCTGTACAAATGTATAGGAAAGGCTTTGACCTGTCAATCAAACACAGCCAACCTGGAACTGTGAGCCTACATCTGTGTTTTCTGCAGCGCCAGGCTGACAAGTGCAGTGACCAGTTACAAGTAGCAGAATCGTTGTGTTCATGCTGGTGCTAGAGGGAGGCAGCGTACTTAAATTGCAGACTCTAAAGCTTTGCAAAGCACCGCGATATACCACATCAGAAAAAATTGGTAATGAATCATACTTCCAGTAATGAATTTCGTCTGTATTTTTTTCAAGACAGCGAAAAGCAAAAAATACGAATAAAGCAGACGGCGTCGTGCCTGTTTGCATGATTTTTTATCTGTCATCAGCATATGATAGAAGTCATTTTGTAACTCACTGGTAGGAAGTGATTTTTCTGCGTCTACTGGCTTTAAAACAACAGGTTAAACTCGCTCTCTGGCAGTGGCGTAGCGAGGCTAAATGCCACCCGAGGCCGACCTTAAAAGTGCCGCCCTTTCCACCCCTCAAATTTGCTTACAAAAATTTTAAATGAAAGTTCATGTTTTGCGCTTGTTCAAAGATATAAGGATTAATAAAGCACCTTCAAAATCGCAATCAAACACTAACAAACTGAAATGTGTTTTGTTTTTGCTTGTCGATTATGATTCTTGCTGTTTCTGCTTGTCGCCACCTTTCTCATCATTAATTTTTCTATTTTCAGCTTTCGTTTCATAGGCATACACGAACCCCACCATGTTTCGCCAAACTTCCTTCCCTGTTGGTTTTTAGATCTCCGGTTAGCTCACCGCATGACATTTTAATACTTTACTCATTCCAGGGGATCAAACGGAAAACTTAAGAGGTGTGATGGCGGCATACCTACATTACAAGTGCAAACATTTATGTACTGTATGTTAAAATTTCGTGTAGTATCCCCGTCTTCAATTAAAAATAGTATATATGCTGCGTATAGCAGGCTAAATAATCAATCTGATAATATGATCTCAGTGATGTAAAGAACGTTTCATTGTTCACTTCACGTTTCAGTAATTGTTTATCCTCTTAGAATATATAGAAGACTGCAAACGTTAACTCCGTGGGCACTTACGCGGAGCCCTCTATAGGTGCAGGGACCCATTTTGAAAAAAATAGTTTAAACAGGTTTAAAACAGGCTATTGTTAAGAAGCGCTTGCTTGCAGTCTTCATCGTGACCTGCGCACTTAGTCTAGCTGTTGTGTTGGACCTCTTCCAATTACACGTGCATAGTGTCATTCCTCGCCTATGTTCGTTACAACAGAATCATCACCAGAAGGTCTTGAATTTGTAGACTGCGTTTGTGCAGGGGGACTGACATTCTAAAGTTTCACAAAAAAACACTGATTCATAGTGTTTCATATTTCAATTTTGGGGGATTTGTTGCTTTTTTGTGGGGCTAAGACAACCAAAGCCACCGTGGAAACGGGACTGGTTACCAACAGACGTCTATTTCGAAAACTGTATTACCAAACCATGCCAGCGGTGACATATAGGCCTTTTGGATGCTCAGCAGTGATTACAACGTCTTACGTTTGTCGGTTATTGCGATGAACAAATTTGTTCACAGCAGCTATTGCCAAGCTGCAGTGGAGTAGCCAGACTAAAAATTTTGGAGGGCCAAAATGTTTGATTTCAGGCGAATAACGCTATTTTTGATTTAGAAAAACTCCTCTCAAAGCACAAAATGACGATATTTTTAAAAAATTTGGGGGCATGGCCCCTTTGGCCTCCCCCGGCTACGCCTAGGCCAATCTGTACAACCATTTCGATTAACGCTCTTTTTAATAAAAGTGTTAACCACAATCACACCTAAACATATCGTTTACCCTTGCGTTAGGTTTTCAGACTAAGGTTCTTGCCTCAAATTCATCAAAATGAGAGCAACATCTTTTTTAAGCTTGTCTTGTTGAAATACTATAATTTTTTCTATGACTGACAATGTTTAAAGTGCACCGTTGAACAAAGGCGACTTCACGAAAACCACGTTGCCTATCGGCTGGCTCTTATTCCCTCTACTTGCAGTTGAAACCTACAATCGGATCTCGAAGTTAGACACGAAAATGCACCAACTGCACTACCCGCTTCAAGAACGTCATTTTCCGGCACAATTACGTCATGCAGAAATCAGTAGTTGTATTGAAACTGAGAAAAGTTATCTTTCAAAGTTCTTCACTTCAACCGCCAAAACTTGTTGATAGGCCCAACTAATGACTGGGCTACAGCTTATGACAGTTATTGAAAATATATCCCACTGAACATCAAAAAATAGCATGAGATGTGCCAAGAAATGTTTTTTTAATAATTTTGGCGACAGCAATTAGCGGTATGCCAGCCCCTGAAATGCGCTTCTTACCGGGGCAGTTTAGCCTAACCATCTTGCCCAAAGAGCACCACGGCGAGTCACTCGGTGTCTGTGAATTGGACATACAACCTTCCAATTGAGAGGCGGACGCTCTACCACTGAGCTATCGCCGCTCCGGCGAAATCTTCGTCGCCCATGCCTAAGTGTCAGGAAAATGTTATGTGCAGTGTGACGTTACTGAGAAACCAACGATACGAGAGAAAGGATTAAGCTAGCCTTGACTATTTACCGTCGTTTCTTTCAAAAAAATTTTTATCAGATATTGAGAGGAGGGGAAATACAAACCGAAAACAACTGGAGCCCTAACGTTTTTAGTCTGCCGTCCAATGTCATCTCTTTCCTTTGTGCAAAGGACTCTTGACTGACATGACTTAAATAGCTTTGTCTGGCTAGTAAGGTGCAGGGACTGGAGCACAATTGGCCCCCAAGTAAGCATGCCCGTAAATAAGGGGGGCAGGAAAATTTTTCGCTCCCCTTTGGAAAAATGTTTTGGATGTAGTTTAAAACTATTGGACATAGTTTAAAAAATTGGGCCCCTCTCAGGAAACTCCTGGCCCCTCAAACATTTTATCAATTCACTCACTCCAAAGCCACATATCGTGTTTTTAGGCAAGTCTACCAGTCTAGAGCTTCTAAACATGAAAATTGAAAAGCGGTAGAAAATGTATTTAAAATAATAACGAAAATATAGAACTTTTAACCTCCTTTCAAAAATTAATTTTTGGTCAGCAAAGTGCCGCCCCCTGAAAGTGCCGCCCGGGGCACGCGGCCCCAGGCCCCCCGTTGCTACGCCACTGCTCTCTGGTAATATTGCACGTAGAGTTGCTGTGGATCTGCAATGCAAGGTGATTTTATTGTTTGATTGTTAGAAAGTGCACGGACTGTAGTCCAGAACGCGTCTTGAGAACATAACATGCTTGACTTAACGTTTTCTCAGCCTCAAATCAGGAATACTGTAGAATATCACTTTGGAGAAGGCCTACAGTTGTTAACTGCACCAGAAATAAACCTGGATTTAAAAGTCAAGCTCAAATGCGTGCTTGCGTTCAAATGTGAACTCAGCATCTGGTAAATACGATTATCACAGAAAATTAAGCCTGATTTAAATTTGCAATGCGCTGATGATGATAACAGGAGTTATCGAAACGTTTGCAATATGTGGTTTGTATCGATTTAAATATTGCTGTACGACTCAAATTTGAAGCATGTAGTAACACCCAGTGTTTCAGCAAATTTTAAATGATTACATTGCACTTAATCTTTAAAATTTACTTCACACAATATTTCAGGCAAATGGTAATCGATCGCAGCATCGTTTAATTAGTGAGGAACGTCAAATAACTGTGTTAAGCAGGCCTACTTCCAGAAGAAAAACTGTGTGATATGATCAGCTATGTTTGTTTCTGTGCTTGATATATTGAGTTAATGGGACTGCGACAATTGACGTTGGAAAATTGTGACGTTACTTTAAGACCAGCAACGTGGTTCGAAACAAACGTTCTTTATCATTGAATGACTGAAGAAATGTTATGCGTGTGAGACACTTGCATGTCATTGTAGCATTGCAACACACAGAAGTTTCACAACTGGTTAGTAGAAAGAGAACTGTCATACGTCATATCAGTCCGCGCCGCCGGGAAAACGTGATACTGTTGAGACCTTAAAAAATCTTTGCAACACCCCACTAATCACAGTCACGAGCCGCACCTACTGGATCTCTGTGGAATCGTTATCTACCGACGACCCCTTACATTCGGCTCCCCAACACAACAGAACCTTACAGTGTCATTATTCAGAGTAACACAAACTACAGAATTGAGTAGCGAAACGGTCTCAAATTTTGAAGCCAGGAATCATTTTCCTACGAAAGAAATGTGCAATCCAGAAATAGAATAGGCCTTAATATTTCTATTAAAATATTTTGAAATACAATAATATCACATAATTTTGAAAAACAATCGTAAAACGCTATTTTTTTACAAACAATAACAAACATACTTGAGATGTTGTAGCTGTGAAATCATCTGCAAACGAAATCAGATCCGAATTTACCGCAGGCGTAGTTGCATCATCATTTGACAGGAATGAAGTATCTTGATGTGTCGTCTGATCTGTGCCACCTCGATGATCTTGAACTGTTTCTCCAATTGACTGATCTCTGCTAGAATTGCCACCCATTTGTCTCAAGTCATTACTTTCAGGGAAGGAATGTTCGAAAGTTTGTAGCGTTTTGAGAACGCCTAATTTAACTCTCAACCAGTGCCCTAAGCAGAACAAAGCAACCCAAAAAAGAAACAACGTTGAATAAGCAATTCAGATTATTTCCTTGTTTTATCGACTTCAGTTGACTCAAACATGTGCAGTTTTAGCTTTGAAACATACGTAAGAAACGCAGTGCTATCCTAGTGAACCGCCATTACGGTAGTGCAAAGTTCACTATGAAAACTAGCCAGGTGGCCCACAGCTCAAGCAAAGGCAAATGGGCGCCTGGGCACAACTCGTGACAATCACGAAGAATGTACAAAAATCGAGTATAACTGAAATGAAAGAAAAAAAAATTGATTAAACTTTTTTTGGAGCAGTGGTTCCCAACCGCAACTCCGACGGCCGCATACGGGCCCCAAACACCTTTTGTGCGGTTCTCAGCAGTCTTTCAATAACATCTCTGATATTTTGTGTAAAAGACTATGTTCTGCAATAAAACAAAACGTGCCAAGCGACTTGCGTTAAAATTTTTAGTGCGACTCTCTGACAAAATTGTAGGTCGGGATTTGGCTCCTTTCATCACAAATGTTGAGAACCACTGCTTTGGAGTGTCGCGAGTGGTCTCTACGACACCCTTAGTCTACATCATAAGGCCACGCGGCTACTTTCATAATGAATGCTGCATTGGTGCGTAGATGTTTTAATCATACCGTTCACTGTCAGCGTAATGCCAACGCTGGGCGTGCAGCATTCCCTTGCACTTATCCAGAAACACCGAGTACGAGACTGGAAAAGACGTAAGTACCGTTTTTCAAGTCTTCTATATATGGCCTCGACAGGATTCGAACCAAGTCTACCACCTGCAGAGGCACTTGTTGAAACCATTGACTGGCTTGGCAGGCTGTCAAAATTACAAGGCAGTGATTGTTCTTGACGAATGCTAAGAAGTACTTGTAATTCCGCCTATCCCAACAAACTCTTCAATAGTTTTTTTTCCGTTGCTGTACGGTGGTTTGACATTCTGAAAATTTACATTAAATTCACAGCACAGCATTTGCGAATTGTGATTCATGTGACGAGCCATTTAAATATAAAAATTTCTAAATATTTTCCCACAAAAACTCATTATAGGCTCGTAGTTTGCAACTACAAAATTTGTATGTGCTCAGGTTGGTTTTAATCATTGCTATTTAATTGATAGAGATGTGGTAATGAATATGAAACGCAAATACTAACAAAAATTTGCAAGAAATTAGAATCAATCTTATCGTTCGCTTACGACAACACTGTTATCGAAGGGACAAATCTGAGGCATAGTCAAACCAGTGCACTACAATGAACGTCTTCTTTCAAATTGATAAACTGTACCATGACATTAAGTTAATTTTGCATGAAAAAGATGCGCATCGGGCTTTTTCCTTGACGAAATACGCATGGATAAACCTTTCTGATGTCTACATTTCTTGCTCTCCTTGTGAATGACACGTGTTTCCATTTTGTGTCTCAAATACAGTGGCGGATCCAGCCAATAAGGTAGGGGGGAGATTTCAGTAATACTGCATTTGGTAGTCAAGTCTCATTACGGCAGGGTTTTTCTAAGGTGTTTTAGGGACCCGATTCGGGTTCCTAGAATTGCAAATCGGGTCCCGAGAATCAGAGAAAATTATCATCGGGTCCCTGACATCAGAGAAAATCGAGTCCTTCTTTGACAAAACAGTTGATGGCAAAATGGCCTTATACCGTGAATGCTGTTTACCGAATTGTACAAAAACATGATGAATAAAGTTACTTTCGTAAGTTTTAAGGGATCGATCACCCAATCGAACTCCTCTGGATCCACCCCTGCTCAAATAGGCTACAAATTTTAACGAGTGAGGAATATGGCCTACGTGGACACAACAAGGTTAACATCCGCAGCATAAACCACATTGCGTCATAAAGAGGATAGAGTTGGTCGTTCGTCAAAACGTTATCCAAGAACTCGTCTGCTCTTGTGGTCATCGAAAGTGCGAAAGGTCCGGATTTGGCTCCTTTCATCACAAACTGCCCTACTCTATTTGGTCAAGCCTAGCAGTTGTTGCTAAACAAACTCTTCTAACTACACTATAGGGTATCCATTTTGGTGTGTGAACAGCATGCTGTGCAANTGTGTAATTTTGGGCGTAGGAACAAAAGTATCTTGTTTATATGCAGTATAAAATTCGAGAAGACTTTNGGGTGGTCTAGAAAATTATTTTTTCATAACAATCGCTGGTCACGCTACGATGATCAAGAGGAATCAGACTTCTGGAAATACACAACTAGGCATACGAACGCTGACACTTTCCACTCAAGCCTCGAGTGCTTTGCTACTTCATAAAATATTACAATGAACAGTGTGATGTTATTCTACGTAACGGCGGAAGTGCTGCTCTCTCCACAAATTACAGAACACAATTCAGATTGATAAAAATTCGCATTATAGGGTGTTGCGTGATCAGTGTATCGCTGGCTGCAGTCAGGGCCAGTCCGAGAAAGTGCGGGGCCCAATGTAAGACTNAGGCGCGGGCCCGTCTNAGCAACGGTCTTACGACATTTTCTAGCAAAATAACTGGCCCATGTAAATATAACAANCGGCAAGTGATTGGATTTGACCTGTATGTACATNCTAACACACCGGTTTCTCTTATTTGGAGGGGCGTGGGCAAAGCTCATGTGTCCCCTAGCTACACCCATGTCATTGTCTAAAACAGAGGTACAAAAATGGGCACCATAAACATTGAGTGCGCGAACGATGTTTGCGGGCAGAGGCATACACATAATTGAAGGAGGATAGCTAACCATATTTTGTCTGCACATATGTGAAAGAAGAGAGCCAACCTCAATTTTGTTTGAAAATAAGAAGAGGTAAGAAATAAATTGCATATTTTCCTCGTAAGTTGCTTGCAGTTTATATTTCATGCATATGAATGCTGTATGGCAAAGCTCATGTGTTCGCTACTACCAAAAGTTTCTGCGCGCTACTAACATTCACAAAAAAATTGCACCCCTGGACTTACAGCATGCTGCTGTGGTGGACATTGGACAGTGTACCGCTGCCAATTGTACTAGCCGAACGTTGTAAAGGAGACTCTGGAACGGAGCTTCGAGAGGCAAGCACAAGTGCAAAGTTACGTCACGTCAAAGAAACCGAACTGACAGAAGAATTGAACTGACAATGCAATTACGGCACTCTTGTTTAAAGCATTTTCTTTCGGAGAGCGATTGACTTTTAACACGAAGTGACTACCTTTCGCACTTTCGGTGACCACAAGAGCAGACGAGTTCTTGGATAACGTGTCGACGCACGACCAACTCTATCCGCTTTATGACGCAATATACAAAAAACAGTCTTCATAAGAGAGCAACCCATGCATCCACGCAAAGTTCCCCAAAAGTCCAATTTTATAGTTATTCTTAATGCATGGACTTGGATATCAATGCAAAATGTTCTTTGTGAGTTAGAAATGCATTGTACGAAGATTTAAAAACTACCACGTCACAGTTGTAGAAACAACTTACCAATCACAATATTCAATGCGCATGGTTGATTGGTGAAATAGAAGCATAGTCGCCCAATACAATGACAGAAAGGAACGAGTATGCTGAGTGACACTCGCAATATTTACTTTGCCTGGTTAAGCTGCAGTACAGCTTGCCTAGTTAAGCTGCAGTACAGCTTTAAATGTCCTTTACACTTATGTACTTGAACTTTGGAGTAGTGGTTTTTCTACCTATGTAAGCTAAACAAANAGGCAAAACACATCGTATGTTTTGTGGAGCGAAGTTCTTGCAAGACCGAAAAACAACGCTGAACAATTTGTGGACAAAGAAAAGAAGGCAANTTTAAGTGCGCACGCTTCACAAAATTTTGCGCTGGTATGCATGAGATTTTTGGCTACGACGTAGCGGTGTATTACCAAGNGAAAATATCTTGAAGAATTCATTCATTTATTGCCTGCCGGCAAAAAGCATTACGAACTTGGAAGTAACGAATTAATGACACCTGTACGAACCAGTGCTGGTTCGCCTACCAAAAGTTTGCGCCTTAAAAAAATACCCTGCGATATCAATGCTAACAAAGTCTCTGATCACCTCATCATAATCGAGCTGAAATGCGACTTTATTTTCAAGCCAAAGTGTGCGTCGGCCGTTCTTGTGTCATTGTTGACATGAGGTATGTCTTACGCTTTGAAACGAAAACAATTTATTTGACCCGATACCACAGTTACAGGAATTGTCAGCAGCATCTCTCTGGGCAATCCAAAAATTTGGAAAATCAATATCGTTTTTCTATTCAGGAAAGAAACCTAAAGTGTCTACGAGCTGGGAGGCAATTTCCTTTCAAATATTGTTGTCTAGAGCGTACATTTCTTTTACTAACATGAATCCGTCGATATCTGAGTTACGGTGGGAAATTTCTCCAAGTTGTTTTTACGCACTCTTATTTCTGCTTTCGAGCAGTTTTGAAAACAAAATAAGAAACCAAACAAACAATCCTGTGGCTTCAGCTGCTGTGAAATCTATGTTCTGTTGATGAAATTGCTCTACCAAGGACAAGATTGAAACATCTAATTCAGAAACTTTCTTGTGGACTTTGAACCGACTCGTCTTAAGTTTCATATTGAAATGTTCGTTTCTTTCTAAGAACTCTGTACTCATCGCTGCCCATTTCATTGGCTATCTCTTGGTTAATATGCTGAACTCTCGAACACTGTTCACTCCAGGAACANATGAGCTTCTTGTGGACTAATGTTGCTTTNCATAGTGCTGTGCAGTAGGATGGGTATCCGATCAAAATAAGAAACGCAGTTCTTGGTAAATNCGCTGTTCATTCNCATTGTTATGCTTATGACCTTGAGATCTTCACACAGGCTCCACTGGTACTCTGGTCGTGGGTGCGTTTAATAGAATTCAAAACAATCTGAATGAATGTTATCATTCAAGTGAACAGAATGCACACTGGGGATTTACTGTAATGTTTAGTATTGCCTAAGTGCACAGACATATTAATAGGTAACCTAATAGAACCGCTTCTTGCATTTAAATCACTCAGTTGAGGTTGGTAAAGTAAGCTTTTCTTTCATATGCCTACTACACTAATTATCATTTTGTGTTACGTCATAATGCAAACAATGCTACTTTCTGTTGTTTATAGCTAGGTCTGCGTTGGACTAGTTAACTGGAAACCATAACATACAGATATCTCAAAAACTAGATGTGCTACAAAACGTATAATGACATTTTTGAAATCAGTGTTTAAAAATCCATTTAGGGGCACTTATTACAATCACCGATTAAGTTTTGCTGTTGACCAGTGTATAGTTAGGGAAGATTCGTCGTTCGTTCAAACGGGAGCATCGTTTGCTAACAATGAGATTCATAGTAGAGATGGCACGGGCCGCCGTTGGTCCTGATTTTGGGCGGGCCGCTGAGGTTGAACGAGTGGGCGGCTCACGATATTTTTAGCGGTTGGATTTCACCGAGCCGTTACGAGCCACCCGCTAATGTTGAAAAAACCTTTAAAATTTTTTGAGTTGAAAGAACCACTCGGTGGCACTAAAAGTGAGTTAAACCACTTGCTATTGTTATGCCGATACCGTATTTTAAGGCAAATTTGCTTTTCCCATATGTGAGCACTCCGTCAGGCGCGAATGGCAGGTACACTTTAAGAAACTTTTCGTGCATCGTGATAACTTCTTGCATAAGCCTGGCGATCAGCGATTTTGGTGCTGCGTGGCTTCTTGGAAGGAACGGGTTATGCAACATTTTGATGGCGTGCTATAGATGTTTTTATATATGCACCAAATCACAATCACTTTACAAGTAAGGTTGAGCGCTTTACGTTTAGAGTTTTGGGTTTAGGCATAGGCGTAGCCATGGAGGGCCAAAGGGGCCATGCCCCCCAAAAATTTTAGAAAATATAATCATTTTGTGCTTAGAGAGGCGTTTTTCCAAACAAAATAGTGTTATCCGCCTAAAATCAAACATTTTGGCTCCCCCCAAAATTTCTGGGCCGGCTATGCTACTGGGTTTAGGGATTTAGGTTTAGGCCAAAGGCTGAAGGTTTTATGGTGAGGGTTCAGGTTTAAGCTTGTAAGTTGAGAGTTTTGCGTTAAGAACAGAACGTCCTCCGGAAAATCATCAATAAGGGACTTTACTTTTGTTTGGGAGTCTTGACAGTCTAAAATTGGCAAAAAATCCACTGATTTATATACAGTATAGTTTCATATTTCACTTTGTGGGGGCTTGAAGCTTTTTTTGGGTCGCTAAACCCAAAAAAGCCATCCCATGTGGTTACAGGACTGGTTGACGGTTTTATTTTTAGGTTTCAGGGATTTAGGTTCAGGTTTTATGGCTAGGGTTTTGGTTTAGGATTTTAAGTTTAGGTCTCGGGTTTTAGGTTTGGGGTTTTAGGTTCAATTAGGTCTTAGGTTTAGGGTTTTAGGCTTACACACTAATCCAAACATGCAACTTTCTTTATTGTGCTTGTCACATGACATTCCCACTTCAACCAATCATGTTCTACAAAAGGCAAAATAGTCATAGCAGATATATTGCCTCAGAAGGCAAAATAGCCCTTTGAGATAATTTGCCTCAGGAGATAAAATAGACAAGACTGCCAATTGTTTAGCGGGCCATGGGCGGGCCGGTTTGGAAAAGAATGAACGTCGTCGGTCCACGGGCGGTTAATGGGTTGAAGAACTCGCATGTATCCGTGCAATGAACAGATCGTATCGAAAGAACCTAGGAAAAATTTATTGGCAGATCTCAACACTGTGTGGGTGTACTGTTGCATGAAGATAATTGTTGAAAATATTCACTGAGAAAAACTCAAACGATGATTGCAAGATTTTTTGAAACGCTGAAAATTTTTTAGTTTGCTTTGGTCTTAAAATTTGTAACATCTTCATTTTGGCTAAGCCCCAAAACAAAAGCACAAAGCTTGAATTCCACCCAAATCAGGTTACACTAACTATTGTAACAGGTAGATAATGATAATACAGTACACTTCGATACTGAACTTTAATTGTCGTTTTCATTACTTCCGTGGCTAATCTTTGTGGAACTGATGTGGCAAATATCTCAGAAATAGGTGATACTGCATTCTAATTACGGTACGAACATTATGGAGTAACTACCCATGTTACGGCAAAAACGCGCATAGCGTTGGCGGCGCGGATTGGCGCGAAGAAATGGCCAGTGCGTTGGTCCAATGATTACTCATGTTGTGCTCATAGCGACCGAGTGCGC
>JGI24021J15306_10003709_pt1 | contig 17378 bp, 14 predicted proteins | sample Ectturendosymbi1_FD_15306 | JGI IMG/M metagenome (IMG submission 15306) | reverse complement strand
TATGGGCTCACCGATTGCACCTCTGATGGCAGACGTGTTTATGAACTGGTTAGTTGATAAAGTAAGTAAGATTGGATGCTCCCCTCACATACTTTGCGGGTATGTGGATGACATTTTCTGTGTTTTTTGAAGGTTTTTTCAGTGTTGGTTAAAGCTATTTGCAGATTCTAAAATTTTCAGATGTTGTGGTACACTTCCTCTGTTTAAATTTCTAGTAAGAAACAACACAAAACCAAAATATTTTAACAGAGTCATATTGAATCTTTCAAAATAAGTGTTTTTGTTGTCAGCTAATATCAACTAATATTTTTCTTGTGATTTTTCCAAGTTTCAAATATGTTTTGCAATTTTATGAAAAAAATTGTAGGCAGTTAACTTTTATATGTCTTTATCTTGGTGTTAACTCTTTGTGTATAAAACATTTAGTAACAATGATTATCTTTGTTTTTAGTATCATGCTCTTGGGCTTTTATACCATTTGCGTAAGAGAGATCGACTGGCAACCTCAAAGATGGTCAGCAAATTTATGAAATCTGGTTTGAAATCTCCTTTTGCTTACTGCATGCTCATTCGCATTGTCAGCAAATTGCTTGAAGAAGATGATGCTGGGTAGGTTGTTGCATCTAACAGATAATTTTAGGAAATTACATTTGAAACATCAACATTTAGATCTTGTTGAACTGGTAGCATTCTTTCAAGCCCTAGTTTACTTGACCTGATGCAAGTTGCGCAACCTTGTGGTGGTGAATGTGTAATTCACGACATAAGTTATGGCAACCGACAGCTGTGCAATGTGCATAAAACTCTTTGTCTATGAGTGAGGATACTTGGACTGCCAAAGAGATGTGTGAAAACAGGTTTTAGAGGCAGTGTGTGGAAGCAGAACAGAAACATGGGCCTCCAAAGGATTTTTTCCAGATGGGAGCCAAAAGTGTTGAAATTTCATTTTACCCACTCAAAACTAGGAAAACAATCTTTTTTTGCTAAAAATTTAATAGGAAAATTTCAAATTATTTTCCATCAATTTGTTGGAATAGCCAAACAACTTGAAAACACACAAGCAACATCACAGTATCCACACATAATAATAATAGAAATAATGGCTGTTAAAACTGCTCACAAAAGTTTATTCCATTTCTACAACATTAACAGCAAAAAGTTTAAATTTTGCTGTAAGCTAAATCATCACCGTCACTGGTTATAACAAGGGTTCTCTTGTGGTTGATACTAGGCCAGCCAGTTCTCAGGCTAAATCTGCCCAGTTCAACATTTGCTCCTTGATGCAGAGCAATCATGATTCGTGATTATTTGTAATCGTAATTATTTGGGCAGTGTGAAAGAGCCCTGAGTTTCACCTTCAGTGTTGGAAACCAGGTCAGTCCAGTCTTGATCACTGGCATTTATGTAAGCAGCACAAAATGCATTTATTTAAAAAATGTAATTTTTGATTTACCTTCTTGCAGGAACAAAGTTTTTCTAAATAATGCATCCTTACTTAGCACATAACATTGTAAGGGTTTGTGCCCAATTCTAGTTGCGTAAGAATTTGTGGGCATTCTGAAAAAAAAATGCATTCTACTTTTCTGTTTTTGCAACATCACTTGATCATTTCTGTACTTGAAAAAACACGGGCCAGTTAAGCTTTTTAGAAAGTTTTGTGTAGTATAAATTTTGTACGCCCCATGTTAAAATTTTATAAGCAGTGCTTCATAAACTAATGGTTCTTGTCATTACAAATATTAATTTGATGCAGCATGCTCAAAGATTTAGCATCTTTATCTTTGCTGAAAGATCATCTTGTATTCTTGTAGACATGATGGACCTGCATTTGATTTTATTGAAAGCTGTTTACGAAACAAGCATGAGCTAGTAATATATGAAGCAGCTTCTGCAATTGTGAACATGCCCAACTGCACAGCTCGTGAACTGGCTCCTGCTGTTTCTGGTATGTATGACTAAACTGAGTTGTAGTTCCTGCGTTTTTTTTCATGTTATAAAATATTGACATTTCGACTTCCGAAAGATGTTAACTTTTTTTGCTAAGACTCCAGTTTATGTGTAATAATTTGAACTTGGTATTGTGTAACATGCACTGAAATTTTGTATAGTGTGAAATTAACATTTCAGTGTCTGCACATAATGTGCTTCGCATATTTGCAACCAATGCCTGTACAGTTTTAGGTCTTTACTGATCTGACAGTTTATAATATCCAAGAACTTATATTGCCTCAGTTATAACATTTTTTTATAAACAATAGCAAAAACTTGGTTATGATACAGTTGTTTAAATAGTATGCAAATTAGTGCTTGATTTGAATAAAATGTGAAGACTTTAGTTGAAAATATGTAATTTTTTATGCTAAAACTATAAACCATTCTTGTTCTTGAAACACTACCGTTAAGCAGTGGTCCTCCACATTTTCGAGCAGTTGATTACTTTCTCCATCTGAAAGGTTCTTTGCTGGTAAAGCCATAGACTTAGAGTGAAGTTTGTAGAAAAATGTTAGCAGGGTTACTTTAGAAACTAATAATATGGGCCATTGCTCTTGTGAGCTGATGTCAGAAAATTCACTGAACCTTTTAAAAGGCTCAACTGAGTTTGCAAACTAAGAGTTGAGAATGACTGCTGTAAAACGTTACGAAGCTGTTGAACGTTGATCATCAAGAAAAGGTTAGGTGTGTGATGTTTATTACATGATCTACTCCATGAATTGAATGCGGGATCAATACTTTTGTGATTTGGTGAATGAACAAATTCTATCACTTTTATTGCCAAAATAAGATGCAAATTGACAGCATTAATGTAGTATGCCAGGATTCAATGCATACAAAGTTGAATTTTTGAAAACCGAGTGCATCTTTATGTACAATTCAAAATGTAACATTTCCCTCATATTTTTTGATATTGAACAGTTTTGCAGCAGTTTGTGGCTTCCCCCAAGCCTTCCATGAGATATGCTGGGGTAAAGACTCTGAGCAAGGTACCATGTGTACATATTCGTCATAGAAGACAAACGTATTGTTAAAGAACTTGGCATGCTGCCTTCTATGCTGCTATGTATTAAATGGCTCTTATCCCTGCTTGTTGCAGCTTTAGGCTTGGTGGTTTCATTTCCATCTTTATTTACAATGGCCAATAATCTTGCACGTAGTTGTGATACTTACTCTTCCTATTCTGTTGTGAGCAATATGTTGTTTGTTTTGATATGACAAATATGAAATATAGTGAACTATTATTTCAATGTCTGGTTAATTACCATTCAAGGTGGTCGTGCTTCCAGTAATTGTTGAGTAGAGGCATTAGTAGATGCTTTTATGCTGTACAAAAGTACAAAAGTTGTTGTTACTGCAACCTAGTACATGAAATTGGTATGGTCTTTGCCTAATGCAGCTATGCTCAACCGAAATTCCATACTGAGCCAAAATTCTCACAATCTTAATGACTTTGATCTTAACAAACAAAAATTTAGTTGAACCTACTGTACTGAAAGCGTTCAAATCCTAAATGCAATGGCAACGACTGTTTAGCAACTTCAATCACTCCTTAATTGTGACGTGACAGGCAAGTTTAGTGTCAACAGAACAACAAGGGTAGGAATCAGAAAACTAGGAAAAAAGTTTTCACCAATGTGTCAGTGCACATGCGGAAATCTCCCAGTAGGCAGGACAGAGGTGATAAAGTAGCGCTGAGGGCCACTGCATCGAAAATGTCAAATTTAAGATCATCAAAACAGGAACAGGTTCTCACTTGTCATTATGAAGGACAGTAGGCTACTCATACAGTACTACAGCAAAAACAAACTGGGCCACTTAAAACTTTGATTGGATCGCATGCGGCCGGCGGATCACGGATTGAACAAGGCTGGCCCAATTAGGTATTGTATGGTTGCCTGTGTAAAAATTGCAATAACGAACATTTGACAAACTATGACAGACGTTGAGCTTACCCATTCTGTTGGTAATTTTCCAAACAGTTCTCTGCAGGTGCTATAATGAAACCTTCCATTATTTTGTTTATTCACCAGTGTCTAAACTTCTCAACTTGTTGTGCTTACCAAGTTAATTGGTCCTTTTGCAGATAGTTCTTTTATGAAAACATGTTACCCTATGCGGTTAAGGTTGCAAACATGATGCAGTTATCTTATTTTCATGGGAGTGACTTGGTTTTGTATAATTCGTCAGTAGCAACACTTTCAATGATAATAACCAATGTTAGCTGTGCGTTTGATGCATATTGCGATTCCCGATGAGTGCAGCTATAAAAGCCATATTATCAGGTTTGTGTTTGCTTATTCCAACTATTTAATCAACAAGTGCTCACTGTATTGAGTATGTCACCACAATAAGTGCAGACTTCTTGTAGCTGTGTGTTGCAGGCTCTGCAGTTGATGAAAAAATATAATTTTTATGGTGTATTGCTTTTGTGTGTCTGCCTGAGTGCAAAAAAAACTCTGGGTCTGGTAACTTTTTTACAATGCACAGTCACACAATACACATGTTTCCGACCGTGTAAAATAAATTCTGAATGTTTCAACTGCGTCACCTTCATTGCTTGAACACAGACAGATGTAAATCCGAGTCATTGCAATATCATGAAAGCAGAGCTCAAGTCAAGTGATTCCTCAATCTTTCAACAAACCAAGAGTTTTTCATTGTCTTTTGCTACCAGGACTCTTTCCTGTCCAAAAGGCAGTCCAGGATCAGGAAAGCAACTACCACCTCCAATAGACTCCGTTCCAACGCACAGAGTAATCCCCACCTCACATTGCATATTTTAAATACTCTGCTTTACAGCTCATAAACTTGGCCAACATGCATGCAGCAAGAAAGAAAATACTGGGAGGGCGCCATGTGGAGGGATAAGATCAGAAACGAGATAATTTTGCAGCGCCCTGGCTGTAGCTCCGCGTTTCGTCAACTCAACACAATGTGCTTGCGCTTGCTTGATCACGTTTGGCGTCTTTCTGAGTGCCATTCACCAAAAACATTGCATATGATGAACTGATCTCACTCAGGTACTTCAAGTATTGGCCAATCCCTCTTTTGTTTCAGAGGTGTTGTAAAATGAGATCAGCGATAGCTCAAAATGTCCTCAGAACGGAATGATATACTCCAGATAATCTGGCCTGAAGTGCTTGTCTTGAGTTTCTGCCACACTACTACTAACAAGTATAACAAAGCATTCAGATTATATAGTTGAGAACTGTAGGTCGTCCTGTCCCCAGCAAAAGTTCCAAGAAAAACGTAATACTGTACTTTAAACTCCGGTTGCTGTAATTGGATTGAAATAAGCAATTATTTTCATTACATTTCTTTTGTTGTTTTTTTTACTAAAGTCTATGTTTCTGCAGTCCTTCAGCTCTTTCTCAGTTCACCAAAGCCTTCTTTTAGATACGCTGGTGTGAGAACTCTAAACAAGGTATAACTGCTTGAGACAACGCAATTAATCCATGTAATTCCTCGCTAACTTTGCGTGAGCATGCCTTGTGGTCTTTGCTTTTGCTTGAGTGTAGTTGACGTTGTAGTGCTTGGCATAGTTTCTGCATCTTTTCTAACTTGTTTTCAATTCTTGAAAGAACTAACATCATTTTTGCTGTTAGCCTCAGCATGCCAAGGTTGCTAGTGTTTTGCGTTGAAGTTACCAGTAAAGTCTCTTGCGTGAGGGTAGTGTGAAATATAGTAGTAGTTTCTTTCTGGAAATTGTACCCTGGAATTAAAGTTTGTTGTGGCAGTAGCTGCATCGACCTTTTAATCAAACGACCATCATTTTGCAAAGGTTGCTATGAAGCACCCATCAGCAGTGACAGCTTGCAACCTGGATTTGGAAAACCTTATAACTGATGTCAACAGAAGCATAGCGACATTGGCTATAACAACACTGTTGAAAGTAGGTGGTCTAGAATTATGTGCAGTTGTCAAAACAGTTTAACAGTGCTGATGAGACAAGCAGGATAGACTAACTCTTTCTTTACTGACAGGGTTGTGACGACTTGTGTTCTTGTATGTCTCGTTCTCACTCGAGCCTTTTTGAGGAAATAAATTACTCGGGTTATCCTTGCGAGAAAACTCGACCCGACTCGCCAAAGCTAGAGATTCTCCGGGGTAGTTTCTGGTTATTCCAAATTTGTTCACTTTTTTACTATGGGCAACGTTTAATGATTCCCCACTTTGTTATTTATATTACTGAAAAAGGAAATTAAAGGACTGGAAGCGATTGGCCAATTTCAAGGATTCGAATGCACGTTTGGGAGATATTTAATCAGCACAATAACCAGGCTAACTCTTAAACGGTCAAATCTTCGTGGATAAGGCCAAACGTGTTTTTTAATCATTTGCATACGCAAATACGTTCGTTAACACAATTTAACTTGTTAACAATGTCTGACTGACCAGATTTTGATTTCTAAATCCAATTCAAACCCGTTTACCGTGCAATCTAATCGAAAAACAACAATGAAGACACTTTGCATGTTTCAATTCTGGAATGTGGTACCACATGAAAATTGGCCAAAATTCATCCAAATTTTCAAAAATGCCCTAAAAACGTCAATCACAATATTTACGGCCAAAATACTTGAGTAAATGGACAAGGCTTCACAAATTGTCCACAAAGGCCAAGGTCCCAACCCTTTTCGAATGTACAATTGCTTATACCTTATCGCAAATTACTCAGAAGTGTGAGGACTCGGACACATTTCGACATTGAGATTCGAGACTCGTGCCCCATCTCTGTGGTAAAAGTATAAATTCTGTGGTTTGCACTTAAAAATGAGTGCGTTTTTATGTATGAATCACGTAATTTATTTTTGAGCTTTTTAAGAGTTTTTAATAGTTAGTCTTGATTTAAAAATCATTATGCGGAACTTTGTGTGAATTCAGTAAATTTTATGTCTTATGCGAAAAATTACGCGATTGCCAGTAGGAATCTACGGTATACCTTAGCGGTGAAAATTTCTACAGTGGACATTGACAGCTCAAAGCAGAGGTTTCAGCTGACTGGTGGCAACCTGCAGTCTTCGGAGAATTCTCAACAGTAGCGTAGAATCTGTTTTCAAAGATATTTTAAAAAACAAATCTCAATTCCATTGTTCTCATTGATTCATGTTTACCAAATAGATTATAGATCAATGTATGGCACAGTTTTGATAATTACTGGTAATGTTGCATTTGTTTTGTATACCAAGGTGTCAGATAAAATATCACTGTCTTCATTGATATAGATAAAGTTAAACTGTTCATATGAATCGAAATATAATTGTTCTATTCTGCAATAATTTATTATGATTTTTGAAAGTTGTTGTTTGGACCTCGACTTCGTAAAAACGTTGTGTGGTCCTTCGTCTAAAAAGTTTGCACACCACTGCCTCTGCCAATATGAAGTTTGCTCGATTTTTTAAAATCTCGCTTAAACCACGGAAACCATCGTCATAGTAGCGTTTATAGGAGTGGTGGTGCAGACGAAGGCGTTTTCCGTTGCCCTAGAACAGGGGGGTGCATAACTTGCGGCCGCATGCGGTCTTCGATAAACATTCATGCGGCCGTGCAAATGTAATTGAAAATATAAGTTACGACGGCCGTGCGTTAATAAAATCTCTTCATCTACTGTATGACGATATTTAACAACAAAGACGGCAAAACGGATGTATGGAAGTAGGCTGTACTCAGTGTGGAAGCAGAACAGAGCAATACAAAAAATATATGTTGAATTCACTGGCGGCTGTAATTCATAAAAATAAACGTAATGCTGGCGGTAATAGCGAAGAGATTGTGCACCCCCCAGAACTACTGGAGGGATGAGCTTTTAGTGATTTCTTAACTAAATCGATGGCAGTGAATCACTCGTTTCGAGGTCTTAATGCATTTCCGGGCTCGATGTCATCTGATGACCGGACCCGAAGTTAGCTACGAATCGGTCTTGAGCGAACTTCAGAATTCGTGAATCACACTCATCGCTGAATGGTGTCAGTATTTAGTAGTGCGGAAGGTCGCCTCTTGAAAGGAGCCAATAAACTCTCTTTTTATTTTGTGCCGAACGTACTTGGCGGCAAGAACTATGTAAATCTCCATGAGTTCAAAATTGGATGTAGTAACGTATGGCTTTGTCTTAATGCAAGATTGATCAGTGTTTATGACGTAAAAAAGTTGTGTCGGGAAGGTGCAAGCATCTTGATCATACAGCGTTTTTTTATCTGAGTGTTACGGCTCTTAAATGATTACAAGTTTTTTAGAACAGGTGCTTTTCATTTTAAGTCTCTTTACCTGAAATTAAAAATCAAAACCAGAAAAACTCGTTGGTTATCACTTGGTCGTCTCCTGCGAGTCTTCATTTGCTAACCGTCTCAACGAACAAAGGCTTTGTTCATGAACCATCTGAAAGAACGTTGCTTGCGGTCAGTTATTTTGGAAACTTCTCTTTGATTTAGACTGGAAGCGAAAGCAGCGTCGATCGGTTAATGAAGCAAATCACTTCATTCATGTCCGAGATATCGGATGAGTTTAAGGTGGTGGTCGTACGTGCTATTTCCGCCTTGTGTCAAAAGTACCCTCGGAAACACGCTGTCATGATGAATTATCTGTCGTCCATGCTTAGAGACGAGGTAAGTTGAATATATTGTGACTGGATCGAGTGGTTGGCTTTATCTGTCAAGAAATTAGGAAGTTTTCGGAATTTGGTTTCGTTAGCAACTTAGAAGTTGGTTCGACTTTTTTCATGCGTGTTGTTGACATCTTTGATTAAATCAGAAATAACTCACATTACTTTTTTGTTAACTGCAACTATGTACGAATTGTTGTTCCAAACGTACTTCAGTCCCCAGTAGAAAAATAGGACCGGTGAGTTCTCCTGTAATGCTTGTCCTCGACTTCAACTGCGAACAAATAAATGAGACGTGTAACATTTTACTCAGTAACGTTTTTTCAAGGTTCCCTGAACCAAGCCAGTGAGACGATACTAACGATTTGAAAGAAGAGTTCTGTTTGTTGAGATAACAGCGAACACATGTGGCGAAGTCGTTTACTTTGCGCAATGGTTCAACTGCTTGTTTTTAGGGTGGATTTGAATACAAGAAAGCGATAGTGGAATGTATCATAGCAATTCTTGAAGAGTCTCCTGAGTCGAAAGAAAGCGGATTGGCATACCTGTGTGAATTTATAGAGGCAAGTAGTTCGAGTTCCTTTACACTTTCGTACTCTTTTCGGGAGCGTCCAGTGGTCTGCGGCACCCATCTCCGCGTGCGTCAGTGGCCACGCGGCTACTTCCGTAGTGAACCTCTCATTGGTGGCGAGTCAGTGGCAGCACTGCCGCGCGTGAACCGATTATTTGCCCCTATCAATTAACGCCGAGCAAGGGACTAGACAGGCCGCAAGTACCGTCTTTCAGGTCTTCGATGTGACCCGACCGGGAATCGAACCCACCTGTCAGCTTTGGTGTCTCGTGCTCAATCAACTGTATCACTTAGCCGGTTGTAGAAAATAGCTTTTTTGTGAAAAAGTCACTCAGAAAAACTGGGGTGATAGTTTTGATGCTTTACTCTGTAACGCTGAAAAACAAATGGCGTATTAAACGGTTTTCAATACTAAACTTCCCAGGTAGAGTTTTGGTTTTTGGTGTTGAACTCTAATGAAACACACGTCGTTGTTTTTGAGCTTATCGGTGAAATTTGTCAGAAGCTGAGATGCTAAGGCTTGCAAGCTCGATTGCTTAGTTGTGCGAAAGTAACAGGTTAGATAAAAAAAAACAAGCTTAAAAATGAACGTGCCAAACAGCCAAATCAACTTTCCATTTTAAACTCTTGATGCGCAGGACTGCGAACACACCGTCTTGGCCACGAAGATCATCCATTTACTCGGAAAAGAAGGTCCAAGAACTCCTAACCCTTCAAAATATATCCGATTTATATACAACCGAGTAATATTGGAGAATGAAGCTGTCAGAGCTGGTGAGTTCCGGATCGGGATCAGCTGAATGATTATTATCACTCAACAGTGGTCAATGTTTGCGTTTTCGTCAAAACTCATATGGTTATTAGGCAAGCACCTGTTGCCTCTCTTGCTACGTTTACGAAAGGAAGAGTATTCTTCTTCAATTATTTATACAAAAGTTACAACGATCTTCAGGACTGGTTGGGATTAGTCCAATCCGGCACAGCTGTTGTGAGAAAATTAAATCTGTAAACTACTTTTGCGAACCTGCGCAATGTCAAGTAGGGGATGTTACTTTCCAGCCGCTGTCTCGGCTCTGGCGCGCTTTGGAGCGCAGTGCGAACAACTGCTTCCGAGCATTCTTTCTCTTCTCGCGCGATCGATGTTGGATGAGGATGATGAAGTAAGGGACCGGGCCACATTTTATTATCATACGCTTAAAGAAGAAGAAAAGTCGCTCAACTCAGCGTACATACTGAACGGTGCGTGTCTTTAGGGTTAACAGCTTTTTTAGCAAATTGTTCAATCATTTTAATGAGTCTTTGTCGTTGAATTGCACACAAAACGTAATCTAAAATTGTTTATTTAGACTGTATAAGCTTTTAAAAGTCTGTCAAACAGCATGTTTTATCTTTTTAGTGCTGCTGCCTACATGTTACTTCTTTCAGTTGTTGAAAAACTTCACTCTAGGTGTTGCTGGACAGTTATTAATTACTAGAAAACATATTTGTATTTGTTTTCAAGTTAATTGTTGGCATTGTGCTGATGTTGTTAAAGACATTTATAAGTTGACTTTCATTTGAACAGGTTTGATGGTGTCGGTCAGCGGTTTGGAAAGATGTTTGCAGCAGTATCTCACAGAACCAAACGATGAGCCATTCAACATGAAGTCTGTTCCATTGATTTCTGTTCCGGCCAATGAACCAAAGGCTGATCTAAGTGGGTCTCCCTAAAATGTTTCGTTTCGTATTTCAGTCCGGACATGCAACCGCCTACTTCAGTGCGACATGTTGAAAAACGCTACGTAACTTAGCTTCTTGCGTGGTGGGTCCGATACAACTGGCAGGTTCTCATTAATTGAGCAACGTTGTGTTTTACTTCCTTTCGTACGAGATCAGTAAGAAATCGATATTTCTGCATCGGTTCTTCGCAGCTATCACGTGTAAGGGAGTAAACACAATTTCGACGCACCTCGACTAGAAACTTAGCGCGAGTCATTCTTATCCGGTTTCACTGTCTGTTCTCTCATTACCATGATAGTTGTCTTAAGAATATCCTCGTAGCGAACAACTGCGACGAAGCCTCTCAAGAGTAAATCAAGGTTCACTGATAGTTAACCCAAATGACCTCCTACCTGATGTTGACGAACCTTATAGCTTGCCAGTAGGAAGGGTTTTATAGTCGGTCAGTAACAATTGGTTTGGAGCTTGTTGCGCAGCGTGAGACAGATGGCTAGCTAAACTCACCAAACTCACCAGTTGGGTAATTTGCGTTTTCTGAACGAACATTTTGTGCTAATTTTTGTGCGTATTGGGCGTTGAAAGATCACATCTTCTAAATGTTCTTTTCCAGCTCTTGTAAGCAAGTCGCAAGAAAAGCCAGCTGCTTCTCGCCAAGAAATATATGCAGGTTTGTGGCGAACTCCTTACCAAGCATTGTTTTAATGTGTGAGTTCTTACCTTGCTGGAATGCTAGGCAGCTTCAGGTAAGGTTATTTGCTGTGCTATATTTAAAAATAAACAAAACATACTATAAAGATTTTATGTACATTCTACTGTATTAACAGGGTTAGAATGGCAAATCGATCTTCGCAATTAGACTGACTTTATTCTCTGCTTCGTTTGCAGAACAACTGTCAAGAGTCCCAGAATTTTCGATTCTGGGGCCGCTGTTCAAGTCGTCAGATCCGACTGAGTTGACAGAGTCGGAAACAGAGTACGTCGTTCGCTGCATCAAACACACTTTCCAGAAGCACATTGTCCTGCAGTTCGATTGCACGAACACCCTGAACGACCAGATACTTGAGGAAGTAACGGTCCAGGTTGAAAGTGACACTTTCGAAGTTATTGCTTACGTTCCATGTCCGTCACTCGTGTACAATCAGCCAGGTTAGTAGCAGAGGTGTTCGGAGTCAATCTTTTTTTAATCCGACTCCAGTCCTGATCCAAGAGATAGAAGAAATCCTGACCCTGATCCGAATCCTGTTTGCAAAACAACTAAAATCCGAATCCTGAAAAAATCCTGTTAGCATAATTAGCTAATGTGCACCTAGTTGCAATTTTTGTTTCTGAAAAGGAAGGCTTTGATTACCGTAATGCTAAACACAGACATGGAAAAGTAAAAACACATAACCAAAAATGGCGCTAAAACTCCGATCCAGAAAATGCAGTCAACAAAGTTCATGCAGTGAAGCTGAAAGCAATATTACCAATTTGACTTATAATCACAAAACAACTTCAACCACAATATTTCACTACTACAGTACTTCCGGTAGTGCTACTAGAGCTGCTGATTTATTTTTGTCCACAGGCACTTTTCAAAACTAGCTGGCCATCCAATGCACTTGCAGACAACACGGATAGTTTTTTGGTGAGAGTGTTTCCACTAAAGCGAAATACCATTTCACTCGGGGCAATTGAAGCAGGAATGCTCAAAACTCCAAGGGCTAAGCTACTGAGCTTTGGAAACTTTAAAACAATCTGAGCATTTGTCCAAAAATTAAAAATAGCAAACGTACTGTCTTTACCAACAATATAATCTGCATCAAATGAAGCTTGGTATACTCTTCAACTTCATTACCTTGAAGTTCATCTTGCAAATGAGTTTCTTGCCAGTGGAGGAAATTATCATCAAAACTATCCACTTTTGCCTATGATCATCAGATGATGTTGATGAACACTGCATCGATGAAGCTTGATTACACTCTTCTAACATGCTAAGTGCCAACTTATGAATCTGCTGACGTTTAGCAACAGAAAAAGGAATCAAAGACTTAAATTTTGTATTAAAAAAAAAGCAAGCAAATGTATATCATGTATTTCAAACTTCTCTTGCAGAGAGACACGTCCACGACTCTTCGGAAATTGCGAAATTAGACTATCAGTAGGGGAAGGGTTCAAAGAATTTTCAAGTTTGTGATAACACAGATGAACTCGGTGTATTGTAGGTTCATGATCACCTTCAAGAAGTTTAGTCACTTTTTCAAAGGGTTCTAAAAAGTAAATTGAAGCAGACATCAATGCTTTTAATAAGTTTGCCTCAAGATTTGACCCCTGCAGAATATATTCTAGACCAGACTGTGCTTCAAAAAAGCTTTCAACATTTGAAAAGTAGAATTCCACCTCGTATCATTGCTTTGCTTTAGACTTACAGACAACCTGCTGTTCACATCTGATCGTTTAACATGTGCTGTTATCACCTTTGTATGAGAGACCAACTCTTGAATTCGTTGCATATGAAGCATATCACTGTCACTTGCTTGGCATCACTTAATCTGATTTACTTAGTGACTCCACATACTTTGCAATTGCAGTCACTATGGCAAGCATGTGACAAGCACAGGGTCTGTTGAAAGTTGCCAGAGCAACTTTTATGTTGCTGCCATTATCAGATACAAAAAACCTGAGAAATTGCACTGTGCAATGGAACAGATAGCAGTTAAAACGTGTTCATTATGCTCTTCCTTGTATTCTCACCACTTGTCCTCAAACTCATACACTGTTAGTGCTTGACTTTTTAACTTACCACACATGATATAATGCACTGTCAATGATACAAAATGGCGACATTTAATATCCACATGCCAGTTGTCATGCCAATAAATCTATTTGCGGATAATGCATCCTCCACTTCTTTAATCAGGATCTTTCTCACAGTTTCTGCTGATTTGTCAACTTTGCTTTTCACTGCGATTCTGTCAAGGGCAGATTTTGCACCTACAAGTCCATGCTTGGCACCAATATCAATTAATGTGTTGCCCAATTATTCCAAGCCTTTGCCTTCAAGTACAGTGAATGGTCTCATGTCTGTTGAACAAAATGCAACTGCAGCATTTAAGACCTTGTTTTAGCACTCTGTGGGACAGACTCCTCTTCTCAGAAAACCGGGATTTTTTTATGTGTTAAAAAAAAGTGAAGGATACATTATCCTTCACTGCGATATATTTGCTGTTCTACTCAAATTGCAAGATAACCACTGATTTTTTAAATGCGTCATTCCACTTAAAGCTCTGTCATGCTTCAATGGTCGGTTGCAATGACTACACAAAACATTGTGTATTCACTACTTTCACTGTAAATCAGCAAAGTTCTTCCATACGTCACTTTTCACAGAATTCTTTCTAGTTTTTGTCTTTAGTTACTGCTTTCTTGTTGGCTATGAGTTGCACTATGTCTTCAGACATGCTTAATTTCTGATGAATCTTAGTAAATACCAGCACCAACAGATTTGAAGACGACATGTTAGCATAAAAACAAGATTGTAACGAGGGCAAATGTTGAAAGAAAAACAAGTAAGTGTTACATGAAAACAGAACCATGCATAGACAGATAACAACTTATATTTGTATTCCTAGCACAATTGACAAAACTCACAACGCAAAGTTCTCACCGTTATGGAAAACTCAATGTTTCGTATATCGTGTAGAAAACTCATGCAAGATATCACCGTTTTCGATTATAAACTTCGTTCTCATTGCTCAGGAGTAACGTACGCGTGCATTGCAATACCAGAAGAAGACCCGACAGACGTAACAACTACACTTTCGTGCATGATGAAGTTTATTGTGAAAGACTGCGATCCAAACACCGGAGAAACTGACGAGGAAGGCTACAACGACGAATATGTGGTAATGTGCTGTCGCAGTTTAGAGAGCACGAGCGATGTTGCTGTGACTACCGGTGAGTGCTTTAATAAGTGTGAAAACGTGATCCGGTTTATTTGCTGTGCAGCTCGAGGACGTCGACGTGACAGTCGCTGACCATGTCCAGAAAGTTCTCAAAGCAAACTTCGGCGCTGCCTGGGATGAAGTCGGGGACGAATATCAGCTGGAAGACACGTATGCATTGTCCACGGTGGAGACGTTACAAGGTATGCTGCCTAATTACACTGAAAAATCGTAAGTGCGGTTCGATAGTGACTTCTGACAATGTACATTGTACATCACTGACGGCCACAATCGAATGTTATGGGGCTTAACATAAGTTTATTTCTTGTTTAAAACTTTTTACCGAATCACATCGTTCTGTGCAAAAACTTACATCGTTTAAGGTTGTAATAAGGGAAAGCGCATGCTTTTTAACTTTTACAAAAGTGCAATTCGCAGTCTCAGGCCGATTTGCACGTTTTATGGGAAATGCTGACAAAAGTTCTGGTCCGACTGTGGCTTCACATCGTTTCATGTGTCCTGATCAAAAGAAAATGCAGTTTACCAGCACGACCCTACATTAAAATCAAAATTTATATTAAAAGACAATTAAAAATGTTTGTCATATCTATCTGATAAATGTAACGTTATAACCTGAAAATGATTTTGGTTTTCAGAAGGCCTCATAAATCATTTGTTTTTTGAGATGCGAGTTGTTTTTTTCTCCGTCCTCCGTAAGAACACGTTTTTTTGCGACTTCCGAGCTGTTTTTTTTTTGTTTGGACGCCAAATAACATCGAACAATTTGAATCGTTAGTTTCTTGTTGATCGTTTGTTTATTTATTTATTTTTTTTTTTTTAACTACTTTTTCTAATTCGTTTCATTCCGGTAGATGCGGTGAAAGACATCACGAAGTACCTCGGCATGCAAGCTTGCGAACGATCTGACAAAGTTCCCGAAGGAAAGTCGGCGCACACTTTGTACCTGGCCGGTGTTTACCGCGGTGGGCACGACGTTCTCGCTCGCGCCAAGCTTGTTTTGAAAGATGGCGTCACCATGCAACTGACTGTACGCAGCACGGACGAGGTGGCAGCGCAGGTCATCACTTCTGCAGTGGGATAGAGTTGCTCACAAATCAAAAGTCGGTTGTGCAAATATTTCGCAATCATTAAAGGTATTTTACGCCAGCGATACGTTGTTTGATTCGCCGTTTATTTCTAGTGAGAGTAGTTCATTTCTAGAGTGGAAACGTTCTATGGAGGATGGTATCCGTCGTGATTTGTATTTTCATGTAAAACATCTGTTGCTGTGTATTGCTTCTTAAAAGGTGACGCTGGTTCTGCGCGGAAAGAATTGAACCATTTATTGATCTTTTGTCAACATGTTTGTACACTGCACCAGGAAAGCATATGTGGAGTTAGCTTGGACGGTCAACGTCGTCTATAGCAACCATAGTGGTCACAGGTAACGACGTCGACATTTTAAGGATCCGCAATTATCATTGTGCGAGATCTTCCTGTCGAAGCGAAGCAATTGGCAAAGGCAGGATAATGCAACGCATCCGTTGGTCAAACGTGCGCAGCGGAACTGCCATAACTATGGAAGGAGATTGTTACTGTTCTTTATTGAAACAGCCCTAAAAAGAAGAAACTAAAGAAAAACAATCCTTCCGTGAGAAACTGTAACGCTGCCGAGGATATGCTCAGGTCTTATTCTGCCACTCAGTTTGGAGCTGACTGCAGACCATACCTACGATATTGCGTAAGAGATAGTGGCCTCCGAAATTCATTTTTAAGCACAATAACATTTTCATTAGTTGCATTTAATAACTGTCGTCCGTCAAACTTTCAGTATAATTGTAGTCTTAATACGTCCACTAAAACATGACTTTCGAAAGTTTGAAAAACGCCGTGCTGATATCTTTTTCCAACACGCAAATAAATATGTGATGCTCCATAAAATATGTGTTCGGTGATGCAGCGTTAATGAGAAAGAACCTGAAATGTTTTTGCTGGGAATTGATGGAAGCTCTTTTTGACTTTTACTGGTGATAATGCAGTAGTTTATGCGTTTACCTATAAACAGGCTTTTTTGCGCGTATTCAGCGTGTGCTGAACTGAAGTAAAAGGCAAGTTCGTTGGAAATGCAACATATCGTGCATCATATTTCATCATAAAAGGTGACTTCTGAAAACCGTGCTGCAGTAATGCCCAACTATTGTGAAGTGTAAGCTTTCCCCTCGCTTTGGAAACAAGTGTTGAGATCTGGTACTTTCCACTACACATGCGGTATACATAGGCGGATCCAGGAGTGGGCTAAGGGGGCTGAAGCCTCCCTAAATTTTTTCAGATACGTTTTTTGATCGGTGGTTCCCGACGCAGAAACGCCAATTGGGGGATTTTTTGTATAGCCTTTAAATAAACCATTTCTTGCATAGGGATAGGGACGAAAATATTAAATGCAAAGCTTATTTTGCTGAATTTGAACAGTCTGAATGTGTTTTTAAAACTTAAATAATATGGTCCCAATGTTATAGAAAAAACAATATGGTCCCAATGTTATAGAAAAAACAATATGGTCCCAGTGTTATAT
>JGI24021J15306_10003707_pt1 | contig 17379 bp, 6 predicted proteins | sample Ectturendosymbi1_FD_15306 | JGI IMG/M metagenome (IMG submission 15306) | reverse complement strand
AAAAAAAAAAAAAAAAAAACGCGGATCCACAAATCTTATACTTTCCAAGAACAAGTTCACAAATCAAGAATCAGACTCACCTAAAGCTTTGTCCCCTGATCCGTCTTCCACTTTTCTCTTCTTCTTTCGATGAGACTCGACGTTTTTTCTTCCACCTTCGCCTTCATCCTCAGAATCAGAGTACTCATCGTCGCGCTGGATACGCTTGTCTGACGCCCGAACTGAACAGCAGGCAAAAGATTTGTTGAGCAATGAAGGTGTCATACGTCCTATTCGTCGAAAAAAATCCGGAAATCCTCTCGAAAGCCATACGACTATTGGCTGCAGCATTTTGAAAGACCAAGGAACTGTTTACTGCTATGAAAAATTATTTGTCGCTTGCTGCGAAAAACTTGTCTTTCATGCAATAATACGCACGAAAATGGTCTGCTGTCAGCTTTGCGCTCCACACAGCAACCGCGAACCGAGCGATGTAAGGCGAACTGAAAACAAACCGCATTGTTTCCGCATGAGATTTGGTTACGCGTCGATGCACATGTTTCTCTGTCGTGCTTATCGTTTGATTCTCACGACCGTCAAGACGCGCATAATTAACGTTGCGAAACGCGATCAAAACGCTGTATAATATCGTCGCGCAAGCCACGAGAATTCAGAATGGGTTTTGGAATCGAAGAGTCTGGTAACGAGTGAGTTGCATGGCAGAAACGCTGCGGTATTAACGAAGCCATGTACAACTTAAACTAGTTCATGGCAATCGTGCACTTGTGTCCCAAGTTCCTTGTAAGGCGCGCAACTGCGCAATACCCCTAGACTAGACCATTTGCGCAGTGAAATCTCATTCTCCCGCAATTGCAACATACAAAATTTGAAAGCTAAAACGTCATTATCATTTTCTGGGCAGAAGCAGAACGCTGATGAGCATATCGCATAGCTCTTTTAGAAGCTGTTTGAATTACATGTCTACTTTGTCCGTATTTTGATAAAATTCACGAAGTGGGTAATTCATTGGTAACTCTGCTCAGCCTTAAAATATTCATGGTCACCAAAACAGAAATTTGTTCAATGTAAACTTTTCTTAGAAACACTGCTTGCGTCATCCGCGATCCACTCGGACGTAGTCTGTGACGTGGTTAATGGTACGAGGAATGGAGTATTACGAACGGTGACGTGCTTCACAATGTTTTTCACAAACGGTAACACTGCTCATTGTTATCTGTATATACTTTGACCGTGTACCGGTGCATGTTTATTGCAGGGAGATTCTTCTTGTGCCGATTGCATGACATGTATCCTAGGACTTAAACGTTTCATTTCCAAGAAAATAAATTCTTAAGCCTGTGGTTAAAGTTTGAACCATGCTGAACAACAAGACGTAATGCTGCCCCGTGTGTTGCCGTTGTGGTTAGCCGCGTGTCTTCCACTGGGTTATAACCGCGCCACTCAACTGACTGCGTTCCGTTTCAGATGCAAACGCTTCCTATAACAATCAAAGACAGACATTGATGGGAACATTTCGCTGCAGTCGCAAAGTGATGAAACGTTTTGGACATGATCAATTTCTACACTGCTAATTCGTATTTTGTATATCTGGCAAAACCCAATCAGCAGTTGACTGCAGGCGGCAGGGTTTCCAAACGTAAACAGCCTCTTAAAACTCACTTTGCAACTGGCTAGAAAATAATAATTGAAAGCGATACAATAATACAAAACAAACGCTGCACCTGCTGTTGTTCTACAGGTCTTAAAATTTGTAACGCTGGCAGATTCCGTCTGCAACACACTTAGTGTTGACAGACAATTGTGTTAATAACACAAGACCCTAAGACATGACTGGAGTGCATCTGCATCACAAGGTTTGCATTTCAATCGTGCATAAAATCTATAAGCTCTTTATGCAACACACCATAATAAAACACGTTCAAAGAGTGGACTTTCAACGACGCATGCAACTCACATCCGGAAATATCCGTTCGTGTATTAAATTATGAAACGCAAGATTTTCTGATACATAACAGAGGCACTTGCTTTTCTTGCAGTAGTACAGACAGCAACTGATAACGAACAAAATATCGGGGCGAAGTTTGTGTCAATTGAAAAGGCAACCAGCTGAATTAAACCGCACTTCGGAAACTCTTTCCTGACTTTTCGCAAATTCGACTGTCACAGAAACGAACCGCTCGCTGAGATTGTGTTCTACTTGGTCTCTTGTCATCCTGTAGTTTAGACATTAATTCCCGCTAGTGCGATAGAAGCTGACTTGAGTCCCAACATTCGAAAATTAGTGGGCAGATATCTCTTATCGGACTACTCAAGCTCTCGAGTACATAGTAATCGAAAACCAGAATGGGGCGAAGGCATAGTTTCAGCGATAATACAGTTCATAGCTTAATCAGGAAAATTATAACCAGCAGGTTATTCCGCACAGGCATTCCAGATATCACAATTCACAAGCAACAATAGTTTTATTAAATCGAGCCAGAGTGCATTTGACTACAGGACATTTAAGTTTTACGTACAACTCCTGAGATTTTAAAAATAAGGAAACAAAACATGAACAGTGGCTGACATCTGTCAACACATGAAAACATCTTGACCCAATAACCACGAGATGAACAAAAGGCTTCCACTCGCATGGACTGCTGAAGTTTTTGAAACTTAGCACAAAATTCTACGAAGTGACTGAATGACTTTCTAAAACGACGAGTTCGTATTTTTAATCCGCAATTGTTGTGAACTGCAACGTCGTCAACGCAGAATCACGACCCGTCGATTGTGTTTGCAAGCTACCAGGCAGAAGGGCATGGGAACCCTGAAGACACTGGCCTGTTAGCATACATTTTGCTGGCATGAACATTATTGATTGTGTGTACAGTATTTCTAAGCTTGACTACTGTCGGGTTTGATGCACGCAGTAGAGCTGGCCGAAAAGCAGACATGTTTTAAGCGACGACAGACTTAAAAATATCTTCTTGTGCGGAGACGGAACAGAGGTTTATTTTTCAGGAAACATGCATTTGTTTTGTATTTACAAGGGGGGGACCTATTTACTATCAGAGGACGCAAATAATTTTGTTTAAATTTTGTTTTATGATTGAAAAATGCAACAAAAACCATATGCTTTACGTTTAGGAAATAAAGGATAGGAAACTTGAGGAGCAAGAGAAACACTTCATGAATTATTGCAAAGTACCTGCTTTTATGGGACATTCGCTTTGATGCGATGCTGTGTTATGCATTAAGCAAACGAAAATTATGATGCAAACGAAAAAAAACACATTAAATGGTCACGCAGGCTGCAGGTTTCCCATTCCTGATTAGAGGTTTGCGGAGCAAAACGTTTCTGGAATGAGTGCGAATGCAAACAAAAAAATGACTTCTATCCACCTCTGGTACCCTGGTATGCTGACTTCTCTGGCAGTGGTGATACCGACATTTTTTAACGGAGGTTTCTCCCGTCTGCACCCACATTTTGTGGTTTTGGTTGCAACCAAATCATTTATCTTTAATATTTGGAAAGGACGATGCAAAGTCAAAAGCGTTTCGAGAAGATAAAGAAACTTCCATTGCCCGCATCCAGTGATAGCACGCGCTTTTGTTCAACAGCCACTGATGCCTTGCAATTTGCCAGGCAACCATTGTCGTGATATCAGAAAGTCGTGAAAGACTAGCCTTGTCATTTCAACTGCTAGTACCACAGCCCGAAGTATGCGTGAAAGTGCAAGTCTTTATGTCTCGATCTACTGCAAATCCATCGGACGCTGGCACTACTGCAAACAAACCAACAGGGATACCGCGGCATCGAAGAATTTATAAAACTGAGCAAAGGAAGTGGCAATCACGGATATAATTAGTTACTCAGCCATGGAATATGAAACCCTTTCCAGTTCTGCAGCACTTATACACACAGCGGTAGTGATGATAATTTTTCAGATGCAACACTGAACAGTTGAAGCAACTTTGCGAACATTTGTCATTTAAGTTGACAGATCAGAGGAAAAGTTCCCAGCGTTCCAAACGAAATGGAAAAATGCTGAAATAACCGCCGTTTTTAATGAATACATGTCTTATTGCAGACAAAACGTAACCTTAACCGGTAGAATTAAAAAAGAAGATCAAATCAACATCGGACACGCACGTCCGTAATCTTGAGATCCGATCACAAAACGATCTCACCGCGAATAGGCCTTTCATGGGTTCGGAAAATTTGCTTGCAGGTGCTTTCCAGCCACTATAGCACTTCCTTTCCGAACAACGGAAAAATGGCGAAAAGAACACACCGCACTGAGCTCACGTTACGTCACGTGCCACCATAATCGCGTAGCCTCACGGTTGTTTTCATTCTGGTCGCTTTGGAAACAAGTGTTATTCTAGATTAGTGGTTCTTAAACTGGGTTCGATCAAACCCCTGGGGTTCGACGAGGGTCATCTGATTTCAGTAACCCATTTTCACTTTCTGTTCTATTGGGCAAAAATGGGGTTCGACAAAAGCTTGCAAAACTACGCAAGGGTTCGGCGTATTTGTAAAGTTTAAGAACCGCTGTTCTAGATATTCAACACTAGACAAAATGGCATTCTGACAGAAAATCAAAAACAGTTGCGCAGCGTGCTTTAAAACCCGTACGAACAGCTATTCTTAACAGGTAAAGACAGTGCAAAATATACAAACTGTAGGTCGCACAGTAAGTCACAATCAGACGGCAAACCTCAAGCAGAACGTTTCGTCAAGAAAGCAAACGTTGGTTCGGAAGTTTGCGAAAAATAATGTAAAGAAAGATTTCATCACATGCAAACAATAGTAGGTGTCGAATGGAGATCCTTGGCTTTTATGAAACGCGATCTTCGTTGGTAGAAAAACGTGCGAGATTTTATAACGAGGTAGGGACAGTTCGAAATCTGAGCTGTAGAAAATGACAGGAACAGGGGAACACGTTGCACACAGTGAACAAGAAGCTTCCTTCCTTGTTCACTGCCGCTGTTGTTACGTGCAACAGCAATAAAATGATCACTTGCAGCACACCCAAATTGATTGCGTTAAGCCCTTGTCTGGAACGAATTTTACGAACGGTTGTCGTAACAAGCTGTATATAATAGCTCATATTAAGGCAAAACGAAACAAAATCAGGCTTTGCACAAAAGTAAATTGAAGAAAAACACCAAAATATCGACTTGACAAATGAGAACAACAGTGAGTAACACAATAACGCACTTGGAGCGTAGTTTACAACAATTCTACGTGACTTGACGGAATGAGCAATGGAATCAGGATAATCAAACATTGTTCCGTAAAAATAGGCAGGATTGTCAACATAGCAAGTATCATTTTGTCGCCTCTTTTACTGTCTCTTTTCCTTCGGCACACATTGCCCAGTGCACCGGCACATCCTGCAGGGTATAGAGTGGTGTACCACGCATTCTGCATTGAGAAGTTCGGAAAAAAATTACATTGGACACTTTTACCACAAGAAGTTCTGAATCAGACAGTAAAAATAGGGAGCATTAGAGGCAACAATGGAAGACCCTAAACCAGTTTGCCTAACTAGTAACTGTGTTTGGCAAAAGCATTGGTAAATTTGAAACTTTGCGTAAAAATTTGCACCTAAACAACCACCACAACTTTATTGCCATCCGTCGTCTACACAAACTAACGTTATAACTAAGGCAACCAAAAGTCAGTAACATCAAAAATTTTCTGCCGTTTCTTAAGTTTATGAAACGTCCACAAACCAAATTTCACGCTCATACCATGAGGGAATCCCAAGCTATTAGGTAAAAAAAAAATCAAAATTTATCGTTAGGTCAAAATTTTCTTGCAGCACAGTTTTTTTCTCTTTATTCATATTTTATTGAAACTGCAACAACAGAGAGCGGTATGTTGTTTCAAGTTTTGTTGTAATTCTGTAATAATAGTGGGCTTGTTGCGATTGCTGACATAATGTTGTTTTGCCCACTACTGGACGATTGACTATTACGTAGGATAGGCGAGAAACGTGGTCTTACAATACTTGTTTTGGTAAACGCTCAATCCATTATGCATACAGTGTTTCAGCTTTGTGATGTTCTCAGGTTTGACTCTGCTGTAGTTATTAATGTACTTATCAATATATCATCCCCAAAGTTAAACAACCAAATTTTTTAAAACTTTGGAGCAGAGTGCATGAATATGCTTCTGGATTAACCTCAACACCCAAAGCTGAATTATTTTGCAGTTGCAAACGCAAAAAATTTGTAGTTCAAAATAAAGTCAAAATTTTAAGTTTTTAGACCAAAAAATTGTCTGCCCTAGTTATTACGAACAAGTACTAATGCAGACCTGAAAACACCCTGCTTTCAACGACTAGCCTGGCTGTTGTCAGCATTGCTCGCGTAGCAAACAGATGGTTGTCAGCATTGCTCGCGTAGCAAACAGATGGTTGTCAGGGCACAGTGAACAACACGCTTGACAGCTGCAGTAGAATGGATTGGAGCTAAATCTGTTCCGATCAGGGCCGGTCCTAGCAGGTGCGAAGTCCAATGCAAGACCTAGGCGCGGGGCCCCTGTGGATCAATGGCGTTGTGACGTCATCTTGCTCAGTCAACCGTGCTGCGACCTTTTTGATTAAAATGTTTTAGCAAAATCACTATTTTAACAGGTTTTTTTAAAGGCGTTTTAGGGACCCGAAATTGCAGATCGGGTCCCTAGAATCAGCGAAAATCATCATCGGGTCCCTAGAATCAGAGAAATCGGGTCCCTACAGGTCCATTCCGGGTATCTAACATTTTCCTTTAAAAAAACTGATATTAATATCAAAATTGACGGCAAATTTTGAGGTCATACGTATATATTAGCATTTTCTTTTTTTTGGAGGGGCGCAGCTCATGTGCTCCCTAGCTACGTCCATGGTTATGACGAATATCACGCTGCTGTGGTGGACATTAGACAGTGTACTGCTACTAGTCGTGATCAAGCTGAAAGCTGTGAAGGAAGCTCTGCAATGGAGTTTGGGACACCGCCTCTCAAAGCATAAATTACGAGTTATGCTGAAAGTTTTGGGGGGCATGAACCACTGGCCCCCCAAGGCTACGCCTATGCACAATGCAATTACTTCACTCGTGTAGAACGGCACTTTCGTTCGAAGAACATCTGACTTGGAGAAAACTGTTAACATTAGCTGGATTACCTTTCTCACTTACGGTGACCACAAGCGCCAGACTTCACAAGAGAGCAACCCATACATCCGCCCAAAGTTCCCGAAAAGCCCAATTTTATAGTTATGCAAACTGTTCTCTATGAATCAGAAAGGTAGTGTACAAAGATTTTAAAACTACCGTGTCACAGATGTAGAAACAATTATCAAATGCAATATATATGGTTGATTAATGAAATAGAAGCATATAGCCGCCCAGTATAATGATAAACAGGACTGAGTGTGCTGGATGACATTCACAATTTTTGCTTTCCCTAGTTAAGCTGCAGGGCAAGTGGGCAACCTAAAATGTCCTTTACGTTTATGAACCTGAACTTCGAAGCAGTGGTATCTTACCTATTTACGCTCGTAAACACGCAAAACAGAAAACAACGAAAGTTTGGTGGACCGGCAAATGTTAAAAATACTTGCACGACCGGCAAATAACGCGGAACAATTTTGTGACAAAGAAAAGCAGGCAAATTTTAGTGCGCACACTTCAAAAAATTTTCGCTGGTTTGCATGAGTTTTGGCTTCAACGGGTTCAATCTCTCATTTTTTTCGTTTGTTTCAATGTCGTGGAGTTGATTTTATTTTCACAAAATGTTTAAACATGTAATCTATGTTAAAATCTGCCGTAAAACATAAATGCAGGCCTTTGTCAAAATGTAGATGACCCACAACCAACAAAGCACGTTCAGCGTTCCAAAACAGAAGGATCTTTCGAGAATTGAACAATGTTGCGTTGGCTGAACTGCCATCAGATTTAATATGGCAGACACTGGTCTTGACCTGTTCATTGGGAGTTGAATTACTACACACCTTGTTTGCAATAGCTGAAGGTCTACTGAAGTCTTAAGTGGCACGAGTAACATCCAATATCCATCCACAAAGTGGAGAACATGGTGGAATGCAGATATAACGTCGTAGTATGAGAATTGAGCAAGTTTGATAACGTTCAATTTAGAGGAAATTCATCGTTCGTTCAAACGAAGTGATTGTTTGTTAACAATAACACCTACAAGCCGTTTTTACTGATTTCGCGAGCGCAAGGAGTATCTGGCGAAAATGAAACCACCTGCCCAAGCACCATGGCGCGGGCCCAATGCAGCCGCGTCGGCTTAAGGCTGGCCCTGGTTCCGATTTACCAGTTTTTGTTGTGTTAAATGACAATTTTTCACGACCAGCGCCCAATAACGCGGCGTAGTACGGCGTGCTGAGAAGGATAAAGAAAATGTTAGCGCTACGACTGACGTCAATCAAACAAACCAAGACATCCCCGTTGCTACCTCAAGAATGCTGAAAAAGGAGTTTGATCAAATGAGGCTTTCTACTTGTTGCTAGCGTGATACGGCTTCCTAATTGCCATTTCTACCTGTTTTGTATAAAAAAAATTGAAACAGAGACGTTGAAGGGATGAAACTTCAACCGTGGCAGGACCTTTCTGCAAAATTGCCCACCGACTGTACTTGGTAAACGCAAAACAGATGCATTCTTTTTGCACATCTTACAATTACCGGTGGGACCTAGGCAAGGTCCATTCCAGCACCACTCTCCCGAAAAAAACCTTTCAAGGACGATTGTTTTTTCATCAAACTTATTTATTAGATGCATGCCGAGTTTATTTGAACACCAAATTCATCAAAATAAACAAGTATCAGCCGTTACAGCATTCACATAAACAAAAATTCTAGCATAAGCCTCTGAAAAATATTTTACAGCCTGATGTCGTAACGGTCGACGATGTTCCGCATGCGCAACAAACTTCTTGACGTTCGCGAAGGTCACCATGTTGGTTATGGTGCGTGCCAGCTAGTATATGAACTCGGGATGAAAATGGCGTCTACCCTCCTTTCATTTTTGGCGTACTATTTTCCGGTAAATGAGAAGTAGCGAGGCATGGGTTTTCCCATTCGGGGCGCTTGTGCATTTCCCCACTAGATGTTCAGCGTATTGGTGCAATAATTAATTTCTGCTGTACGTTTGGGATTCACTGATGAAGCTTATGAAAATTGTATGCTTTTTGGCGTAATTTGGCAGTCGGATCTAGAGACGACCCAACTTTAGTCATTTGTTAAAAATTAGACAAAGGTTTGGGCAAATACTGAAGAAAGTTTGTCCCAATCTCGCTTTTGCTACAAGTTTTGTATTACTCCAACGGTTTGGAATGCATTTATCCATGAGGGCTCTCAACTTGCTCCCCTCACATACTTCGGCAGGAAACGGTATCAGTGGCGTAACCAGCCCAAAATTTTTTTGGGGCCAAAACTTTTGATTTTAGGCGAGAAACAGTATTTTGTTTGGGATACCGCCTCTCCAAGCACAACATGACTAGATATTGTAAAAATGTGCCCCGCCTGGCTACGCCTATGAACGGCATTGCAAGAGGTGGTGCCTCAAAATGCTTCCAACAAGAATTGGTTTTGGGTTTAAACCTGATGTGCACCTCGCAGCAGATGACACAAGCGAAACGGTGCTTGCGTAGTTGGCATTGCCTCAATAAGATTGCTACGTCCGATACAAATAAGTGCACTGCGCTGTGTATTTCGTGATACATAGCGAGCACAGTTACTTCAGGGCATCATAACAATCCAAAACATAGGTCTTCTTCGCATCATTATCTTTTCGGTGTGACGTCATTATTGATTTTATTATCAAGAAATCGCAGCCCATTCGGGTGCTCGAATCAACATTTCGTAGAAAAAGACTGACCACATTAGCACACGGTTCAGTGCTTTAGTCTCAGATGCAAACCATCTCATACGCGCGTTTTTCCCCGAACTTTTTGATGCGTATGGTGGCTGTTTACATCATGTAAAAATTACTTTTCGTTTAAAATATCACTCTACAAATTTTTACGTACAGTAATTATAATTGCGTCCAACTCGCGGAATGATATGTTCGATTTTTACGCCAGTTTTTAATCCAATAAACCATCGTTAACCTTGCTTTTTGAAAAGAACCGTATTTATTCAAGTATAACGCGTACCCTTCATTTTTTGATTGAAAATTGGTATAATTTTTTTTTCACTTTTTCTCAGCTCAGACGAAGGACTGTAATTGACAAATGCTGTTGAAAGCGTGCGGCTATGACAAAACATTTATTGACAACATACGGTACCCTGGTAAAGCAAACTAACAGTATGAACACAATTCCCAAATGAAATTTACAATTTAAAACCATTCCAACAATTATGTTGCAACATTTTGCATTATTACATCATAGAGCCTAAGTAGCGTTGAAACTGCAAACAGGGAAGTTCATCTACAGCACATTGTATCCACAGACACCACGCGGTAAAACGCTAACACGCCAGTTTTAGAAAGCGCTGTCCCATTTGACAGAAGCTCTGGTATACGAAAAGAACTAGGGCCGCATTCTACATCCAGGTCACGCATCGTGCAACGACTCATCGAATTCCAGAAAAGCGCAGCCGCTTGCCGAAGCTACCCAACGTCGTGAAACACAGATACAGTCAAGTGGGAGTGAAATTTAAGCGCGCTCTCATCTTGTAACGAAGGCTTAATGTTCTTTTTTTTTACTACTTTTTAGTCCCGTAGTGCGAGTGCGCGACCGGATTTTTGCACCCCTGTGCTATGCTGAAACAGGCTATACGAAATATACCCTACTTGCGCGTTCTCTTGCGTATGACTTGTGAACTCATGTGCCCTCTGGCGTAAAGGCTTCTAAGACCTCGTTTATAACGGGAACCGAACGTTGCGTTGCTGTTTTTGATATAAAATTTTGCGCGTTTACTCGAATAAATACGGTACGTTGCTTTTCATTCTCTCAACTAAGTCTTCAATGTCTTTTATAATAATCTACTCACCTATGATTCCCATTTTCCAGTACATATCAACAGGATCTACTAAACCTATTAACTCCAATTTTCCAGTGGATATCATATCTATCAAATACTGGAAAATGGGAAACAATCCTTTTATCCATTTCAGAGTTATTCAGTGCTACAACTGACACTCTTACAGCATATTTAAATTGAGGAATAACCGTCATTCTGATTCAACGTAAGAACCTCACAGAACTTTATAACCAGTTTTGCTGCATAGACTATTACAAACATGCACGATGAACTTTAACCTGTTGTAATCCGGTATGCATTCCTGGCATGCAATTCGTAATCTCCGCTTAACAAAACAGCCGTAACCTAAAATCGACTTAAACAAAAATCATCGTAAGAAACATAAGACTTTGTTGAGATAATGCAAAGCAACATACCGTAGAACAGTGGTTCTTAAATTTTTGTCGCCGTGGACCCCTTTCACTGCACGAAAAACCGCTGCGGACCAATGTTTGTCAGCGTTTGTTCGATTACTGACACATTAGATTTGGTCACTTCTTAACTTGAGTACCGCAACCGCCTCGGCAAAAAGCAGATTTCAGGGTTCGGCCTGCCGCCATTTTCGTCAAAATCAAATAAACAAAAACGCCAGTCGACTTGCAGCATGAACATGTCACACAACAGTTGTGGTGCGATTAAGCTGAATAACGATCCGAATTGGCGGACAAAAACTAGCGGATTTCTCGATTGGATTTTGATTTACAACTCACCTAAAACACATTCATTGACCCCTTAGGGGTTCACGGACCTCAGGTTAAGAACCCCTGCCGTAGAAGAAACAAGGTTAACGACGACTTGTTAGATAAAAAACTGCCGTAAAAAAACGAACATGCAAGAGATGAATTTACAATAGTGGTTTGTTCGCAAATGTCAATGAAAACATTTGCTGAAAGAGTGCAGTGGTAAAGAATATCTGTTTTTCAGTTTCAAAGAATTTGAGAATTAAAATTTTTTTTCAAAAACAAAAATGTTCTCAAATATTTTTTCACCACTAAATAGTCGTTTCGTGAAAAAAATACACCATAGATGTGTTTCTATGTGAAACATTCCCTCTGACCAAACTTTACCTAACATCTATATTTAAGTGTTTGACTTTTAGTCACCTATAGAGGAAAAAACTATCGCAATGTGAAGTTTTCGACAAAAGGATTGAGTATCTTCCGGTGTACGGCGACGTAAATTCCATCCTTGAAAGTTAACTTAGCTTGAAATTCCGTTCCTCAAGCGCCATGCAGCAACCTGATTTATGTCTTGCTGTGATGAATTTGAAGAACACTCACTTTCATTCGAATCAATTACTTATTAGCACATGTATCGCAACGGAATAAAGCACGAAGCGTAATTCAGTGTCTTGGCAACCCAGTGGACAAAGGAGTCGAGGAAGAGAATCTCGACTAAACAAAATCACAAAGGTGTTGGAATTTGTGTTAGCTATAGTGCAACATTTACCCTGCAAGCACTTGACCATGTTCTTCTAGAAGTTTTGTGAGCTGCTGCAAGATTTTCAGATTTGCGCTAAATTTTGTGAAAATTTGCATTGATAAACCTTGTTCAGTCGATCCCCATTGTTGAACCATATCATTAAAAACGCTGCTTCCATTTTAGCACCTAGGACGCAGCATCAAGGGGAATAGGATCCTTTTGCCGACACGCCCGCGAAACAACGATAAAAACGACAGTGGAACGCGAAACAAATGAAAGCAGGGTTGCGGAACCGGAGCTCAGTTTAAAATTCAGGACCGGAGCTGGAGCTGTGGCTACTTCAGAGGTCCGAGTCCTTTCGGGCTCGGGCTCCGAGTCCCTTCCTGGATACTAACGGTTTTGCCAAATTGATTGAAAACTAGACTTGCTTTGCCTGAAACAGTGCTATTAACAGCACACTAAATGCGATTGTAACAAGTTACCACACCAGACTGCAACAATTGAATCTGCGAGTCTTTCATTTTTTCTTGGTTTAATCGTCGCTAAGGCTGTGGCGTCGTTGCTGGACAGGCGTGATGTTACTTGTAGAAGTAAGAAAAACGTTAACTATCGCAACATCTTACTTTCTAGTCAAAATGATCAGACGGGCTCTGTAGCAGTAGTGTAGCGATCTACTGCAAAAAGAACGATTATAATCTGTCGCTATGCCGTGTAATCATGCTGTTAGCAGAGAGCATGACTCAGATATGATACCATTGCAGGCCTACGCATGAAATGAATGGCATACCCTTGTAAAGTAGCTTATCAGAAACCCTTAGACTTACTAGCAACATTTAGTAGATTACTGGCACTGGCAAAGTTCACTAGGAAACATCACGTTTACTAGCAGCAGATAGCACGAAAGTGATAACTAATTATTAGCGAACTAGCATTGCTTTGCATGGCAATACATTTTCAGGAGGGTATAACAAACCAATGTAAGCCAACGTGGACTTTTCTTGGTTTACATCTGTGGGAACAAATTTTATGTTTTAAGCACGGTAATCAGTCTTATTTTCTCATAAGCTTTCCTGGGCAAATTGGGTTTTACTTTGTCATTCATCACTGCTTATTGTGAGTGCAAAAGATGAGATATCTAAGTTTTCAGCTGTTTCAAAAATCCCAAGGTGAATTTTTGCTAGAAGCATTACCATTTCTTCGAATGCAAATGTGTGCACGTTAGAAAGAACGCATGAGAGAGGTAAGCAACTTTGTATTTTGCGCTCTTTGCATGGTTTGCCCGGGGAGAGCTGTTAGCTGGAACCGCCAAGACTGCAACAGACAAAGCATGCAACGAGCGCAAAACACTTGGTTGATCAGGACTGGACTGTGTCCAAATGCTCGGATCAGGGTTGCGGAATAGTAAGGAGTCGGAGGTTTATGGGTGGAGTCGGATTTTTTTGTCCGACTCCAGATGTTCAATTGGATCATTTTTTACATAACACTTCTAAATTGGGAATTTCTCTTGAAATGGTACAATTTCTTTTGAAACTTTTGTTGAAACAGATATTTTTTGCTGTGCACCACGATTTCCATTGGTTTTAACAGCCAAACTTCATTCCCTTTATGTTAAGAAGTTGGAGTCGGAAATTTTGCAAAGGTCGGAGTTGCATATTTTACCACCAACTCCGCAACCCTGGCTCGGACACAAGTGTAGTTTTCCAAACAGCCGTTTTCTTGATTCCGTTCGTTAAGAAATAACAAAAGGTCATCAAGTACAGCAACTGCCTTTCCAGAACTTGTTTATATTACCGTTATCTTGAGTTACGTTTCCACTATTAGCTGTTCTCTGAATCATCTCAGCCTGTAGTTGTTATTTTTTCGCTGATTTTCTCATGGTAAGAGCGCTGATTGTAAAAAATTACCAGATTAACTTAATCAAATATTTTTGGTAAATCCTTTTAGTTTTGTGCACTTTTCTTTTCTATTCAACGTGAGGTATACCAAGACAATTGAAAATAGTAATGTGTAAAAACGAACAAAAGCCGGACGTGGAGCCATGCTATGAAAAAAACCTCAAGAGCCGGAAGTACACTCGTAAAAACCAAGAGCTCCGGAGCTGGAGCCATGTTCATGAAAAGAAGAACCCCGGAGTAGTGTCATTATTTGGACGGCTCCGCAGTCCTGAATAAAAGCGGCGAAGATTGTGGCAATTATATTAACCCCATAGGGATGAATACGCTGTTTCTACGTGAACTGGAGAAAATAGGGTGACATCGCATGAGAAGTTTCCTTCACCGCAACAGTAATAGCGCAAATGCGAAACTGTGCACTGGTCACGCCATCGCTGCACTTTTGGAAATAAATGTCAAAGCAACGCTCAGGGTGCCTAATTTTGGACAAATTTAGGCAAGCCCGTGTAGACGGGATTACTGATACTGCTCGCTGATAACGGAGATGCCCGGAAGGGAAATGAACTATCTTCTTCAAAGGGATCGCCAACTCCATTCTTCTCGCCTGAATCACTCAGTACTGTGGAACAAAAGCCGTTTTGGGTCGTGTAAGACGCATTTTCTATGGAATGGCACTGGCCACGAACAGGCAGGCCGTCAATTTGAAGTGCAGTAACGGCGTGCTGAGAAGGATCATCGAAATGGTAGCGTTCGCCGAAGAGACTTTGATCGCAGTATCCTTCACGATGGATCAAAAAACTTGGCTGAGGGCAGCTGTTTGATACAGTTTCAGCAACGACGCTGAAATCTGTTTCAACAGAAAATATACTCGAACGTCCATAAACTGGTTCTTTTGTGTTTAAACTTGAGGCATGGTTTGATGATAAGACGTTGTCTGCAACCGCGCCAACGTTTTGTCCATCCGTGTCTTCGACGGACATTAATGGCGTGCGAGCACTTTCGGAATATATTATTTTAAGCTCGCAGTACTCTTCAGCTTCGTTGCTTTCTGACATCTGAACCGGGGTGCGGATGTCTTCGTCCGTTAAAAAGTCCTTCATGACACAATTAAAACTCGCGATTATGACGAAAAGCATTCCAGAGCCAATTCAGGTTATGGTGAAAACGAAGCACGCGCACAATTCACACATTACATAGGAATTAAGACAGCATCACACCTCCGTCTTGTTTTTTCTTCATTCAGTCTTGCTTTTTAACCGCTTGGTTTATCAGTGCAGTAACCAAGATGTCAAAATACTTACCACAATTGTAAATACAGGTCGAAAGTACTTCTTGTATTGCATCTTGGCAATTCGGAAAGCGAAAATAAGGCCGATTGCTACGCCAAGACAACTCGTCACGAGAAGTGCAATCATTCCAGTACTCCAGTCAAAGCAATCATCAGTTGGTCTAAAATACAAACCGTTTTTGCATTTACCACCATAATGAACATTTCTCATGAGCCCTGTAAGTGACGAAAGCTTAGCCTAGAAAACCATTTTGTGATCAACGCTTTTCTTTGTTTCAGACCGACCAGTGTGGGGAGCAGCATGCACGAAAACAAGCTGTTAGAGGCACACGCCAACTTCGTCATGCTCTTTTGATTTCTTGCTATCATAGCAATCGATCAAAAAACGCGCCGGAAAACAAATTGTGATATCATACTGTCTGCTTTGTTCTTTTTTCAATTCTTGGCTAGCGTGAAACTAACGCTAGTGTGTCAAAGCGGAGCACTTCATCCTGCGTTTCCTTCTTAGCCATGTTTCTTACATGGAAGGAAAATAAAGTTTGACATTAAAGTGGAACACGCTTCGATGTTGCGATTTCCTCACAGAGAATTAGCGCGCTGTTTCTGGCCACACAAAAAAAGTTTCTTGAAGGTGCACAACTATGGGGTGCCGTTCGTAAAAATATTATATCTGACAGATTTAGCACAAAAACTGCTATCTCTGTGCAGAGATAACTACATATATCTGTGCGCATTTACCTATCTCTGTGCACAGATAGCTATCTCTGCACGCATTTAGCTATCTATGCACGCATTTAGCTATCTCTGCGCACGGATAGCTATCTTTGCGCACATCTCTGCACATATATAGCTAAATCAGCATGCATATATACCGCTGAAGCGTGTCGGAGGAAAACATGATATCCTGTGTGAAGAAAAACTTGGTGTTCTGTTTCAGTAATCCAGACAAAAATTAGGCTACTGCAAGGCATGAATTCCTGGCGTCATATAAAGCTAGGTGGTTTCAGTTTTAAATTATACTGGTTTGATAATAACATTGGTTTGTGCAGACGATGGGCTGCAGTAAACTTGTGGTGGTGGTCTCGGTGTTGCCATTTTTTGCTTAAAGTTTCAAAGAGGACCTCGTCAAGTCTGACCATTCCAACTGTTCTCACCAAACGCAGCTCATCGCCTCTCAGCACCTTCAGATGCACAAAGAGAATGCTCTCACAGAAAGAGCGCATTGAAAACGAAGTTCTCGCTTGAAGATGAGCACCGTTTTGTAATGAGAATAACGCTGTCATAGAAAAGGTGCTTCGAAAGGAACTGCTCGGTTAGGCGTTCTTGCCCGAAAATAACGTTGGCAACACACGTCACTTTAGTAGCATTATCACAGTAAACCCTACTGCTGGAAGAATCAAAGAAACGAAGGATGCATACAGTAGCCTAGATTTTGCCAGGATCACTGAAAGAGAAGACCAAATTTTTCTTTAAACAGGACGCATTGCACCTTATGTTTGCAGCTTGAGTTGGTTTAAATCTCGCACCTTAACTTCGCGTTTCAGTGCAGGAATGTTAGTTATGTTAAGTGATAAGTAGGTATTGCAGCTTATTACATATATGAACATATGCATCCTTCGTTTCTTTGACTCTCGAAGCAGCATAACTTACTGTGATAATGCTACTAAAGTGATGTGTGTTGCCAACGTTATTTTCGGGCAAGAACGCCTCACCGAGCAGTTCCTTTCGATGCACTTTTTCTATGACAGCGTTAT
>JGI24021J15306_10003706_pt1 | contig 17380 bp, 8 predicted proteins | sample Ectturendosymbi1_FD_15306 | JGI IMG/M metagenome (IMG submission 15306) | reverse complement strand
TTGAACTTTCCATTGGTTGACCGTTCCAACGTTTCGACGAGGTCCAAATTACATCTTCAGCCAATGACAGCTTCGCCTTTTCTTATCTCCTAAACCCATTCTTCCATTTATTATTAAGTAACAATAAGAGAACAATAATAATGCCGGTCAGAATCAAAGCAAATGGAAATTTCAGTGACGCAAGCGTCGAACGGTTTTGTTCAGTCAGAATAAATCGTATGATGAGCCTGAGTAACGCTGTTGACCTGGGTCGCCCCTGTAACAGCCTATTTGAATTTCAGGTGGTTCACCCAAACGTTTTCATAGTGTTTTAATTTCGTCTAAAATAGTGCAATTTAGACCTTCATATGGTGTATAGATAATGGCGTCATATTTCAATGCCTGTGACGTCACAGTTGCTAATTCAAACTACAAAATCTTCCATAGTTTTTTTGACGTGCATTTGTGCCTCCCACTTTGAAAATGGTTCCGCCACCCATGCCTATCTGCACTTTTAAAAACTCTTTTGTAAATAGCAGGAAACCAAAAACTGTGCTCGTATTACTGTAATTAGTCAAGGGTCATCACTTGGTCATATTTTGTCTCTTCTCCGTTGCACTGTCAGAATTAGAACAATTTCTTCCAGGTCAAAACATGCTGTAAGGTCTCAAAGTACGAACACTTCCGTCTCGTAACCTGATCTATGTGCCATGTATCCTCGCAAAATTCTGAAATTAACCAATTCACAAATCCAGTTGCAAAGATCTTCATGGTTAGTGATCACATCCACAAAGATCTTACAACTGCTCACACCACACAATCGGAAGCCCATTTGTCCAGGTAAAATTACAAACTACAGGTAGTTGCGCCAACACACTCGCATCAGCCCAACTACACTAGCACGCCATTTAAAAATTGTCAGCATATATGAAGTCTTGCCTTTAAGACACGCCGAACAAAACGTGTGCTTACATTTCAGTGCTCGAGGATCCTTGTATTGAGAACAGTAAATGGCGCAAGTGAGCATATCTTTCTCAAGCTGACTTTGCAGCTTATCATCGGAGAGCATGCTTGCAAAAGTAATCACAAACTGAAGCAATAGAGTCTGTCGGACCACATCTCCAGAAAGAGTAAACCCAGAAAAAATGTTTGTTAGCACTGAATTTCCTTTACGCTAGTCGCTGAAGTTGCATCAACATTTTTTCAGCCTTTTTGGGTAAACTCAACCGGACATTAAAACATATGCATGCAAATTACGCTCCTCAACCACACATATCACGTTTTTCGAACAACTCTGACCACAAACTGGACTGCACAATTTTCGGCCAGCAGGAAACGTGAACTACTATCTCCAATTGAAGAAAGTACTTGCGACATTGTTGGGAACTTTTGGCACCCCCAGTGATTAGGCGCCCCGCGCATTGAACCCCCTTGCCTCCNCCTAGTTACGCCCCTGCGAATACCCCATCACAACATTGCTGCCATGGTGTGTCTCAGAAAACACTTGACCAAGAACCATTTTGTAAGTTAACCGTGTAGTGTGTATGTCGAAAGGCCGAACGAAGGCTGACAAAAGTACGTAGTGCCTAAATCCCAATGAATATCGTCACCATTTTCCTAAGCTTCCTCGTTATCATCTCTGATTGTTTTGTTTTTTTCTATATTTCCCAACGAAGCAACGTCAGTGCTGCCTACGCTATGTGAAAGAAGCGCTGCTATAATGCACTGCTGTTTCGCGCTGGTGGTATATATGATACGTAAGAATTGTCCTTTACAACAGGTTTAAGGAAAAAGATTTAAAAAGACAAAAAAGGCAAAAATCGTAAAAACATACGAACCGTAAATCCGATAAATAAAAATAAAACAACTCACAGTATGTTTTTAGGCACACTGTAGAAGACCAGGGTTTTTTAAAGGCGTTTTAGGGATCCGATTCGCGTCCCTAGAATTGAAAATCGGGTCCCTAGTATCAGAGAAAATTATGATCGGGTCCCTAGAATCAGAGAAAATCGGGTCCCTAGAATCAGAGAAATCGGGTCCCTATAGGTCCGTACCAGGTACCTAACATTTTCCTTTAAACAAAACACTGCTCAGAGGTATCACATAGTCATCTGTGTGTCTCATAAATAGGTCCAAGGAGAGAGAAATTTACTTTCAGGTCTCTACGGTTCAAAATCGTGTCAGCAACCTTGCTCTAAACGCACTGGTATAGACACTTTTTGAAAGGCACCATTTGGCTAAAAACAGCATTTACTGGACAGGTTATATTTTTTTGAAGATAATGTGTACAAATCACATGCTATTTAATAACGTATGCCCTGTTTCAGGGACCGAGTTTCAGAGGGGACGGGAGGACATATAGCCCTTACTTCTGGTCAAAGGGGACACAATATCTGTTGTTTTCCCCCAATCTTTTGTGATGAAAATAATGTAGTTGTACAAATTTCATGGTTACATTACTGTCATCATGACTGTTGATATTTGTGTTGGTAAATTTGAATTAACCGAATAAGTGTATACATAGACGTCGCTCAATCATGTGACTGATTCGTGTGGTCTTCTTGTTAGTCGAATTCCTGCGCTGCACTAGTGTAGGCCTACAACCTGCAATATACAGAACAGGGTTGCCACTTCTAGTAGATTACCAAAGATCTTGTAATTTTTTATTTGATCTACGTGGTTTAGCGGTTCTAGTCATAATCTTGTGGTTTCTACTGTAGTATAGCGTAGCAGTACATTATTTTAATTCGAACTTGATCAAATCTGAATTGATAATCACAATTGACAAGTATTAGCACCGTACTGTAATATGTAAATATATCATTTCCATACTTCGCCTCCCATTTTAGCAATTTTACAAAAGATCGTACAGTAGAATTTGTCTAATTCGTCATCGTTTAATTCGTCGGTTCGCTCAATCGTTACTTTTTCGTCGGTCCCGGCAAAATTCCTATCGTTTGTGTAAATTTCTGTTTGTCTGATTCGCCATCGTCTAATTCAGGGGTTCTCAACCTCTTTTCTCCCGTTAACCCCTTGCCAGCTTCCTAACATAAAATTTACCCCTTGTTTTCTGTTTACTCACTAGCCCTGTAGAACAAAACCAAGTATTGTAACTTCAGAATCATTAAATTTACCCCCAGGATAGGTAAAATTTACCCCCAGGGGCTAAATTTACCCCCGGTTGAGAACCCCTGGTCTAATTCGTCAATTCGCTCAATTCGCCACCTCTTTCTATCCCTAAGAAGCGTTGTGTTCGGCTAATACGTCATTTGCAGTTTCGCTTTTGATGTTGTAGCTATAGTTTAACACGTGTGGGAATTCAAACAAATAAAGGATCTTTATCTGAGAATTGTTGCGCCTCGCAATTTGTTTATTGAATTTCTACAGGAGGTTCGAAGCGCGACCTGACTAACCATAGAAAGAACGCGGAAAGTCTTTAGGTTTATTATAAAGATTTAAAAGGTGCCAGATTAAAAATGGAGCAGTCTAGATAGAGTAGAAGAATTAAAGAGTTTAATTTAGTAAACAAGCATAACCTAAGCAACCATAACGTAATAATTTGTGTTTTACTGCAAATAAAATCACTATGTATACGAGTTACTATGATAAAGTATACGAATTGCTATGACAGAATTTTCACCTGTTTGCATAATTCATCACGTAGCCTAAATCCTCATTTTTTTCTAATACCCTTGAGGTGACGAATTAGGCAAATTCTACTGTACTACGGTTGAGTGAACATGATGACGTCATCGAAAATGCAAATACTGTACTAATATTATATCTGTGTGATATGCACAATAACATGCATAACACACAAAGTTTGTACTCTCCAAAGTTTGCTAACAAACTCGATCCCTGCTCTATTTGCTGCAACAGGCGGATTATAGGTGCCAAACCACATTCCAACGTGGTCAGGAGGTGTTACTCAGATATGTAACTCAAAGTCACTTTGGTTGGCGTAGGTACTTGTTCTCTGTCCAGTTCAAATACAAATTCATAGATATGGGTCTAAGGACAAATTTTAAGAGCAGCAAGCATTTTGTACATGACTAGTCTGAGTCGGTTTTAGAAGTTGCAGGTCAAAGATCAATTTCATGAAATTTAAACTCATAGGAGACTTGAGCTCGATCTTGAATTTGGAAATATCTGCGTCGATCACGAAACCACTGTAATGAACTGCAGTTATAGATCTTCAAGCAAGAGGGAAAATCTTCAGATTTTAGCGAGGATCTGCAATCACAACGTTTTTTCGCGAAAATTACATTTCGTTATTTTCAAATTTCAAGAAAAGCGATGTTGTTGTGTGTGACATGCTTGGTTACGACCATTGCATTGATTGCAGTTGACATATTTGTGAAAGAGAGAGACAGAGATTTATTGTTTCATGTGACTCAGCTAATAAGAAGACAATACAAAAAGCCATCATGCCCAAACAGTGGCGTAGCAAGGCCAAGTGCGCCCGGGGCCGACCAAAAAAGTGCCGTCCTTTCCACCCCTCAAGTTTGATTAGAATTTAAAATGAAAGAAGGTCATGTTTCGTGCCTATTTCAAGGTATAACGATGAACAAAGCATCTTGAAGACCACAATCAAACACTCACAAACTGAAATGTGTCTTGTTTTTCATTATTGATTATGAGACTTGCTTTTTCTGCTTGCCGCTACCTTCCTCATCATTACTTTTTATATTTTTTGCCTTCTTTACATATGCGTATACAACCCCCACAAGTTTCATCAAATTTTCTTTCCTTTTGGTTTTTAGTCCCCGGTAAGCACACCGCATGGCATTTCAATAGCTTACTTATTCCAGAGGATCAAATGAAAATATTAAAGGGTATGATGGCGGCATAGCTACTTCACAGATGTAAACATTTATGTACGTTAATATTTTGTGTATAGTTCCCTCGTCTTTAATTAAAAAAAGTATATATACTGCATATAGCAGAATATAATAATAAATCTGAACATCAATCTCAGTGATGCAAAGAACGTTTCGTTGTTCACTTCACGTTTCAGTAGTGGTATAAATCTCTTAGAATATATAAAAGGCTTCAAACTTTAACTCTGTCGGCGCTTGTGCTGGGATCTATTTTGATACAATAGGTGAAATAGGCTTAAAACTGGCTCTGGTTGAGAAACGTTTGACTTGCAGCCTCGATTGTGACCTGCACACTTGGTCTAGTTGTTGGGCTTCTTTACACGTACGCAGTGTTAATTACACGTACGCAGTGTTAATTCTTGCCTTTGTTCTTTGCCAACAGAACCATCTTCAAATGAAGGTCTTCAGTTGGGGGGCTTTACGTTTGCGCAAGGGGGCTTGACATTCTGAAATTTGACAAAAAATCCACTGATATATAGTGCTTCACATTTCAATTTGGGGAGGCTTGGAGCTTTGTTTGAGAGGCTAAGCCCACCAAAGCCCCGTGGCGACAGGATTGGTTGCCAACAAACGCCTATTTCGAAAAATGTATCACCAAACCATGCCAGGTGGGACATAAGCCTTATTAATTCTCAGCGTCTTACGTTCGACGGTAATTATGCTGAACAACTTTATTCAGTACAGCCAATGACAAGTTGTACAACTGTTTCGCTCAACGCCGCGTTTAGCAAAAGCCCTCGCCGAAATCATATCTAAAAATATCCTTTACCCTTGTGTTAGGTTTTCATAGTAAGGTTATTGGCACAAATTCATCAAAATGAGAGCAACACCTTTTCTAAGCTTTTCATGTTGAAATGAATATGACTGCAAATGTTCAATATTGTACCGTTGAACAAAGGAGACTTTTATGAACTCACACTGCCTATCGGCTGGCTCTGATTCATTGTACTTGCAGTTGAAACCAACAAGCTGAGCTCAAAGTTACCCACGCAAACACACTAACTTCAGTACCAGCTTCAAGAACATCATTTTCCGATACCATCACGTCATGCAGAAAAACAGCAGTTATGCTGAAACTGAGCAACGTTCCATTTGCAGAGTTCTTCACTTCAACCGCCAAAATTTAATGTTCATAAGCCCACTGAATAGGCTACCGCTATTGGCACTTATTGAAAATATCCCACAGAACATTAAAAAATGGCATTACATGTGCCACTGCCATTTCGGCGACGGCAATTATGGGCAGACAAACGCCGGAAACATGCTTCTTACCGAGGCAGTTAAGGTGAACGCTCTTGCCCAAGAGCGCCACGGCAATTCACTCAGTATCCGTGGGTTGAACACCCAAGCTTCCAATTGAGAGGCGGACACTTTACCTGTGAGCTGTCGTCGCCCCAGCGAAATATTCATCGCTAATGCCTAGGTGTCAGGTGATGTTATGATGTGCCATTGGGGCGTTACAGAAAAACCAATGATAAGAGAAAAAGGATTTAAGCCAGCCTTAACTATTTACCATGATTTCATGCAACGTCTTTTTAATCAGAATTTGAGAGGAAAAGCAATATAAACCGAAAACTACTTGGGCCCTAATGTTGGTTAGTCTGCTGTGATTGTCATCTCTTTCCTTTGCTCAATGACTTTTGACTGGGGTGGCGGAAATATCTTTGTCTAGAGAGGAAGGTGTAGGGACTGGACTAGGGCACAACTGCCCCAAGTAAGTGTGTTAAAAAGCCCTGATTTCAAGACAAACACTGGAGCTCTTCAGCGCACTGGATTTGACCCAGACTTTTGATGAAACGTATCATCAATTTGCTCACGCCACAGCCACAAGCCGTGTTTTTTTAGGCTAGCCTACCAATCCAGGGCTTCTAAACGCAAAACCGAAGAGTTAGAACTTTTAAAACTTGTAAAAATTAATTAAAAAATAATAAAGAGTCGTCGGAACTTCTAAACTCCTTTCAAAACTTAATTTCTAATCAGAAAAGTGCCGCCCCCTAGAAGGTGCCGCCTGGGGCCCCCCGGGCCCCCCCTGGCTACGCCACTGTGCTCAAAAACGTATTTAATTTTTAGTGGAAATTATAGTAACTGAAAACACAGTGGCAAAAGGACTGATTAGTGTGAACAAAGTTTGTCACTGTGTCACTTACGATTGGTGAAAAACCATGGAGATCATCTGGTCAACCAACCTGTTTGAAACATTTTGACAAGTGTTAGAAAACAACAGTTGAAAATAAAATAAGCACATTCAGAAAAACAAACAAACAAACACAGAACACGGTGAGATAAAATTACAGATGAAAGGAGCATGCCTACGTACACGAAGGAGTGGATCTAGTCTCACTGAGGAAATTCAGTGCCGTCCAAAAGTTATTACACAGCAAGAACTAAATACAACAACTGACGACGTAAAAAAGCCGCAATTGTGGGCATAAAAAACAATTATAAGCATGGATATATATTTATAGGCATAGACGATTTCTTCGTTGCTTTGGATCCTAATCTTAGATTAGGGGTGCAAGATTATCATTTTTCGCATCTGATTGTGATCACGCTTTTTACCAATTCTCGTGCAATTGATACAAGCTTTGGTTTCAGTTGGATAAAGGGCAGTTGTCTTGACGGAGATCCACCGTAGACTTTCTGTGTTAAGTCGCTCCTACTTTCTTAGTTATTTACTTCAGAAGTTTTGCGCTGGAGCTTATGACATTTTCTCGAACAATGAAAGCCATGCTTTCGCAGTTACAGTGCTCTGGCACGCGCGCAATGCAAGCAATTTACCCCTCCGGGACGGGTAATGGACTCAATCTTGTGGTTTGTTACAAAAACAGATGCACCGGTGAAAGGGTCACCTCTTTGATCAAAGTTGACTTGCTTCTATTTAAGCTTAAATGCTTAGTCAATGGGTATGAAAAGATAACAAGAAAGAACAAGGCACGTTTACTCCATTTTTATGGAAGACTTTGAAGGATTCTACATGTCGCAATTTCATCACTGATTTTGCATCTTTATGGGAGCAATCGATTGAACTATTGTATAGCACAGTGGAAGTGGCAATAAATAAATTAATAAACTGTACGGAATCGGTAGTTTACATAACACCAAATGTTCCGATTGGTTGTCTTGCTTCCCGTTAAGTGTACAGAATTAGGTTCACGGACAAGGCTTAAGAGTGATCATGCAGAGATGAACTGGAGAAAATCAGCAAATCCAGATTGATTTGTACAACGTCCCAACATCTTGTAAAACCGTTTGAGATCTCTGAAAGCAGAACCGCAGATGAATCAAAAAAACTCCACAAAAACTGTTGTGGCCTAAGGAAAACAAAGTTTAATGAGAGCAGTAATTGAAGAGTACGTTTTTTGGGCATTTTTTCGGTAACGTTCGAAGTTGTACTATTCTACGTCAGGACACCGTAATTCCCTTTCCCCAGTGTTTCTTGTGTTGCTGATGTTTTGTGGGTTTGACCGTGACGTACAGTACAGTGAGCAAAAAGTTTCTGAAAGTCTCAACTAACACGAACTACTTCTGTGCTGCAAGTCGTTCTGAAAAATCCTCTTCTAAGATGTAGAAATGTAGGTGTGACCGCTTTGCTCAATCAGAGTAAAAACGGGAAAAAGCGGATTTATGTCAAAGGGAGAGAGGCCTAATTACGCCTTCAGCAGTAAGTACGAGCGTTTTGGATTAAAACGTCCCCTTCCACTTCTTACTGCCAATTTGGATTTGCGAGGGTCAAGCTTGCCCTTCAGCTGAACAACACAATAAACGGGAATGGACAAGAATGACAACCGTTGTATCGAACTCGTGGAAACAGTCGCACTGAGTTTGTTTATATAGCTCGTTATATGAACACGCGCCGGGGAGGAAGGAATGCGCAGCTCTCGTGCTACAAAAGGCTTGTTAGGAGAGGCAGGCTTCGACACGAAATCGTCGCCATCGCGGGATCCTGTACGAGATGGATTAACCGCAGAAATACGAAGGCGGTGTTCCCACGACTTAGGAAAAAATTCTGAGAAATATTGTTTTTTTCTTCAACTGTTGTCGAAAGGTTTGCAGCTGACCATGTATTTGATAATGTTTTCTAGGAAAAGACAGTGAGTGTAATGTCCGAACGACGCGATCGCGTATAGAAACGAATCCAGCAATAGATAACAGTGCGAGGTCAAATCCCAGCATTCTGCAAGTATGGCGAAACCTCTCATCAAAGACAGCAGCCTGTAATTTAAGTTAGTGCGCCTCGCACATTAAATTTCCGCTTCAGCAAAGAACGGAACGTTGAAATGAACCCTTTTCGAAAGAAGTACTGTAAGTGCTAGACCCTTATCGAATGGTCCTGATTGAATAATGACCAGGTGGCTGGAGTTGAACGTGCCCAGATGTTCGAGTGCTCAAACAATTAGCCGCACCTGTCCGAGAGACAAGTGTAGGTCAGTGTTGAAGCCATTGATTGCTGAATTGCCAACAAAGAAGAATTTACTAGAATCGAAATTTGAGGCCTTGTTTTTATGCAGGAATTGTAATGTGGTGCGGTCTTTGTGTTACTGAGCATTTGTCGCAAGAGGTTGGAACCGAAACTTGCTCTACAAATACGTAGAATACCTTTCAGGTGAAAACAAGATGTTTGTAGGGTGTTCGCTTTTTGCTGTAATCTCGTTTGATATGCAAATACAAATGATGCATAGTTTCAATAGCACATTTGTTGTTAAGTATAGTACAAATTAGAACGCAGTTCAAAATGAGCTTGTAGTAACTTAGTTACATAAAACTATTTCAAAAATTTTGATTCTATTTGAATAAGAGATGATGATGCCTACTTCGTAGGCGAAACATATACTCTGTAAGATCTTAGTGTTTGATTCTTTGCTGAAAAAGGATTTCTTTCCATAGACAGATTTCAAAAATTTTGATGATGTTTTAAAAGTGGTTATGTATCTTATTTCTCGAAACTTTTCTGGCTTATTGCTGGTTTTTATGTTCAAAATACAAGCAAGCCCCGCTCAAAAAGAGCCAATTTAAGATTTTGTCCAAGTCTCTATTTCAATTTTTACTTAGTCCAGGAGACGACATCATTCTCCAAAAGGTTTAGATATATTGAAAAGATATTATATGCAAATTATTTATCGCCATTTTTTCTTTAAAAAAACAAACGTTTTCAACAAGTAATGCCTGTGACAGACCATACTGCATGGTCGTCCTCAGACAAAACGTGAAACTCAACCAATGCTTTCGAGATAATACAACATAAATACGGCATGACTGATCACACTTTGTGATTTTCGAGAATATAACAAAATTTCCTAAACAAATTAGATGACAACATCTAATTTTCTAATACTTCATTCACTCAATATTGTACAAACGTAATATTATTGTTCTTTTCTACCCCGACTTTATTAATGACCATCCAAAGTCACTGGACTGTTTGCAAAAAAACGCGATATCACCATTGCGCCTCTACTGATCTTATAGAATAAAGGTGTTATTTCTAGTTGTTAACGATTTATTAGATTATTAGAGCGATTTCACAATTTTTTTTCATTTTCTGGCTTGATCAAGTGCTTGGTAAGACAACGCAAAACCGTTCGATATTGTATGAAAAAAAATTTGTTCTGATTTGTAAAGCTAAATTAGCGTCCAAATGAAATTATGTATGTTGAATTAGTCAAACAACTTTAATGACATAGATTGTAAAATTAAGTTAAATGATGATCCCACTTTCTTAAACTAACTGATGATGCTTTATGTCAATGGTTCTTAACTTTTTCTCTACGACGTTCCCCTTAAGTAATTGTCCTTTGTTTCAAGCCGCCCTGACATTAAGTTGTAAAAGCAAATGAATTTGTTGATAAATCTATTCATCAAACTTTCGATGTTGCAGAGCTCGCAAGGGGCTCGCGCCCCCTTGGAAATTTATTGACGCCTTCCTGGTGAAGTTTGCCGACTCTGGAACCACCATCTTTATTTTTTCACGTCTCTGTTATGCGAGATACGTTGTCAGTTACCCAGAAATGCTTGCAGAAAATTGCCAAGAAACAACTTTTTGCAGCGTTTTGCGGTTGTACTTTCCATGAAACTGACAGCTGCACGTATACTCAGTTGTCAATAGTCAAATGTTATTGGAGCGCCCACAGCCGAGTTGCTCCCGTTCTAAGTTTATGCACGTGATTAGTAGGACCTAGGGTTGAATTCGTTTGTGAACAACTACAGACTGGAAGTGGTCTAGCTAATTACTGTGCCTGGAGAATGGTAGGGACTTGGGTTAAGTTAGTTTCCATCATAAAATGAAATTTCGTTACTTCCATTTCAGGAAACCATTTCCTTGCTATGCTAACCCTGAAGCTTCGGGCCACTCCTGCCAAATAATCTTAAATGTTTGAATAAAGATCAGTCGTCATATACAACTGCTGGCTGTGATAACAGATCGAAGGCCAGCACGCACCAGCAACGATTGGATCATACGCAGGTTGTCGAGTTGATGTTTGAGGCGTTATCGATTTTTAATAAAGGTGCGATGAAATGTACACATGCTGAAAGCACCGGCCGGAACCAAGTGCTCTGACGTGAAAAACATGACCGAAGTGGTTGGATTAGAGTCGATTTGCTTGCCTGCTTTCAAGCAACTATGGACCGCTAATAAAAACAACTTGAGCTTTCCAGAACTGAGAGGTGATTATCGAGTGAGACGTGACAGTTCGTGCAGCAAACAGACGATCAGGAGCTGGACCACTGAATCGAGTGATGAAGATAAACACAACTCTATCGGATGGGACGAAAGCGTATTTCCCGAATTGAGTTATGGAAACAAACGGATGGATTTGCAAAATAATTACGCAGTGGCGCTATCTGCAGAAGTTTACGGGCTTTTGTCTTGGCTGCAAACGCTCACAGAGCAGTTGACCAAGCTGGGAATTCACATTCAACATCCGGACCAGCGACAGCGCGTAAGCAGAATCCTAGCTTTCACTGTTGTTAAGGTAAGCTAACATTATTATTAACCTAACTGTTGCCAGGGATATCTAGAAACACCAGGGATATATCTAGGAGTGTCTAGATATCCCTGATTGTTGCAATGGCATTCTATGTCAATCTAATATGGAAACGGTAGTCTTGTAAAAACTTTCCAAAATTTTGGGTGTTTTCAAAATTTATATCAAAGCTTTTTGGTACAGTTTTTATGTTTGGAACATGTTGGCAAATCGCTGTTACCAGCATGGTCGTAATAATGGGTAGACATGGGCCTCGCAAGGATTTTTTCCAGAGGGGGCAATAGTGGATTTTTCCAGAGGTAGCCTTAAGGAAATTTCCAGGGGGTGCAAAAGTGGTGAAATTTCATTTTTCCTTATCGAAATTAAGAAAAATACCTTTTATCCTAAAAATGTAAAATTTCAAAACGCAGGGGGCAAAGACCCCCTTTCCGACGCCAATGTGGGTAGAAAAAGGTTAGCTGCCTTACCACAGCGCATATAAGTTGCGTTTTGTTGGACAAAACTGAAATTCGTCGGGCCAAAGTACTAAATTCTGGACGTATTAAGAAGTGTTTAGAGCAAATCTAAAAAGCGAGTAAGGTTGTTTATTAGCTCGTTGGCCAAACATGCTGGCTACCAGGCACATGGCTTTGCCAATATTTGGGTATAAACTTGGTGAAGCCAAATGGCGAAATTTCAAGAAGTATTGCCACCTGTGGACAAAAAAATTTACATAAACGCTACATTGTTTAGCAATATTGTTGATTGCTTGTTACATTATAATTTTTGCTACATTTCCTACTATAATTTTGCTACTTTTCCTGCATTGTTTCATTTTTGGTCTCTTTATTACAAAGCGTTTTACAAGGAATTTTGTCACTGCTATTTTTCGTAAAAGATGGCACGGCTGTCCACCTTTGCTACAAAAAACAGCTAAAATTTTTCATGTTCGCAATTGCACGAAAAAAACGAAGTAGACATTCTCAACAAGATTTATCAAGCGATTGATTCGCTGCGATGAAAGGAACATTTTTGGCAGATTTTAGCTTCTTTTTAACAGATTTTTGGATCACTTCGTGCTTTTGCCTGATTACGCAGAAGTCTCAATTTTTTTTCATATAGCACTTCGAGCAAATGCTGCTTTAAATATCTGTTTGGTATGAAGTTGCAAAAACAGCAACGCAAATAGTTTTTTCTGCAATGCCTTTTGGTTACCTTGCCATCTACTCACTAATTTCTCCGGTGGAAAAACTACGGGTTTCCTGGTGTTTTCCTTGCACAAATTTACCACAACTTGCGCTTTGCATTGATGCAGTTGTCAGCAATGACTCCTTGAATTTTTATGTTTGGCCAGGTGCAGACACAAAGGGATGGCGGGGATGTTTAATTCCGCAATCCCAAGACGCCATGATATTTACAAAGTCAAATTAGGGTTGTCGTGTTGTTTTTTCTGTTTATGTTACATTTTTTCAGTTTCGTTATCGTTATTGCAATATGCTTAACGTTCGTGCTTCACGTTAAAGTTACAGTCACACAACCCTTATCAAATTCAGGCAATTTCAATGTTCTATATCAGGGGTCTCCAAACTAAGGCACACGGGCAAAATCCGGCCCGCGAATCCATTTCATCCAGCCGCAGAGACATTTTGTGAATAACGAAAAAAATAATATATTTACGAAAAAATTGTTCATTTGGTACAGTACATTACAACATATCTAGAAACATACGTAATATTTCCGGCCCTCGAACTGTTGTGCAAGAGCTTATGTGGCCTTCGGACGAAAAAGTTTGGAGATATCTGTTCTATATCAATGGTTCGCAAACTTGCTTGAGACGTTGCCCAAACACAGGTAGCGATTATGTCTTACTACCCTCAATATTTTGCGTCGTGAAAAGAGCGCAACCAGTATTCTTGTGTCTATATTGTTCTTATTACTTTTCAGTAAGTTTATTTAATCACTGCAAAATATTCAGTATAAGAATCCAACCGTGAACTACTACTGCATAAAAGAACAAAAGAAAAAATACAGAATTCTTTCCGCGTTACCCCCCGAAGAATCGCACATTATCCCCAGTTTGGGAACCACTGTTCTATACTAAGGCGTTTCATAAATTATGGTCAAGCTCCGTTTGGGAGATGTCGCATACCTGGAAAGAAACGTGCCGTTATAAATATATCTTTGATGTATTGTAAATTAATTTTTGATAAAGACAGGTGATGGCAAACAGACAAAGAAATCCTAGAAAGAAAATTCATCAATTTAGTCTTTTTTTACTATGAATGGCTTTGAAGTAGATACACGGGCTGCAGGCAGACGCAGAAGGTGCAGCATTTTTTCTCTCCTTGCTTCCAGCTGATTTTAAACAGAGGCGGAAGATGTTGAATACCTGGAAGCAAAATGCATCATTTCAGCATAACCTAATGGACGATTAATTTTATCAAAGACAGGGCAATGTTTGACTAGCTGCATTATACGAGTCAATGTTTGAGTAGCTATTATACGAGTCAATGTTGTTATTATACGAGTCAAGCTATTATACGAGTCAATGGTATTATACGAGTCAATGTTGAGTGTCAATGTTTGAGTAGCCGGTATTATACGAGTATAGAGACAGGAGGAGCAGAAACAGGCAGGAGACGCATCATTTCAATACATGTTTGTTGCAATTTGGACGGAGAGGGAGGTTCTGCCTAGGCCTAACGCCAGGGTGCGCTGCCATCAGGAAAGGTTTAACAAAAGTGAATGTTTATCAACGATGTAGTGGGGCGGGAACACGGTTTTCGGGTGTGGGAACGCGTTCCCAAACTTGTTTCACAGCAATCGGACTTAAAGATGTGTCTTTTACCTAGATTTCCTGTGTGCAGCTCCAGACGTCGCATAAATGATTAAATGACAAGCCATCGCTTGCCCAGGTCCCCAGCATAAATGGCTAGTTATTTTTGCGTTCCCTCACTTCGTTCTTAGCACTACACCCTGGTGTTTATACGGGTAACAAAGCATGGTCCAGCAGACAGATTGGGAACTTTCTTATAATTTCTTGATTAGCTAGTGACAAGCAAATTTTGTAAAAAATATTAGGATGCTTAGATGTACGTATATTTATAAAACAATACTTTCCAAGCTTGCAAGCTAGATTTTTAAGTATTCTTTGTTTCGGTTATCGACCTTCTCAGCTTTTGAAACTGCGTTTAATTAGTTGTATTTTTCCTTTTACCTTTTCCAATCTTTTCATCGAGTTTGCTTAATAATAAAACATAAAAACCTCCCGCTTTATTAATGTCACATGATGCTTGTTTCCAAATAAGCTTATGTTGCTTTGTTTAGAACGATATGTGTACTTTCTGACATAAAGTGTAATTGTTTTAGTCAGAGTCAGGCCAATTTTTGATGCCATTCAGGAAACGGAAAATACATTGAAATAGTAAACTTAATGCTTGAAGATGACAAAAACATTTTACTGCAGGTCGAGAACTTCACCTATTGCTTCATCAAACAAACTTCAGCAAAAGATTGAGATTTTAAAAAATTTCATCAAAGCATTTGTTTTTCTGTTGCAAAATACTGCCTAACTTATGCTTCCAAACACCAGTTTCCTTCGTAGCAAACACAAAAAGATATGTACATTTGATAATAAATGATTCACCAAAACGGTAGCGACCTCATATTGCAATATTTGTTTCATTCAGTTGTTTGCTTAAACATGACTACGGTTACGGCAGCTATCTCCGGAATAAAAAAACATGCCTTCAGCGAAAGCAGGCGAAAGCCTAGAGACTACATTGAGCGTTCATGTCACCATCATACCTGCTGCTGGAAAGCTGTACATAAAACCGATCTGTTTTGGTTAAAACACCGTGAAAATTAGTGGTGGCTTGACGATTGGCTTCAGTTCCTAAAACAAATTCTAGGTATCAGAAAATAGAAATCGCTAATTACCAATTCGAAGTTTTGTAAGGAACTCTTTTCATCATCGGCAAAATTCAGTGAATGATGCAAAACAGGCAAAAATACAAAGCGGTCAATTTGCGATGCATACACAAGAAAAAAGTTTGTGGTTGAACGTCTTGGGATGCTTTTGCTGATGATGAAAACAACTGTTTTTGAAACACAGCTTTATTTCTTTCAAACCTGTGCTTTACGCTTTGTTGTTTTTGATACGACGTCGCAAGAGCTCAAGTTTTACCGAGGTAATAGAATAATATTGGGATTTATTAGACAGCAATGAATAAACGGCACAAACATGATTTAACTCTGTCTGGATTAAGTACCAATGTAAAATTGAAGTGAGATATTGCAAAAAAGTTCTAATCAGATGTAGCACAAAATAAGCAGTTAAGCACGCCCACTTTAGTGATATTGTGGAAAGCTTATCGGTTGCAAATCAGCTCTACACCAGGCTGGCGGAGTTAAACATAGTGCAAAAATGTTGGAGCAACCTTCCACCAAAGCTTCCAGTGTTTCCTGCTGTATCTGACGTTTTTTTTTAGGCGGTCGATCTCTGCTGAGGGCCAACGTCAAATGCCGTTGTTATAATCAAAGTGTCATTTACAACATTTTGCTTCATTTCAAATGGTGTTTGTAGGCATTTAAAAAAACAGGTTGTGCAATGTATACAACGCTGTACAATAGACGGCAAACTCGTACGAAATTCGTGGCCTGACGAATGGTTTTGGACAAAAGGTCAGGGAAACGAACGCCATACTTCTTTTCAAAACCATTGTTTATGGATTTAAGAACTACGCTTATGTGCGGCGCCTGTGTAAATACTTACGTGGTAGCGAAAGCGTTACATGGGAGAAGTGGCGCAGGATTACTTATTAACAGCGTGGTCCAATCATGCGAAGTGATTAGAATGCTTGCACAAGGCAAATCTTTCTTTTCGCAACTAGATTGCTGAAGCGGACCTTGAAAAAAGGCGTCTATTTCGTCATCAGCTGCTAACAGAGGCCAACGACTACCTTTCGTACTCCAATAATAGACCTCCGGAAAACACAAAAGGCAGACAAAAGACCGAAAGCATTGACGACTGCGAATATGAAACACTACACTGTTCTGCGGGAGTGAAGGCTGGACGGAATTCTTTCCGCGCTTTCAGTCGTGCTTTACGTGGAGGCGGCGAGCATTGTAACTCGTCAGACTTGGGAGGGCGAAGGTGCGGCGGCGTTACTTTTGCAAGCAGCCATTTGGAAAAGATCGAGTATTTGTGGAAGTTGGCCAGGGTTCAGGTGCAAGTTTTGAAAATTCAGCTGAACAACAGACTGACCCCGCTTGAGACATCGCGTTTGTTCGCGGACGATGTGATTGGCCGCGCTGCTGCGAGCAGTTCTTGTTCCGCTTCGCTAAATCTCGATCTCAAAGACATTGGAGAAGACATTGCACCATTAGCAAGCTCGCCTGAAAAGTGTTTGAGGATCGGCATGACGCATATGCCGAAAGACAGCTCCATAGCTGGCAGCTACGACAGCGGCATCGACCGTTGCACGACTTCATCCAACTTGGACGCTTCGTCGAGTGCGAAAGACGACGGATATTTCACGAGGTGGGGAGGGGGTGACG